>Ga0315298_1006369_pt1 | contig 16145 bp, 23 predicted proteins | sample WHS_1_MG_FD_203077 | JGI IMG/M metagenome (GOLD analysis project Ga0315298, IMG submission 203077) | Extremophilic microbial mat communities from Washburn Hot Springs, YNP, Wyoming, USA - WHS_1_MG | ecosystem: Environmental > Aquatic > Thermal springs > Hot (42-90C) | place: USA: Wyoming... | reverse complement strand
GCACCCTTGCAAGCGACGCATAATCTGCCTTTATATGCTTCCTTAACAACCAAGCTTTCATCATAATTCACGTCAGCGCCAAATTCAGAATCCTTCAAAACGTTTAGTAGCCAAACATTCGGAGAACACCCATCCACACGCCTATGTGAAGCTTTCACTAACAATCACAACTCAGCCAAAGTCATACTATAATCCACCTAGAAATAATAGCTTAAAAAGGTGGCGCCCTGGCCGGTATTCCCCAATTCAGGCTCAAATCCCCACCGCTCCTTTTAAGCTTTCAGGAAACTCTACTTTTGAGATGTCAGCTTCGGCGGAGATCTACAACTACGATGCGAGGATTAGGCGTTATAGGAGGAGTATTGGAAACCTTAAGAATGGGGATTTAGCCCTCCGCTTCCTCGACCATCTGGCGGCGTTTGGGCTTTCAAAGGCTAGGCTTTCAAAGTACGCGAGTCACCTCCCTCCATTGTTGAGGGTTGTAGACTTCGACCTTGCAAAGGCAACGAGGCAGGACGTGGAAAAGGTTGTGGCTTGGATTAACAGTCAGCCTTACAGAGAGTGGACTAAACACGATAAGAAGCTTGTTTTGAGGAAGCTCATTCAATACGCGAAGTTTGGAAGCTGCGCCAGGGATGCGCCGATCCCTGAGGAGGTCAAATGGGTTAGGTTGAACGTGTCAGGCAGGGATGTGAGGGTTACTCCCGACAAGCTTCTCAAGGCTGATGATTTCAGGGCTCTTGTAAAAGCTGCTGATAACAGAAGGGACAAAGCTATGCTGTATGTGCTCTTCGAGGCAGCCCTAAGGCCTGGAGAACTTCTAAAAATGGATGTTGGAAGCGTCGATTTTAAGGACGGCTACTGCCTTATCTCCGTCAACGGGAAAACGGGCGTGAAGCGCATACCCCTTGTGGTATCGTTTAAACCTCTCCTCGAATGGCTTGAAGAGCACCCTGACAGAGCAAACCGGAACGCGCCTCTATGGACTTCCCTTTCAACCAATCGTAAAGGCGTGAGGCTCAGCTATGAGCGGTTCCGTTGCATGATTAAGAGGACCGCTAGAAAAGCGGGGTTGAAGAACGACGTTTGGCCCTACCTTTTCAGGCACTCCATGCTGACGGAGCTCGCTAAAGTCTTCACTGAGGCGAAGCTTGAACAGTACGCGGGCTGGATACACGGAAGCAAGATGGCTAAACAGTACGTTCACTTCTCAGCAAGGGATTTGGAGGACGCTGTTCTTGAGCTTCACGGCCTTAAAAAGTCTGAGGCAACGGATGGACTGCCTAAGCTTGTTGAGTGCCCACGCTGTGGAAATAAGAACCCGCCTGGCAACGTTAGGTGCGGCTACTGCGGTCTTATACTGGACAGGGAAACAGCCATTAAAATAGAAGAGGGCGAGAAAAGAAGGGAGGATGAAATATTGAGGAGGCTTGAGAGGCTTGAAAGGGTAGTCTCCTCCCTCATTTCCCCCATGTCGAATGCGAACGGCGCTCCTGAACAAGCCTTTTCAGCTCTGCAATCTCCCGCAGAACCTCCTCCAAAACGTGTTTCTCAACAACCACGTATTCACCGCTCATCTGACACCACAAGAAGAAGAGCAGTGAAAACTTAAAAGTGAAGGGTAAAGCGTAGCAACTCTTAAACTCTGGCCGCTCATCGACAAGCTTTTAGGTTGAACTATGGGCGCAGCATAAGCTGCTCGACCGCATTTTCCCTTGCGGAGGCGGCTTCTCCAAACCACTTTTCCCTGAGGGTTTTAGTTATCGTGTCAACTGCGAGCACGTGTTTGCAAGGCCTCAGCCCGTATTGGTATGCTGGACACGTGCATGTCCTAGCTTCAGCCTCCACGAGGTAGAACCTGCCGCAGTCTGTGAAGCTTTCAACGACCCAAACTCCAGGCTTAATAAGCCTTATTGTCGGCGTGTGTATTTGCCTTCGGGAACGGTAGGTTCCCAGTTTCAGCCATTTGTCCCCCTCCATGCAGTAGAGTTCAACGTCGAACCTCCAAACCTTAGAGTTTCCGGGAGGAACCATGTTCAGCGTTAAGTATGAAACTCCTTCGCCTTCCAATATCGTTTGAGTTCCGCCCGCCTAAAACCTCAAAGCTTCCCTTTTCCTTTGCTACAAGCCAAATTAAGGTTGGGTCGGGCAACCTATAATTTACTGATATTTGCGCAGTGAAGCCCAAGTTTGGCAGCGCGACGGAGTCGTGCAAAACCTTGTCAATCTCGAGGAAGGGTTCTTTGGGAGAGGGTGGATCGGACAAAATGCCGTTATTAGCAGTTTCAAAATAGATAGGTTTGTATAGGCTATTGTCATATGGAAGATTATGCCAGAAAGGCTTTATACTCTTAAAGAAGCCTGCCTGCTTCTTGGTCTTCATCCGAGGACGATCCAGAAGTGGGATAAGCAGGGGAAGATCAAAATGCGCGCGCCTTCCTCAGGTCGTTCACGACCTCTCTGAATGTTGGCGACCTAACACGCATTGACTTATCGAACCATCGGCGAAGAACCACGCTTAAGACGGCCAGACGTGTTTCCCCGCATGGGACAGGCTTAAACTTACCATTCATTTCCGATCCCTTATAAATATCCGGAAATTTTTGGCCGTTTTATTTCAGCAATTCAAATATAATGAGTTCTTCGCTCCCCGAAAAAGGTTTCGTCATGGTCAAAAGCCAGAAACGCACCTGTTCAGCATTGAAAACGGAAGACTTAAATAGGAGAACTTGCCGCGGCGGTCTACTTTTCATGGACTTGAGGTCTACTCTGCAACGCTTCTTATTGGGGGTGGCCTGTGAGCCAAAAAGCGGATGAAGACAACGAGAGGTGTCCTGAATGCGGCAGCACCTACCTTGTGCGCGACGGCGAAACCGGCGAGGTCGTGTGTCGCAGCTGCGGAGTCGTCGTCGGCGAGGTTGAGTACGTGGCGCACTTCGTTCCTGCAGTTGCTCGTGGAAGCTTCGCCTTCACGAGTTTGGCTAGGACAGGCGGCAAGCCGGCGCTTTCAGATGTCCGCAAGCTAGGTCCGGACGGCGTGCGTTTGGTTAGGCAGATTGGAAGGCTTGAAGGCGCGGAGAGGACTGAGGCGACGGTGGCGAACATGATCAACGGCCTGGCGGACAAGCTCTGCCTCCCCAAGGCCGTCGAGGAGGAGGCAATGGTCTACGCTAAGGGGCTTTTGAAGGGGATGCGGGAGAAGGGGAAGAGGCTGACGGTCGTCGAGGTTTCCGTCATCTCGCTTTGGAACGCTCTTAAGGTTCAAGGGCACCCAGTGACAATGAAGGAGTACGTGAACCTCGTCAACGCGCTCCTCGCAAGGAGGGACGGAAACGGCGGGTTCAGGAGGGCAAGCTTCTACAAGCTTATCACGAAGGCCGCGGAGATAGTGCCGCCGCCCGGGAAGATGTTCACGCCAGCCGACTATGCGGGAAGACTCTGCGCTAGGCTTGAAGACCTGGCGGACGGAAGCTACATTTCAACAGTCGAGGCCTACGCCATAGCGTTGTGTAGGGCGGCGGAAGACGAACTCTTCGGCAAGGATCCCGTATGCGCAGCTGCGACGGCCATATGCGTAGCGGACGAGGTTTTCGGAGGATGGATGGGCGCTGAGAAGATAACTAGGACGTTAGGCGCCGGCTACAGCCAGTCCACGGCGCAGTTGTTCAAGAAGCACAGGCCGCCGCTTCCGCCCACGCTGCACAAGCCCGTTTTAAAGGCCATAAAAAGGAAAGGTTTGGAGGTTCTCGCCGCTGAAAGGGTGCGGAATGGAGGAGCGCCCAAAGGAGGTGAAAACACGTGAAAATGTTAGGGATTGTTCAGGCATTGAAGACGAGCTGGGATGTTCACGTCCTAACAGTGGACTTGGACTACTTGTTGCTCGTTCGTGAAAGCTGCTGGGCGATAAAGGCGTGGAAGTTGCCGAAGAAAGGTTGATAGGTAATAAAAAAGCGAAGGAAGGTGAAAAAAGCATGAAAATGTTGGGAATGGTGCCTGTCGAGAAGCTGAAGCCCAACGAGTGGAACGCCGTAGAGCTTAAAGGAGACGACGAATCCAAGCTGAAGGCGCAGATGCGCATTTCAGGGCCGGAGCGCACTGAGGCGATAACTGTTAGGCGCGTCGGCGACGTCTGGGAGATAGTAAATGGCGAGAAGCGTTGGCGCATAAAACCTTTCGGTTTGAAAAATGAGCAGAGTTCGTCTCCTGTCGCTTTGGATCGCGGCTTTCACGCTCCTTCTGCTCGTCGGCCCAACCTTCGCACAGCCAGTCAACAGCGCCCCCTCATCAATGCCTATTATCCCAATTCCGAAGCCTCCTGAGCCTCGAGAGGAGCCAATCTACATAGTTGCAGTTCAAAAGGGTCGTGGCTCCGGCAAGCCTCTACTTGGCCGGCAAAGTGCAGTACCGCCCATGGCTTCCGATTATACTGCAAAAACAAGGACAGTGCGGCTGGATAAAAATTGAGGTTTTAACTGTTAAAGTGGGTGCCAGGCAGTTCAACTTCACCGGATACGGGACTCTCGCAAGCAACAGGATCACCCTAGTCGGCTGGAGCTTGGACGCAAACGTCTTCGTCCAAGGAACGATCGCCTCGAACAACGCAGTCAAGCTCCAAGGAAACCTGCTGGTTCAGTCGAGGATAAGGCCTTTGCCGTCCGGCAACTTCTGGAATAGGGTTAAGCTCTCCATGAGCCATCATACCGCCTCTTCTCAAGATTCTATAAAACTCTTGAAGTGCCTTTTTTGTCTAAATCGCTGGTTGTTCTAACGCTAATGCCAGTTTCTCTGGTGCATGCCAAAGATATTAGAATAAAACTTATTTCGGGTTCAGACTGCGACCCAACAACATTTGAATAGTGGACTTACGGTAGCTAAAGGATTCGCTGCATCCATGCCCGCGTGTTATGGTTTGACTATGGTTACTTGTATTGGAGTTGTTTGAATCTTGCCGTTTATTTCGTATATAGGACCGGTTTGACCAACGATGTAGTATATTCCCGGCGAAACGGGAACGCCTTCCGAAACAAGCGTATTGTTGCACGTCTGCCGCCAAACATAATTTCCTGTCAAACTCTCTCCGGCGTTAAGGGTTATTTCGTCAACAATCTGGGGGAAGACCTGCGAGTCTGACCATTGGTATATGCGGTTGTTCGTGTCGTTGTAAACTCGAAAGTCAAACCGGTTACAAAGGTGTGCAATTGCAAAACTTGCTGTCTTATTGCCAATGTTGGTGATTGTGAGCGTTATGTTTATCGGCTCGCCAAGAGTGTACTCGGCTTTTTCAAGTGTCATGGTGAGCTTGAGTTTAAGCTGTTCATTAACTCCTTCCGCCGTAGGAAACGTCTGTATCGAGTTTTCAAGTTTAGACTCATAGCTTAGAACATAAGCTACGCAGACGCCCACTAGCATAGTAGGTGCTAAAAAAGGATCATTTTCTTAAATGTTATATTCAACTCGTTTCACCATCCTACTACGTAATAGTGGTGCCAGTTAAGTCTAGTTGTTCGAACAGCATCGTTCTACTTCTTGAACGCTAGCGAATCAGCCTCTGAAAGAGCACCGTATCAACTGCGCACCATATTTACGAGCTATTCCTAGTTGTTAAGCTATGATGCAACTACTTATCGTTGATAATTTACTATAGAAGCAAAATTTTATTCATATGTCCCCTGCAAATCCCCCTTTTTTGTAAAGGTCTGCGATTAGGGTCGTGTTAGTTCTGTGAGTACTCTCGCAATCTCTTGCGTGCTGATTCCTATAGCGGTCGAGACTTTGTTGACGTCTTCTTCTGTGAATCCCTGTATTGTTTTTCTTGCTTTTTCTTTTGGATAGACTGAGAGAAGCTGGTTTTTGAGTTGAGGTAGTGCAATGTCAGAGTACCAGAGAAGGGCGTAGATGTCAGCGATGTCTTTGATTCTTTTGTTTTCTTTGTCTCTGTTGAGTGCAGAGTTCAGCTTCATTGCCAGTAATACATGAGGTTGTGGCAGCAGCACTGTCTTTTCGAAGAGGGTGGTGACAGTGTACATCTTGTCTTGGAAAACTAATGAGAGCAGGGGCTCGTCTATTGGTACGAAGCCTATTAGGTTTTTGATTTTTGGATGTATGTAGTCTACAACCGGGTCTATGTATAGTTGGAAGATTTGATAAAGTGGGAGTTTGGCTGACCCTTCCGGGGTTAATTCTTTTCCAGTGTCTAAATCAAAATCTTTAACCAGCCTGAAACTTATTGATTTGAAGCCCATGTTTTCGATTGTCTTCATAGCAGTTATGAACTGTGATTTTTTCACGTATTCTTCATCCCAGTGTTTGTCTATGTGGAAACCAATGTCGATGTCTCGTGACCCAATGTATCTTCTTCCGTTGGCTTTTTCGAAATTTTTGTTTACGATGTGGTAGGTTGCCCATCCACCGAGAAGGCATATTGGTTCTTTTAGCTGTTTGAAGATTTTTTCCAGTTGTTTTTCTGAGATTCTGGTCTCATTGGGTTCGTATAGCATGCTGTTCCACCTTTTCGAGTAGTTTTTCGGCGGCTTCTGTGCATACGCCGCCCTCTTGAAGGAGGTCAACGATTAGTTGAGGGATGCACACAACAGTTAGGCCTTGGCGTTTGAATGAACCGTAGAAGACATGTGAATCGGCAATGAGCACTCTTAGGTTGCCCTTTCCGACTAAGCCTTCTTTTGTTATTAGTTTGTGCCATTTCTCTTTGTCTTTTACTTCAATGTATAGGTCTGTGCGTGAGGGGAAAAGGTATTGTTGGACAAGATTTTCTGCTTGATACGTTGTGAGTGCATAACGCAGTTTTGCTTTTTTGATCAGATTAATTGGGTCTTTGTGCATGTATTCCATTTTTTCGGGTTTGCTCTTCAATTGGAGCCAGTATTTTATTAGACCTGTGTAGTTTGTAACTTTCGTTCCTTTTACGAGTTCTAATGTTTCTAACTTGTCCAATAACTCGTGTGTCCATGGGAATGAGCATTCTGCTTTCTTGGCTAACTGATATTTAGTGAGCGAACCCTCTGGCTCGGTTAAGAGAACTCTTATTATTCGTTCTCTCATTATGCCCCGTTTCGCATTTGTCGCTTGTGTATATTGGTAAGTCATATTAACCATCAGAGTTGCCGATATATCGGTAACGGTGGAGGTTTAAATACTTTACCGATATATTTGCATCATTATCTTAACGACAGCTTCTTTTGCTTAGTCTATGGCTATAGGCTCGGTGTCTACCCCTCCATAGATTTATTATTTCGTGCTCCAGCGCGCGCGGAAAAACTTATGATACTTCACCTATTCCCGTAGCCTACTCAACAAGCTTCGAGTTTCAAGTGCCAGATGATGGTGACTTAGGCGTTTGGTATTATACTCGTTAGGTTTTATGTTACAGAGGCTCTTTCTGGAAAACTGAAGTTTGGCAGTTGAAGCTTCAAGGCTTCGTCAGCGGTCAGCCGCCGATCCAGCCGCTCAAATAGCGGCATAAACTCCCTTTTTTGCGCTGAAGCCTTGCTCATGGACGCCTCAGCTTGGCGTCTATCTGCTCCTTCACTTTCACGGGGTTTCTAACTCCTTTGAACAGGACGCCCGTGAACATTGTGCCAGCCGTGTCAAACCTCACGTCGCCGAAGCCGAAAACCCTTCCGACGATGTCCTGCTCCACGACAACGTTCGTCACCTTGTTCAACGGCGCCTCGTCAACCTTAACGGCCACGAAGCGGTACTCCCTGCGCACGCATTTATCCGTAACAACGTAGCTATTCGCCTGAACTCTGATGAACGCCGTTAGGACAAGGATGGCGCCGCAGACAACGCCTAACACCGAAAGCCAAGCTATCGCCGAAAGCAGCGTTGCAAGGAGAACGATTGAGATTGCGACGAGCAGCGCTCCTCCTACAAGGGCGTCGTAGAACGCTAGAACCGTCGGCTTCCCAGACCAGACGACGCTTTCTCCGCTCAAAACCTTCATCCCAAAAGGCTGAACTCTCCAAAGCTTAAAAGTTGAGGCTATGGGCGCCTTCCCTCAGACGCCTCGATTACCAGGTTCCTCACGGCAGCGTAGAGGTGGATGAAGCCGAGCAGGCCGAAGCCGGCCGCTAAACAGGCTGAAGTGGAGTGGACTCCGACGGTTTCGGCGACAGCCGGGGCGCCGACTAAAGATATCAGGAGCCCAGCTGGGGCCTCGACTGCGAGGGCGAAGACAAAAATGGCCTTTTTGAAGCCGAGCTTCGCGTTCAGCCTCTTAAACATGGCGCTTAGCTCCCTGCTCTCGAACTTGCCCGGGTCGTCGACATAGAAGCGCCACGTAGTGTAAACGTCAAAAGCGAAGCTGAAAAGCCAAAATTGGAGAAAAGCCGAGCTTGCGAACTCAGAAAGGGAAGACAGGCATAGCAGGATCGGCAGGCCGAAGCCTACGAACGCAACCGCCATGCTGATTTTCAGGATTCTAAGGAAGCGCCTAGTCCTCTCTGCGTCTGGCAAGGTTTATGCCAGCCCATATCAGGCCCAGGACCATCAACACAACGCCGAGGTATTGGACTAAAGTCAGAAGCTTGGAGACCATGGCGGCAAGGTCTGGAGGCATGTTGCCTCCCGGGTTGTCCACGTCTATGCCGGTAATCCATGTTGCAAGGGGCTTCGCGACTGCCATAATTATGCCGGCCATTATGCAGGAAGCCACGCCGGCGTAGCCGACTGAAACCTCCTCCTCCTTCTAGCCCTCATCAGCGCTACCGCCGTAAACAATAGGCTAAGCTGTTCCTGCGCAGTCAACGACACGGCTTCCTTAAGCCTACACGCAAACCTTCTTATCCCTTTGAACCTCGCCACCAGTTCTCACCGACAGCTTTCCGCGTGAGAACTTAAAAAGGAGGTTTTGAGCGTTTGTTCCAGAGGCTGACCCTGACCTTCACAACTTTCCCTTCGACGGACTTCAGAAACCTCGCTGCAAGCTCAGCCCATGTTTGGCTGCTGTTCTTAAGCACGATGTGGACGTTTCCCTCACCATCCAAACCGCCGTATACGACCTTCCCAATGATCATGTAGAAATCCTCTTCCAAGCGACCACCTGAAAGCCTAAACCCTGAAACGTTAAAAGTTCAGCCCGGCTAGGAGGCGCACCGCCTGCAAAGCCATGTTACCGAAGGGGGTTAAAGCCAACCCCGCAGCTAGGAAGACGATCATCGGCAGCGTCGGCGAGGCAAGCGCACCCTCAGCGTACAGCTCCCTGTGCTCAACCATCTCCCTCGTTATCGCAGACACATCCGCTTCGGCCTTAACGAAGTAGGCTGGGGTCCTGACGAGCCTTCCGTTATTTTCCACAAGCTTCTCGGCTGGGAAGTAGTGGAGTCCTGACGTGAGCCTTTCAAGGCTAACTCGCCTAGCAGTGAACATGAGCGCAACTATCCCCCAGAAGCCCACTTCGACATCCCTGAACGGGTTTCTTCCCCTCAACACGTCGGCGAGGTTCAAGGCGAAGACGGCGAGGGGCCAGGCGAGGCTCAGCAGCGTGGCGTTGCAGAGGGTTGCCAGGAAAGGCAGCGGCAATGGACCCTTCAGAAGCGGCAATCCATCCGGGTAGGCTGGGACTGTTAAGCCTGTGAAGAGAAGCGCAAGCGCATCTGCGCCTCCGAAAAGCCCGAGGCGGAAGAGAAGCGCCGCAAGGCAGGTCGATAAGCCTGCTGAAAGGAGAAGCGCCGTAGCGGCAACCCCGCCTGTTGAGGCTTCGAAGAGGCTTAAAGCCAAGCCAGCTGGACAGCCTATGAACCAAACGATGTCTGAAACCTCGCGTGTCTTAACGTCGCTGTAAGAGGCGTAGGCCAGAACTGCAAGCGCTAAAGCGTAGCCGAGCAACTGAATTTCCCCGCGAAAATTGGCTACTCCCGACGATTTGAGGCGGGCACGTTCAGCCTCCTCTTCTCAGTCCAGCGTTTAAGGCACTTCGGGCATTCATAAAGGCTGACGTGGAAGGTTGCCCCTCCCCTCTTTGGCTTTACATCCCAGCTTTTAACTGGCATATGGACGACTGTGCCGCACTTTGGGCACTTCGCGGTGTCCGTCAACCCTGAACCTCAAAGCCTTTCAGCGTCAAAACTTAAAAATCGACGCACCTCGCATAGCCTTCATTTTTAAGTTCTCACGGTCCACGCTTACGGGCTTGAGACATGAAAACGAAAACGTTGAAAAGAAGAGGCATAAGCCCGCTCATAGCAACAATAATCCTAGTAGCGATAACCGTCGCAGGCGGACTATTGATCTACAGCGCATTCTTCAGCACAGCTGGAGTATTATCCGCTAAAGGGCAAGTTGCAGTTGAGAACATGAAGCTCGTTAAGGCAACGAGTGGCGCAGTGAACTTTACTATTACAATAAAAAACACTGGCAACAAGCCTGTGCAAGAACTTAACGTCACCCTTGATGGTGAGGCCACAGCTACGGTTACTCTTCCAGGAAACGCCCTACAACCAGGTCAAAGCGTATATTATTCCCCATCTTCTTTGACACAGAGCTACGTTATCGGCAACCTCTACACCGTGATTGTTTCCGCTAAGTTCAGCGACGCAAGTACGTTCAGCGACACCTTCACAGTGATGTGCACATCAGCATAAACTGCCAATTGCAAACGGGCTTAAATCTCCCCTTTTTTCCTTTTTCATAAGTCTGTTTTCCATGCTTGTAATTTTAAAGTCTAGACGCAGCTAGTCTGTAGTGAACCCCTTGAGAAAGCTGCTACGTGTCAGAAGGGCGCTGGGCCCCGTAATAGCGACAGTGATTTTGATAGCCATCGTCCTAGTTGGCGGTTTAGCCGCATTCGCCGTGTACAATAACTTGTTTATGGTTGAATCGCGAAAAACACAGGTCGACTTCGAGGTCTTAAAGCTTTACAAAAGCAGTAACGAGCCTAAAATCGCTTTCGCCGCAACCCTGAAGAACACTGGGAACAAACCCATCGTTCTTTTAACCATTAAACTCCACAACGAGTCCGACTACACCGTTCCAACAGTTACATCATCCAAGCCCCTCGATCCTGGAAAGTGTGTTGGCATCCTATTAACTGACAGCACGACCCCAGCGATACACGCCGACTGGTACATCGTCGGCAACTTCTACACCGTGCAAATAATAAAAGCAGTCGCATCCGACGGCGGCAGCTTCAGCCACATCACAACGGTCATGTGCAGAGGCACGGAGTGCGGGAGCACTTCAACCTCAACCGGAGAGGGGGGACAATCATTGCTGGTTTTTGGACAGGAGGGACTCGATGACTCGGCTGTGGGGACTGTTGTCTCAATATCGGCTTCACCTGCAAGGAGCTACGAATATGACGATGTGCCAGTCATAATGGTGGTCAAAAGGGGCACGGTGGCAAGCTACGAATACTCGTCCATTATTCAACGCTCCGTTCCAAACGGTCGCTACCGCCTCAAAGAGGTGGTTGGACCTGCATCGCCTGTAACCGTGACAGCACCAGTGCTGATTATTATTGGTAAATACGTGCGTCAATGGCCAATAACGTTCTACGAGAAAGGTTTGTGGAACATCAATGGGACAATAAACGACAAAATAGTGTTAAATGTTGGGGGTTCGGGCGTCAAATACTCGCAGATGCCATACACTTACTGGGCTGATGAAGGGTCAACGATTCACTTCTCTTATGTTTCGCCATTTGGGGAGTGGCCCGAGGAGGGGACGTTGTATTGGAGCGAGTTACGTGATGGCTCTTGGACAGCGTGGCAAGGTGGCCAGCATACGTTTGAAAGGTGCGGACTCTACGGAGGAGACTATAGTTTAACTGTGACAAAGCCGGAGAACTTCAGCCATACATATTATATGTATGTAAGCACAAGTTGGAGCAAAACATTATATAGTAACCCTGAAGGGTGGCCTCAAACTCATCATGTTTATGGTTTACGAGTGAAGCTTCAGTTGTCCAAACCGTATTACTACGGCTCCTCTCTAGCAAATTTCCTTGCGGAGCTACCCGGATCCACATGGGCCACAGCCACATTTTACCACGGCTTTGGAGATACTTCGATTTACGACGGCTCTTACAATATTCCTGCTAACGAGGCATGGTATACTGATTGGGGTGCTATGGTTAAATCTCCAAGGACAGGCGACCTAAACACATATGTCATATGGGAATTGACGGGTTCCGGCAACCCTGACACGTCATGGGCTTACACTATAGGCTACCAAAACGGAGTGAAGTTCATCGGTGTGCCATCCAACGTTGATGGATATGATGTGGATGGGTATGACCAGCTTTGCGAGCGAGCTTTGACAATAACGTCTTCTTCCGGCGGCACGACAGATCCTGCGCCCGGGTCATACTGGTACTGTGATAAAGCTGAGGTTTCAGCCATCCCAGACTCCGGCTACGTCTTGGACAAATGGATTTTAGACGGGTTCGAAGTGGCGCCAAGCAATAAGATAGTTGTGACGATGAACGCGAACCACACTTTACAGGCGGTTTTCGTTGAAGAAAGCAGCGTTTCAACGTCAACTTTAACGTTGACTTCAACAGGAGGAAAAATAACGCCGCAGCCGGGTAACCATATAATGAAAACCGGAGCAAGGTTTACTGCGACAGCCCTACAAACTTCCGGTTATGTCTTTAAAAAATGGGTTTTCGACGGCTTTGACGAAGGGGCAGACAACACGGTTACCGTTACTGTGGATGGCGACCACACTTTACAGGCGGTTTTCGAGCCGCTATTGCAGCTAACAATCCAGGCAACGCTCGGTGGAACCACATGCCCATCGCCAGGGACATACACCTACGAAAAAGGAAGGTACGTCAAAGTAGCCTCAGTACCTGAAAGTTTAAACATTAAGTTCCATTGGGAGCTGGATGGGACGAACGTGGGTTCAGATAATCCGATAAAAGTAACCATCAACCAAAACTGCACTCTCAAAGCTGTTTTCGACGCAGTTGAGTTAAAAATTGATGCAAGCTACGGAGGCTTAACAGATCCAGCCCCGAGCACCTATGCCATTGCAACAGGAAAAAACGTTACGATTATAGCCCTTCCTTACCCTGGTTATAAGCTTAAATGCTGGACAGTGGATGGCGTCAATGATGGTTCAAACACGACTTTAACCATCACTATGAACAAGAACCACACAGTGTACGCGGACTTCGCTAAAGCCTTAACACTTTCAATTGTGACAACAGATGGCGGGACAACAAGCCCAGAACCGGGAACTTACACTTACCTTCGATACGATAAGGTTTCAATAAGCGCTGAGGCAGACAATATTCCATCTTAGGAGGACAGGCGAGTACATGCTTCTAGTCATAGACGACGTCGACTACCTTGTGCGCACGTTGAGGGAGAAGCGCGGTGAAAGCGGCGTGATCTTCGACCTGACTAGGCTTAACGAGATGTACCTCGGCGAGTACCAGCAGGTTGTAGGCGTCATATTCATAGCAAAGGACGCATCCTTCAGGGAGCTGCTGGATCCGGCTGAGGTCAGCACGCTTGGAAGCGTGATACTGAGGCTTCCACCCTACACGAGCGAGCAGCTTGCTGAGATTTTGGCGGAGAGGGTTGAGGAGACGTTCAGGCCTGGAGCCGTCGGAGAGGGGGTTGTCGAGTTCGTAGCCGATTTGGCCGCGGGCAAACAGTACAACCCTGGAGACTGCAGGTTCGCGTTGGACATTCTCCTAGCTGCTGGAATGATTGCCGATTCTGAGTGGGCTGAACATGTTAGGCTCGACCACGTCAGGATGGCCGCTGCAGAATGGTTCGACGGCATAAGCACCGAAGACCTCATGGAGCTCGACGAACACTATCTGCTCGTCCTACGCGCAACTGCGGATGCGCTGCGCCTCAACGAGAAGCCTTACGTCACAGTAAAGCAGATCTGGGAGTACTATGAAATGGCCTGCGCAACAAAGGGTGTGAAGCCTCTAACCTACGAGAAGGTTAAGGAACACATCTACGACCTCCACTGCAGAGGCCTCGTACACCAGTCGAAGAAGGGCGTAAGCGTTGTCGGCGCTCCAGTCAGAGACCTTAGCAGGGTTATCCCCACCATTGAGAGAGGCGAAAGACTTGAATGGTGAGGTTGAGGAGGTCCTTGGAAGCCGCGGGAGGATAAGGCTGCTTAAAGCGTTAATCGAAGCTCAGAAAAGCGGATACGCCGCTTCAATGTCGAAGCTGAAGGTCGCGACGCGCCTGAGACGACGCAGCGTGCAGAGGCACTTGGAAATCCTCCTCGACTACGGGTGGGCAGAGGAAGTCAGAACAGCTGAGGGGAAGAAGTACAGGCTGAAGGATAACGGCAAAACTGAAGCTGTCAAGAGGCTTTTCAGAGAGCTGAAATACATATAACAGCGCTTGTTTCACTGTCGCACTTTTCTACTATCTAACGGCATTCCTCTGCTAACTTCTCATCAAATCCCCAAGTATTGAAGTGAATTTTTCCGGTTCTTTAGGCGTTAAAACCACAGACCTCCACATGCCCTCCTTCTGCAATATTTCAACACCTTTTTTATGGTGAACCGCGAAATACAGTTCCCTCTTAAATGGGTTAACTCTTAAACCCCATCCAACATACCAAGGCAGCCTCTCGACAACCCTAACTTCTTCTATGTTAGATATTTGGGCCACATGTTTGTATGGCCAGAAATAGGCTTCCACAAAATCCTCATATATCCTAAAATGGCATGGAAGGAAGAGCAGATATGGCTTACGAACTTTCTCTTCATAAAGTAGCCTTGCCTTCATATGCTATTTCCCATCACTATTTGCTGTTCTTAGGACTTTTAAGTTTAACGTTCTAAGAAAACTTTTTATTGTTATTGTATGTGAATCGTAAACCATGGCTGAAGGGCCTGAAGGCAAGGGCTCGAAGAAGGGCCTTTGGCATTCGGTTGCTTGCGGAGTTTTCCTGATAGGGCTTGCAGTGGTTTTCTATGTTGGCTTCTGGCCGTGGATACTCGCACTTGTAGGTTTAACGGTTATAATTGAGGGTGTTGGCGAGCACCATTCCAGAAGGAAGAAGAATGTGAATTCAGGGAGCTAGGATACATCTAACAGCGCCTGTCTCGCCCGCCGCACTTTTCAACTATTTGTATCCCCGAAAGTTGTCCTCAAAAAATGTAATACAAAAAATCGAAAACCATTTTTTAGCCTCTAAATTCGAAAAGAAGCCTTGTTCGGGCTCAGCTCTGGGTGGGGAGTCTCTCTCTCCCTAGGGCCCCTACATACTTATATACTTCTTCTCAGCCGACCGACAAAACAGAAAACCACATTGGCAAAGGCTAAGCAATGGGCATCAAACCTCCCTCAGACGAGCAGGCAATCGCGGAAATCGCCGAAACTTTAGCGGTGGAACTGAAGAAGCTTCTGTACCCAAGAGAGTACTTTGAAAAAATGAGACAGCTGAAAACCTTAGCTGAGAAACTCGTGTACCTCTACATACTCCTGACGCAGCCCCAAACATTCAGCGGCGTAAAACAAGGTCTGGGGGTCTGCAAAGCCTCCGCAGCCAAAGCGCTTCAAAAGCTGGAAAGGGAAGGACTTATAGCCCAAGACAGCTACCTCCTCTACTGGGTAACCGTAGAAAAAGGTGAGCATTCCGAATAGCTTATGAACTGAATATGCATTTAAAACTGTGGCGAAAAATATGAAGGAAAAGAAGTTAGAGAAGGAGGGTGAGCGCGAGAAAGGGAGGGATTCGAACCCGGAAAATAAGCGCCCTGGCCGGGATTTGAACCCGGGTCTAGCGGGCGACAGCCGCTTATACTAGACCGGACTATACTACCAGGGCTACGTGTATGTGCAAAAACAAACAAGACAAGCCTTACAAATAAACTTTATTCGCTGCGCTTTGTGATTAAGGCGGAGTGATATGCTTATAAGTTGGGTTATGTAATTGCTGTAGGCATCCTCATGAAACTCAAAGTTTAATGGGAGTAGGGGCAGCTGTGACAAATGAGCTTAATATATGCAGCGCTTGCAATTGGAGTCTTCGCCATGCTAGTGGTCGTTTACCTAGCTTGGAGTGTCAGCAGAGAGCCTGTTGGAAACCTTCAGATGGTTAAAATTGCAAGTTACATACAAGATGGAACGAAGGCCTTTATAAAAAGACAGTACAAGACAATTGCGATTTTCATATCTTTGATGCTTGTCCCATTGGCG
>Ga0315298_1006365_pt1 | contig 16149 bp, 18 predicted proteins | sample WHS_1_MG_FD_203077 | JGI IMG/M metagenome (GOLD analysis project Ga0315298, IMG submission 203077) | Extremophilic microbial mat communities from Washburn Hot Springs, YNP, Wyoming, USA - WHS_1_MG | ecosystem: Environmental > Aquatic > Thermal springs > Hot (42-90C) | place: USA: Wyoming... | reverse complement strand
CAAATCTCCCCTGAAATAGTTAAGTCCACAAGCCTTAAAATATCCCACAGGATATGCGAGGGCGAGGAGTCAAGGGTTCTGACAGACATAATGGGTCTTTCCCCCGGGGACTACGAGCTTCTTAAGAGGCAGATGCCGGGATACGGGTTCCTTACAGCGGAGGGCTTTCCCAAACCAGTACTTTTCACCATAGGGTTTAACGGAAAAGAAAGCTAATCTTACCAGGGTTCTTCAGGAGAAAGCCAGCCCAGTCAACCGTGTCACCCCTACACTTGAAACCGTATCTGTAACACTTCATGAACCTAGCGTAGGTTTTTCCAACACTGGAACCAGTCGTATCCAGCTGTATAATTCTCCTCCTCTTCAAGTGGAGCTTCGCCATAAGGTAGCAGTAGTCCGTAATCTCGGATTCCACGTTCCTTCTCGCCTTCTCCTCACCATATCCCTTAACGCTGCGGAGCCTGCGCCAGAGGACGTCTGGTCTACATCTTAGGACAAGACAGTAGTTAACGTGCTCTGCCGGAGAAACTTCCGCCGCGTAATGGCCATCTATCAGGAGGCGAACGCCTTCTCCGACACTGTTTGAAACATGCTTGCGCAGAGCCTTTTTCAAAATATTCGTGTCAACAATACTGGTTTCCAAAGAATCGTCATAACCAGTGATCGCGTTAGCCTCCGCCGCAAACCTGCCTAGATCCAGGTGGATCCAGCCTTTATTCCTGCTGACAATATATCTACACAAGGAGGTCTTACCGGTTCCAGGAGTACCGGTCACCACTATTACCCTGCTCCTCACGGCTTAAGCTGAGCATACGGGTTATAAAAGTTCAACGGCTCCCGAATATTTTTTAAACAGCAAAAGATTTAACTCCCCCTTTGAAGAATGTTTTCCAGCTCCGATGGTGTAGCCCGGTCAAGCATACGAGCCTCTCGAGCTCGGGGCCCGGGTTCAAATCCCGGTCGGAGCATTAAACGTCTTATCGCTTTTATTCTAAGCTAACCACAAGTAAACCTCTTTTTCTGTTACATCTAAATCTTCGATCGCCAGCTCCTCAATATTGTCACCCAGGTCATACCCTAGAATACGGGTAGCGATCTTGAGTTCAATCAACTTGTTGGTAAAAACGTGCATATGGTTTAGAAGAGGATCCAGATCATAGTTTTTCATCCACACTATTACCTTATTGAAGCGTTCTGATTCCAGTTCGCAATATACCGCGATTGGCGAGAACACCTCTAAGCTCCTTCCCTCTTTCAACAAAGGTTCAACCTCCGGATGCTTCTTAAATTTCTGTATGAGAATTAGTCTCTGCTTCTCATGGGCTTCCTTCACAAATGATAGGTCGTTTCTATATGTCCTCTTGTTTGAAGCTACATGATCATATAAGTTAACTGTGACGAAGTATATCTTGTTCCCCTTATCTCCGGTTAATACAGCATCAAAGAGGTCGTTGACTAAACTCTCTACGCCCTCAGGTTCGTTTATGTACACGATGATTTTAAACAATATATCTTTGCTACGGTTTCTACCATCTATCGCAATGGAACACTCTTCCGTTGTACTTTTCCAGCGTTTGTTTAGGTATATCTGAGCATTCTTCCCAGCTAATTCTAGGTCGTCACCCCATCCCCAGACCCTAGCCCCTTTCACCCCTTCTCACCCTTTAATCTTCTATACTCCTCAAATACTCTTATGTGCTCAGGCTTAAAACTTCCTATTTCATCTATAAACCTTTCATGCTCTCTGCTTGGAATAGTGAATCGATAAGTTATAGTATCAGACTCTACATCTTTTCCAATTTTACCAGGATGAAAACCCAAGTCCATAAGGATTTGACGTAAACCCTCCAGCCCTTCTTCACATTTTGAGCGAAATCGTATGAAGAGTCTTTCTCCATGAATCAGATAGGCGCTTCCATCCCCAGAAAAGAAACCTTTCACATACGCTCTTTTCCCATTTGCATCTAGGTGTTCTCGGGGAACTTTCATAAGCACCCGTCTTAACGTCGAAATCGCTTAAATCATAGTAAACCCCCTTAGAGTATATTACTGCGGTGATTAAACCATTTCTCTCTCTAACATAATGATGTGGAGTTAAACCATATGTCTTCTCAGATAGCTCATCGAATTTCTCTGTAAGCTCCTTACCCTCGGAGTAAAAGCTCGTTGAATAATCATAGTGGGGTCTTGGATGCATCCTTCGACGAAGAGAGTTACTTCCATCAGAGGCTATTAGACCAAAGAGTGCTGCTTTCTCAGGTATAGCTATTTCCCTAACACCCTTTTCCGAGACTTCAAACAGCATTCCACGGCTCAGAGGAAATAGGATTCTTTCTTCTTCAACGTATGCTTCTGAAAACGTGCCGATGGTAATGCCCTTCTTTATTAATTCAAATTCATATTCGCCCCCCTCTGTTCTACGCACCTCGTATTCCCCGAATGTTTTAACCGACCAGTAGGCTTCTCCGCACTCCTTCTTCTTTCCAGTGTCTTCCCTCTCCCCCTGGAGGAACCTTCTCTGATACTGTCTTGCGGCTGAGCCTCCGCCCATTCCCCTATCTCCTCTTTCTCCGCTTTAGCCGGCTCAGGTCTAAGAGGTTGTGGGCAGCCAGCGTCTTCATCGCGCGCTCCTTATCCTCAAACCAGAGGTCGATAATGTCCTGCGGCATCATTCCCCCGCATGCTTCACAATAACACTCCTCGAACCTTATCACCGGATCCCTAAGGTCGTAGAACAACCCGTCCCAGTAATACTCCCCGTGCTTAGCCCTCAGGAACCAGGAAAGATTACTATAGCTTATATCCTTATACTCCCAGAGCCTTGCACCAACACCGTAGAGAAGAAACTCGAAACCGTTCTTCCTCCTAAAGCTTCTCTTTAAAGTTGACAGGACATATGGTAAGAATTCGTCAAGCCTCTCCTCCTCGAAAAGCTCTCTGGCGGGCATCGCTAAGGAAGAATAGCCCATTTCAACCTGCTTCCTGACAGCCCAATCCATCTGGCACAGGTTAGCACCCTTAACTAGGCCGATCAAAGGAGTATCAAGCTTGAGGAAATCGTTCGCGAAGGAGACGAGGCGTATGGTTTGGGACCAGGACTGATAGAGTGGAACATCGGTATAGGTATAGTTGTCAGGAACCATCGTGGCATCCGGCTTCAAATCATTGATCAGCCTGAAGTAGTCCCTGGTTTCAAGCCTGTCGATAAGCTCGTCAGGCATAACTGTGGAAAGTAGTATCCTTCCATCAAAATCAAGATAGTCGTGAAGACCCTTGCTAGAAGCCTGAATCAGAATGTTTCCATTTGTAAGCAACTGCCAGAGGGGCACAAAAACCTCAGATACTTGAAAACCATCCCTCCAAACCCAAGACCTTTGATCAGTGACATCGATTTCAGGTATAAACTTGGAGAACTTCACCCTTGCTATCTGCTTTCTCCCTAAAGGCGGAACCGGCATTGGAAGAGGTCTATCCTTTCCTCCGATTGGGCAATACTGCCTGAGCCTGCAGAAGCTCCTAGGATACGTTATCCCAGTGTAGGAGGTGCCCCTGATGCATTTATCTACTAAACACGTTTCAATCGCACAACCAATGCATGGCTTCCTGAAGTAAGGACAATTCTCGCAATTAAACCCGCATTTACTCCTTCTCACAACATATTTGTTACGCTTCAAGAATTTAAGCAAATATGCTGGGCAGCCCGCACTAATATGTTTGCGCACATTTTTATACATGGCGGATTAGTAAAGTTCAAATACCATTGGGAAGCTGCTGCAAGAAATGAAACCAGTGGAATCTGGTCGCGCAGCGTTAACTTTATCGGTAGTCGGCGGACTGGTATGGGCTTCATTCGCACCCTTCACCCTTTTATTCGGCGTCTACCTGAGATCTCAGGGATTATCCTATACCTCTATCGGTCTGCTCATGACTATAACTAGCCTTCTTTCCTCCCTTCTTCAACCGGTGTTCGGCGCTATTACCGATAAGTATCGCAACAGGAAAGTCATCGTTTCCACTTCTCTTCTCGTTAGGAGTTTAGCGTATCTGTTTCTATTGCTGTCGGCTGATGTTATAAGCATGTCAATATGGTATGTTGTCGCCGGCTTGTTTCTAGCCGGGTTCATGCCGCTCGCCCAGTCAATGGTTGCCGATCTTTCTGAAAACAGTCGGCTCGGGGTTTCAATGGGAAGATACAGACTGTTTGGATCCATAGGTTGGGCAGCCGCCTGCATTCTTACCGGTTTGCTTGCCAGAGACCGCTTGTGGAACATTTTTCCAGTCGCCCTAGTGTTCTCCACACTGTCTTTTCTAGTGAGCCTGTTCCTGCCCAGGGTTGAGAGCGATAGGAGGAGCCGCCAAGAGAATATTCAGGAAAGAAGAGGCTCGTCTGTTAAACTCGCTGCCTGCTTCACAGCAAGCATTTTAATATCGGGAATAGGTATGGGAGCAACATCCTCGTTCCTAACCATTTCACTGTCGCAGCTGGGCAGCGACCCTCTTTTCATAGGCGTGGTGATCGCTGTAGGGGCTCTTCTCGAGGTTCCAGCCATGTACTTGGGGGGCAGGCTCTCCGACCGGATTGGAGGTATTCCAGTCTTAGTCTTGGGCGAAATAGGCTTGGGCATGGTTTACTGGCTCTACGGGACCGTTAGGAACCTTTACAGCTACCTGCTTATTCAGAGTGTTCGAGGCATACTCTACGCGCTGTTCACCGTCTCAGGAATGTCGATCAGCTCAAGCCTTGGAGGAAGCAGGAGAAGGGGGCTTTACGCCGGCTTTTACAATCTTTCGCTTCAACTGGGAACAGCCTCCGGCCCCTACTTTGGCGGCATGGTTTCGGACTACCAGGGATTATGGGCCATGTTTGCACTCTCTTCAGCCTTGTCCGTGGTCTCCGGAATGCTTCTCACCCCGTGGATAATGGGTAATCGTGAAAAAGAAGTACGGCAGAGTGTTTCAAGCTAGAGTAAAGCTTTAATGAAGCGTTGAAAAAGGCGTTCTTTAATGCTTAGCTTTTCTCCTCTGTCCTGGGTTTCACTGTTAATATTACTTCGTCGACGCCTATTATCGTCGTAGCAAGTTCCACGGCTGAAACCATCCAGCTTTTAACTACGAGATAGGGGTCAACCACCTTTCCGTCCAGATCCGCTACTTCCCTGCTGACAGCGTCTATCCCGTATCCCGCACCATCTTTAGAATGCTTGCTGTTAAGCAGCGACATCGTTGTTAGAGGCTTCATGCCGACGTTTGTAGCAAGGGTTCTTACAAGGGATTCCAAGCTGTCGGCGAAAGCCTCGTATATCAGTCTATCCTCCTCAGACTGGTTCTCAGCGCTTCTCTTCAACGCCCTCACTATCTCAAGCAGCTCCGCGCCCCCGCCGACGACGCATCTCGGATCCTTGTATAGGTTGAGGACTGCTGAGAGTGCGTGCTTAAACTCTCTCTCATACTCTTTTAAAAGATCCTCGTTTACGCTTCTCAAAAGTATTGAAACAGCCTTTGGCTCGCGGCAGCCTTCTACGAAAACTATTTTCTCGTTTTCGAAAACCTCTTCCCTGACTATGTCTGCCAGGCCGAGCTTATCCTCAGAAACGTCTTCCGGGTCTGAAACGATCTTTCCATAGGTTGCTCTCTCAAGCCTCTCCATATCCGACCTTTTCACCCGTCTGACCGCCGTGACACCGTTCCTGTAGAGGTATTGCTGTGCAAGCTCGTCTATACCCTTCTGGCAGAAAACAACGTTGGCTCCAGACTTAACTATCCTGTCAACCCTTTCCCTTATCATCTCCTCCTCTTCCCTAATGAACCCGCGGAGCTCCTCAGTCGTCTTAACCTCTATTTCAGTAGATATTTCAGTCTTCTTAACCTCCAGAGCGTAGTCTATCAGTGCAATCCTAGCGTCTTTAACTGTTTTACTCATGTTCGGATGGACGACTTCCTTGTCGACTATAACGCCGTTTACAAGCCTGGAGTCTAAAATCTCGTGCCCACGCTTCCTAACTATGCTCACCCAGTCTATGTCTGCGTAATACCCGCCGTCCCTCTTTTCAACAATTCTTTCAGCAGTATTCAGAACTATTTCGGCGAGACGTCTCCTCTCATCCGGCGAGGAGAAGAAAGTGATCGCCGTTTCAGCAATCCTCTTAAGCTTCTCACTGTCTGAAAGGTCAACAGGCTTAGCATCCTTCTCAAGCTTTTCAAGAACCTCGGTGAGCGCCTTATTATACCCTCTGACTATTGAAATCGGGCTTATTCCCTGCTTGTACAGGCTGTACGCGTTTCTAACCAGGTCGCAGGTTAAAAGTATGAGTGAAGTGGTGCCGTCTCCAACCTCCTTCTCAAGAGCCTTGGCAGCGTCTATTATTATCTTGCCCACCGGGTGTTCAATACTCGCCTCGCTGAGAATAGTTACCCCGGTCTTAGTCACCGTGACGTCTCCGACTGTGCCTACTAGGAGCTTGTTTAAGCCTCTTGGACCATAGGCGGTTCTGACAACCTCACCTATTACGAGTGAGGCTACAATATTGTTTTCATAAGCCTCCTCCTTGCTCCTCCTCACGGTGGTTTCTTTAAGCACTATTGCCGGTCTAGTCTGTTCATAGGCCATTTTCGTATCACCTCAGTACTTCTTCTTTAAAAAGACTTTTTAAAAGCTTTTCCCAAGAGACAACATTTATTAGGTTAGTGTTCTTCTTCTGCGCAAGTTTGGGAAAGATCTACGACAGCCGGGTTAAAGGGGTTGCGAGGATGCTGCTGCTTAAATACGGTAATCTCTTCAGCGACGATTATTATGCGAACAAGCAGGTTTTGAGGAAGATTGCAGTTTTCCAGTCTAAGAAGCTTCTTAACAGGGTTGCCGGATATATTACGTCAGTTAAATCCTCCGAGGGAGGAGGACAGCGGGAGGAGGTGGTTGAGGTTGGAGAAGAGTGAGTTCCCAATCTTCCTCTCTGTCTTCGACTACGGCTGGTTGAAAAGGGCTCTTAGAGAGGCTGAAGCCTATCTAAAGGAGTCTAAGAAGGCTTCCCCGCCTTTAAAACTCATATACGCGAGGATGTCGATTCTTTCAAGCAGAATGCTTGTAACAATGCTTTTCCCACCGGTGAGCAAGTATGAGAACACTAACGTCAGCGAAGAGGCTTCCAACCCTGTTGAGTATAGGCTTCGAAGCCTATACGATAAGGCTCTTGAAAAGGTTGAAAAAATACAGCTTTCAGAGGACGAGGCTGTGGAGATAAGTGATTTCCTGTATAATCTTTCATCCACAATCCTCGAGCAGATTCTCAGCAAAAACTAGCGTGTGTTAGACGCTTGCTTTCAGGTTTAAATAGTTCCTTCAACATATTCTCTCGAATGATGTGAACTGACCTGCTCTGAGAGAACAACTCTATGAAGACCATGCACCTCTCTGAGGTTTTCAATCCTGTTTAAAATGGCTGAGCCTCTTCAAGTAGCTGTCTACAATCATTGGCGGCAGCCCGATGTCTATCAGCATATCTCTGAATTCATCGAGTGTTTTACCGCCTTCTTTAAGATTCTTCTGAGCGAGGCTTCTCACTGTTTCCCCAATCTCATGGGGGAAAATGATCCATTTCTCAGTTTTCTTAACATAGTAGTCTGGCTTCAACGTGCTCCAAGGCTTATAGTATACGGTTGCAACCCTAACCTCTCGAGCACCCTTGGCTTCAAGATGTCTACGCACTACCTCCAAGCTTCTACCAGTATCTGCAACATCGTCAACAACCAGCACCCTCTTCCCGTAAACGTCAACGTTAACATCCTGCAGGATTCTGGGCTCACGGCCTGTTTTTTTAACATCCTCGTAGAAGGCAACCCTTATGATGCCTATCTCCGGTTTTTCAAACTCGTCTGAAAAAATCCTAAGCGGGACTAGTCCCCCTCTTGAAACCCCGATTATAGCTTCAGGCGTATATCCTGATTTCAAAACTTTCTCAACGAGCTCCAGCGTAAGCTGGTAGAAATGCTCCCAGCTTATCACTTCGAATTCCATTCCGGCTTTAAAGCTTAAATGCTCTAAAATAAATGTTTTTATCCCGTTTATCGGCTGAATATCCGTGTTGGACCCTGTTCGAAGCATGGATTCGATGGGGATGTGCTTCACGCTTCTAATGGTCAACAGCCTCCCGGAGGACTGGGTTAGCCTAACGGCAGAGTTTAAGAAGAATAGGAGAGTTTTCATCCAGTTTTTCAACCCGGCTTGCCTAGTGAGCGAGCTAATCCCTTTCCTAGCCTATAATGTTCACCAGGCTTTCAAACACGGGTACAATGTGCTGAGAGGCTTTGAACAAGAGCTTCTAGTAGCGCTTTACGGGAAGAGGAGCTTCCAGGAGGCGTCGTCCACACTCGGAGCCTCGGTTTCACAGCGGGCGGCTATACTCCTGGTTTCAGAGAGTGCTGCAGTTTTAAAGGAGGCGGTGGCTGCTTTGAAGGAAGAGTTTTCTAAGAGAGGCCTGTCCATTGAACCCTTCAGGGATGATGAGCAATCGTTCACATCCTTCTGGAGCAGCCTGCTTTCCAAGAACCTTAACGTTGAAGCTTTGAAGTATTCTGACTTACTCGAGCTTGTCAAGGAGAGGATAGCGCTTCTATACGTTTAAATCAGCGTTATGTGCCTTGGGAGGCGGCTCAGGGGAATCCGGGCCTAGATAGGCTTAAAGAAGCCTTCCTGGAAGCCTGACAGTTGAAACCGGGGCTCGCAAGATTAAAATACTAGTTTACATGCAAAAGTAAGCAGCCTTGGAGGCACCAGAAATAGTGGTGGACGTTAAGGAGGTTACTAAGGACTATGTTCTGAGGAGCGGTGTTGTGAAGGCTTTGAAAGGGATCGACCTGCAGGTGAAGAGGGGAGAGTACGTGGTTGTGATGGGCCCCTCTGGAAGCGGTAAGACGACACTGTTCAACATGATCGGCGGCTTGGATAAGCCTACGAGCGGAAGCGTTTCCATAGACAGTATAAACTTGGCGCAGATGAATGATCGCCAGCTCGCATGGGTTAGAAGCAGGAAAATAGGCTACATATTCCAGACTTTCAACTTGATACCTGTGCTTTCAGCCCAGGATAATGTTGCGCTGCCAATGGTCTTCCTCGGTATAAGCAAGGAGGAGAGGCGTAAGAAGGCCGCTGAGCTTCTGAGCCTAGTCGGCCTAGGGGACAGGCTCGGCCACAGGCCGCAGGAGCTTTCCGGTGGGCAGCAGCAGAGGGTGGCGATCGCGAGAGCATTGGCGAACAATCCCTCCATAATACTTGCAGACGAGCCTACGGGCAACCTCGACCTCTCAACAGGGCTTTCAATAGTTCAGCTGCTTTACAGGCTTAAGGTGGAGAGAAACACTACCGTGATATGCGCTACTCACGACCTTAAAATGGTGGACGTGTCCGACAGGCTTGCATGGCTTAGGGACGGCGTTATAGAGAGGATTGAGGAGAGGACAACAGTAACCCTAACCTCGGAAGAAATATAGATTGGGGAAGGTGCTTCATAGTTTTAACTAGGGGATATGTTTTTATACTGCTTTTCAAAGTTTCATCCGACCCAAGATGAGCGAGGATTTTGACGAGGAGGAGGAAGAATGGGAAGAAGAGGAGGAAGACTGGGAGGAAGACTGGGAAGAAGAAGAACTAGAGGAAGAATGGTAGTAAAGGCGAAGCTTTTTCTCAAATAGTTTTCCAAAAGTTTTCCAAGGTTGATACGGGTTGGTTAGAGTGGCCGTAGTAGACAGGGACTCCTGCAAACCCACGAAGTGTGGAAAACCCTGCAGGAAATATTGTCCGATAGTTAGGATAGGCCAGGAGGCAATATACTTCGTTGAGGAAGAGGGTCCTCCAGTAATAAACGAGTACCTGTGCAGCGGATGCTGCATATGTGTTAAGAAGTGTCCTTTCAACGCCATATGGGTTGTAAACCTTCCAGACGAGCTTGAGAAGAAGGTTTTCCACAGGTATGGTGTTAACGCTTTCAAGCTCTACGGTTTTCCAGTTCTCTCTAAGGGGGCTGTCACAGGCATACTCGGTGAAAACGGAATAGGGAAGTCGACGGTGCTGAAGATAATAAGCGGGCTTGTGAAGCCGAACTTGGGCAGGGTTGGCGAAGAGGTGGATGTGGATGAAATCCTGTCGTTCCTCAGGGGGAGCGTTTCCTTCAGCCTTGTCGAAGATATTTTTAAGGGCAGGGTGAGATGCGTCTATAAGCCGCAGTACTTGGACGATATTCCTAGGATTATCGGCGGTAGAAGCGTCGGGGAGACGCTTGAGAAGGTGGATGAGAAGGGGGTTTTGAACGAGGTCTTAGAAAAGCTGGAGCTGGAGAGCATTGTAGACAATAGGGTGAGCAGTCTAAGCGGTGGAGAGCTGCAAAGACTGGCGGTTGCAGCAGCCTTTATGAGGAAGGGCGACGTGTACTTGTTCGACGAGCCCTCAAGCTTCCTCGACGTGAAGCAGCGTCTCAAGGTTGCTGAGCTAATAAGCTCTCTGAAGGAGGATGGTAAGATAGTCGTGGTTGTGGAGCATGACCTCACGCTGCTCGACTATCTTGCCGACTACCTCGTAATACTCTACGGGCAGCCTTCAGTCTACGGAATCGTCTCGCAGGTTCTCTCAGCACGCGTCGGGATAAACTCCTACCTGGAGGGCTACATAAGGCAGGAGAATATTCGTTTCAGGAGGGACAGGATAAGGTTCCATGCTCACAGCCCGGCGGAGGAGTCTCCAGCCCTGAAAATGTTCGAATGGCCATCCATGCAGGTTTCGCTGGGAGGCTTCACTCTTAAGGCTGAGAAGGGTTTCATAGGGGTGGGTGAGGTAATAGGCATAGCTGGCCCAAACGGGATAGGTAAGACAACTATGCTTAAAGAACTGTTAAAATATTTCTCCGGCGGAGAATCCTTGTCGGACAGTGATCTGGCTAAGAGGATAGGATACAAGCCGCAGTATGTCTCCGGCCTGTTTAAGGGGGTTGTGGAAGACCTTTTGAAAGAAGCATACGGCGGTGAGGTGCCTGAGGTTCTTGAAAGCGAGCTGATAAAACCCCTTAAGCTGGACAGGCTTTCGGATAGGCTTGCGGAAACCCTTAGCGGCGGCGAGCTTCAGGCTCTCGCGATAGCGGCAGCGCTTCTGAAGGATTCGCCAATATACTTCTTAGATGAGCCGTGCGCATACTTGGATGTTGAACAGAGGCTTGTCGTTATACGTGCGATACGCCACACCGTCATGACTAAGAAGGCTTCAGCATTCGTTGTGGAGCACGATATCGCAGCCCTAGACTTCCTGTCTGACAGGCTTGTCTTCATCAGGGGTGAGCCCGGTGTCCAGGGGTATGCTTCTGAACCATTGAACGTCGCCGAGGGCATGAACAGTCTTCTCAAGTATCTGGACGTAACCCTTAGAAGAGAGCCTGAAAACCTCCGTCCCAGGATAAACAAGAAGGATTCTAAGACAGACAGGCTTCAAAGGTCTCAGGGAAAGTATTACTACTAGTGTTTTTCAAAAGGGTTAAGTTTTTAAACAATGGGGCTAAGAGTCCTGCAAATGATCCGGACGCCAGTGATAATAGTGAACTTTAAAGCCTACTTGGAGTCTATTGGGCTGAGCTGCCTCAGCATAGCCAAGGCTGCTGAGCTTGTTTACAAGGATACTGGCGTGCAGATAGCCGTAGCCCCGCCGGCGACGGAGATTTCTAAAGTATCCGCCTCAGTCGAAATACCTGTGTTCGCGCAGCACGCAGACCCGGTGGAGCCGGGTGCACACACCGGCGCTATTACTGTTGAGATGGTTAAGGAAGCGGGTGCGAAGGGACTTTTGATCAACCACTCGGAGAAGAGGCTGATCCTAGCGGATATTGAGACGCTTGTTAAGAAGGCTAGGAGCAACAATCTTGTAAGCGTGGTCTGCACGAACACTCCTGCGGTAACTGGTGCTGGAGCAGCCCTGAGCCCAGACTTCTTAGCCATAGAGCCTCCTGAGCTGATAGGGACAGGCATACCTGTTTCAAAGGCTAAGCCGGAAGTTGTTCTAGACTCGGTAAACATTGTCAGCAAGGTTAACCCGCGGGTTAAAGTGATATGTGGAGCAGGCATAACGACTGGCGAGGATGTTTACGCCGCGCTTAAACTCGGCACAGTAGGGGTTCTCCTAGCGAGCGGAGTGGTTAAGGCAAAGGATCCTAAGAAGGTTCTTCAGGAAATGGCTGAAGCATGCTTGAAGTTTCAAGGCGAGCAGTAGTTCCAGCTGGTTAAATAATCTGCAAGATCGCGAGCTATTTTCTAAAGGTTTTCTCCATACCATAATTACGGGTTTTGAAACCAAGCCTCCTGTAAAGCCTAACTGCTTTCACGCTCCTTGCCTTCAGAGTTTTCAAGCTTTCAACAACCAGCTTCCTGCCCACGCCTCTTCCACGGAACTCTGGCAACACGTAAAGATCATCTATAGTGCCAAAGCGTTCTGAAACCTCGAGAGGATACTCTGGTACAGAGCCCTTCGCAAACCCTACGGGTTTATTGCTGGTCTTAGCCACTAAAAGGAAGCTTTTCCCGCTTGCTAAGCTGCCACGGATAAAACTAATCCATTTGTCAGATTCTCTTCAGAAGGCAGTATGAAACGCTCAACCTTAAACATTTCACGGGCCAAGCTCAACCATAATTGCTTCAACGAGTCGTCAACATCCTGAGCCTCATGCTCGCAGATTTCTATCGACAATAGGCAATACTTGGAAATGCGGTAATCAAATATAAGGCTTCCGGAATTTAGGGAATACAAATGGCAAGCGACACTTGCAACGTTTAAGCCTTAAAACGTTACTAGCTCGTATTCCTCCTCGCTATGTGGGCCGAGCCCAAGCTCCACCGAATGCTTAATCTGCCCCAGGCTCCACACGTTTCTGCCCTCCAGACTGTTCCCAGGGTAGCTTTGTAGTATCTTCACGCCCTCCACATCTATCGCTACTTGATTGCCTGAAGCAAGTATCAGGTTTGGCTCGCGCAACATGCCTCTAGCAGGCCCCCCTGTTATGAAAACTCTTCTCGCATCCATAATGATCAAGTCGGGCTTCACCACCAAGCTTAGCTCCGCAAGCTTCTCTTGAAGATGCTTCATGTGGAACATGACTTGGTCGAAAAACGGTTTGACGAAGCCCATTGCAAGCTTGATTGATCCTGTAAAGTCTGCGGCGTGATGCGTTTTAACAAGTGGAGCGTAAACCACCTTCTCTATCTCCAGCGCTTCCCTAGCGAGTGAGACTTTTCGCAGGTATCGCCCACCCTTAACCTCGACGCGCCGCCACCCGGCCGTGTCGAACACTGCTTGCCAACCGTCTTTCCCGAATACTCTAACCTCGGCCCCGGCTTCTTCAGCAATCCTGATGATGCCTGCTTGCTCCAAAACCTTCCAGCTGTGGAGAAAAGCCGTCCGCTCCCCTAGAATGACTCTCGCCGCTCCCGCCTCGTAAAGCAGTTCAATAATGCACTTTATGAACTCCGGGTCGCTCGAGCCTGGAAACGGGTCGGCAGTATTATAATTAGGCTTCAGAAGGATTGTGTCGCCTTTCTCAACAATCTTGTCAAACCCCCCGATGAGAGACACAGCTTGTTTAACCGATTTCTTCAGGTTCCCGTCGCAGGCAACCCTGCTTACAAGCGGTTTTCCGGAGCGAGTAAACAAGTCCATCCTTGTTTACGGCTCGCTTAAACAGATAGTTAAAGATTGCTCGTGAACGTCTACTCGTTAGGCGAATATTCATCGCTGCGGAGTTGTTCAAACCTAAAGCTTCTAGAGGGCGATGGAAAAACAGTCCTTGTTGAAGCTGCTTTCAAGACGTCGGAAAAGGCTTTTGCAACGTGAAAAAGATTAATTCCAAGCGTCTCGAAGATTAGAGTAAAGGAGCAAGTTGAAAATCAAAGATGTTTTCAGCCTGGAGGCAAAGCTCTACGATAGAATTTGGGGCAGGTACGATTATGATTCTGATGTGGATTTCCTAGATGCGCTTTTCAGAGACTACGGCTGCAAAAGGATTATTGACATCGGATGCGGGACAGGGGGGCACTCCTTAAGATTGAGCATGAAAGGATATGATGTAACCGGCCTTGACTTAAGCCCAGCCATGCTGAAAATAGCTAGGGAGAAGGATAAGGCTGCGAACGTCAGGTTCATACAGGGGGACATGAGGAAGCTGAACAGGCTGGCCTTCGGAAAAAAGTTTGACGCCGCAATATGTCTGGGACAGACTTTTTCACACCTTTTGACGAACAAGGATGTGGAAGCATTCCTAGACGGATTGTGCATCGTTCTGAAGAAGAATGGCCTCTTCATCTTCAACGCTCGGAACGCGAAGAAAATCAGGGAGGAATACTTGGACAAGCTTCTTCTAGACCACATGATTATTGAGGAAAAGCTTCAGGTGGTTATGCTGGCCTATAACACGCGCTGGGTTAAAAACCGTGACGTGATAGTCTGGAGGCCAATCTACTTGATTAAAGAAGACGATAGGATGGACATGCAGATAAGGGAGCATAAGCTTCGGAGGTTCCACTTTCAGGAGCTGAGGAGGATGCTTGCTGAGAAAGGTTTCAGGATTAAGGCCGCGTATTCAGGGATCACAAAAGAAGAGTTTAGGGAGGACGAGCATGAAACCATGTGGTTTATAACGGTTGTTAAGTAACTTTTATCAGGATGTAGAAGCACTCAAACGCAAGTTTTATTCTACTATCGCCTCAAGTTCATTGATGGTACACCATAATATTCTTTATTTTATGGACTAAGTGATAAAATATAGATTAACTCCGTTTCTCCTTTTCCAAATAAGTCCTTCAGCTCAGCGCTTTTCTCAAACCCGACTTTTTCGTATAGTTTTCTAGCAGGCATGTTGTCCTCTGCAGTAGTGGTTAAAACCCTTCTTAAAACATAACCACTGCTTTCAAAAAGCTTTTTAGCATCTTCTATGACGGTTCTTAAAAGCCTCTCTCCAATTCCTTTTCTCCTATAATTTTTGTCAACCCAAAACTCTTCTATGACGACTATCCCATGATGCTTCTCCTCGTTAATCCTCCAAAATAATACACCAATAATTTCATCCTTAAACTTGGCAACCTTAATGTGATGATAATCGAAATAACATTTAACAAGCCAAGAAGCCTCCTCCACAGTATGATAAAGATTTGGCGAACTGTAAATTTGAACAAGTTTTTCAACATCAGCCCGGTCTGCGTCTACGATGCTTAAATCCATTGAAAACCGTTAACCGTTAGGACTATGATAAACATTTCGTTAAGATAGGCAAACTAATATCTTTTCCATGTGTTTTATGGGCATTGGTTCCAGCAGCGTCGAATTCTTATAAGCATAATTAATGCATTCCAGCAAGGCTTTTGCAAAGACAGGTTAATCAATAGTCATAATCATCATTGCATGTTGAGCACTAAGCTTATTTTGAAGCTTAAGCAATCCATACGGTATGAAAGTCTATGAAAACCCGCTCTACTACGAGATTGCGTTCAGCTTTTTCAACGTGAAGGAGCAGGTTGACTGCTTTGAGGAAATAATCCGCAGGTTTAGTAAGATTAGGGTTAACCGTTTCATGGACATAGCCTGCGGGCCGAGCCTGCAGCTGCGTGAGATCGCGAGAAGAGGTTATGAGGCTGTTGGGCTGGATTCAAGCCCAGAGATGCTGGCCTATTTGCGGGGAAAGGCTGAGGAAGAGGGTTTAAAAATAGAGACTTTGCAGGCGGACATGTATGTTTTCAGGCTGAAGAGGAAAGCGGATTTCGCCTTCATAATGATGGGTTCTTTTAACGCTGGTTCGAACGACGAGCTTCTAAGCCATTTAGATTCTGTAGCGCGTTCGCTGAAAAAAGGTGGGCTTTATTTTATTCAGAATATGTGTCTGGACTGGATGCAGAACGCGGAGCAGAGCTGGACCATGGAAAGGGATGGAATAAATGTGAAAACAACCTATAGCACCCGTTGGAAAAACCTGCTAAACCAGATTTACACCGAAAAGCTTATTCTTGAAGTGAATGATCATGGAAGAATGTTAAGGCTTGAGGATGAGGAGGACTTGAAGTTCGTTTTCCCGCAGGAATTCAAGATGCTTATAAGGCTGAACGGAGGATTCGAGTTCCTAGGCTGGTGGGAAGGGTCTG
>Ga0315298_1006361_pt1 | contig 16151 bp, 10 predicted proteins | sample WHS_1_MG_FD_203077 | JGI IMG/M metagenome (GOLD analysis project Ga0315298, IMG submission 203077) | Extremophilic microbial mat communities from Washburn Hot Springs, YNP, Wyoming, USA - WHS_1_MG | ecosystem: Environmental > Aquatic > Thermal springs > Hot (42-90C) | place: USA: Wyoming... | reverse complement strand
TGAAGATTGGAGACAGAATGGTGGAAAATCATGAACTCTTTGCCAATTTAAGAAGAGAAAACCTCGAAGATCCAAAAATTACCTTCAAAAAGTCCGGCAGTACGCTCGAAATAAAGGCAGAAAAGCCAGCTTTTGGCGTTAGGATAACAACAGAAAAAGATGAAGTGCTTGAGGACAACTTCTTTTCCATAACACCAGAGCATTCAAAGAAAATAAAAGTGCCTGAATCTGATTTTAAAATACTCAGCGCATACGATTTTCTGAAATGAGGAAAAGGTAAATGTAAATCTTTTAGATATTTTGAAAGAATCCAAAGGTTAATAAGGCCTTTCAAAACAAATATACAAAGAATTTTGTATTCAATTTGGATAAATTACCGAGAAAGGAGGCGAATCAAAAATTTTAACTTTTGAAAATAGAATGATTAAAGTGGTTGCATGTTTTGAAAGACCATGAAAAAATCAAAAAGGAGGAAAGAAAATGAAAAAAGTGTGGTTAGTATCGTTAGTGATAATTAGTTTGTTCGTTGTAGCAGCATTTTCTACAACACTTACGGTATGGGTTTTCCAGGCTAATACCACTGCATCGCCGTGGGCAACTACTCTTTCAATGTTTGAGAAAGCAAATCCTGATATTCATTTAAAAATTTCATACATACCTGCTCCATCACCAACAACATATCAAACATTGACAACCTCAATAATGGCGGGTAATCCTCCGGATGTATGCGTATTCTTTGATAGATTTAACATTGGTACATGGGCAGGACAGGGATTTCTTACTCCTCTTACTGCATACATTAAAAATGCAAAAATAAATTTGAGTGATTTCTATCCATTTACAGTAGATGAGTGTACGTATAATGGACAAGTTTATGGCTTGCCACTAAATACTGATGCCAGAGCCGTATGGTACAATATACATGTTCTCAATCAATTTGGTATTCCGCTTCCATCAGAGACAACTCCTATGACATGGTCACAGTTTGAACAAGATGTTATCAAAACAACAACGATCGATCCAAAAACTGGTCTTTATGACACTCTCGGTTGGGATTATCTTGCGGATCAAGGAATGTGGTTCTATACATGGGCATGGCAGGCTGGCGTAAAGTTCTATGATCCTGCTACAAAAAAGTTCACATTTGATAGTCCTGCAGGATTACAAGTAATGAATTTCTACAAATATTTTGCCGATAAATTGCCGCCCGACAAAGTTACAGCTTCAACGGCAGGTTATGCAAACGGTCTTTTGTCTGCTATGGCACAAAATAAACTGGCATTTTTCGTCGATGGACCATGGGATATACCAACCTTTAATCAATTGGGTCTTAAATTCGGTGTTGATTATGGAGTAACGCCATTGCCAGTTCCTGAAGGAGGACATCCAGCAACATGGTCCGGTGGATTTGCAACAGTAATACCTACTGGTGCAAAAAACGTTGCTGATGGATTTAAACTTGTAGAATTTTTATCTGTTGGGGCAGGAGCTAAATATTACGATAAAGCAGCAGTCCAACTTCCTGCAGATATTTCGATGGCACACGAAATATACGGAAATAATCCACAAATCATGTATTTTGTGAATTTACTAGATCATTCACATAACAGACCGGTTGTTCCAGTGGGCTCACAACTTTGGAACTACCTTGCTGATGCTGTTTCAAATGTTGTGTATGGTAAAATGACCCCACAAGCAGCCTTAACATGGGCACAGCAGAAATCTCAAACGGCTCTTGATCAATTCTACGCCAATCAATAAATATTAGATTAAGGAAGCGCATTCAAATGCGCTTCCTTCCAATTCAAATTTGAAAAGAGGCGAATTGACAGAATGAGAAAAAAAGAGATTATGTATGGCTTGATATTCATATCGCCATTACTTATAGGATTAGGTGTTTTTACAGCATGGCCATTGGTTTATGGAATAAAATTGTCTTTTTACGTATCAAGAGGAATGCTTCCACCCAAATTCGTTGGTTTTCAAAATTATATTGAATTATTTCAGAGAGGATTAACGGCCACTATTTTTTACAATGGATTTTATTATGCTATTCTTGCCGTTCCAATAGGGTTAGCTTTAGGATTGGGTTTAGCCCTTTTATTGAATAACAATTTCAAGACATCCGGCATTTTTAGGACAGCAGTATATCTTCCGTCTGTCGTACCTACCGTTGCAATGATCATGGTTTTTGTGCTCATCTTTAATCCCACCAGCGGAGTTATTGATATAATCACAAGAGCCTTAGGTTTAGGTAGTCCTGGATGGCTTGGGGATCCAAATTTGGCAAAAATAACTTATGTCATATGGGCTCAATGGGGGGTAGGCGGATCAACTTTGATATTTCTTGGTGGATTGCAAAACATACCAAAATCCTATTACGAAGCTGCGATGATAGATGGAGCAGGACCTATAAGGCGTTTCTTTTCCATAACTCTTCCTTTATTAACTCCATCGATTTTTTTGAACTTTCTTTTTGCCGTTATTGGTGGTTTGCAATTGTTTGCTCAAGCTTATATAGCCCCTGGCCCTGCTAATTCCACTACAACACCTGTTGTGGATATATATCAGCAGGCATTCCAGTTTTTTAAATTTGGTTTTGCTGCAGCAGAGTCAATAATATTGTTCCTTTTAATTTTAGGCATAAGTATCATAATATGGGTAACACAGAAGCGGTGGGTTATATATGAACAATAAGAGAAAAATAGGTAAAATAATATGGTTGATAGTTTTAATAGCGGTATCAAGTGTTTTTGTTTTCCCTTTACTTACAACCTTTTTGGATAGTTTGAAAACAAGCACAGAGTTTTATATTCAACCTAATCCCTTTATTCTACCAGGAGGAGCCCACTGGGATAATTTCCTTAAAATATTCAATGAAATGCCATTTTTTAGAGAACTTGGTTATAGCACCCTATATGCATCTTTGTCCACCATTGGAGTTGTATTGTCTTCTTCTCTCGTAGCCTACGGTTTTTCTGTTATGAGATGGCCTGGCAGGGATAAATTGTTTTTCATATTTTTGGCGTTTAGCACGATGATTCCAGGAATAACACTTACTCTGCCTCTTTACCAGATATTCAAATCTTTCGGGTGGCTGAATACATATCTTCCCTTAATAGTACCGGCGTACTTTGGTGGAGGTATGTTTAACATATTCATATTTAGGCAGTTTTTTAGGCAAATACCGTTCAGTTATGTTGAAGCAGCACGTTTGGACGGTGCAAATGAATTTTACATTTTTTACAGGATAATACTTCCTTTAGCAAGGCCAGCACTTGCAGTCGTTTCAATTTTTCAGTTTTTTGGGGCATGGGGTGATTATATGGGCCCATTGATCTACATAACAAATAATCGTTTATATCCTCTCTCAGTTGGTATCCAAATGTTTGAATCCGTTCCGAACACAAGTGGAGTTACTCCATGGCCGTATATAATGATTGCATCACTTTATATGGCTATAGGACCTATAATTGTTTTTGCATTTATACAAAAGCAGATAATTCAAGGATTGAATTTCCAAGGAAGTATTACTTGAAGGTAAGGAGGCGTTGTGCTTATGATTAAAAAATTTATTTTTTTCGCCCTTCTAATTTGTCTTCTATTAACGACAATTTTTGCAAGTAATGTGGATATGTTAGTTACAAATACAGCGCCTTCTTTGTGGGTTAAATTTTTTACGCCAGAATATATCGATGTTGTTAACGTCACATCATGCAATTTTGATGAAATGCTTGCGGCAATAACGCTTCAAGGAGCTTACAATCAATTACAAACGGCCACACGTATCTATACAATACAACCATTAGAGGATTCTGTTTTCTGGCTCAATAACGCAATTCCAAAGAATATTTCTGTTAATTGGTTGAATAACTTGTCCTCATCTGGTGGATTGGAAACGTTAGGGCTTTTGTTAAGGCAATTCGGTCGTTATATAAGAGGAGCAATTGTATATGATCCGAAAAACATAGCAACAATAAATGTGGCAACAACTATGGCAGGCATAGATGATGCTATGGTTATTTCTCCGAGTTTAAAGTCTTACGCAGAAAGTTTTGGAATTAAAATATTGGCAGATCTTTCCAGTTATCATTGGAAAACAGATATTGATGCTTATGAGTGGGCTGTTAAAAATTTATTACCAGAAACAAACACTAAAATGTTGATCATGCTTGAACCAAATATATATGGGTATCTTCGGGACTATGCTGTAGCCTCAAAATCCTTTGTGTTTTGGTTTTCACCTAATCAACATCCATCTTTGTTTTCTAAAATTTTAGATCATACACCTGTTAACACACCTATAATGGGATATATTCCAGATGAAGGACCGGATGTAGCAGCATTGAGTAAACTCGGTCATTTTCTTAATGCTTCTGATTATTTTTCGAATGAATCTGTCTGGGCTTCAATGCCAAGTCCGGAATATCTTACCCAAACCAAGCCGGAGGCAGTTAAAGCAGAACCAAATACAGTTTATTTAAGTTTTATGGTAAGTGATGGTGATAATTCTCAGTATGTTCAACATCAGATGATGCATAATTGGCAGTTGAACTCTGAACAATTGAATCCTTTTTTATCAAAAGTCCCTATTGGATGGACAATGCCTCCTGGAATGATAGAATTTGCTCCCACGATTATTGAATACTATTATAACCATTTGTCTACAATAGATGAAATAGATGCTGGGCCTTGTGGTGTTGGTTACGCAACAGATATGTCTGGAAATAACTTAGTTGAATTTGCCAAATTATCAGGTGAATTTATGAAGCGTGATGATATGCCGGTGGTAGTTTACTGGGGCAAGGAGAGTGCTTTGGATACTTATGCTATTAACTCAAATGTCTCAGGAATATGGTGGTACAACACATATAAGTATAAACTTGTTGATAATACGGGCATATTTGGGCAAACAAACGGATACATAAGTTCAATTAGCGAAATGGTTAACACTATAGAATCTCAGGTAAAAGCCGCAAATCCAAATAAACCAGTATTTTTAGCCTCATACGTAGATGGCTGGCATTTGAGCCCTTTATCTGTTTATGCCATAGCCTTGAAACTATCTTATGATGCAGAAAAAACAGGTAAAAGATATGTTTTTGTCACGCCAGGCGTACTTTTTGAAACAATGAAAGCATATTTTGAAGGAAAAGAAGAGAATTTACCGACGTATAATTTACAATCTGTATCCGGTGAACAACTTTTATCACAGCCAGGTGCAAATCTTATTTTGAAACATTTAAATTTCTTTTAAAAGTGAAATGCACATTTGAGTTTGGCGCAGGGCATGATGCCTCGAGGTGGCCTTCGCAGCGCAGCGAGGACAGACACCGAAAGGCGAATGCCGGAGCCAACGATATTTCATATTTAAAGTTGATCAAGTATACTTTTTAATTCAAGGGAGGAGAAAATCTATGAGAATTTCTTCATCTAAAAGCATGGTAATGGTATTTTTATTGGTGGTAATTGTTAGTATATTTGCTTTTGGAATTGATAATTCTTCAAATATTGGAAGTGTGAATAACATGGGGAATTCTACAAATACTTCTATCTACAACGTTTTAAATTTTGGAGCGATTGCAAACGGACAAGTAGACGATACAAAGGCAATTAATTCTGCTATTTCTTATGCTGCTGAGCATGGGGGAGGAGTAGTTTGGTTACCAATTGGAAACTATAGAATAAATGGAACAATTTTCGTGTATCCTGGTATTGTACTTGAAGGAGCAGCATGGAGAACTATGGGAAGCCCATCAAATACAACTACAATATTGGCATATCCATCATCGAAGTCGACACAATCTTCTTTTCTTAAACCTGTTATGCCAACAATTTATTTGTGTGATGGTTCAACTGTCAAAAATGTTGTTATTTATTATCCTGATCAGGATATAGACCATGTAATTCCTTATCCACCTTCGATAGGAGGAAGTGGAAACATGATGACAGTTGAAAATATAACGTTGATAAATCCATACATTGGCATAGATTTTACTGGCGGCAACAGTAGTTTACATTACATAAAAAACGTTTACGGCTCTCCATTACATATTGGTATAGAAATAGATAATTGTACAGACATAGGAAGAGTCGAAAATGTGCATTTCAATCCTAATTTTTGGCAACCCGGAAATGGAGTATTAGCAAATTATATTCACAACAATCTCTATGCTTTTATAATAGGCAGATCCGATTGGGAATATTTTTTAAATACTTTTGTTTGGGGTGCTAAAGTAGGTTATCTATTTGAGCAAACGTCTCAAGGTGCTTGCAATGGTAACTTTGTGGGGATAGGATCAGATTGGTCTGGTAGGGCTATATGGGTGAAAACTTCTCAACCGATGGGAATTCAGGTTTTGAATGGTGAATTCGTAGGATCTCCTGTTGCTCCGGCCGTGATTGAAGTAGATTCAGGTAAATTGATGCTTAGTAATTGTAGTTTCTGGGGACCTGCGCCAAACGAAGATATACTTTTGAATGATGGTACTGTAATGGTTAATTCGTGTAATTTTGAAAGTTGGGCAGGAAATGGTGCTAATAATTTTCCAGCAATAAAAGCTATAAATGGAAGATTAATGGTTAATAACAGTCTATTTGTCCAAAGAGGAGTAGCAATTCAAATTGAAAAAGGGGTTTATGAATCATCAATAATTGGAAATATATTTCAACTTCCAATTTCACAGGCTGTAATAAATGATGCAGCTAAGTAAAGTAATGAATATCAAAGATAAGGTGGGAAATATTGTGAAAATAAAATTTTTTCTTATATTTGCATTGTCATGTTTGCTGTCATCTATTTTATTAGCTGCTTCTGACAATATTTTGCAATACGTTGATCCCTTTATTGGAACAGGAGGAACAGGACATACATTTCCAGGAGCAACTTATCCCTTTGGAATGATTCAAGTGAGTCCTGACACTGGTACAGAAGGTTGGAACCACTGTTCTGGATATGATTATAACGATACAACTATAGAAGGATTTAGCGTGACGCATCTTAGTGGAACAGGGGCAGCAGCTGGGGGAGACGTGATGTTGGCACCTATTTTGGGAGGTACGCGAATAACACCGTTTTTCCTTGGAGGTTATAAAATGCCTTTTAATCATAACAATGAAATTGCGACCCCTGGTTGTTATTCAGTGATACTCGATAATGGAATTAAGGTAGAATTAACAACTACCAAATGGGTTGCTTTTGAGAGGTATATTTTCCCATTAAATGCCTCGACTGCGGGCTTTATTTTAAATTTATCTCATAAGATCGGAGGAAATTTTGAAAATGCATGGGCAAAGATAATTTCAGATTCAGAGATAGAAGGATATATTAATGGGGGGCGTTTTTGTGGGGCAACAAGAACTCATGTTGTTTATTTCTACATAAAATTTTCACTTCCTATTAAAAGTTCAAAGGTTTGGGAAGGTCTTAAAATAATTGATGATAAAGATATAGTAAATCTTTCTAAAAGTTACCTAATATTTCCTGAGGGAGGACTCTATGTTGATTTTAACACAGAAAATACCAATGAAATCGATGTTAAAGTTGCTATATCTTATACAAGTATGGAAGAAGCAATTAAAAATATGTCGACCACTTCATCTCTTAGTTTTGAAAATGTTATTAAATCAAACGAAAAAGCGTGGAAAAATTATCTTGGAAAAATAGATATTTCCTCTTCAAATGTTACTGATTTAAAAAAATTTTACACAGCGCTGTATCATACGGCAATAGATCCAAGCTTATTTTCCAATGCGGATGGATCCTATATTGGGCCGGATAATAAGGTATATATTTCATCTTATCCGCACTATACCACTTTTTCGTTATGGGATACTTTCAGGGCGGAAAATCCTTTGTTGACGATCATTGATCCGAAAATGGAAATAAACGAAGTACGTAGTTTATTGGATATATATAAAGAGGACGGATGGTTACCTAAATGGTATGAAGCAAACACAGATACGAATTGCATGATTGGATCACCAGCGGATAATATTATAGCAGAAGCGATTATTGATCATTTAAATGGATTTGACATTGACACGGCATATGAAGCAATTAAAAAAGATGCTTTTGTGCAAGGCACAAATCATGGCAGGAAAAGTTTAGATTTGTATATAAAATTTGGATACATTCCGGATAATTTGGTTAATCAAGCAACTTCAAAGACTTTAGAATATGCTTTTAATGATTTTTGCGTTGCTGAGGCTGCAAGAATTTTGGGAAAAAATGAAGATTACAAAGCTCTTATAAAAAGAGCTGGAAATTGGAAGAATGTTTTTGATCAGAATCTCGGTTTTGTGACGGGTAGAAATTCAGATGGAAAATGGATGGAACAAAATTTCAATCCAGTCTATGGTAATTATTCTTTTCTTACGGAAGGTAATGCATGGCAGTGGACGTTTTCTGTAACACCTGATATATATGGCTTAATTAAAGTATTTGGTGGAATATCCAACTTTGATAAAAAACTCGATGAACTTTTCTCTAATAAATCAGAAATTTCTGGACCTCCTGACATAACGGGTTGCATTGGACAAGCAGCCTTAGGTAATGAACCTTCGCAAAGATTACCTTATCTTTATATTTATGGAGATCAACCATGGAAGACTCAAGAAATTGTTAGATATGCACTGAATCATGTCTATGGCACGGGACCCGCTGGCCTTCCAGGAAATGATGATTGTGGAGAAATATCATCGTGGTTTGTTTTTAGTGCTATGGGATTTTATCCTGAACCACCATTGCCATATTACTTCATTGGTTCTCCATTATTTCAACAAGTTCAAATTCATTTGCCAAATGGGAATATTTTTACAGTTTTGGCAAAGGACAACAATGAAAATAACATTTATGTCCAATCTGCTTACCTAAATGGTAAAAAAATAAATAGAGCCTGGATAACTTATGATGAAATAGAAAAAGGGGGCACATTAGAACTTATAATGGGTAGTAATCCAAATGAAAAATTTGGGGCAGAGCCTTTTCCTGATCCATTTTCTTCAAATTAGCGTAAGTGAGGTAAATAATACAGTAGATAAACAATTTGAGATATACCAAGATGAATATGATAAGGTTTAAAATAATGTTTTATGCGAGGAGATCAATTTATGATTGATTTCGATTTGAATAAGAAATGGACTCTTTATGTGATTCATCACAGTCATACGGATGTCGGATATACAGATAGACAGGAAAAAATCGAAGAATACCACGCTGATTTTATAAGGCAAGCAATAGAAATATTGAATAAAATATATTCAGGCGAAAAAAAGAATTGGAAGGGATTTAAATGGACTTGCGAAGGATTCTGGGGAGTTGAGCAATTTTTAAAAATTGCCGATGAAAAGACACTTGAAAAATTTGAATATTACGTGAAAAATGGAGATATAGGGATATCAGCTAATTACCTTAATCTAACAGAACTCATAGATTTTGGTGTTTTGAAAAGCGAAATAAAAAAAGGAATTGATTATGGAACATCATTGGGAATAAAGTTAGATTCTGCTATGACAGCGGATATAAACGGATACAGTTGGGGCTATACGGACGCTTTACTTGAAAACGGCGTTGAAAATCTATTTTCGTGCATTCATACGCATCATGGTATGTTTCCTTTGATAAAACAAAGGCCATTCTGGTGGGAAGGACCAAGTGGAAATAAAATATTGGCATGGATTGGAGAACATTACATGTTTGGTAACGAACTTGGCCTTGTTGAAGGTCAAGAATTCAGTTACATGATCCATGATAATTTCAGCGCGAAGGACAAGGAAGAAATTGGTAAACGAACTGAAGAGAGGATTTTCGGATATCTACGCCAATTAGAATTGGAAAATTATCCATACAATTTTGTTCCTGTAATGGTATCAGGCGTTGTGACAGATAATGCTCCTCCGAATGGAAAGATAGCGGAATTCATAAACAAATGGAATGATAAAAATGGAAATGCTATAAATATAAAGATGGTAACTTTGAGTGAATTTTTTAAAATATTAAGATCTCAAAATGTCAATATACCAACTTACAAAGGAGATTGGACTGACTGGTGGGCAGATGGCATGGGATCAACGCCTGGAGTTGTGAAACTTTTCAGAGATGCTCAAAGAAAATGGCTCATTTGCAGAGTTTTGGATCCGAAAGATGATCTTGGAGATAAAAAAATCATGGATGAAGTTGCAAACAATTTGATAATGTATGCTGAACACACATGGGGATATTCAGCCTCTGTTTCCGAACCATGGGATACCATGACAAATGTCATTGATCTAAGAAAATCCGCTTATGCGATAAACGCTCATGAAAAGATCTATAGAAATTTTGATAAGATCATGAAAAATAAATCAGAGGTACTTATAAGCCAAGATATGCCTTTAACATTTAAAATAATAAATATTTTTGATCATGAAATAAATGACCTCGTGAAATTGCATATTAATTATTGGGAAAACATTGAGAATTTAGAAGTAATCGAAGAACAAAGTAACAAAATACTTCCTTCTCAAATAGAAAAAGTTGCGCGAGGGATTGAAGTCAATGTTCTTGTGTCTTTAAATGCTGGAGAAGAAAAGATATTGATAATACGATCTAAGGAAAAAATGAAACTAACAACTTTGATTAGTAATATACCTCAAAATGGTGCTGAAGGAATTTCAGATTTCAAATCAGTTTTTGATAATGGAAATCTCGTGTTCAGTCCTTCCAGAATTGAGACACCATTCTTTAAACTGGTATATAAAATAAATGAAGGAATAATATCCTGGATAGATAAATCAGATGAATCAGAACTTTTAAGGAGTGATAGAAAATACAATGCTTTCACTCCTATATATGAAATAACTCCTGTTATTACCAATATGATGGAAGAAAGAAGAAGAATGGGTAGAAACAGAAACAACTTTCATACAAAAAGATATGCCGGTAGGCTTGTAAATGTTGATTTGATTTCAAAGGGAGCGCTCTTTTTGAAAGTCAAATTTGAGTACGAAATTGAAGGAACAAGGTATTTTGCCTTGATCATGACTGCTTATAAAGACATTCCAAGATTCGATGTTTCGGTAAGAATTAACAAAGAAAATATTTGGGAACCAGAAAATTTTTACATCGCTTTACCATTCAGAATATCTTCCGATCAAACTTTATGGATAGAAAAAACAGGCTGTATTTTGCGGCCAGGAATAGATCAAATACCAGGAACGAATATGGATTTTTATTGCATTCAAAATGGGTTAGCATATGTTTCAAAACAAAAAGGATTAGCCATATCAACTCCAGATGTGCCATTAATACGTCTTGGCACTTTGGAAACACATGAAATAGAGTTATGTGATGGAGATAACGTTAAACGTAACGACGATCAACTTTATTCGTGGCTTATGAATAATTTTTGGGAAACTAATTTTAAAGCCACAACGGGAGGATTTTATGAATTCAATTATCATATCTATTGCTCGAAAAAGATTGATAATCCTCAAGAGGCTATACAAAATTGCAGCATGATGAATATAGGAGTGCAAAGTGTCAGAATAAAAGCATAGTAGCAGGCTATATATAGATGTTGAATGAAACCCAAAAATCTCATGCCCGAAAGATATCAATAATAGAAGGTTGCGTTTCCACAGTTTGGAGTTCTTTTACAGGTGGTAATTACCTTACAGGCCTTTTTATATGGCTCGAAGCGGGGCCGCTTCTTATCTCTTTGTACGGAGCATCAGGTCCTTTATCAAATGTTATTCAACCTTTTTTCTTAGCGATTTTAGGTCGTAATGTTACAAGCAAGAAAAAATTTATCATAATTTCAGTTGCCCTTTTTAAGCCTTTATTTTTTGTTCTTGTTCTTGCGTCTTTGATAAATAGCGGACTAAAAGTGTGGATTGCGTTAGCCGTTTTGTTTTTTTTTCAAATCATATCATCAATGGCAGGTCCTGTTTGGACAAGATGGATGACGGATATTGTAGATCAAAAAATTTATGGCAGATATTTTGGATTTAGGAACCTAATAACACAAATTGTTGCTGCAGCATCAACTTTATTGGCTGGATGGTTACTTGATTTATGGGGAAAAGGGTTCTGGGCTTTTTTACTTGTTTTTTTGATAGGTTCATTTTTTGGTTTATTAGATGTTTTTACTTTTATTCATCAGGATGATGAACCTTTATCAAACATAAAACTAATTAATTACCATATTTTCACAGATCTTTTAAAAATACCAAGTAATTATAGAAAATACATGATTTCAATCACAATATGGATCTTTGCCATGAATATCTTTGGACCATATGCAACGGTTATGATGATAAGTAAATTTAAGTACGACTATGCAATTCTTGGATTGTTGTCTGTAGTTTCGTCATTAGCAATAGCGATATTTCAACCTATATTCGGGAAATTGGGTGATAAATTTGGCAATTTCAAAATTCTCAGATATACTTTGATAATTCAAACGATGCTAAATGTAGGGTGGATTTTAGCAGTTCCAAGTATATACTACATGATACCTTTTCAATTAGTTTTAGGAATAATAGGGACAGCCGGAACAGGTTTAATTTCTTCAAATTTTCTTATGGGTATTGTTCCTACTTTTGGTAAAACAGAGGCTTTTGTTGTCTATGCGAGCATAACAAATTTGGCAGCTTTTTTAGGAAATATAATTTCTGGCTTTTTATTTCTTTTGTTTTCACGGATACATTTTGAATTTTTAATCTGGAATTTTGACGCGTATAGATTTGTTTTTATGGTTTCAGTCTTAGTCTCAGTATTTGCTTTATATAATTTTCTAAGAATTAAAATAAAATGACTTTAGGAGGGATTAATATAGGATGATTGAAAAATTCGAAAACACAAATGCATCAATTTCAAAAAGAGTGGAAGGTATGATATCTAAAATGACACTTGAAGAAAAGATTTTACAAATGATGAATAATTCTCCTGCTATTCCTCGTCTTAATGTATCAAAATATAATTGGTGGAACGAATGTTTGCATGGTGTTGCACGTAATGGTATTGCAACCGTCTTTCCACAAGCAATTGGTATGGCTGCTTCATTTGATGACGAACTTTTATACAAAGTCGCAACTGCTATATCCGATGAGGCAAGAGCAAAGTATCATGAGCTTGTCAAACAAGGAGACATGAATCATGGCTTAGATTTCTGGTCACCGAATATAAATATCTTTCGTGATCCGCGATGGGGGCGAGGACAAGAGACATATGGAGAAGATCCTTATCTTACATCGCGAATGGGTGTTGCATTTGTAAACGGCCTGCAAGGAAATGATCCAAAATATCTGAAGGTTATAGCAACTCCAAAGCATTTCGCCGTTCACAGCGGGCCTGAGTCAAAAAGGCATGGATTTGATGCAGAAGTAAGTGAAAAAGATTTAAGAGAAACTTATTTGGTGGCTTTCAAAGCATGTATAAAGGAAGGTAAAGCAGCATCTATTATGGGAGCATACAACAGAGTAAATGGAGAACCATGTTGTGCAAGTCCAACTTTACTCCAAAAAATTCTCAGAGATGAGTGGGAATTTGATGGATATGTTGTTTCTGATTGTGGAGCGATAGATGATATTTATCGAGGTCATAAATTAGTAAATAGTCCAGAAGAAGCTGCTGCTTTAGCCGTAAGAAATGGATGTGATCTTGAATGTGGTCAGACATATAATTATCTTCTTGAAGCAGTTAAAAAAGGGTTTATATCTGAAACAGAAATAGATATAGCGATTAAAAGACTTTTTACGGCAAGATTTCGTCTTGGAATGTTTGATCCTCCTGAAGCAGTTAGGTATGCTCAAATACCTTACGAAATTAACGATTCAAAAGCACACAGGCAATTGGCACTTAAAATGGCTAAAGAATCCATTGTATTAATCAAAAATGCAAATTCTCTGCTTCCTTTAAACAAAAGTATAAAATCTATATCTGTTATAGGGCCTAATGCTTATGATTCCACAATACTCCGTGGGAATTATTATGGTGATTCTTCAAAATATGTAACGATACTCGATGGGATAAGAGACAAAATTTCTTCGAAAACCAAACTTTACTACACTAAAGGATGTGATTTGATAGGTAATGATGAAATAGGATTTTCTGAGGCAGTGTCTATGGCAAAAAGATCCGATGTGGTAATCATGTGCATGGGTCTCTCACAGGTACTTGAGGGTGAAGAAGGCGAACTTTCATTTAACAAAGAAGGAGATAGGAAAAATCTTGATCTTCCTGAGATTCAGGAGAAACTTGTTAAGACAATTTACGCTATCGGGAAACCAATTATTCTCGTTCTTACAAACGGAAGTCCTTTAACGATCAATTGGGCCCAAGATCATATATCGGCGATAATAGAAGCATGGTACCCAGGTGAAGAGGGAGGTAATGCCATTGCAGACGTTATTTTTGGAAATTACAATCCATCAGGCAGACTGCCAGTTACATTTGTTAAATCAATTGATCAACTTCCTCCCTTCGAAAATTATTCTATGCAAGGAAGAACATATAGATATATGAATGAAGAACCACTTTATCCATTTGGTTATGGCCTAAGTTATACAAAATTTGAATACAAAAATCTAAAAATAGAACCAGAGAAATTAAGAATTGGAAAAAATGTAAAAATCAGCATTGAAATAACAAATATTGGCAATCAATCTGGAGACGAAGTGGTTCAATTGTATTTAAAGGATCTTGATGCATCGACAATTATTCCCCATTACGAATTAAAGGGATTCAAAAGGATACATATTAATTCTGGACAAACAAGACGAGTTACATTTAATCTTATTCCAAGGCAGATGGCTTTGATAGATAATGAAGGTAGATGTATTCTCGAGCCCGGAAAATTCAAAGTTATGATCGGAGGATCTCAACCAGATAAAAGAAGTTTAGAATTAACCGGGCAAAAAATTGTTGATGGAGAATTTGAACTTGTTGGGCAATTTATTGAAATTGAATATTAATTTGGGAATTAAAGGAGATGATACGGAATATGCTTAAGGTAGCAATGTTAAGTAAATGGCATGTCCATGCTGGAGGATATGCTAATATCTTAAGATCTCTCAAAAACGTAAAAATAACATGTGTTTGGGATGAATTACCTTCCAGAGGAAAAGAATGGGCCAAAGAATTGGAAGCAGATTTTGAAGATAACTTAGATATATTACTTAAAAGATCAGATGTAGACGGAGTTGTAGTCTGTGCTCCTACTAATATGCATGCGAATATAATGGTATCCGCAGCTCAAGCAGGAAAACATATTTTTACTGAAAAAGCCATGGCATTGACCGTAAAGGATTGTGACAAAATAGCAGATGCTGTAAAAAAATCGGGGGTTAAATTCTGTATATCTTTTCCTGATCGCACTACTCCCGAGCATCTTTATGTAAAAAAGGTTATTGATGAAAATTTAATTGGTAACGTAACACTTTTAAGAGCACGAAATGGCCATGATGGAGCTTTAAATAATTGGCTACCCGATTACTGGTATGATGAAAAAGCAACCGGTGGAGGTGCAATGATGGATCTTGGTTGTCATCCTATGTATCTTGCCAGTTGGATACTTGGAAAGCCGAAGAGAATCATGTCCATGTTCAATTATTTTACCAACAGAATTGTTGAAGATAACGCTGTCTGTACTATTGAATTTCAGAATAAGGCTTTAGCAATTGTAGAAACAAGTTTTGTAACATATAAGACATTGCCGATGCTTGAGGTCTATGGAACAGAAGGTAGCATTATAATCAACGGTAATGATGTAAAACTTATATCAAAAAAGATGGATCCCGCTTTCAGCGGTTGGGTCAATCCATCTTCTTTGCCAAAAGCGCTTCCAGCACCAATTGTTCAATGGGTTGATGGAATATTAAAAGGAGAGCATATTTATTTTGGAACGGAAGATGGTACTAAATTAACAGAATTACTTGAAAATGCTTACATTTCTCATAAAGAAAAAAGAGAGATAGAAATTCAGCAGTAAAAAATACATTTATTCTATCTTGAATTTGAAGGGAAGTATCTTTATGAAAAAAACAAAGGTAAAGGTTGGAGTTATAGGAGTGGGACTTATTGCGCAAATTGCGCACATTCCCGCTTACATCGAAGCAGGAGCGGAGATCGTCGGTGTGTCAGATGTCGTTGAAAGCAGGCTGAAGAAAGT
>Ga0315298_1006360_pt1 | contig 16152 bp, 11 predicted proteins | sample WHS_1_MG_FD_203077 | JGI IMG/M metagenome (GOLD analysis project Ga0315298, IMG submission 203077) | Extremophilic microbial mat communities from Washburn Hot Springs, YNP, Wyoming, USA - WHS_1_MG | ecosystem: Environmental > Aquatic > Thermal springs > Hot (42-90C) | place: USA: Wyoming... | reverse complement strand
TGTAGGTGCCTTTCCTTTTGCCGGCCATGAGGAACCTCCTTCCCTCCGTAAGACAGGTTCCATTGCCTCCCCCTTTTTATGTACCGAACGCAGGGATAGCTCGACAAGGCCTCTCTGCCTGGCCGCGGCCGCACTGGCCATGTTTTAGAACGCGATCTGTCATACGCCACCGCCCGCCGTCGTAAGAAGGGACAGGGTAATCCTCAGTACAGTTGCCGCCTATCCGCGCCACCAACCAAAAGGGGAAGCAAAAATGAACACGACCCCGACCACTCGATCCTATTCCCAGAATACTCCCAGTGCGACTCGCAAGACATGCTTCGGCCGTTTCCCGGTAGTGGGCATACTGATGTGTGCCGTCATCGCTTGCATCAGCAACCTGTCGAGGAGCGAAAGGCCCACAGTGGTCGAATCGGTGTTAGCGGAGGCCGTCCGTCCCTCGCCGGCTCGTCTCAAGTCGGCTCGCGAAGCGGAGAAACGTGGCGACCACGAGCTGGCCATCCACGACTACCTTGCAAGTATTCAAGAAGATGTTTCGACTGCGGAGTCAGCGATCAAAGAGATGGTTGAGGTGTTCCTTTCCGTTGCTCGCGCACATGCTGCCGCGGGGCGCTACGTGGATCAGTCTGCCCAAATCAACCGTTGCTACCAGGTTCTTGTCCAACTGAAGCAGGCTGACTCCACCACCACGGCATTTCCCGAACCAGTCCGGAAGAAGCTCTTTGAGGAAATCGCGCGTGTTCGCTCTGTGGGAAAGGAGGCAGCCAAGCTTCATATCGACACAGCCGACCAATTGCGAACGGAAGCCAAGGGGTTCTGGGACGACGACGAAGCCAAGCAGGCAGACGCCCTCCACCGGGTCAACTTGGCTTGGAGCTACTATCCTGCGCACACCGACGACGAGCTTGTGGCTCGAATGTACGCAATCTGGGCCGACATGAAGAACGAACTCCCGACATGGCAATACAAGCAAGTCATGGAGCGGGATCGTCTCCGTCTTGGGCGCGTTGTCGGAGATCGGTAGCTTTTTGGTTGCATGTCCGATCTGCATAACCCTCACAATGGAGCAGACACTATGAACCGCTTTACTCTCGCTCTTGCCGCCCGAATTGGCTTAGCCATTGCGATCGTTCCTGGGTCCGGTTTCGGTGGCATTCGAGCGGCCGAAGTGATGACCCCTCACCCGATAATCGAACGGACAGGTAGTGCCATCACGAAACAACTCGGCGATTTCGGAGAGTCCTTCGTTGACGCCGGCCTCCGCGCTCGGGGATTTCAGGTCGCGGACGGGAATATCGGGGTCAAGGGAATCGACCGCATCGCCGTCAAGCGGGCGTCAAACGGAGAAATCGTGGACATACGCTTCGTTGAGGTCAAGACTCGCCAGGGTCTTCCTGAGTTCAATCTCGCCGTTACCCGCGACGGCACCCAGCTATCTGACGGATGGACCAGGCCCCGGCTGGAACGGATCGTTCGGGAGCATCCTAATCCCAATACTCGTCGGCTCGCAAACGAAGTGCTGGAGACAATGAAGGCCCGACCGGAAATCGTTCGCCGCGAACTTCACGGTATAGCCGTTCAATCGAACAAGTACGTCGTGATGACGGTTGACGACGCCGGTCGTGTAACGGGGGTGGCTGCCGAGGGGCGGCTTACTTCACTGCTGAAGATGTTGTCAAATCGAGGAACGTCCGAGGAGACCCGCGCTGCGGCCATCCGGCATCTTGCCCAATTCGATCAACTCCAGGCGGCCGTGGCCAAGGCGGGGGCGGAGCCCACGGTCGTGACAAGAAGGGGCTTTGAAGGACTGGCAAAACAGGCCAAATTGCTGCCGACCGGTGAAGTTACCGCGCCACCGACGACGGTAATCGTCGAAGATGCCGCGGGGGCCAAGAACTGGGCAATTCGGCTCGCAAAGCAACCGGGGGTATTGGCCGCTGGCATTACCTTTGCTGTCGATGAGGCGTTTTCCGGCTGGAACTACTACCACGGTGACCTGAGTAAGGCCGACTTCCAGCGCCAGACGGGCCAGAATGGAATTAAGGCTGCCACGGTCGGAATTGCCACTCAGCTCGTCTACATCTTAGCGCCGACACCTCATGGCCTGGTACTGATCGGCGTTGCGATCGTTGTCTACGTCGCCACAGATCAAGCGATTTCGGCCTACGATGGTGTCTTCGTACCACAGGCCCCCAAAGCTGCCGAACTCGCGGGTATCGTTCCGGATCGGTACATCTCGGCTCCGATGCTGGACGAAGTGGCCACGGGTAAGTCGCGAGCGATGCCGGTCCCACCCTGATGTTCACCAGTAGTTGAACCGAACGGCTCGAAGCAAGCTTCGAGCACGATCAACATGCGAACAACCGGGACCAGGATCATGCTGGCCGAAGAACCCGGTCGCGTTTCCCTTCTCGCCCTCAGACCAAGCCGTCGATCCGAAGTGCTCAGCCAGGTGGCCCTTGAAGGCCAGCAGGGTTTGAGGCAAGGAGTTGCCAGCCGACGAACCAGGCCCTCGGGCCTCGTCGAGGAAGACGTATTTCCTGAGCCGGGCAACATAGGCTAATGCCCTCAGCAACGCTCCGCCATGAGTCATCTTCTCGTAGGCCAGATCAAAATGCCGAACTGCCCGATCAACGTATTCCTGGTTGCCCGTTTCTCGCCAGGCGCGGCCGTACAGCATTCCCAAGGTCTGATGGATCAACCCAAATGGATGCTGAGATTGCTCCTCATCCGTGAACTGCTCCAGCAGCCGCTTGCCTTCCCAATGCTCCAGAAATGCGGGAACGTTCGCCGCGGGGCCAAATACAAGAAACCCCTTCAATTGAATCGCAAGCACGTACTGCGAGCCGCTCTCAGCCCGCAGAGCCGGGTTCTTTTCGAGTACCTCTTGCCATAGCGCTCGCCCTTGCTCCCCCTGGTCGCACGCCAAGTGACCCAAGTACGTCCACTGCCGGTCGATGTCATCGGCCTCAACGAACAGGGACATAGCTCGGCGAAAGCACGACTCGGCATGTGCAGCATCACCTTCCCCTCCTCGAAAGGCATAAATTTGCCCGAGCGTTCCTAGACAAGCGCCTAACTCGCGGTTGGGCACCTCGTTCACCGCTATCCTGAATCGGCGAGCCAAGTCTTCGCCCCAGCTTGCGCGCTCGGCCACAATCTCCGCCAAAACCTGCTCTGCTTCGTCAAATCGGAACTGATCGGTGAGGCTCACCGCACGCCGATTCCTCATCTCGGAAATCAGCCGTAACCCCTCTGCACCCAAGGCATGCAGACGCGGCTCCAGTTCCTCGTACTCGCGCCAGATATCCTGGGCCGCCTGCACGTCGCCCGTATGGTTGGCGTGGGACAGCCGAGTTTGGAGAAGCAGAACCTCGCTGTGCCGGTCTTCAACGCCCGCGTCCCTAAGCAATTCAGCCGCCCATCCTGCCTTGGCGAGACCCCGTTCAGCACCACCCGGCTGATCTACGATCTTCGCTGCTTCGTCCATCATGACAATGAGGCGACCAGGCGACTTTTGAAGAAGCCCGGCCACTGCCTTCTTCTGACGCTTGACGATGGGCTCAAGAGCCGACAAGTCCTGTTGTTCGCGCATGGCTTGGTAGTCATCGGCGAGGGTCAAATACTGCTCGACCTGCCCCATTTTGATCGCAGCCTCCATCCGCGCGAGCAATTCCAGCCACGGCCCATACTCCAATCGGCGAAACGTCGGCACGAGCACGGATTTGACCGGCGGCGGGAACCGCCACCGTCGACCCAGCTCCGAGAACCGTGCTTGTCCCAGATACAGGTCGGCCAGGTACAGTGCCGCTGGGCTGGAGCCGCCGTCGTAGTCTAATCGAGTGACGTGGACGCTTCCGAGGCGAATCGGCGATCGCTCCCATCGTTGGCGCAGGGCCATACGTACCATTGTCACAAGATCGCGTTCCTGAAGCACATTCACCGCCAACATTCGCTCCGGGTTTTTCCGATCGGGCAACACCTTCCAGCCGAGTCCCTCAACCTCATCAGCGCTGGTCATCTTGGGATCGAAGGAATACACGCGGCTTGCAACGTGCAAGTGAAAAGCGGCTTGCGGCGATAGACGCTCCGTCACCTTTTGATCGACGAAGAGGAGATGCTCGATCAGGCTCCACAGCATCGAGATGTAGCGGTTGTCGTAGTGCCGCTCGCCCAGCAGGCCCTCCTCTGTTGCAAAGATATCGCCAGCATGGACGATGTGGACGCCGTAGACCGCTCTTTGCTCTGCCGCCCAGCCCTTCAAGTCCCTCGCCAAGGCGCGGAGGAATTGCTCTTGCCGCTCGAAGCCCATGCCTGACCGCCCGAAGTGCAAGTCGTCAGGAAAAAACACCCCCAACCTCGCAGAGCCTTCTTGCGACATGCTCGCGAAGTTCCATATCGGCCGCGTCGCCGTATTCGCCGAAAACCAATAGACCACCGACAAGCAGTGGCTCTCCCTTCTTCGGCGTGCCCTGGAGGTAGCCACTTTCGTCAAGGAAACAATGTAACGAATCGAAGACGCTCATAAACATTCTTTTTGGTTCGCACTCAGCTACGGTAAGCATGAGTGGCCTGCCGGTTCAGTTCCTCAATGAACTGACAGTATGCCTTCAGGAGGGGATAGTTGGGGCTCACGAAAAGCCCGCATTCCACGTGTGCGGACTCCGCGTTGCTTTGCAGCGAAAAAGGATTGACGTTAGCGGAGAAAAGCCCGCAAACCGTACCATCCACTGCTATCCCTTTGGCATGTAGGCCCTCCACGCCTCGTAGTAGCAGTCCTCGCTCCAACAGTCGCCGTGTGCTGGGGTCTGGATATCGGTCGGCAGGGAACTCCTCGGGGCGTACAACCACTGTCACACTGACACCGCGAGCCAATGCCTCTTCCAAGGCTTGATGCAGAATGGGGATGCGCTCCGTATCGTACAATGACAGCGCAGAAAAGACGATACTCTGCGTGGCCCGGCGTACCAAGTGTACGAGTTGATCGCGAATGCCATAGTGCTCTGGTGGGTAGGACCAGGACATCTGCACGCTGTCCAGGCACAGGCGCTCCAGTTCGCCTATGGGAAGAGCCGGTGATGGTTCTTCTTGGAGTGACACGTCGTTGTCCAATGAATGCAGGCGGAACGGACATGAGTCCCACAGTCTGCATAGTGCTTTGCCCCAAGCCGACACAATGGGCGGGTCCCAAATGGAAACGCCAGCCTCAAGCGACGGCTGAGAACCCCAACCTAGACTGTTTGCCGTCCAGTTTGCCGACGACAATATGACTTGCTGATCGTCCACCACAACCGCCTTTCCGTGAGCATAGTGCCGAAGGCCGCGGCATAGGACTCGTTCCTGGGCCAGAACCCTGACAATTCTGAAATGCTCCTTCAGCTTGGTTGCAGTCTCCGCCTCGAATCCGCGCGTGGGATACTTGATCCCGCTACCACGATTGTCTCGCAGTTCGGTAATGAGTTTGACGCTGACCCGCCGTTTTCTAGCTGCGACGAGGGTGTCTATCATGCGTGCGTCGGTCAACAGCGGATTGATCGCTATTACTGAATGGCGTGCGCTTGCGATGCTGCGGATCAACTCCTCTCCAAGAACGGGGTGTCCGGGGCTGTTAACGAGTACATCCCTAGCTTTCCATTCAGTTGCCAAAATAGGGCATTCATCGCGAAGTTGATACCACTCACCCATTCGCGCCTCCCGAGGGCTGTTTGGCCGACAACCATTCCAGTTTTTCAAGGAACTCGGTGTCGTTCAGTGAATCGGCGCATTCCAGCAACGTCGCGACTGATAACCGAGGTGGGACACAGTGGCGCGGCAGTTCCTTTGCGTACCGGTCTTGCCACTCGTCCCACCAGCGGACCAGATCCAACGGCGGCAGGGCACCCGGGCGATAACTCAACGGGCGAAGGACGGCACGCAGGCCATACACGCCGCGGACGAGGGCAGTACGGGCCGCCGTTGCCACGTCTCCCGGCACAATCCGTAATAAGGCGCAGGTGTATGGGCTCCACACTCGACCCCAGAGCAACCCCTGACGAAGGCGGCGTTTTGCCGATTCTTCCCCCGGCACCTCGCTATCATTGACAGCCAGCATCCGTTCCGGGTCGAGGAGTTGAACGAGTATTTCTCCTGGGAACCTCCCCGCGGAGGCCTTCGCACCTTCAGGCATATCCTGAGACCACGTGTCCGATTGCGAGGTATGGCTTTCCGTGTCCAATATCCACGGCTTCAATCCCTGACAGACTGTTCGCAGGTAGGCCTTGCCAGCGGTCGCGTCGTCTAGCAGGCTGACGGGGGAACGATTCGCCGAGTACAGCTTACACGTGCCATCTGCTCTCAGCAGTAAGAAGCTCAGCACCCACGATACTTGAATCTCCTCGGGCTCGGAGGGCGGCTCCCACGAGCCCGCCGGCACACCGTATTCCTGTCGCCACTTGGCGTCGCCCGACTGAATGAGTCGCCTCAACTTTTCCCGGCCAGTAACGCCGCGATCGACAATCTTGACGGTAATCTCCGTAGGTTCACCAGACGCCCTGCGGAACCTTCCCTCGGGATTACCGGCATCGGGGTACAGCCGCCAATTCGCATGAGACTTCCAAAAGTTGATCGGCAGAACCTCGCCGGTGAGGCCATTGATAAGAAATGTCCGACAATGTGTCACTACGCGGGTGAACTGGTCACTATCGAGCAATTGACGCACCTCGTCATTGGCGGAAAATGCACCCCCGTGACGTGTAAGGCCAGGAACGACGTGCTCCATATCTTGTAGTGTCCGCGTGACAACATCTTCTCCCAAGCCCAGCATCGCATCAAGCTCGGCCGGACTACACGGCCCAAAACGGCAAACTGCCTCAAGCACGTATCGCCGGACCAAGCCGATCTCCTCGGGCTTACGCTCACGCAGGGAGTACGTTGCCTCCACTACAGGAAAACCCAGTGGGACTGCCGTGAGGACCGGTGCCGCCTCCACTGGCAAGGCATCCAAGACCTCAAACAACTGCCGCCGAACGTCTTTCCACGAAACTGAATCAACTGTTGTCATGCCCGCGTTCCCACACGTGCAATACTTTACCGCGATCTCTGACGTAATCCCGGAATATGGCTAGAACCCGACTCCCAGGCGACCCGCCACGATATTTGGTACTTGTCAACGCATCTATGTCACCCACCAGAATCAACATCTTGCGGGCACGCGAAAACGCGACGTTGAGCCGCCGAAGATCACGAGCAAACGTCAGCCCTGTTCCCCGCCACCCTTTCCCATCGCAATAGTCGCAACGTTGCCCTCGTTGTCTTACACCAGTGCCATCGCAGCGCTTGCAGGATGCCGGGCTCCGAACGAAGCTGATTACAATAACGTCTCGCTCCGATCCTTGAAAACTGTCCACCGAGGCAACGTCGTCGGCAGCCAGTCGCACTTTCTGGAAGGACGGCAACATCGTGCCCAGTTCCCGCAGAATGAGTTCCACCTGATGTGCATACGGGGTTATGACCCCGAAGCTTTGCGATTCGGCCAACTCCAGTTCTGCCTTCTCCAGGACTCGTCGCACGACCCTTGCTTCAAGGTAGTTGCGGTAGCCGGGGTCGAGGTACTCCTCGAAGCGATCTTTGTACGCAGAGGTTGGGATCAAGCACACCGGCCGATTGAATTCGCCAAACGCGATCGTCCTTTCGTTCTCATCCACCGCCGTGTGCAGCCCTTCGGGATAGAACACCGAACCGACGAAATCGGCTATTGCTGGGTGCATTCGGAACTGTGTGTCAAGCATCACCCGTGGAATATCACAGCAGTTCCGCCACAGCCATTCAAACAAGCTACGTTCTAGCCAACAGGGTGACATCTCCACTTCGGCAGCGATGCCTCCCCGCTGAGTACCGTGTCGAGGCGCACTGCCGGTAGGTGCGACGACCGGACATTGCGTCCTGCATTTGTCCAATTCTGGAGGAGCAAGTGGCGGCAACTGCATTTCATCGCCGATTAGTAGCACACGCTGCGAATAGAGCATGGGGATCAACGTCTCAGGCGCAGTCGCATGGGCTGCTTCATCAATGATTACCAGATCGACGGCATTCCGACCCCGTTCGACAAAGGTGCGCCACGACGCCAGACCGACGCAGGTGGAGAAGAAGACCTGAATGTGATCCCAGCAGAACGTCACAAGGGCGGCTGGGTCCGCCTCGATGTCGCGGAGCCACCGCGAAAGAAATTCCACCCTCTGGGACACACTGTGGCGGTCATTCTGCGCGCGGTCCACTGCCGTCTGCCACGCCTCTGGAGGGGCATCATCCGTCAACGAGATACCAACTCCCACAGCAAAGGGCATTGCCGCAGCCTGGATCTCGCGAAGTTGCCGTTCCTCCGCCGCGAGCTGTTGTCTGGTGGCCGATGTTTGTTCGTGGTATCTCGACTCCGCCACCGCGATTTTGGCTTCATGCTCGGCTGTAAACTTAGCCACCTCGCGTTCCAGGTTCAGATGGATCGCCTTAGTCTCCGCAGCAATGGTCTCAATCGCATCAAGAAGCTTGCGCTCATCAGGCCGGAGCTTGTCGAGTTCGTGGCAGCACCGGCTGTAACGATCCCGGAGCGCAGCGGCTCCGACCGCCCAGTTCGGCAGGAGCGCATCGCGCAACGCCAGTCGCCAGGTAGTCCTTACTTCGACAACTTCGGGCTTTTTACCGGTCTTTCGGACGTGGGCGCGTTCTGCCGCATCACGTCGCCTCTCAGTCTTGGCGATCGCATTCTGAACACGCTTCAAGTCCCGTTTCGCTGCGCGATCGCGCGCCTGGGTGCTTTGAAGGGCCATCTGCGCCTTGGCGTTGGCTTCTTCTCGTTGTTGAGCGAGTACTCGGTCAGCGTCCCCTAGTTCGTGGCTTCGCTGCTGAGCTAGCCGCTCCAGCTCCGCGGCAGCTTGACGCCGAGCATCAGCCAAACGCGCCGCCGCGTCTCGGGCTCGCGGAAGGGCCTCTGTCGCCTGGTCGAGGAACTCAAGCCGTTTTTGATACGTGAGCAGCGCCTCGTGCGATCGGGTGCTTACCGACGTGCAATACTCGTCTTCCACACCGCCAGCCCGGTAGCGCCTTTCAAGGTCAGTCAGGTCAGCCTCGTGTCCGTGCCGGATCATCCGTATCCCACCTTCACGGTGAAGTCTTTCCAACACGTTTTGGACGGCTTGGTGTGTCTCGCTACAAATCAAGACCCGTTGGCCCCGGTCTATAATCTGACGAACAATCTCGGTGGTCACCGTAGTCTTGCCAGTTCCGGGCGGTCCCTTAATCAAGCCTAACGACACGTCGGAGACGCCCAACTGAACCGCCTCGACCTGACGGGGAAACCTTGCCATACTCGAACTGAATAGCCGAACTGGCGGGTCTGAATTCTTGTCGTGGCTCGGAGAGACGATCGCATGGAGCACTGGATGGCCCCAGTTATCTTGGCTACACCAACGGTGCAGGTGGCGGAGCTGGGCTATTTCCGGCGGCGGTAGAACGGCTGGCGTTAGGTAGGACTCTGGAGGCAACGACGAAGGATCGAATTCCAAGGGAAATCGGATGGCAAGGCGGTAATGTTTTCCTTGTCCGCTGCAACCAACCAATACCGGCGCACCCTGGTTTCCGATAGTGGGACCACCCTGCACAGGCAGGTCGATCGGCGACGGGCTTCCGTCTGGTTGCTGATGCTCAAGTTGAACCGGCGTCTTCAGTGGAAAGGGCAGCAATCCCTCGCGGACCCATTTCTTGCTACTGCCGGAGATCACCGGGAACTCGTAGACGACGCCTCCCTGCGAGCGTCTTACAGACGGCTCTGGTCGCCCTACGCAGACCGGCCGTGTCTCGCGGAGGTCTCTTGCTTCAAGGCTCCGAGTGAGGCAGCGTTCGACAGCCCGTAGTTGCCGGCAGTGATCAGCAATACGGGCAATCTTGTCAGGATCGCAGGCTCGCGCCGCGCCCGTGGCTTCAAGCACTTCGTGCAGCATCTGGGCTGCGCCCGTGCAAATATCCAGATTGCTGCTCGTCCCCCAATCAAAAAGCGTAATCTGGCGCGGCGCTAAGGCACGAATAGCTTTGGTGCCGTCTTTCTCGCGACAGGCTATGGAGTAGGTTCCGTCGCAAGTAGAAAATCTAGCATGAACAACGCCCGTCCCACCACAACGGGAACATGCCAACGCTCCAAAGCCTTCACAGCGAGAACAGTCGAGTTGCGGGAAGTAGCCTCGGCCCTCACACGCTCTGCATTCCAGAGTTCTACGTCCCGTGCCGTGGCAGGGGTGGCAATCAAATTTTTTTTCGGCCAGAGCCGTTACAACCGTAGCACGTTCCGCCCTTATGCGAGCCACTCCCACCGCAACGGCGGCACTCGACCTCAAACGATCCGCTTCCACCGCACTTATCGCAGACGACGGAGAAGCTGCCTCGACCACCGCATCGGTTACAATCCGTGCAAGGCTTGTGAACGCCAGTGCCCCCGCACTTGCCACATTTCACAGAGCCGCTGCCATCACACTTGGGGCATTTGGTGCCGAATCCTACCCGATCGTGCTCCAAAGGCACTACTTCTATCCGATCGGCGTTAAGGAACCAAGGCTTCTGTGGCCGTTGAATCACCCACTTCATCGGCAGGAGTTCGTTGGGCCAGACTTCGACAGCTATCCAGCAGTCTTTTCCTGGGAGCACATCGGCTAGCAGGGTTATTTCCCGGCAGGTAAGGGCCAGGAGCGTACCAGACTTACACAGGCTTTCAACGTCCGTCGTCTGGATCATACCCGCGTTGCACAGCTCGCCCAGGGCCATCGTTCCGAACACACCGCGAATACGAACCGCCGCCTCTTCTCGAAATCCGTCGGGCAGGTCCGGCACCCGGATACGGCAATCAAGGAACCGCGGGGGGCGACGCGAGAAATCCACCTTGCCGATTGCCCCGACATTGGGACGGCGAACCGTTACCACCCACGCCCGAAGTTGCTCGCGGAGGCAGTGGTGGATTTGATCGAACGACGAGCCGCGCGTAACAATTCCACGAGCCGCCAGAACCGGTGCAACGCGGCGTTCGAACGTCTTGAAGATCGCGCTGTCAAGGAGCAGGGTAGTCATGGACTTGACTTCCCTTTTACTGCTAATAGGGGCAGCGATCCACCAATACGTCGGGGTGGCGCAGCAATTCATCCGCCCGGACCGCAAGGGGCGTCCCTCGTGTTGGGCGGGTAGGCATCAAGTGGGAATATCCGAATGCCTTCAGCAGTCGCTCGGCCCGAAGCGCAAGCAATGTCAGAATACTTGCGGGTGAAAGAACAGAAGAGAACAGGCAGGACCGAGCCAGTGCGTCTGCTGCCTCACGTTGCTGTTTCTCGTTTCCTACTCTGTACCGCAGAACTGCTTCAAATGCCAGGAAGGTTGGATATCGGCCGTGCGCCCGATCGAACATTCCGCGGGCGGCCTTCAAGACGCGATCAACCAGATCGACGCCGACCTCCTGACCTGAAATCACCTTCCAACGCAGCAGGTTCTGCAGATCGAACGGACCCAATCGCTCGATTTCCACGGATGACGCCTCTGGCCAGAACGTATGACCGATCTTGGACCACGAATCCGGCAGATGCCCCTTCAGGTGCCAATAACTCGCCAACACGTCGAGGCAGCAGTTGTGCTGGCGGTGCAGATCGCCGTCACGCAGCCCAATCTGGCGGCAGTAGTCGAACAAGGCCGGCCAGAGGGGGCGGAACCGGGTCACGTCGTCCCATGCCTGACACAGCAAGCTGCTATCACGGTGCCAACGACCGAGGAAGTCAAGCCGTCGTGCCCGCGTGTTGCTCAGAAACAGCGCTGCCAGCAATTCCTCTCGGCCGGCCTGCCGATCCGAAATCGCGCCCAACAGCCGCTCAAGCGTCCGGTCCAAGAGTCGGTGCTCTGATTCGGCGTCTTCCCAACGGCCTTGATCCAAAGCTAAGACCGCATGATGGGCGACCTGATGCCATTTCAGGTAGTCGCCCAACCAGCCCGATGGGAAGTCCAGTGGCTCGGGACGCAATGCGTCAGCCTTCTTCTTTTCTTCATTGGCCTCGTCCGTCCGGCCAGCATGGAGCAAAGCACGACTGCGAATGTCATGGGCGACATGCCGCGCCAGTTCAGGAGTTGCGGGGTTGACGAAATCCTGAGTGATTCGCAGAGTGCGGGCAAGGTCTTGGTCGCGTGGGTCCGCCCGGACGGCGGCTTGATCGAAAACTGCCAGGACACGGGCCAGGGCAAAACCGTTCGGTGAGACAGTGACTTCGCGGAGAATCGCAAATAGGGCATAGATCAGGTTGCGGGGAATCTTTACGATTTCCAAGCCGCACCTTGGCGGAACCCCCGCCTGCCCCTCCACGACCAGCAGTCGCCGATACGCCCATTGCTTGGCGGTCTCAACCTTCACAGGCAGAGTGATTGCATCCACCGGCGTCAACTCCTGCGTGGTATCAAAGCAGCCCGTCGCGGCGAAATCCTCTCGCGGAGTCAGCGAAAGCAGGTTGACCAAGGCTGCAATGAGGGCTGAAAGCCCTACGCTCGCCCCACCGGCATCTTGCAAAAGCAACTTCACGTGAGGCTGCCCCAACTCGTGGTCCAAACGCCGAAAGAGGTCGGCGACCGCCGTGGCTGCCTCATGTGCCGCCCGGTAGCTGTCTTCTGCCGGTTGGGGGTAGGCTGTGGACTGGAACTTTACCGAGACGAATCCCAGGCACCCCGCTCCCGCAGGGCACGCACCCAGGACAGGGATCATGCCACGCGACGGTCCTCGAGGGGCCGCGACGGGCGATGGGAGCAACGAACGCCGGTCGGCTTCAAGCCGCGAGTAGACCCACGCATAGGCTTCCTTCAGCCAAGTCGCCGGTTCAGAAGACTGAGTGCCCCAACGGGCAACATCTTCCAGTCGTTGCCGCCCGAACCATGCCCAGTCTGTTACTGAAGGTACGGTCATCTCACTCGAAGTCTGTGGCCATTCTGAAAACCGACAACCAATGGCGATTCCATCAGGCGTAATCGCTGGAGATGCTCCCAGGGGCGAAGATCGACCAGCCATCGTCCAGGAGCGTCCGTGGCCGGTTGGCCCGGCAACCTTCCTAGCCGAACCATTTCGATATCCGGCACCGTGCCGTCGTCGCGCTCGATGTCGATAACCACTCGCCAGCGGTCGTCGATCCTCCGGCTCACGGCAAGCTTGCCGAGGGAAGGCATCTCCACCCCCACGTCCAGTCGCTCAAAGTATCGTTTCAGCCGATCGGACGGCGTGCCGGCATCCAGTTGGCCGACCTCGGCCAACGCCGGCACACTCGACGGCAACGGCGGCCACTGATAATCGACGATTGGGCAGGGGCGTGCCGCCGCTGCGAGAATCGACTCTTCCGCAAACGATTTCGCCGCATCGACAACTGCCAGGCGATCAACAACCGGCAACGGGAACCGCCGCAGGAACTTGCGCAGCGTAAGCGCCGCTTCTTCGTCGAGGACAGTCCGCTCAGCCGCCTCGATCCACGCGGCAAGCATACGACTGCCCCTCTCGGGGAGTATGCCACCTTCGCGCCGTAGGAAGCAGAAGAAATCCTGAGCGTCAATCACCCCCAGCCCGAGGTCTTTGCCCACCGAATGCTCCAAATCCCAGATGCCTTCCTCGCTGCGTTCAACGAGCAGCGGTTCCAAGCGACCGCCGAATGGCCGAACCAGCTCAGGCCAACGTGCGAGCGGTTCTGGTTCTCCGAGCGCGGCCAGCCGCGCTGCCAGTGGCAAATACTCCAGCCACCCCTGTTCATCGGCGACAGAAACCATTGCCAGTTCCTGCTTTAGGAGTTGTCTTGGGTCCTGGCTCATCGGCACCTCCTCCGTCATTCGTCATGTACCTCAAGCACGCACCGAGGATATACCGTTTGCAGGTTACGCAGCCGCTCTCGTGCCTTGCGACGGTGGCTGGGAAGATCATCCGAAGTCGCCGACAAGGGCTGGCCAATTGCGCGACCACGAAGGGGCGATACGAGCAACGTGTTCAACGGGTTCTTCGCCGCGCCGCTGGTAGCCGTTCTTGCCGAGGGCAGAGATGTGCCGGGCGCCGGGGTAGGTGTGCCAGCGGTAAATGTAGCTGGGGAGAGTAAGCACAGAAGGGTTGTCGGTAGGTGCGGCTGACACGTCGCCCGTATCGCTTATGGGGCTCGGCTGCTGAGGTATTTCGCGGGTGGGCGTTCTTTGGCGGGACTGCACGGCAAGTTCACTCGGCGAAACCGGCTTGATGCCCGACTTCTTGAATCGGCCGGCCAGGGCCTGATCCTGGCCGCTTTGCATGGCCGGGTAGCCGCCGACGGACAGGAAGGCGTCCCGAGTGAAGCCCCACGAGCCGTGGAAAAGGCCGCCGGTCGGCTTGCGTTCCAAGCAGGTGCGGCGGTCGATCCAGACTTCCGCCGGAACCGACCATCGGTGGCCAGCCTGGAACACCGCGGCCATCACCTCCAAGTGCCAGGGCAGGTAGATGTCGTCATCGTCCCACACCGCATATGCCTCGACGTCAGGCGAAGCCAGAGCTGCCGACGCGTTTCGCTTCTCGCCCAAGGTACGGAACCGGTGCCGGGTAGTGACGAGCTTCACACCCGGCAGGTCGTCGCAGGCAGCGGGGGCGTACTGGCCGGCGTCGTCGACGATGACAAGCTCTCGCAGCTCGGCCGGGTAGGTCTGGTGCAAGAACGATTCGACCGCCTCGGCAAGCCGGGCCGGACGATTGAATGTCACGCACAAGCAGGCAATCTTCATGCCTGTACCCCCTTCAGCCAGGGCTGAAGTCTGCGATTGCCCACGCAGGCCCGGCAGAATGGGCCCAACTGCGTTCGCAAGCGTTCCAGCAGTTCCACGAATCCGGGGTGCACGCGGCATCGCGGCACCTGCTCCAGCGATGCACCCAGGCCGAGTGGCACCGCAGGCGAATTGCAGCACGGATAAAGGTGGCCATCGTACAGCAGCTATCCCGGACCCACGCAGTCGGCAGGCAGCATGTCAGCCCCATAGGGGCCGGCCGGCAGCCGCCAGTGCCGGTGGCAGTCCACTAACCGGGTCTTGGCTCCATAGCGCTGGCGGAGTTCGTCCGCTTGCTGCCGATTCCAGTCGTCGAGCGAAATCCGCAAGCTGTCGATAAGCTCGACCGCCCCTTCGATCTTCGCGGCGGCCACGGCGTTGGTATAGACCTCGATCGGCCCAAGCCGAGCTTGGCGCAAGGCCTGGAGGCACTGAACCATGTGAGTCCACAAGAACGATTCCCCGCCGGCAACGATCGCTTGTCGAAAAGGCGGATAGCCCGAGCGGTGGACCGCTTCGATGAGTCGGCCGATTTCGTCGGTGGTCATCTGATAGGCTCGGGCTCGGGCACGACCGTGCTTTTGGAACTGCTTGCCCGCCTGGGACCCTTCGCCACACACCGCTACCGCGATTTCCCCTTTGTGCTGGTTCCCTATCTGTGGAATCGGTATCTGAACCTTTTCGCACTCAGGGAACGCCCGGTGGAGCGGGCCCACCAGGACCGGATCTACATCACCCGCGAAAGCCCCGAAGGTTTCGAGGAGCCGGTGTGGCGGGCCTTTTTCCCGGCCTTGGGGCGGGGCGAGGCCATTCAGTGCCTTGCCCCGGGCACGCGCCACGCCGCCTTCGAACGGTTCTATCGCGACCATATCAAAAAGATTCTCCTCCTCCGCGGCGGTTGTCGGTATTTGTCGAAAAACAATTACAACCTTACGCGCGTAACCTACTTGGCCCGGCTGTTTCCCGATGCGGCGTTCATCGTACCGGTGCGCCACCCGGTGGCTCAGGTCGCTTCGCTGGTCCGCCAGCATCGGCTTTTCCTCTCGTACACCGCAAACGACCGACGCGTGCCGCAGTGGTTGTCGGCCGCCGGGCACAACGAGTTCGGGCCGCAGCGCCGCCCTATCGCCTTCACGGAGGAGACCGCCCGGCGAACCCTGGACGCCTGGCGGCACGGCGACGACGCTGTGGGCTACGCCGTCCAATGGGCCGGGGCGTATCGCCTGGCCGCATCGCTCCGCACGGCATCCCCCGAGGTGGCCCAACGGCTACGGGTGCTTCGCTACGAAGACCTGTGCGAGCGGCCCCGAGAGACCGTATATTCGCTCCTGGCCCAAATCCAGCTTCCTCCAG
>Ga0315298_1006359_pt1 | contig 16155 bp, 12 predicted proteins | sample WHS_1_MG_FD_203077 | JGI IMG/M metagenome (GOLD analysis project Ga0315298, IMG submission 203077) | Extremophilic microbial mat communities from Washburn Hot Springs, YNP, Wyoming, USA - WHS_1_MG | ecosystem: Environmental > Aquatic > Thermal springs > Hot (42-90C) | place: USA: Wyoming... | reverse complement strand
ATGAGTTGGTCAACCAGGAGGCAAGTCCCACATTCACCGACACCACTTATGATCCATCCACCCCCTTTTCACCGACATCTTCTATTGATGCATCACGCCTTGCGAGACGGAATCCGTCCTATCGGGGGCGCCGCGGATGGGCTGAGAAGGGCGAGGCAAGAGCAGATGGGGGACGAGGCGTAGACTGGGGACGGGGAGGAGTTTGCCTGTCTCCCCGTCCCCAGCGTCTCCCTGTCCTACTTCTTCTTGGGTCCCTTGTTCTTCATTGGCTCTTTGGCCGCTTTGGCCTTGTCTTTGCCTTTCTTCTTCCCTGCCACTGTGCCCGACCTCCTTTCTTTTCTTTGTGATGCTGGGGAACCCCGTCCTAGTTTCGCTCAGCAGCCCCGTTCACCAGCGCCACAGGGAGCACCTGGTCCATGTGGTCGACGGGCACAAAGTGAAGCTGGCGCTTCACGGCGGAGGGGATCTCGACCAGGTCCTTGACGTTCTTCTGGGGGAGAATGAAAGTGGTGATGCCCGCCCTGTGGGCCGCCAGCACCTTCTCCCGCACGCCTCCCACGGGGAGCACGCGGCCTCGAAGGGTGATCTCGCCGGTCATGGCCACGTCCTTGCGAGCGGGTTGGCGGGTGATGGCGGAGATGAGAGCGGTCGCTATGGTGATCCCCGCTGAAGGACCGTCCTTGGGTATGGCTCCGGCGGGACCGTGCACGTGAATGTCCTTCTGCTCGTAGAAGCGTTCCTTTACCCCCAGGTCTCCCAGCCGCGAACGGGAGTAGCTGAGGGCTGCCTGCGCCGACTCCTTCATGACGTCACCCAACTGGCCGGTCAACACCAGGCTCCCCTTGCCGTCCATCAGGGCGACCTCGATGGACATCACGTCGCCGCCATTGGGCGACCAGTAGACTGCCGTGGCAACACCGATCTCGTCTCGCTCCTCGGCGGCTCCATAGAAGTATTTCTCGGGCCCCAGGAAGCGAGCCAGCGACTTCTCGGTGATGACCGCTGGCAGTCGTTTGCTCTCGGCAGCACGGCGGGCGATCTTGCGGCAGATGGAACCGATCTCTCGCTCCAGGTTGCGTACGCCAGCTTCATGGGTGTACTGGCGGATGATCCTCTCCAGGGCCCCCTGGGCGAAACGCACCTGGTTTACGGTGAGTCCGTGCTCAGCCAACTGCCTGGGAACCAGAAAGTGCCTGGCGATCTGGAGTTTCTCGCTCTCCACGTAGCCGGGCAGCTCAATCACTTCCATCCGATCTCGAAGCGCGGGCGGAACCGTGTCCAGGGTGTTGGCGGTGGTGATGAACATGACCCGGGAGAGGTCGTACGGGACCTCCAGGTAGTGGTCCGAGAAGGAGCGGTTCTGCTCGGGATCCAGCACCTCCAGCAAGGCGGCCGAGGGGTCGCCGCGAAAGTCGACGCCGACCTTGTCGATCTCGTCCATCATGAAGACCGGGTTCACGGTGCCGGCTGTCCTCATTGTCTGGAGTATCCTGCCGGGCATAGCGGCCACGTAGGTGCGGCGGTGGCCTCGTATCTCCGCTTCGTCCCTGATCCCGCCCAAAGAGATCCGCACAAACTTGCGGCCCAGGGCCTGGGCTATGGACTTCCCCAAGCTGGTCTTGCCCACCCCGGGTGGCCCGACGAAACAGAGGACCGGGCTACGCATGGAGTGAGCCGCCATCTTTCGGACGGCCATGTACTCAAGGATGCGCTCTTTCACCTTGGGCAGGCCATAGTGGTTGCTATCCAGCAGTTGAGCGGCCCTGCGCAGATCCAGTTGGTCCTCCGTCTGGGTAACCCAGGGGAGGCTCACCAGCCAGTCCACGTAGGTGCGGATCACCGCCACCTCGGGCGACGCCGAGGGAGTGTTCATCAGCCGCTCCAGTTCGGTTTCGGCCTTCTTAGCGACTTCCTCGGGCATTCCGGAGGCGTGTATCCTGTCCCGAAGGTCGGAGGCATCCCGGGCCATGATGTCGGTCTCTCCCAGTTCCCGCTGGATCGCCTTGATCTGCTCCCGAAGGAAGTACTCTCGCTGCGATCTGTCCACCTCGTTCTGAACCTGGGAGTGGATCCTGTTCTCCAGCTCCAGCACGTCCAGCTCCTTGGCCAGGTGGACGCTCACCCTGTGCAGTCGGGACACCGGATCCAGATCCTCCAGCAACTCCTGCCGCTCGTTCAGAGAGAGATCGATGGTGGATGCGACCAAGTCCGCGAGCCAGCCCGGCTCGTCCACGTTCATGGCGGCGACGTAGGCGTCCTCGGGCAGCGTGTGGCTAAGCTTCACGCACTTCTCGAACAGCGCCAGCACCGCTTTCATGAGAACCTCAACCGTGTATCCGCCTGGCTCGGCGCCGGAGGATGCCTCCTCGAGAGGCGTGACCGTCGCCAGGAGGTAGGGTTCCTCTCTCACCAGCTCCAGCAGCTTGACCCGCCGCTGACCCTGAACCAGCACGCTGGTGGTGCCATCGGGCATCTTCAGCACCCTGCCGATTACCGCCTCGGTTCCGATGTAATGGAGGTCTTCCCCACCGGGCCGTTGAATGTCCGGATTGCGCTGGGCCACGATAAGCACCGCGCGCTCGTGAACGGTCGCCTCGTCGATGGCGCGGAGAGATCGATCCCTATCCACGAAGAGAGGGCTCATCATCCGCGGGAAGAGTACCGTGTCGCGAACCGGCAGGACCGGGAGCTCGGCCACCACCCGTGGCTCGGCGCGTTGTGTTCGCTTGCGGGGCATTGGCTGGAACCTCGCCCTGGACTGAGATTGAGAGTCTCAACGGAAGTGCCCACCGCCCTGCTGGGCAGGGCTTGGGCGCGATAAGACCTCACGGCTATTATGCCACACGGTCCGGGGCGTTGAAAGGTGTCAGGGCTGGGGCTGAGCTGACGAGGGGTCCGATGCGCCCTCCCGTGATCGGGCCTCTGTCTCAAACATGTTGTCCCAGTAGGGATCTTTGCCGTGAAGTCTGGCGGCCAGCATGGCTATCAGATAAACGGGGACGAAGAGTGGCCCCCATCGTTCCGCCTGGCGGACGTGGACCATCTCGTGGCGGAGGATGGTGGGCGTGGGCTCCGTTGTCACCAGCAGGAGATGACCCAGCGTAATGGCAGAGTAGCCTCGCCGAATCAGGAACCAGCGCGCGAAGCCGCGGTTGGATCGGCACAGGAGGATCGGGCCTTCTCGATGGGGTGGGGCCAGAGATGCCAAGGCTGCTGCCAGGCCCAGGAGGGTGGTTGGGCCTGCCCACAGGTACCGCCATGGTCGGGCTGGCTGTACAGGTCCGCGGTTCTCGACTGCCCTGCCGTTCGTCACAGGATCGTCCTTTCACGCCCGTGATGTGCCGCTGGGATGGGCAACAGTTGACCGAGACCAGATTGGGCACCGGGCGTGCCATCCTGGGATCACGTCTGAGGGACCTCCGGGTACGCCTTTCGCAAGATCTGCAGGAAAGCCGAGGCGGCTCTGGACAATCTGCGGTCCTTGTGGTGGACGAAGCTGATCTCGCGGGTGAGTCGCATGCCTGGACAGCGGAGCATCCGCAGCAACCCCGCGTTGATCTCCAGCTTTATGGACCGGCTGGAGACGATGGAAATCCCCAGCCCCGCGGCCACGGCCTGTTTCACCGCGGCTGTGCTCCCCAGTTCCATCACTGGCCTGACCCTCAGGTTCAGCCGTGCTAACTCCTCGTCCACCAGGGCTCGGGTCCCGGATCCCGGCTCCCGAAGGATGAAGCGCTCTCCCTGGAGATCGGTTGGCTGCAGCACGTCCCGATCCGCCATGGGGTGGTCCGTGGAGACTATCACCACCAGCTCGTCCGTGTCGAAGGGCTCAGAGTAAAGGGCTTCCTCCTCCGCCAGCCGCTCTGTGACGCCCAGGTCGATCTGCTGGTACTCGCGAAGCTTCTGCAGCACCTGCTGGCTGTTGTGAATCTCCAGGGTGATCTCCACCCCTGGGTACTTGCGCTTGAAATGGCCCAGCAGGGGAGGCAGCAGGTAGGTCCCAGCAGTTGGGCTGGCGGCGATGCGGAGGTGCCCTTTCTTCAGCCCTTTCAACTGGTCGATCTCCGACTCCAGGTCGTTGAGGGTCTGGAACAGTTGCTTCGCGTAGTTGTACAGGGTGTTGCCGGCCTCGGTGGGAAAGATCTTCTTGCCGATCTGCTCGAACAGCTCCACACCGAAGTGCCGTTCCAGGTCCCGCACCTGGCGGGATACGGCAGGTTGCGTCAGGTAGAGCGCTTCGGCCGCTCGCGTGAAACCCCGACGCTCGACCACCTCACAGAACACCCGTAGCTGGTTCAGATTCACCGGCACCCTCCTCTTCGTGAGCCGCCGCGTTCAGCGCCCCGCATCTCCGCACGGTCTGATGACTCGCCGTGAGAAAACGGGGCGACCGTAAGAACCGGACGGCGATGTATAACGCCATGGTGGAGGTATCTCTAACAAACATGCACCGGACAGTATAGCAAATCCACCGCTATATTCAGCCTGGTTAACGAAATCGTTGAGGTCTAAGGAGAAGCTCTAGACGGGGGGCTTTTCGTCGGTCAGGTCAACGACGAGGTGGGGGTTAGATGGTTCCGCTGTCCCTTGGTCTGGCCGGCATAAACCGATCGGCCTGGTAGGAGCTGCGGACGAAAGGCCCCGAGGCGACCATCAGGAACCCCAGGGCCTCTCCTTGGGCCTTCATCCGCTCAAAGCTCGCCGGAGGGTAGTACTCCTGGACTTCCAGGTGATCCCTGGAGGGGCGCAGATACTGCCCGACGGTAAAGATGTCACAGCCGACCTCACGCAGGTCGCGCATCACCTGCACGACCTCCTCCTCGGTTTCGCCTAGTCCCACCATGAGCCCCGACTTGGTGTAACCCCCGGGAAGCCCCCGACGGGCCCTAGCTAGTAGCTCCAAGGAGATAGTGTAGCTGCCCTGGGGACGGACCCGGGGAAAGAGGCGGGGGACGGTCTCCACATTGTGGTTGACTATGTCGGGCTCCGCGTCCAGGACGGTTTGCAGGGCGGCTTCCGAGCCGCCGAAGTCCGGTATCAGCACCTCGACGGCGGCGTCCGGGCAGCGGCGGCGAAGGGCACGGATGGTCTCGGCAAAGTGGCTGGCCCCACCGTCGGGGAGATCGTCCCGGGTTACCGAGGTGACCACCACATGCCGCAGCGAGAGGTTGGCCGCTGCGGAGGCCACCCTCTCGGGCTCCTCCCGATCCAGAGGTTGAGGCCGGCCCGAGGCCACGGCGCAATAGCCGCAGTGGCGGGTGCAGACGTCCCCTAGGATCATGAAGGTAGCGGTCCGGCGGGAGAAGCATTCACCCAGATTGGGGCACAGGGCGCTCTCGCAAACCGTGTGGAGGCTCTGGCGCCGCAGGAGGGATCTCACCTCCGATACCGAGCCGCCGGGCGCGATCCGCTTTACCAGCCAGGGGGGCTTACGCCGGGAGTCCATGGGGCCGTGCACCTCGCTCATGGGGTCTCGTGGGAGTCGGGCTCGAGCGCGGCCGTCGAGCCCTTATAGAGAGGGGCGTATTGCGCCGCCACACGTATGGCCTCCTCCATGCTGATGGCGCTGGCAATGCCCTTCCATGCGATGTCGAAGGCGGTGCCGTGGTCGACGGAGGAGCGGAGGAAGGGAATACCCACGGTCAAGCTCACGGTGCGCTCGAAATCCCGGGTCTTGGCGGCGATGTGGCCCTGGTCGTGGTAGAGGGAGAGGACGGCATCGAACCTGCCCTGCAGGTTCATGTGAAAGACCGAATCGGCCGGCTCGGGGCCGAAGGCGTTGACACCCTGGCTTCGGGCCTCGGCTACCGCTGGAGCCAGTATCTCTGCCTCCTCGGTTCCAAACAGGCCCCCCTCGCCGGCATGCGGGTTGAGTCCAGCCACCGCGATGCGGGCCTGGCTCATGCCCATGCGGCACATCTCCCTGTCGGCCCTCTGGAGAGACTTCAGCACCCTGGCTTGGGTGATCTGGCCGATGGCGTCCCGAAGGGAGACGTGGCGGGTGACGAAGAAGATCCTAAGGTTGTCCAGCACGAAGAGGGTCATGGGGTCAGGGCTGTTGGTCATTTGAGCCAGCATAGCGGTGTGGTCGATGTAGGGCACGCCGGCAGCCTTCAGGGCCTCCTTGTTCAGGGGGGCTGTGGCGATGGCGTCGATCCGGTGCTGCAGGGCCAGGGAGATGGCCGTCTCCATGTAGCGAAACGAGGCTAACCCCGCCTCCGCCTGCACGATGCCCGGCTGCAGGCTATCCAGCCTGATACCGGCGGGCTCCAACAGGTTGAGGGTGCCGGGCCCGTATGCTCCCTGGTCCGGGCTCTCCACCCTGTGGATCACCAGCCTCGCTCCAACCAGCTCCACCGCTCTGGCCATGACCGGCTCGCTGCCCACCACCAGAAGGCGGGCTCGATGGTGGAGCTCCGGGTTGCCGACGGCTCGGGCAACGATCTCCGGACCGACACCCGCGGGGTCGCCGATGGTCACGGCGATCACTGGGCGGCTATCCATGAGGCACACCACCTCCGCTATATGGTCTAGGTAGGTATCAGAAGATCTGGTCAAACGACCAGGAAACCTTTGGGAGTTTCCGAGACGGTGAACTCCACCCAGTGGTCCGGCTGGAAGAGTTGGCCGCCCTCACCCTCGGGAAGGCGAACCAGCACGGGTATGCCTATATCCATCAGTGCCGTATCGCCTTCCACCTGGATCACCGTCCCGGCGACTTGAGAGCCGGGCTCGAGCCATCGCTGGGGCCGACCTCGGGCTGCCGCTGGAGTCACGGCCTCGGGCCCTGACGCACGAGCCGGAGAAGATGGGACGATGGAGAGAATGACGGTGACCCTCTGCAGTAGCCCCAGTCGCTTCTCCCGGATGATGTCGCCAGGGTCCAGGAGGTGGACATCCACGGCGCCTGCCAGACGCCTGGCCCCGCCCTCGCTCGGATCGAGCCGGAGATCGTAGAAGGTTCTGTCCTCGGGGCGGTACAAGCCGACCAAATGCCCGCGCACCGCATGGAGGCGCCACTTTTCGACAAAGCCCAACTGGGCCCAGTTATATGCCACTTCCCCAGCTTCCTCCTGAACAGGCGTCTGAGACATGGGCGCGGTGGGGCATCCCCGCCGGAGCGCTAGCTGATGTTGTCCTCGCCGCCGTCCACCCCGAGGACATTCCCGGTTAACCAGTAGGTTTCGGGGACGCAGAGGGCTCCAATCGTGGCCGCCACATCCTCAGGGCGGGTCATTCGGCCCATCGGGTTGCGGGTGCTGGCCTCGTGGGCCATCTTGTCGAATTCGGGTATTGCCCGCGCGGCCCTGGTATCTGTAACGCCTGCCCTCACCGCGTTCACGGTGATCCCCTTCGGGGCCAACTCCACGGCCAGTTGCCGCACGTAGGCTTCGAGGCAAGCCTTAGCACCGGACACCGCGCCGTAACCGCGCCAGACGCGGTGTGAGCCGGAACTGGTCATGGCGAAGATCCTGGCACCTGCTCCCATCAACCCTCGGTATACCAGATCCTGGGTCCAGTACACGAGGCTGTTGGCCATCACATCCAGCGTCATCTCCACCTGGGGCTGCTTGATGGCATCTCTGGGCTGCTCCGCTATGAACTCACCAAGCGAGCCGAAGGCAAGGGAGTGGAGAAGGACCATGACCTTCCCAGCTGGTTCGGACCCGGCCAGGAGGGTGCTGATCCGATCGAGAACCTCGGCTCGCTTAGTCGCGTTGGCGGCGTTCACGTTGAAGAACACGGCCCGCTGTCCGATGCCCTCGATCTCAGCTTTCACCTTCTCCGCGTTCGGCAAGGTTGTGGATCGATCCAGATGTACGCCAAAGATGTTCATACCCCTGCGCGCCAACTCCAACGCTGTGGCCGCTCCGAAGCCGCTGGATGCCCCCAGGATTAGTGCCCAATTGCCGGACAACGAGTTCTGCTGCGTCACCACTGTCCCCTTCCTGGCCAAGATTGACTCGCAGGGCTCCCCCTGCAACCAAGTTGATTGCTCGCAGACTTTAAGGGATGGTAGAGGACGTGTCAACTCGCCCAGGCCCAACTCCCCTCGGTCGTGCCTCGTCAGCTCCGGTTCCCGCCGGCCAGGTCGCTGCCGGTCAGGTGTTCCACCGTCTCCCCGGTGTCCACGAAGGTTCGGGTCACGTGGGTGGTGGCGTAGACCCATAGGATCCGCATGATGCCCTCGCCCACGTTGATGAACCGGTGGGGGACGCCGGCAGGGACGTAGGTGGTGTCGAGGCGGTTCACCCTGTAGCTCTGCCCGGCCACGTCGACCTGCGCCTGTCCCTCCAGAATGGTAACGGATTCCTCGACATTGTGGGTATGGAGGCGGATGGCAGCACCCGGGGGGAAAGTGGTGATGCCGCTGGTGAACCCTTCCGTCCCGATGGAGGCTCCGGCCAGTGGTTTGGTGCTGATGCCGGCGCCTCGATCCACTGATGGGACATCCTCGAACCGCATGACTCTTGGCTCGCTCACTTCATTCTCCTTTCGCCGGGGGTACTTGCCGGCCACAGATCTCGCAGATTGTACCTCGGGCCGGTGTCGCCCGCCACAGATGCGCCGACTTAGCAGGAGCAGCGCGAGCCTCGGGGAGATCCCGCGACTTGGGCAGGCCAGCGGCCGTGGCGAGCAGTGGTAACGGAGAGTCATGGAGGGGAGGTGAAGAAGCGCGGTATCCACCCTGGTGGCGGTGGTGCTGGTCTGTTCGTGGGGGTGGACCTGGCATACTTCTGGACCGGCTTTGAAGCGCTTCTCGTGCACTGGGGTGGGGATGGCTATGCAGCCGGTTGGCCGGCATCGATGATTGGAATGACCAGTTTGGGTCAGCAACTGGTGCTAAGCAAGAATCAGTAAGTCTTTGATATTCTGGGGACACCCCAGACCCCGCCAGGCGCTGCGCCCTGGACCCGCTTTCTTTCCGCGACTTACTTAGTGCTGCTGTTCCTGTGGTCGGTGCGGCGGGTGACCCAGCGTAGGGACTACGCAACCTGATCCCCGCGGGCTGCACCGCATGGAGTCCACTTCAAGGGCTGCCGCTGAGCGTGGCGCGGCGGTTGTCTCAACCAGCTCCTCGCCTTTACCCGGCCTCGCCCTGGTCGGAGTCGCCCTTGAGTCTGCGTAGGTGCTCCTCCAGATCCCGCAGCACCTCTTCAGCGCTGGGAAGCTCCGTTTCCTTTTCCTCGGCGCCTTGTGCAGTGGCTGGCTGGTCCGTGGATTCGCCCCCGAGCCGCTGGAGGAACGTTATCAGGTCGGGTCGCGCCTTGAGGGCCTCCTCGATTCTGCGCTCCGTGTCTCTTCCCGCGGCTTCCAACTCCTCGCACCAGAGGCTCTGGCCCAGCAGCTTCTCGGCGACCCGCAGCAGCGCCGCTGCCAGCTTCGGATTCGACATGGCCCCCAGGTAGTTGGGGGCGGCCACCCAGACCGACGCGGCCGGTATGCCCCGGTCGGCGGCCTCCCGGAGAACGGCCGTGACAAAACTGGTAGGCCCCTGGTAATGGCTTTCTGCCAGGCCCAGTTGCCGCAGACGCGCCCGAAGGCGCAAGTCAAAGCTGATCCCCATCATGGCGGGCGGTCCGGCGTAATGAACCTGGGCGAGGAAGGCGCCGAAGGTAATCACTCGGGAGACCCCCAGTTGGGAGGCGAACTCGCCCACAGCACGCACGCACTGCCTCCAACGCAGATCAGGCTCGGGACCGATCAGGACCACCAGATCCCGGGGGGCCTCGGGTACCTTCACTGCCGTCCAGACCAACTCGGGCCACTCCAGGTGGCGCCCTCCCTGACTTGAAAGGAGGGTCAGGGGCCTGGTCTGGGTGTAGACGAAGATGGACTCGGGGTCGAAATCGGCTATGGGTTGGCCCTGTCGCTTGAGCAGCAGATAGCGCAGAGCGCTAGTGCCAGCCGAGGCGGCATCGGCCCAGCCACCGAAGGCGCATAGAAGCGCTGGGTCTCTCAGATTGGGTACGGAGCGAATTCTCAGCATGCATCCATTATGCTACAGGATCGGCACAACGGCAAATTGGACTCGACATATCGTTCAGGCTGTGGTAGAGTATGCTTGGTTCGCATGGATGGGCTGCACTCCAACGCAGCACCTCACGGGGTTTCCTCACCTGAAGCCTGTCCCCGACTCTCGCCGGTTCAGGCACACGTTGCCCTCGCGGAGTCGGCGGCGGCTGTGCCCATCGATCGCTGACCGGATATGATGGTCGATGGAATGCCGGCCACTCGATCGGAGTCTGGTCGCCGGTCCGAAGAAAGTGGACCTGGCCCGCTGGTTGGAAGTCTTGCTCGCTAACGTCGCGTGCCCCACTTGGTAGACCGTGATCCGCTCATCTCGTCGCTTGGGACGGGGAACCCATCCGAAGGGAGTAAGGAGGCTCTCGAGGTGGTGCGCGCGCGGTTCGTCTCTTGCTTGGGCTGACCATAGCCGAAAGCATCTATCTACAGGGTGTGAGGAGTAACTGTGCCAGAATTTCCGGACACGACCGATCCGCTGGATGGAGAGAATGGGGCAATTGGGCGGGACGGTGCCGGCTTGCCTCCCAAGCGCGCCGGCAGGTTGGATCGCGAGTCTCCAGCGGAGGGCAAGCCGGCCCGCAAGAAGAAGACGCCCATCATCAATCGCCGGGGACCCTCGGAGGTGGACAGGGTCATACGGATGAGCCAAGCCAGGAGCAAGGAGGCAAAGGGTGCGGGACGAAAGCCTCCCGAGACCAGCCTCGCCCGCGGAACCGTCATCCATCTCGACCCGGCCAAGGGATTTGGCTTTCTCATCGACTCGGCTGGCGAGCACCGCTTCTTCCATCGGTCCGCCGTTGTGGACAGCGGGTTCGACGCTCTCAAGGAGCAGCAGGCGGTTGAGTTCGAGCCCCATGACGATCAGAGGGGTGCTCGGGCCCTGAAGGTGCGCCCTGCGGGTGCCGCCTCCAGACCCAACAAGCCGTCCCAATCAGCGAAGTCCGCACCCAAGGCCGCGCGGACCTCTGCCTGGCGCTCTGACCTCAGCCCGTTCCGCAACGGGACCGGTACCCCCACACGGACCCGAAAGCGCCTTTGACGTGGGCACCTGGGGCAAGGCACCAGGCACCAGAGGACGCTGGGACACGGGGATGCGGAGACAGGGAGACGTGGGGACATGGAGGGCTCACTCTGCTCTTGGGAGAGGCGTGGACCGGCCAGAGAGCAGGTCCACGGGGTAAGGGCCGGAAGCGGGCCTCTGGCACCAGGACGCGGCATTCAGCACCCAGCACTGGTTACTAATCACTCATCACTCGCCCCTTGAGACCTGCCGCCGACTCGCGGAACTTTTCCGTGGCGCCGTTCGTCTTCCTGGTAGAACACCCGACAAGGGAGGCTACCGATGAACGGTCGGACTACCGTCCTAGGCGCACTACTGGTCGTCGCATCACTAGCGCTGTTGGCATCCAGCATTCTGCGCGACACCGCATCTTCTAGCTCGACGCCGCCCGGCGACATTGCGGGTCCGGGAAACTTGACGGCGGGCCCGCGCTTCGAGGACAGGGTGGATGGCTACCTGGCCGTGGCTCCCCGAACACTCCGATCCGGCCAGGACGAGGCCATTTCGGTGTCTCTCTTGGACGGCGACCGCCCGGCCACCGGCACCGTCCGCCTGGCTCTCCTGAAGGACGGCAAGGAGGTGGCGGCTTCCTCGGCCTATCTGCAGGGCCGCGACAACGTGAACCTCTCGGTACCCCAGCTTGCCGAGGGCGAGTACCGGCTTCAACTGAGCGGCAACGGCTTCCAGGCGGAGTCTCCAGTGCGGGTAGAGGATGGCACCCTGGTCTTTGCCGAGACCGACAAGCCGGTGTACAAGCCCGGTCAGACCATCCATATCAGGGCTCTGACCCTGGATCCCCAACTGAAGCCGGTTACTGTCCCCGTCACCCTCGAGGTGATGGACGCCAAGGGGCTCAAGATCTTCAAGAAGGATCTGGCCTCGGACGAGTACGGCATGGCGCAGGTGGACCTGCCGCTCTCCACCGAGCCCAATTTGGGAGTGTGGAAGGTGAGGGCCACGGCGGGCAAGCGCAGCGCCCAGATGGACGTCAGGGTCGAGCGATACGTCCTGCCCAAGTACGAGGTGAAGGTGGATCTCCCCAGAGACTGGGTGCTGGCCGGCGACGCCGTCAGCGGGACCGTGTCGGCGGAGTACTCCTACGGCAAGGCCGTGCAGGGCGAGGTCCAGATCCGCGCCAGCCGCTATGTGGGCAACTGGCAGGAGTTCGCCAACGTCACCCGCCAGATCGACGGTAAGACCGACTTCCAGCTCCCTGCCGTTCGCTATGTGACCGGCGTCCCCGGCGCAGGCGGCATGGGAAACGTGCAGTTGGAGGTGACGGTGCGCGAGAAGGCCACCGGCTACGAGGAGAAAACGACAAGGCTGATCTCCGTGGCCTCCACACCGGTGCAACTGAAGGTGATACCGGAGAACGTGACCTTCAAGCCCTCGCTACCGCTCTCCCTCCTGGTGATGGCTCAGACACCGGACAAGAAGCCCGTGGATGCCGAGGTTCGCTTGAACCTCGCCTACACGAAGAAGGACTTCAGCGTCACCCAGGAGGTGCGACAGGTTACCGTGAAGCAGGGAAGGGGGATGATCCAGGTGACACCCCCGGCCGATGCCGTCTCGCTCACGGTGGCGGGCACCAGTGGAAACTCCACCACCTCCCTGGCCATGCAGGCCGGCTATTCGCCCACGGGTAGCTTCATCAACGTGGAGCAGGTGAGCCAGGGAACCCTGAAGGTGGGGGATACGGCGCGGTTCCGGGTGAACTCCACCAAGCAGGCCGCCAACTTCTACTACGAGGTGCTGTCCAGGGGTAAGGTGGTGTTCTCCGACTTCTCCCGGTCGCCCGATCTCCAGTTCACCCTGTCGCCCATGATGGCGCCCGGCGCTCGCCTGCTGGTGTACCAGATCCTGCCCACCTCCGAAGTGGCCGCGGACTACATACCGTTCTCAGTAGAAGGCAGCTACCCGATGAGGGTTCAGGCCGGGTTCGGACAGGAAGAGGCCAGACCGGGCGACGAGGTGGACGTCACCGTGCAGACCGAGGGACCCTCCAGAGTCGGGCTGGCGGCGGTGGATCGATCGGTATTCATCCTGGCGGAGAACCGGCTGAACCTCCAGCAGCTCTTCGACGAGCTGGAGAAGCTGTACCAGAAACCACAGGTCGAGTTGCATGAGGCCAGGCCGCTGGAGAAGCTGGCCTCGTTGGGAGCCAAAGAGGTGTTTGGGAGCGCGGGGGTCGTGGTGCTCAGCAATAAGCAGGTTCCCGCGGGTCAGGAGTTCCAGTCTCCGGTGCGGAAGTTCGCGGGAGGCCCGGCTCTCGGTCTGGCCGAGCGCGCGGCCGCCCCCGCGGCACAGCCGCAGGCCGCGCCCGCGCCCACCCAGGCAGCCGCCGTGGCCACGGATGCGGCGGCCGGCGGCCTCATGGAGGCGCAGCGGGTGCGCCAGTTCTTCCCGGAGACCTGGATCTGGGACACCGCCAGCACCGATCAGAACGGCAAGGTCACTAAGAGGTACCAGGTGCCGGACAGCATCACCACCTGGATGCTGCGGGCGGTGGCACTCTCTCGTCAGTCGGGTCTGGGCGTCTCCGAGGCGCAGCTCCGGGTTCTTCAGCCCTTCTTCGTAACGGTGGATCTGCCCTACTCCGCCATCCGGGGCGAGCAGTTCCCGGTGAAGGTGGCCCTGTACAACTATCAGAACAGCACGGAGGAGTTCACCGTCGAGCTGGAGCAGGCCAACTGGTTCAGGCTGCTGGATCAGTCCAGCAAGACCGTGAAGGTGGGGCCCAACGACCTGGGCGCCGTTAGCTTCACCATCCAACCGGGCGCTTTGGGGACCAACAAGCTGAAGGTGACCGCCCGCTCCAGGTCCTCAGCCGACGCCATCGTCAAGGAGCTGATCGTCGAACCCGAGGGGGTGGCGCGCGAAACGGTGGAGAACCTGGTGCTCGGAGCCGGTGCAGGCAAGCAGTTGGACATCTCCGTGCCCGATGGGATCATCGAGGGTTCGGGCCGGGCCTATCTGTCGCTCACCGGCAGCTACCTCACTCAGACCATTCAGGGGCTGGAGAAGCTGCTGCAGATGCCCTTCGGCTGTGGCGAGCAGAACATGATCCTCTTCGCCCCCAACGTGTACGTGACTCGTTACCTCAAGGAGAGCGGCCAGCTCAAGCCCGAGATCATGGCCAAGGCGGAGAACCTGATGATCACCGGCTACCAGCGGGAGCTGACCTACCGCCGAAACGACGGCAGCTTCTCGGCCTTTGGCAACCAAGACAAGGAGGGGAGCCTCTGGCTGACCGCCTTTGTAATGAAGACCTTCGCCCAGGCGAAGGAGCTGATCTACGTGGACGACTCGGTCATCTCCAGCGCTCAGGCCTGGATAACGAAGCAGCAGAAGGCCGATGGCTCCTTCGACCCGGTCGGCTTCGTCCACCACCAGGAGCTGCTGGGCGGCCTCAAGGGGAAGACGGCCTTGACCGCCTACGTGGCGGTCGCGCTGAGGGAGGCGGGAGAGCAGACCGCCTCGGCGAAAGCAGTCAGTTTCCTGGAGAACGCCCTGGACACCACCAGCGACGCCTACGGCGTGGCGCTGACAGCCTACGCCCTGGAGCTGGCCAAGAGCCCGAAAGCCGGCGCGGCCCACGACAAGCTGATGGCCATGGCCCGCGAGAGCGAGGAGGGGCTCTACTGGGGAGACGAGGTGCAGCCGATGCCGGTGCAGCCTACGGCGCCGGCGAGACCGGGTGTCGCTCCCGCTCAGGCGGCTCCCATAGCTCCGCCGATGCCGCCGCGCCCCAATCAGAGCGCTGCCATTGAGACGACCGGATACGCTACCTTGGCGCTGGTGGAGCATGGAGACCGGATGAACGCCTCTCGCTCGGCCAAGTGGCTGGTGTCGCGCCGGAACGCCTACGGCGGCTTCGGATCGACCCAGGACACGGTGGTGGGGCTGCAGGCTCTCAGCCGGTACGCCGCCGGTGCCAGAGCCGATGTGGATGCCACAGTGCTGCTGAAGTCCGGAGCCTGGCAGAAGGAGGTTAGAGTGGCGCCGGACAATGCCGACGTGCTGCAGATCCTGGACATGCCGCTAAATGGACCGCTGTCGGTGGATGTCCAGGGCAAGGGCCAGGTGGTGCTCCAGTCGGTGGTGCGGTTCAACGTGCCCGATCCGGAGAAGAAGTCCCAGTCGGCCTTCCAGATCCAGGTGAACTACGGCGTCGATCAGGTGGAGGTGAACGATCTGATCCATGTGTCGGCGACCGTCCGGTTCACCCCGTCGGAGCCGATGCAGGCCGGCATGGTGGTGGTAGACGTGGCGGTGCCCACCGGGTTCGCGCCGGTGACGGACACCCTGGAAGCGCTGGTGAAGGCGCAGCCGAAGATCAAGCGGTACGACGTGGCGGGGCGGAAGGTGATCGTCTACATCGAGGACATGATGCCCGACGAGCAGGTGAGCTTCTCCTTCAAGGCCCAGGCGCTTTACCCGGTGAAGGCCCAGGCGGTTGCCTCCCAGGCCTACGCCTACTACCGGCCCGAGCTGAAGGGGGAGAGCCTGGGCGGGGCGCTAGTGGTGAGATAGACAGCGGCAAGGGTCGGCCGCCTGTGTCCGACCCTTGCTGAAGGCTCATGCCCGGGGCGAGGTCCACGTTGCTCCAAGGATGCCGACCGGCTATTGCCTAGTCATCCTCCTCGCTTTGCTCTTGGCTGCCACGGGGACCCTTCCCTTCTTTGCCGTCGCGCTTATCCTTGCCCTTTTCCTTGTCTTTATCGCTGGCGTTCTTCTCGGCTTTGATTTGAGTAACGCTCGGCTTGACCGACACCGCTGCTCCCTGCTCGGGTCCATTCCAGTGGACCAAGGCCGCTACTGCATGCGGGCTGTCCTCACCCTTCTTGCTGACTGTGTACCGGAAGGGACCAGCAGTCTCTCCGACTTTCAGCGGCGGCAGCAGCCAGGATGCCAGGGCCCCCGCGGACCGTTGAAGGATGCGTCCGAGGGGGTTGCCGCCGAGATGAACTCGGCGCCTCTGGGGAAGGAGCCGACCACGTAGATGTCCGTCAGGTCCTCCGCCGTCTCGTGGGAACGCCGAAATGGGAAGAAGGTACTCTTGCGCG
>Ga0315298_1006358_pt1 | contig 16155 bp, 22 predicted proteins | sample WHS_1_MG_FD_203077 | JGI IMG/M metagenome (GOLD analysis project Ga0315298, IMG submission 203077) | Extremophilic microbial mat communities from Washburn Hot Springs, YNP, Wyoming, USA - WHS_1_MG | ecosystem: Environmental > Aquatic > Thermal springs > Hot (42-90C) | place: USA: Wyoming... | reverse complement strand
TGTCACTCAAAGCGGAGGTAACTATTACACCGACCCTAAGCTACCCTTTGTGCAGAGTTTCAAAAGATGTGTTGAGAAGGTCACAGGAAAACCCATGCCATTAGCTGCAGAACTTGGAGGCAACGATGGGAGGTACACGAGCTCCAAAGGAATACCAACGATCTCGTATGGCCCAATTGCAGAAGATACGAACTTCCATGGTGTCAACGAATTCATATGGTTAAGAGATATTAGTACCGTACGTGACACGATCGTCGAGTACCTGAAGCTGGGTTAAAATATTCACTTTAGAGTAATAGACATATCCATTTGAACAAGTTATTTTGCATTAAGTTGGAATATGATTGCCTGTTTACACCTTTGGGCACAGCCTTTTACATTCCATCATAATACATCTATTCATTATCACGTCGATACCGAATCCCTTTGCTATTTTAGCTGCTTCAAGGTTCGATATGCCTATCTGCATCCAAAGATAATTTGGTTTACCATGTTTTCTTTTCAGCTCACATGCTTGTCTAGCGATTTCTGGTAGTTCTTCAGCCGGTCTGAATACGTCAATAATATCGATTTCCTTTGCGTTGTATTCAGGTATGGCTAAGAGTGAAGGATACGTTATCCAATCTGATATTTCTTTAGAGTCTGAGTTGACAGGTAAGATTCGATAGCCTCTATCAGACAGGTACTTAGCAACGATGTAACTATCCTTCTTAGGATCTCTTGAAAGACCAACAACTGCTATCACTTTACTCTCAAGTAAAGCTTTTTCTAGTTCCCTATCTTTGTTTAATATCGCCAACGCAACCCTATATTTGATAATTCCTTAAATCCATTATTGTCTTTGTATCAGATTAGAAGGTAAAAAAGTACGTTATCCTTTTCTGATGTAAGGCGCTCGCAGATTGAAGCTGAGGATTTAACATAAACGTTATTAAACTGACTTTATCTGCTCCAAATCTATGGAAGAACGTGTGAGCATGCTACATGGCGCTGGAGGTAGTGTAACTCAAGCGTTAATTAAAGAATTGATAATATCACGCTTCCGAAATGGAACATTTGAAGTTCCCCTGGAAGCTTTAGACGATGCGTCGGTTATAAACGATATAGTGTTCAAGACAGACTCGCATGCTGTCTACCCCTTGTTCTTTCCAGGGGGTGATATCGGGCGGCTATCTATATGTGGCACAGTAAATGATATATTAATGGTCGGTGGTTCACCATTAGCTCTATCACTAGGATTAATATTGGAAGAAGGTCTTGAAATTTCAACACTTAAGCGTGTTCTTGATAGTATGAAGAGCGCTTGCGACGAAGCTGAAGTGAAGATAGTCACAGGAGACACTAAAGTTGTTGAAAAGGGTGGGTTAAAGCAGATGGTGACAAATACATCGGGGATAGGTTATAGAAGCCCATTTCTGGATCAAAATCTTGAGGTAGTTAGGAGCTATAGAAGCTTGAAGTCGAGGTGGCTTTTAGACTCCAATATTCTCCCCGGGGACAAAATAATTGTATCAGGCTTCATAGGCGACCATGGAGTGGCTGTGATGAGTGCAAGACAGCAATATGGTCTCTCATCGGACATAAAGTCAGATATGCAGCCCCTAAACCATTTGGCGAAGTCGGTTTTGAAGGTTGGCGGTGTTGTTGCCATGAAGGACCCAACAAGGGGTGGATTAAGTAACACCCTCTACGAATGGTGTGAAAAAAGTATGGTCGGGATAGAGATCGATGAATCGAAGATCCCCATAAGGGAAGGTGTCAGATCCGCATGCGAGATACTAGGGATTAACCCGTTGGAGATCGGTAATGAAGGGAAGGCTGTGTTAGCTGTTATCCCCCAAAAGGCTGACGCCGTGTTGGATGCGCTTAAGAAGACAAAGGAAGGTGCTGATGCTGAAATTATTGGGGAAGCCTCAAGCCATTTTGATAAAGTTGTTATGAAGACAGCTGTGGGTGGGAGAAGGATCCTACCAAAACCTAGGGGGGACCCAATCCCGAGGATCTGCTAGTGCGCGATAATTCAGATCTAGCTTAAGGTGTGTCAAATGTTCGATTTCGTAAAGTCTATCTTCAATGGAGGGGTTTTGGATGAAGAGGGGCCGGTTATCGTCGTATTCTACGCTACATATTTTGCCCATTTTGTGTTAGGTTTGAAGCCATTCTAAGAGAGTATTTACCGAAGATAGAGTATAACATTTCGAAGGCAGACATCACAGATGACGATAACCCTTTATGGGATGAGTACGCCATAAACGCTGTTCCAACTTTAATTGCATTCAAACATGGCAAAATCATAGCGAGGAAGGACTCTCCGAGGGGTGTGGGTCTGAACGAAGAAGATCTTAGAAGTTTTATATCATCAATAAGCAATTATTAGACTAGTATTAAAGGCTGAACTCAGCTTGAATCCTACAAGCCCCCTCAGTCGACACCATACAGGCTCCTACAGGGTTATCTAAGGTGCATACCTTGTTAAATAAGGGGCACTCATTTGGGTTGATGACCCCTCTAAGTACTTCTCCGCATCTACAGCTGCTTTCCAACGGGGCCATCTGGTAACTTGCATCTTTAAGTATGTCTTCAAACTGTTTCGAGGCATCGTGAGTAGAATACCTCCCTCTGATTTCCATTAAAGAAGCTGGGACATCTGGGATTCCCCTCCAATCGCCGTCCCTGTTAACGAATACTTCGTCCATTACTTTTTGAGCCCTTATGTTCCCCTCCTCTGAAACTACCCTGCTGTATTCGTTTTCAACAATCGGTTCTCCCTTGAGGTTTTGAAGGACAAGGTTGTAAACCGAGATGGTCATGTCTAACGGCTCAAAGCCAGAGATGACTTGTGGGATCTTGAACTTTCTCCTTATTTCCTCATAAGGCCTTGTGCCTATAATGGCGCTTACATGCCCTGGTTCAATCAGCCCCTGTAGCTTTGTCTCTCCCATTTTGAGAAGTTTAATCATAGCAGGGACAAAACGTCTATGGCAACTGAACACGTAGAAGTTCTCAGGTATGTCATCCTTCACTAAAGTGACAGCTGTGTTAGGTGCCGTTGTCTCGAATCCGATCGCCATAAAGATGACATCTTCTTTTACTGATTTAGCGATGCTAACTGCCTCCTCTACACTGTAAACAACTTTAATGTTACAGCCCTCTTCCTTTAGTCTCATAAGAGACTTTTTATTAACAGGAACTTTCATGCAGTCTCCATAGACTGCCACCGTCTTTCCATTTTCTGCAAGCGCCATGATTTTAACAAATTCATCTGCAGTTGTAACACAGACAGGGCACCCTGGTCCTGACTTTACAGTAATGCCCGCCTTAATGTATAGGCTGTCAAGTCCGTATCTAACAAGCGTTTCTTGGTGTGTACCACAGGCGTGCATGAATTGAAACTTTTGTTTATAGTCAGATATCTTCTCTATTATTCCCTTTATCAGCCTAGCGTTTCGAAGGTCCTCCATAAGCCCATTCTCCTTAGCTTGAAAATATCTGATTCGCTAACTCGATAGTCTTCTTTGCCTCCCTTTTGTTAACTTTGGAAATGGCAAACCCGGCATGGACAATAACATAGTCCCCCACTTTAGCATCAACCAAGGATAGGTTTGCTTCCCTAAAGACGCCTCCGAAGTCGACCTTTCCTCGATCGCCATTTCTCTCGATCACCTTACCAGGGATGGCTAGACACATACTACTACAACTTTCCCACCTTTTGCTGTTATATATAAATTTCCATTAGAAGGCTTAATTACATTTTTCTTATCAGCATTTATCTACTCTTTAGGCGTTCGATGTGCATAGTATTTCCGTTGGATGCGCTGACCGCCCAAAGAAATCTTTTCTTCTTCTCCTACTTCATAACCCATTTCCCTACGATGTAGGCTTGGCCGAGTGAGATGCATCCATCACCTGGAGGAGCATACTTGTGTTTATACAGTCCCAATTTGTTGGATTCGACCACATTTCTTATGGTTCTGGAGATGTGTTCATTATAGAAGACCCCTCCTGAGATTGATATGTCTCTTACCCCGTATTCTTTGGCTTTAATTACTGCCAGCTCGCTTATCCCCCTGGCTAAATATTCTTCGCCAGCGTAAGCAAGTTCTGCTGGTGATGTCTTTCCAAGCTGGAGAAATATTTCCTCAATAAGAGTTGTGGTTTTAACAGTGTCCTTCTCAATGACCGGGTCTATCTTGAAGGTCCCTTTAGCGTTTAAAGCGAAGCTCTCCAGTTTCATAGCGGGTTCTCCCTCATAAGTCCTGGTGCTGCATACATCTAGGAGAGTTGATATCGCGTCTAGAATTCTACCCGTGCTCGACGTTAATATGTAATCTCTGAGTTTCAGTTTCTTCAAAAGGATCTTCACCTCTTCTGCGCCATATGGAAACTTTGTCAAGTTCTCTGATGTCCATTTGTTATCATACCCAGATTTATGGAGTATTGCTAAGACCATCCTTGCAGGGTATCTTGCCGCGAGATCTCCTCCAAGATAAGGTTGCTCCTCTAAGTGACCAATCCTTATCATTTTTTCCCTGTCACAGAATAAGACTTCCCCTCCCCAAGCGTTCTTGTCTGTCCCATACCCGTACCCGTCTAATGCTATGCCTATTGATTGCTCTAGTTCGTTTTCTGCCATAACTGAAGCGATGTGGGCATGATGGTGCTGTATCGGAAAGCTAGGAATACCAGCCTCCTTTGACAACTCTTGGGCATAAAGGGTTGTGTTAAACGTTGGGTGCAGGTCGTGAGCTACTGCCATAGGTTTAGACGCTGAAAGCTTGAGTATTCTTGTCAGAGCGTGCCTATAGCTCTCCATGGTTTCAAGATTTTCAATATCACCTATATACTGTGTCAGGTACGCTCTACCCGATGACACAACGCAGCCGGCTACGTTTTGCTCCGCTCCTAAGCCTATAGTGTCCTTTACGCCTTCTAAGTTAAGCGGTTCAGGTGTGTAGCCCCTTGAACGTCTAATGAAGTAGAAGCCATCATCTACTCTGCGGATAACTGAATCATCACATCTGTGTAGAATTCTCCTGTTGTGAATTAGATAAAAGTCCACGAAATCGGAAAACTTCTTGAACGCCTCTTTTTCTTCAGCAACTATTGGCTCAGAAGGTAGGTTCCCACTTGTCATAATGTACACGTCTGTTTTAGATCTACTGAAAAGTAGAAGGTGTACTCCAGAATATGGGAGCATGACGCCTATGTTATGAAGCCCTGGGCTCACCATTTTTGAAAGCCTGCTTTCCTTTTTGAGTTTGAGAAGAACAATCGGTCTAGCTGCTGAAGAAAGTAATTCCTCCTCCTCTTCTTTAACCTCAGCAAAGCCTCTTACCGTGTTCAAATCCTTTGCCATGACTGCGAAAGGTTTCTGTTCGCGATGTTTCCACTTCCTTAATCGTGCAATTGACTCATCGATGTAGGCAGAAAGAGCTATATGGAACCCTCCAATGCCTTTTATCGCCACTACTTTTCCAAGGTCGATAAGATTTGCCGTGTTAGAAATGGGGTCGCCTACAATTGGAACGCCATTTTTGTCGTAAAGCGCAAGCGAGGGGCCGCATATTTTGCACGCTATGGTCTCCGCGTGAAATCGCCTATCTAGCGGGTTTTCATATTCGTGCGCGCAAGCTTTACACAAGGAGAAATCTCTCATACTAGTGTTCTTCTTATCGTATGGGTACTTCTCTATAATAGTAAATCTTGGCCCACAATTTGTGCAGGTGATGAAATGATACCCAAATCTTCTGTCCTTTGGGTCAAAGAGTTCCCGAGCGCAGTCATCACATATTCCAAGGTCTGGTGGAATTAAGGACGCGCTCTCCCTTTCTTTGTGCTCACTTCTCAAAATAACGAACTTAGAATACCCTTTCTCCTCGTTGAAGTCTTGTCTATTAAACGTGTCAATGCGAGAAAACTTAGGCTTCTCTGAGTGAAGGTCTTCTATAAACTTCTCAATACTCTCATTTCTTCCCTCTACTTCAATCTCTACCGTGCCATCGCCCATGTTCCTAGCGTAGCCAGTTAGGTTGTTCTTAACGGCTATTCTGTAGATAAAAGGTCTGAATCCTACACCTTGGACTATCCCAGAGACTGAAATCTTACTCCTCATGCCGTACACCCTCTCCTAGAATCCTATTTTTAACTTATGTTCTTTACCTGCTCAGAAAGTGCATTTAGTAGGGTTAAGCTTCCATTATCCTCTATATCTCGAACTTTTTCAAGTTTTTAATACAATAGAAAACCCATTTTCCTTTCTTTCTACGCTTTATCAGTCCCACGTTTTCCAAGATCTTTAAATGGTGGGAAGTTGTTGGTTGGGTCAGATCAAGTGCGATCATAATCTCGCAAACGCATAACTCTCTAGCCTTTAAAAGCTTTAGAATTCTTAGCCTAGTTGTGTCAGCCAACGCCTTAAAGATTCTACTCTTCTCTTCATCCTGTTTTTCAATTTTTGCAGCTGTGTTTGCAAGCTGTTTCAGTTCCATGGCGTATTTCGATGGATCGCCTTGGCAAAGCCCAGAGCTCAACAGCCGCATAAGCCTCTTATCGACGTTCTCTCTCGGCATTTTAGATGAATAAAAAATAAAAAATTATATATTTAAATATTTAGATTCGAATTTTATCTCGAATACTTTTGTCTTAGTTCCCTTAAGGTCTTTTTAAGTTCTTCTGTTGATGGAAAGTTTATTGCGCTGTTTGGGCACATTCTTGCGCAGGATTGGCATCCAATGACGCATTCGTATGGGTTTTTGACTACTGGTCGAGGAGCGTTTCCTTCAACATCGTATACGTTATGTGGGCACATCTTTACGCACGTTAGGCATCCAATGCACTTTTCATAATTTATTGAAGGAAACCAAGGTATTTCCTCCCGTGGAATGTCCATAATCTCACCTGAGTTCGTGTCTTTTTTTACCTTCTATGCGTTCTGCTCGCTCATAACTTTGTTAACAGTTTCTTCTACCTTCTTCATGGCCTCTGAGGTATCCATATTTCTTAAATCCAATGAAACTAACTGTTTCTCAACGTCTAAGCCTTTTGCTGCAAAAACTTCCTTGAACATTTTCTTCTGCATTTTAGGGTCGCACGCACCAACAATGTATTTTACGTCCTTTCTGTTCTCCTTAAGATAATCCCTCCAAAATCTGTCACCATCATCAACGCACATTTGTGGATGCACTATTGCGTATTCAACGTCTAATTCCCGTCTGACGAAATTCACCAGTTTCCAAAGATCAAGCTTTGCGAAGCCTGGGCACTCTCCTGTGCAGATGCACATTAAAAATCGCGGTTTTTCAACCATATGTCTCACTTTTGACTTTTAGGTCCTTATATTAACATATTTAAATATATCGAATTATTAGCGAGTATCTTGGTTCTAATTGGCAACAGACTGGCAAAAATAGGTGAATGAAAAATTCGTTACGAAAAGATTTAGCTCTTATTCGAGCTCTAGACTTTTTTTCGCATTCCGAATGCCGTTTATAACTTATGGAAGAAGATTATGGATATTAAAAAAAGACGCGTGATGAAGTGGCATCCTGTTTTTTACGGACTCAATAAAGAATATAACCTGCATGGGCGCTCGTAAACCTTGGGGCATGTTAAAGCCAAAAAGAGAGGAAAGGCATCGTTAGTTTGTTGGAGCGTATTTAGGAAGATCCAGTTACAGTTGGGCTTCTTTAATTATTATTTCTGATATCTTCTTAATATCTCCCATGTAAATGTCAAGTGTTGGGACCTTCTGCAGATACTTTGAAATCACTATTTCATAGTGGATCTTCTTCCCCGCCTTTTCCAGGACCTTGGATGCACATCTATTAGCACACCCGTTTATTACTATGTTCTTTCTAGCTTTATCTGCGATTTCTAAGTGTCGTATTGACCCAGCAGCAACTGCTGTTGTACAACACATACGACCCTTATCCATGTTTGTAAGTAAAACGCCAACTGCCTGCCCAACCTGTCCCACATTAGCCGCGCCGTCACAGACCCAAATTGTATTTGCATGTTCAGCAGATTTATAACAATCTTCAAGTATTTTAAGCTCCTTTTTCTCTTCTGTTTGCAATAATTGTCACCTCCTATAAAATTGCAGTTAAAACTGTTATTTGAACTTTGCTTTGAATTATTTATTCTCCCGTAAATTTTTATTGGGAAGCAAAGAGAATAGATTAGCATATATACTGAATTTTTACAATATTTTGCGGTCACAATGTCGGGGTTTGGATGGAGTTGGGGGCGTAGGACGGGTAGAGGTCGTCCAATAAAGCCTAGAATGATTAAGGGCTTACCTAATGTTGGAAGATTTATCCCTTTCTTTTTCGACGGGAAGCCTGTACCTGCTCGAGGGCCACCAATAGTTATGACTGTAGACGAGTTCGAGGCAATACGTTTGGTAGATTATGAGGGCTTATTGCAAGAGGAGGCCGCAAAGAGGATGAGTGTTTCCCGTGGCACAGTTTGGAGATGTTTAAGTAGTGCAAGAAAGAAGATTGCGACAATGTTAGTTGAAGGGAGGGAGCTTGTCATATTGTCTGAGGACTTGAAGATATCGGATACGGCATCAAGACTTTAAAAATAATAAAGTTGTCATGATGTTACACCTGATTCTTCTAGAATAATTTTTGGTAGTAATGGAAAAGATAAACAGATACAATTATATTCTGATGCCAATAAATCCTTTGAAGGTTTACTAAAGCTTTCAAGAGCTTATCTGCTACCAAATGTAATCTTCGATTTTTTTAGACAATTTCTATAGGATATATTTTTATGCAATTGCACAATAACCTTAGTGCGCTTAATGAAAAACGTGGTGGGTCGCATGATAGTTTCTGTTGCAAGCGGTAAGGGTGGTACTGGTAAGACCACTGTCGCAGTAAGCTTAGCCCTTTCCCTGAACTTGAAAGTACAACTTTTAGATTGTGATGTTGAAGGACCGAACGATCAAATATTTTTTCAAGCTAAAAATTTTAGTGAAAAAGTTGTATACCAGATGGTTCCAGAAGTTGATGAAAAAGTATGTGAATACTGTGGAAAATGTGCTCAATTCTGTAAATTTAATGCTATAGCAGTAGTGCCTAAAAAGGTCATAATATTTCCTGAAATATGCCATGGCTGTGGAGGATGCACGCTTCTCTGCCCAAAAAAGGCGTTAAGCGAAAGGGAAAGGCCAATAGGTGTTGTGAGAAGGGCTTCTATAGGAAACGTTGAGCTCGTTTATGGTGAATTGAATGCGGGTGAACCCTTGCCTGTGCCTGTGGTACGTGAAGTGAAAAGGCATCTATGCAAGGATAGGGTAGCTATTATAGACGCCCCACCTGGAACATCGTGCCCTGTTATACATTCAATATATGGTAGCGACTATTGTATTCTTGTTACGGAACCAACTCCATTTGGGTTGCATGACCTAAGATTGATGGTTGATGTGGTGAGGGCGCTGGGAATACCCTTTGGTGTGATAGTGAACAAGGGAGGGTTTGGGGATAGGAAGGTTTATGAATATTGTGAAAAGGAGGGTATTCGCATACTTCTTGAAATACCTTTTGATAAGAAGATTGCAGAATTTTATTCTAAAGGGGTCGCTCTAGTTGGAGGTTTTCCTGAATGGCAGAAACATTTTCAAGCCCTTTTTGAAAGGATAAAGAAGGTGGTTTGACGGTGAAGCAAATAACCGTCATAAGTGGTAAGGGTGGTACTGGAAAGACCACTATCACAGCATCCTTTGCGTCGTTGGCGGAAAGGGTGGTAGTAGCAGACTGTGATGTGGAAGCAGCAAACATGCACCTACTACTGAGCCCCCAAGAAGTCTATAAAGAGGAGTTTAAAGGTTCAAAGATTGCCAGCATAGATGAAGGCAAATGCATTAAATGCGGGGTTTGTGAAAAACTGTGCAGATTTGATGCAATAAAAGCTTTCCAAGTAGATCAAATCCTATGCGAAGGATGTGGTGTATGCGAATTTTATTGTCCAGCGAAAGCGATAACAATGAACGAAAAGATTTCAGGTTATGTTTATGTTTCAAAAACCAGATACGGCCCACTGGTTTACGCAAACTTAAAGGCTGCCGAATCAAACTCTGGAAAACTTGTTTCAGTAGTACGCCTGCACGGTAGACAAGAAGCTGAAAAAGGAGCATACGATCTTATATTAATTGACGGTTCACCTGGAATAGGTTGTCCGGTGATAGCCTCCTTAACTGGAGTGAACTTAGCGGTTATCGTTGTAGAACCAACATTTTCTGGAATCTATGACATGAAAAGAATTTTAGAAGTTGTCTACCATTTTAAGATAAGGCCAACGGTGATAATCAACAGATACGACCTAAACATTGGGAACACAGAAGAAATAGTCGAATTCTGTAATCTGAACAACATAGATATTTTGTCAAAGGTACCCTTCGACGTTAATGTTGTAAAGGCTAACGTGGAGGGTAAGCCAGTTATAGAATATAGGAGAACATGTGGCGCGTCAAAAGAAATATATAATGCTTGGCGCAATATTAAAAAAATACTAAGTGAAGCGAGAGAAAAATAGTTCTAAAATGTTGTAAAAATGTGCTATCAATAATTAAAGAAAGCTCTATTCGAAGGTTCTGCTACAGCATGTGTTCTAATCTTCTAATGTAATACTTATGCCCATGATATTCCACTATCAAAATCTTTCCTTCATTCAAAAGCTCCTCTAAAACACTTTCTCCAACTTTCGCCTTCTTCAAAAATTCTATTACAGCGTCCTCTCTCATTGGGTGAACCGCTGTTATGCTTAAAAGATCCTCTTTAAAATTGCCCGTGAAGGCGAAAGATGTCCCCTCGTAGTCTATTAAATATTCAACCCTATCTTCACCTAACTTCTTCGAAAATGTCTGAAAAGCCATATTCAAAGTTTTTTCGCTTAAAGGCTTAACCCACGATTCTGCCGGAGGCCTTGTTGGTACAGCAATATATGCCTTATTTAATCTTCCCAGTCGTGCTAGAAATTCTGCTACGCTTTTGAACTCTTGGTCATATTCGATACCTTCTACCAGCATTGTCTCGGTAATAATTTTTCCGTTAAAAGCTTCTGAAAATTTGATTAAGCCTTCTAAGATTTTGGACAACCTTAGGCTAGCCTGGGGACGGTTTATTTTACGCCAAACTTTTTCTCCTACTGCATCAACCTTGAAAGACACTAGATCGGCCTTCTTCAAATCTTCTTTCACACTTTCACACCATATGAGTGAGGAATTTGATATCACCGCTACCGGGATTCCGAACCTTTTTAAAGAAAGTATTTCCTTCCCTAAGTTCATGTCAAGTGTCGGCTCCCCATCTGGAACGAATGTAACGTAATCGATGTTTTTTCTCCCTAAAACACCGATCTTGTCTTCTACTTCCTTTAAAATTTCTTCTGGGGCATAGAAGGCTTTCCTTTCAACAACCTTTCTTAACGTTTTGCCAAGTTGGCAATAAATACATGAATAAGAACAATTTTTTGCAGGAATATTGTTTATTCCAAGACTTCTGCCAAGACGTCTAGAAGGGACAGGGCCAAAGACAAGCATTATCTTTTCTCACAAGAATACTAATCTTCTTTCGGGTTTAAAATATTTGATCGAACATAATCTATAGCATCCTTTACTGGGGTTCCCGCCTTTACCACAAACTTTCTGTACCCTATCCCATCCAGCATTTCTGAGACACTCGGCCCAAAATTGCTTGCTACAACAACGTTCACGCCCAAGTCTTGTAACGTTTTAACTAGGATTGGGCCAGCACCATACTTGTAAGATAATGCCGGATTATCAAAAGTTTTAACCTCATTCACTTTAGAATCATCCATTTCTATTACTGTGATGGTCTTTGTACGACCGAAGACTTCTGAAACCCAATCCTCTAACCCATTTTCGCCCTTTGTTGCAACAGCAATCTTAAGCTTCATTTTCATCACCAAAAAATTTTAGGACTAGGGCTGCGATGGCGTTTTCGTTTCCTTTAGCTCGTCTAACCTCTTTTTCACCTGCTCCAGCTGTTGCTGTAGGTTTTTAATCTGCTCTTCAAGCATCGAAATTTCCTTCTCTTTTGAATACTGTATGCTTGTAGGTGGTGGAATAGGCGACTGAGGGTATGAGGCTTGAATAAATTGTGGTTTGCTTGATCCTCTGCCAGCACCCATACCTCTACCCATCCCCCTTCCCACCCCCATACCTGTCGGGCCAGCAGTTGAAGCCTCAGCAAGCTCGCCTCTCTTAAACTTATCTATCACCTCTCTCACGCTTCCAGATGCACCCACAAATATTCTTATTCCAGCAGAAGAGAATACTTGGAAGGCATTTGGCCCAACACTTCCAGTGATCACGGTCTGAACCCCTTTTGAGATGAGCATTTGCGCCGCCTGGATCCCAGCGCCTCCCATTGCGTTGGCATTCTCGTTCAATACTGTCTCATATTTCATGGTGTTTGTGTCAACTATTATGTAATAGTTACATCTTCCAAACCTGTAGTCGACTTGTGAATCAAGTGTGGGTCCTGAAGAAGAAACTGCAACATTCAAAAAGGTCACTTCTTTAGCTCCTCAAGTCTCCTTTTAATGTTTTCTAGAGCCTCTCCCATGTATTTTACCTCCTCCTCCAGCATTTTTACCTCATCCTCTACTGCCATCGGAGGATAGAAATAAGGTGCGCTATATGGTAATATTGGGCCATAGATACCAGTCCACCACCATCTCGGAAGCCATGGGAACCACCTGCATCTTCCCCAGAACCATGGCCTTATTGGGATTATTGGAGGATAAACCATATAATATCACCTGATTACGTCTTACTTTTGGGAACTCCTTTCTTCACGAAGCTTTTTCAGCTCCTCTATCCTCGCTTCAATGCCTTCTATTTCCTCTGCTAAGTATTCCCTGTATTCTTCCAGCGACTTCAGCTCTTCTTCGATTGATGGTGCCTGATATTGTGTATAGGGTGTGAACGGGTACTGTGGAACCGGATAATATGATTGGCTGTACGATGCAGGATTCTTCTTTAACTCTTCAAGCCTCCTTCTTGCTGTATCAAGCTGAGTTTCAATAATCTTCGCTTGCTCCTCTAACATTTTGATCTCCTCTTCCTTGCTCATTGGAACATTGTATTGTGTTTGATATGGTGGAATAAGTCCACTTGATATAAGCCATTCCGCAGTTGGAGGCAGCCCAGTAGTGGACCTGCCAACCCAGCCAGGAGAATATCCAAACCTAACCCATCCTGGGACTCCTGTAAGATAGTACATATTTCTTCTACGATAGCCCATAAAATTCACCTCCTATAGTACTGTGTTGGTGGAAGATAGGGTGTCCCATAGAAAGCACTAGAATACTGATATTGTGGGTAACCATACATGTAAATGTATGGAAGTAACCACCAGCATGCCCCTCTTCCGAAAAGCCTTCCTGGTCTCTGCCATGGGGGTAGATAGCTAAAAGGGCCTCTTCCAGGCCACATCCCATATCCTCTTCCATATCCTCTTCCAAATCCTCTCCATGCCATTTTTACCACCGCATATTATGTGCAATTGCACAAATATAAAATTTTTGCTATTGCACAAAAATTACTGTTGTCCTACAGTATTTAAAATTTTAAAAAGTTAGAGCTCAACTAAATTAGGGAGTCATTATTACAATAATGCGATATAAAGCTATGCCTGTGTGCACTTGTAACAATTACAGGCAAAATTTTTAGTTACTCTCCATTTAAAAGATAAACATCACTCACTAAGACATCTTTTTCCCTAAAAACTTCAGCCATTTACCAAACGCTGATAATCTCATCTTTAAGATCCTTAAAATGGGTATCTCCTGTAACAATTTTTGCCTTAAGCATGCGTGCTGTGGCTAAAATGATCGAATCAGCTAACCCCCACCCTTTAACTAAAACTTTTCTTTCAACATCCACCTCCCCCGCCAATTCTGCAACCTCTTTCGTTAAATCAAAAATTGTGGTTGTTGTCCCGATATAAAGAAGAGCCTTTCTTCTACCATCTAAAGTTTCCCGACCCACATTAACCTCATTCGTAAATTTCCTGCTTAATTCAGCAACAACTATTGTTGGTGTTACAGAATTTCCACCTTCAATATAGGGTTTAGACTTTACACCCGATTTAGAGCCTCTAAAATATTCGATCCAAGCGTATGAATCTATAACATAACTATAGTTCATGGAATTCTCCTTCATCCTCTTCCCTAAACGATGAAAGCTTAGGGTTTGCACCAAACATCGAATCGGGTACACCTAACTTTTCTAACAGGAGTCTTCTAAGTAAATCGTCATAGCTTTTTGCTTTAACCTTCTTTTTCAAGCTATTAAGTAGTTGTAACGTCTTCCTTTTAACCTGAATTGTGGTGCTCATATAACTATAGCACATAACTATAATATATAAGTTTTAGTAATTTACTATTCAGATAACAGAAGCAGTCTCCAAATCATATTCTTCAAAAATGTGTTCTAATAAAACTTATATAGATATATTATATACCTAAGTAGATGATGTGATATGTGTGGTGGGGTTCATGGTTCATGCCACGATGGTGAACAAGTTTGCTCGCGGGGTATGCCGCTTAGAGGGCTCTTAAACCTGGCTATATTGAGTCTCATAAAGGATAAAACTGTCTACGGCGCTGAAATACATAGGGTGTTGAAAGAGAAGTTCTATGTCGAAGCTCCTAAGCCCGTCATCTACGGCCTGCTGAGAAAGATGGAATATTTTGGGTTTATAACATCTAAATGGGATGTGGAAGGAGGCGGCCCTGCGAGGAGGATGTACAAAATTACTGAAGAGGGGCTAGAATATTTGAACGGTTCATTAAAAAGTCTTAAGGACGCTAAGAAAATCATCGACCTAATTTTGGCAGAAGGCGAAAAAGAGGCAAATAGCTAATGGATGCCATCGAAGCAATGGGCCTTCACAAAAAGTTTGGAAATGTCACAGCTGTAGATGATGTTAGCTTTAAGGTAAAAGAGGGAGAGATATTCGGATTTCTAGGTCCGAACGGTGCTGGAAAGACCACAACTATTCGCATGCTGACAGGCCTGCTTAAGCCTGACAAAGGTTATGCGACGATTATGGGATATAAAATTATGGAGGAGCCTATTAAGGCTAAAATGTTGATGGGCGTTGTACCGGAAGAGGCGAACCCTTACCCAGATCTTTCATCTTGGGACAACCTTATGCTCGTAGGACGCCTATATGGCCTTTCTAAGCGTGATATTAAAGACAAGGCTTCTAGGCTGCTTAAGCTTTTAGGCTTATATGAGATAATGGAAAGAAGAGCTAAGAACCTTTCCAAGGGACAGAGACAGAAGCTTTTGGTTGCTATGGCATTGATCAACGACCCCAAAGTGCTCTTTCTTGACGAACCAACTGGGGGACTTGACGTTTTGAATGCAAGAAAGATACGTGAGCTAATTCTTGAACTAAAGAAGGATGGTGTAACAGTATTTTTGACAACCCATAATGTTGAAGAAGCTGGAGCATTATGTGATAGGATAGCGATCATAAAAGATGGGCGTATTGTGGAGTTAGGAAGCCCTGAAGAGCTCAAGATAAAGGTTGGAGCCTACACTTATGTTGCTATAACCTTTAATAGGGCGATAGAAGAAGATGAACTAAGCTTTCTAAAGTCTTGTGAATACAAGTTGCAGGCTTCTAGACTTTTAATAGTCTGTGCAAGGCCAGTAGAAGCTATAGTTAAGGCTATTGAGTTCGCTAAAGCAGTAGGGCTCGAAATATTAGATATTAGAATATCTTCACCTACGCTCGAAGACGTTTTTGTGAAGGTGGCAAAGGGAGAGTAGCCTATGAAGACCGAATACGCACATCTGTTTAAAAGCATCTGGGCCATATGCTGGAAGGACATTAAACTCTATTATGCGAAGGGTCCGATAGTTGTTACAGGAGTTCTTTTCCCTATATTTCTGTGGATCGCATTCTATGCTGGGAAAGGGTTGGAGTTAAAGGAGGGTTTAGCTTCGTTGATAACTTTAACACTATTCTTTACAGCATCATCTGTAACTCCGATTATAGCCCCCTGGGAGACTAGGCAAAGGACTCTCGAGATGATACTATCTAGGCCTATTACTGTCAAGGTGATGTTGATTGGAGACATCTTGGCATCAACCATATTTGGGCTAATATT
>Ga0315298_1006357_pt1 | contig 16155 bp, 11 predicted proteins | sample WHS_1_MG_FD_203077 | JGI IMG/M metagenome (GOLD analysis project Ga0315298, IMG submission 203077) | Extremophilic microbial mat communities from Washburn Hot Springs, YNP, Wyoming, USA - WHS_1_MG | ecosystem: Environmental > Aquatic > Thermal springs > Hot (42-90C) | place: USA: Wyoming... | reverse complement strand
TGAATTTCTTCATATAAAGGGATTAGATTACCAAAGTTAGATAAATTTTTAAATTCATCAAATGATGGACTTATCATCTTAACCCCTTAGATAAAATGTGAGATCAAACTGTGTAGCTTTTACTTTCCTCAAAAAGACTTCTAAAATAGGTATGCTCCTTTTTACTGAAATCGATTAGCCTTTCATATTTTTCTAAGGCAGCACCTGAATTAATAACGTGGCGAGCAACCTCAATTCCCTCTTTAAAAGTCTTCACCTTTCCCGAGATAAAAAATGCTCCTGCTGCATTTAAAACCGTTACATCTTGTTTTGGACCCTTAACACCTCTTAGGATGTTAAGAATGATATGGGCGTTTTCCTCTTTGTTTCCTCCTTTGATATCAATAAGATTAGCCTTTTTCATGCCAAAGTCTTCTGGTTCAATAAAGTAAGTGCTTATGCCATCATCATTAACCTCTGTAACTTTTGTCCCTCCTGTAATACTTATTTCATCCAGGGTATCCTCTCCATAAAAAACAAGGCCCCTTTTAATGCCAAGATTTTTTAGTACAACTCCCATCTTCTCGGTTAAATTTGGATCATAAACACCAAGGAGTTGAAATCCTGCTCCAGCAGGATTGATCAGAGGGTCAACAAGATTAAATATCGTTCTTATACCAATAGCCCTTCTTATGTTGATGATATGAGTTAGTCCATTCTGGATAAGAGGCTCATAGATAAAACAGATTCCAATTTCATTGAGCGATCTATCGAGTTGAGTTCTTGTCATATCAAGGTTTATTCCTAAGGCCTCAACAACATCCCCGCAACCACAGAAAGGAGAAAAGGACCTTCTCACTGTTTTTGCAACCTTCAGGCCTCCTCCTGCAATTACAAAGGCGGCTGCAGTTGAAATACTGAATGTATTTGTTTCACCTTCTGATTTACCTGTAGTTTTAAGGATTGTCTCTCTTTCAATAGTAATATCTTCTCGATCGAGGCAGATTACTTCCTTTTGATCTGTGATTTTTGAAATTTTATCCTGGAAAACTTTTGCTGAAGCTGTAATCTCTCCAATTGTTTCTCCCTTCATTCGTAAGGCTGTAACAAATGAAGCAATCTGTTCATTTGTAGCATCCTTTGATAGAATCTCTCTCATCACCTCCTCTGTTTCTTTTTCTGTAAGATCATCCCTAAAAATAACTTTGTTGATAGCCTCTTTAATCATTTCTTTCCTCCTTTTTGATGTTTTTTGGCAAAATAAAAAGGCTATGGAATTTTTCCCATAGCCTTTTTTATCTGTAATTAATTTAAAAATAAGAAAGGCCATGGGCGTCCTGGAGGCCGCCCATGGCCCTAAATTTTAATCTATTCTATATGTGGCGCTGGGCAGACCTCCACTTTTTTTTCCCAGCACCACCAATTACTTAATTTTGATCTTGAAAGAAATTCCATAATTCTAATGTCTTTTTTAACAATTTCCAAATCCATTGTCAAGTAAAATATGAAAAACGGGGTCAACCCCCTTTATAATGGGTAGGATGGAAAAAATAAGAATCTACTCATTAAAGGAGGTGCCCCATGATTTATGTAGCTATAGATTATCACAAAAAGTACTCACAAGTCGAGGCCATGAATAGGGAAGGTAAGGTTCTCAGTAGAGCCCGATTAGTGAATGATGAGCTGACTCTGAAAAGGTGGTTTTCCTATCTTGGAGGGGGTTGTGAGGTGGTGTTGGAGGCTTGTCGGAATTGGCAGGTCATGTATGAGATCTTGGAGTCGATGGATGAGGTCGAGAGGATTCATCTAGCCAATCCTTTTAAGGTTCGTGCGATTGCGGAGGCCAAGATCAAGACGAATAAGATTGATACGCATACTCTGGCTCATTTACTCCGATGTGGGTTGATTCCAGCGGTTCATGTTCCTTCGAAGGAGACCAGGAGGGCGAAGGAGGTATTGCGTCAGAGGATGTTTTTGGTTCGGGTGAGGAGTCAGTTCAAGAATCGGATTCATGCTTTGTTGGATCGTTATCGGGTTTCTTTGCCTTCGTTTTCTGATCTTTTTGGTCGAAATGGGCTTTCCTATCTTCGTAAGCTTAAGCTTCCTTATCCTGGGGATTTTCTTTTGACTCAGGATTTGAGTCTTCTGGAGGCGTTGGATCTTTGTATTAAGGAGGCCGAGGGGGAGGTGAGGGCTTTACTTTCTGGGGATGAGCGGTTTGAGATTGCCCGGAGTCTTCCGGGATTGGGTCCTATTTTAGCAGGGGTTTCTGTTCTGTAGATTGATCGGGTGGAGCGGTTTAGTCGGCCTGAAAAGTTAGTTTCTTATGCGGGTTTGGTTCCCAGTACCTGTGCCTCTGGGGGGTAAGGTTTACAGGGGTCATCTCATCAAGCAGAGCAACAAGTGGTTGAGGTGGGCGATGGTGGAGGCTTCCTGGGCGGCTCAGCGTTCTTCTCCCTATTTTCAGGCTTATTATCAAAGGCACCTATCGAAGGGTCATAATACGGCGATTGTAGCTCTGGCCAGGAGGATGCTGGAGATTCTTTGGCATCTTTTAACAGATAAGCGGTGTTATGAGGAAAGGCCTATTAGAACATTTTCTTCTCCACCGCCCTCACAAAATGTTAGCCATCTGGGCTGTTTTCAAGTATAGGGGGTGGAGGGTCGGATCATTTCGATGTGTGCTGATGGGCACGGAGAGAAGTATGAGAATGACTCTATCCTAATATTTCTTTAAGGACTCTGAATTTCATAGTTTTGAGGGGAGATTTTGAGATGAGAAAATCATAGAGTTAGGAAAAGGGGTTGACACCCGTTTTTCAGAGAAGTATTTTTTGGCTAGCGCTGAAAAGGTATTTTTTATAAGAGGTTAAGATGCGGGCATTTATAATTTTAATTTTTTAACAACAGTTTTAAGAAAATATTGTAGGGTAACCCCTCGTGACTTACCGTTTCTCGATATTTTCCTATAGGGTAAACCTTTATGGCTTACAGTTTTCCGGTAAGGGATAAACCCTTACCCTACATAATATCGAGAAGAGACAAGCCATTACCTTATTTACTTTTTCAGAGGTCTCATTGTTTCCTCTTGAGATGTGCCTTTTAAATGTGTGACCCCATGTAATTCTGGTTATATGATAGAAAAGATATAAAATTTGAATCACGCCCGTTTCTTGAAGGGCCCATTATGGATAGATCGGGGTTCAGTGCTAATATCTGAAGGTTTTCCGGCTAACCCACAATACCCATGTTCTCCAGCCCATCTTGATCCAACGATTTTTTGCCACGCCATACAACCTGAGCCTTCGCATATCCATTCTGGATTTATTTGTCCTAATTCTTGACTCCCAGGTTTTGAAAATTTGAACGGGCAATACATTTTCTTAGCTTCTTCTTTTTTAACTAACATCGGTCTTTCTCCAATTTCTAATTTTTGTTAATACCCATTTGTTCGATTACACCCACTTTCTAATTACAAGAATTAAGATACCATTCCTCTTTCTTACAAAAATACTTAAAGGGTGATATGCCATAGCACCTTTGGAGTAATCTTCTGTCTTGAGATTTTAGATGTTATTATTCCTTCTCCTTCTTTTGCAAGAATGCTTTCAATAAATCTATAGGGAAGGGGAGAATTATCGTTGACTTTTTCTCGGTCGCAACCCCCGTTAATATCTGAAGAAACCGGAGTTGAATGGCCGCAGGGTAGGCGCTAATAATATTGGCTGCTTCAGCCAACCTCTCTGCTGCCAGGGCTTCTCCCTCAGCATGAATCACCTTGGCTCGCCTTACCCTCTCTGCTTCAGCCTGCCGAGCAATTGCACGCTGCATCTCTGTATCCAGGTCTACCTGCTTGGTCTCTACCAGGGAGATCTTGATCCCCCAAGGGTCCGTTTGTTTATCAATGATTTCCTGAAGTCTTGTGTTTATCTTATCCCTTTCCGACAGAAGCTCATCCAATTGGGACTGACCAATAATACTTCGCAGTGTCGTTTGGGCCAATTGAGAAGTCCCATAAAGATAATTTTCAATTTCAACGACCGCCTTATTGGGATCCATCACACGGAAGTAAACCACTGCATTGACCCGGATGGAGATGTTATCCCGGGTAATCACCTCTTGAGTTGGAATCTCAAGGGCCACCGTTCTCAAGCTAACCCGAAGCAACTTATCCACCCCCGGGATAATAAAAATCAGCCCTGGTCCCTTAGCCCCAATGAGCCTCCCCAAACGGAAGACCACCCCTCGTTCATATTCTCGCAAAACCTTGATTGCTGAAGCGACTAAAAAAGTAAGAAAATAATGACAACCAATAAGCCCAAAGGTAAACCTGTTATTCCCATCTCGTTTTCTCCTTAAGACCCTCTCTTTCATTTATAGATCATTGAAATGAAGAGCCTAAAAATTCCTTAAACATTCTTTAGGGTTTCATTTTCATAACCATTTCTTGCTTCAAATGGTTTCCATGAAATAATACCTGAATAATCCTGGAAATCCAGAGCAGAAGAATAATGAGCATCCCGTAACCAATGGATATTAAGATTGTATAGATCAAAGAGGTCTCAAACTTCCAAAAAAGAAATTTTGTTACTACCGGAGGAGCCGTCGAATTCTGAAACGCAAAAATAGCCACTCCGATGACTCCTATTAAAGCCAGCCACAAAGAAAACCGCATGAATTTCCCTCCTTTAATTCTCGAGACGATAAACAATATTAATCATCATTTCATAAGACTCTTTTAGAAGAACCATTGCCCCGCGGAGCACCTTGAATCGATCCGATCTCAAGTGATTTCTAAGACTCTCCTGAGTATCCCACTCTTCAAGAAGATAGAATTCATTTTCATTCTCTAAGTTCTGACAAAAATTACATCTCAAACATCCCTCCTCCTTCCTTATAGAACCAATTAATGAAGAAATCGTATGAGATAATTCCAAACGTTTCTCAGAAAGAACCTCCATTCGCACGATGAGAAGGACCATAAAGAAAGTAATTGCAAGTAGCTTGCCAATAACCTTAAAAAATTAGAATTTTAGAATCATCCTTTAATAACGAGGGGTTTGATTAATAGGAGAGAGCAGAATAGAGGCAAATAATATTTGGGTTTTGCCTCAATATTTGGTGGAACCTCAATATGTTGAGGGATACATTCAAAGAATTTTTGATAATCTAATCTACTTCTTTCATCTTCGGCCGACGTATCCCAAGTTTATGCATCTTTGCCCTCAGAGTACTCGGATGGAGACCCAGGATCGTTGCAGCCCCATCCTTTCCCTCAATGCGCCATTGGGTCTCCGAAAGGGTCTTAAGGATTCGATCTCGCTCAGCCTCTTCAAGAGTTCCCACCGTAGAGGAAAGGAGTAATGGAGAAATTTCCAGTTTGTCTGCAAGCTGTAAACCCGATCCAGAGGACAAAATCACAGCCCGTTCAATAACACTCTCAAGTTCCCGAATGTTCCCTGGCCAGGGATAGTCCTGAAGGGCCTTCATCGTCTCCTTTTGAATAGATGTAATCCGTTTCCCCAATTTCCTCGAATATTTCTCTATGAAGAATTGTACCAACAACGGAATGTCCTCTTTCCGCTGTCTTAGGGGAGGAACAGTGATAGGGAATACATTTAGCCGATAATAAAGATCCTCTCGAAACCGCCCTTTTCGAACCTCCTCATGGAGGTTTCGATTGGTTGTTGCTACAATCCTGACATCGACTTTAATGGTTTGGGACGAACCCAAACGCTCAAACTCCTTATGTTCGATCGCCCTAAGCAGTTTTGCCTGCACCTCCAACGGAAGTTCCCCTATCTCGTCGAGACAAATTGTAGAACCATGAGCGATCTCGAAACGACCTATCTGTCGGTTATCTGCTCCCGTAAATGCCCCCTTCTCCCGACCAAAGAGCTCACTCTCTATTAAATTCGGTGGCAGAGCAGCACAATTCACCGTGATCATCGGCCTATCCTTACGAGGGCTCATGTCGTGAATAGCAGCAGCGATCAGTTCTTTCCCTGTACCCGTCTCACCAAGGATGAGGACAGTTGTGTTCGTAGGAGCCACTTGCTCAACCCGATAGAGAACATACTTGAGAGCGTCACTTTGTCCGATAATATGTTCAAACTGATATTTCTTCTTAATCTCCTGACGGAAGTAAATATTTTCGAGCTCCAATTGGTCTTTCAATTCTTTAATTTCAGAAAGAGCCACCTGAAGTTCTGTGGTTCTTTCCGCTACCTGTCTTTCGAGTTCATTGTGGGCTTTTTGTAAAGCCACAGTTGCAATTTTTTGTTCGGTGACATCGCGAAGGTTAAACTGAATCACCTTCTTATGATTAACCAAATATATATGCCCAATAAATTCCACGAAAACCTCTCGCCCATCTTTTGTCTCAAGTGGCAAATTCTCGTAGCGGACATAACCTTTGCTTTGCAATTCTAAGTAGGCGATTTTGAAGGCTTCGATGTTTTTAAGAAAACCGATTTCCCAGAATTTCCTTCCTAAAAAATCCTCATAAGAATATCCCAGTATTTCTGAGAGAAATGGGTTTACATCAAAGATTTGTCCTGTATCGGCATCCAGAATTAATATTCCCTCCTTCACTGTTTCAAAGAGGTGCTTATAATGAATTTCTGAAATTTTAAGCTTTTCCTTGGCTTGCCTAAGTTCTGCAGCCTGAGTCTGTAATACTTCGTTAACCTCATTTACTTGCCGCTCCGCAGCCTCCAGTTTTGCCTTAAGTTCTTCCATTCCAAGAAGAGTTTTAGGACTTGATTTGGAATCCTTTTTAATATTGTCCTTAGCTTTCTCCATCCTTACCTTCCGATAGGATTAAATTTTATGCATAATTTTAAAAGAAATCAACTCGAAAAAACGGCTTATTGAATTCTGTTCTTCTCACTCTCCTCCCTGAGGAAGATTTTAGAAACTGCACAATTGAAGATGTAGAAAGGTTGAATCTTGATTTAACTCAATAATATACTTTATTGACTATTTCTATTAGATTTTTTTAAAATGATTTTATATTTCCCAAATGATGAGATGATGAAGGCGTTATAAGGAATAATTTGATATGATCCAAACTCAAGTCCCATTTTGGAGTATTCCACCTTCCAAATTGCTTCAGCAGCTTCAAACCACGCCTCAAGGCTTGACGGACAATGAGGCCAAACAACGACTCTTAAGCTACGGATACAACCTCTTAAAGCCTAAGAAAAAATCAGGAAAACTGACACTTCTTCTTGCTCAATTCAAAAGTCCAATTATCCTCATACTTATTTTTGCAGCGGGATTATCCTTCTTCCTCCGTAATCCCATTGATGCCACGATCATCTTCGTAATCGTTTTGGTGAGTGGTTTCCTTGGATTCTGGCAAGAAAAGGGGGCAGCAAATGCTATTGAAAAATTGATTGCAGTCGTTCAGCTCAAAGCTACAGCGATCCGTGATGGAGAATCTAAAGAAGTTCCTATTGAAGAAATTGTCCCTGGCGATATCATCTTAGTTAAGGCAGGTGATGCAATTCCTGGGGATTGTCTTCTTATTGAATCCAAAGATCTATTTGTTGATGAAGCAACCCTAACCGGCGAAACCTATCCTGTAGAAAAGTCGATCGGTCTCTTACCATCGAATACACTCCTTAGTCATCTGACAAACTCGCTCTTTATGGGCACACATGTGGTAAGTGGGAGTGGAAAGGCGGTTGTCATCCGAACAGGAAAAGAAACCGAATTTGGAAAAATTTTCGAACGGCTGAAACTAAGACTCCCGGAGACAGAGTTTGAGCGGGGTGTCAGGCGGTTTGGGTATCTCCTCATGGAAATCACAATGGTTCTTGTAATCGCCATCTTTGCTATCAATGTCTTTTTGCGCGACCGGTTATAGACTCTTTTCTCTTTGCATTGGCTCTTGCTGTTGGACTAACTCCAACCCTATTGCCAGCAATCATCAGCATTAACCTCGCTCATGGTGCTAAACAAATGGCCCTCCACAAGGTCATTGTAAAAAGACTTGCCTCGATCGAAAACTTCGGTAGCATGAACGTTCTTTGCTCAGATAAGACTGGGACGCTTACGGAGGGGGCGGTAAAATTACACTCTGCCCTAAATATTGATGGCAATGAGAGTGAAAAAGTCCTTCTCTATGCCATTCTTAATTCATCCTATGAGACAGGATTTATGAATCCGATCGATGAAGCCATACGTAAATATCGAGAGTTGGATCTTACAGGATATCAAAAATTAGATGAAGTGCCTTACGATTTTATTAGAAAACGCTTGAGTATTTTGATCTCAAAAGGTGATATACATACTATGATAACAAAAGGGGCCCTGAGAAATGTGCTTGCTACTTGTTCCTATGCAGAAATTGCTGATGGAAGGATTTTGGATATCGACATGGTAAAAGACCGAATCCAGCAGAGTTTTGAAGAATTTAGTCGTAAAGGTTTTAGAACTCTTGGTATTGCTTATAAAGATGTTGGCTTCGAGACTGTTATCACCAGGGAGCAAGAAGCTGACCTGACTTTTTTGGGGTTTTTGACATTCTTTGATCCTCCAAAGACCGGCATCACCGAGACCATTAGAAAATTGAAAGACCTGGGCGTTTCATTGAAGATAATTACTGGAGATAACCGTCTTCTTGCTGCCAATCTGAGCGAACAGGTGGAGTTATTGAATCCGCACATCCTCACAGGCAGTGATCTTCAGCAGATGAGTGATGAGGCTCTTCTCAAACAAATTCATGAGGTGGATGTCTTCGCTGAGGTGGAACCCAACCAAAAAGAACGTATCATTCTGGCTTTGAAGAAAGTCGGTAATGTGGTCGGATATATAGGAGATGGAATTAATGATGCATCAGCACTCCATAATGCTGATGTGAGTATCTCGGTAGATAGCGCGGTCGATGTTGCAAAAGAAGCGGCGGATATTGTGCTTCTCGAAAAGGACCTTAATGTCCTCGCTCAGGGGGTTCACGAAGGAAGGATGACTTTTGCCAATACATTGAAGTATGTTTTTATGGCCTCGAGCGCAAATTTTGGGAATATGTTCAGTATGGCAGGTGCCTCCCTCTTTTTATCCTTTCTTCCTCTTCTACCCAAACAGATTTTACTGACCAATTTATTAACAGATTTTCCTGAGATGACGATTGCAACAGACAGTGTGGATCAGAAATTGATTGAGAAACCCCGGCGCTGGAATTTACAGTTTATAAGAAACTTTATGCTCACCTTCGGGATGCTTAGCTCAATATTTGATTATCTCACCTTTGGGGTGCTTTTACTTATCCTTCATGCTCCAATAGATCAATTTAGAACAGGTTGGTTTGTGGAATCTGTGATCTCAGCAACGATTACTGTGCTCGTTATTCGTACTCAAAAATCTTTCTTTAAAAGTAAACCTAGTAAATATCTATTTATAACTACACTTCTAATCGTCGGGGTGACGGTCCTATTTCCCTTTAGTCCCCTTGCGGAGCTTTTAGGTTTTGAACCATTGTCAATAACTGTAATTTTGGTCATCGCCGTGATTGTATCTCTTTATATTATTTCAGCGGAAATAACAAAAAGGTTCTTTTACAAAAGATTAAAATTTTGATAGGACAACGACTGATTATTGTTAATCTTTTAATCCAGCCACTTCTTTCCCCACCAAAACGACAATCCAAAATAGGACGTTTCTTTAAGGCCTCCTTCAACCCGGGATTATCATCCATCATTTGAGTTGAGAGTATCAGGTCTTCATTCTTCAATTAATTTTGAAGATCCAAACCCCCTTTGGGCTTCTCATCCTCTACAAAGAGAAAATCTCGCTTGTTTAGAAAAATCCTTTTTAAGGTAGAATAAGATGGGAGTATTCAAAATTTTAATTTGGTAACAAACGAAGTATAAAAATCAAATCATTTCAGGAAATTTGTAGGGTAAGCCCTTGTGGCTTACCAAATCTCATTAAGGGCAAGCTATACAAATATTTAATCCTGAGCATTTGAAACCTTCCAATTTATCTCACCCAAAAAAAGATTTAACCCAATGGGAGAATAATATGCATAGATTTTTTCCATTACATCCAGAAAATTCTCCTCCCCTCTCCAGAATGGAAAACTCCCAAGCCTCTTAGGAATTGCTCCATGGATCTCGGGAATGGAAACCTCTCCAAAGAAATCATCCGCAATTGTTTCCCCATTCCAGAATTTCTCTCTCCCAATCGGAAGTGGTTCTTCTTCCTTAGGGGATAAGCCCTCTGATTCTGTTTCCTCTGGCTTGATCTTATTTTCCTTAGTCCTAAGCATCTCTATCAATTCTTCTTTATCTAAGCCACGTAATTTGAAGATTAAAAAAGGATCTCTATCAAACTCCTCTCCAAGAAGATAGTAGACCGCTGCAATATGTTTACACGGATTTGACCAGTCAGGACATGAACAGGAGGTTTTTAAATCTTTTCTGCTCTCTGGGAAAAGAGTTAAAGAGGCCTTTTTAAATACCTCTTCAATATCTTTTGGCATCTCACCAGTTAAGAGCTTTGCTACAAAGATTGCCTCCTTCGAAAGTATCCCTACAATTTTTTCCCAGTCCTTTGACTCAAGGGTTTTAGTTTCAATCTTTACACTATAAGGTTTAGGTCTCGATCCCTGAACCTTTGCATTCACCTCACCCTTCCCAACTTCAATGGACAAAACCTGCCCACTTCTCGCATAAGAACGACCACGACCCAATCTTGCACCAATATGAAAACCTTCAAGCACAGAGATCCATCGCCTTGCCCACCAACTCTCGCCAAAACTCCCCCTCTTTGACTGGGCCTTAATCCCACCTTTTGCCCTAAGGGGAACTGAGGACTTATAATAGTAATCATAGTAATACCACCGACCCATATTAATCTCCAATCGCTTCTCTTCTCAAAGTAAAGAGATCTTTAAGTTCATCTGTAGAAAGCTCGGTAAGCCATGACTCTCCTGTCCCAACCACTTTATCTGCAATCTCTTTCTTCCTCTCGATCATCTCATCAATCTTTTCCTCAAGCGTCCCTGCACAGATGAATTTATGAACCATAACATTCCTCTTTTGACCTATCCGAAAAGTGCGATCCGTTGCCTGGTTTTCAACCGCTGGATTCCACCAGCGATCAAAATGGATCACCTGGTTTGCTTTTGTGAGATTAAGACCCGTTCCACCTGCCTTAAGAGATAGTATGAATAGATGGGGACCATCCTCCTCCGATTGAAAACGTTCAATCATCCAATCCCTTTTCTTCTTCTCCACCCCTCCGTGAAGAAAAAGAACTTCACAGCCAAAGGTCTCCTCAAGATACTTCTTAAGAATTGCCCCCATCTCGGCAAACTGTGAAAAGATAAGGGCACGATCCCCAACTTCCATCATCTCCTCTAACATCTCCGTAAGCCTCTCAAGCTTTCCTGACCGACCGGGAATCTTAGAATTATCTCCAAGGAATTGAGCTGGATGATTACAAACCTGTTTTAACTTCATGATCGTTGACAAAACAAGGCCCTTTCTCTCTATCCCCTCGCTTTCGTCTATCCTTCCCATAGTCTCATTAACAATCGCCTCATAAAGGGATGCTTGCTCCTTTGTCAGGTTACAAAAAACCTTCATCTCAACCTTCTCGGGAAGATCAGAAATAATGTTCTTATCGGTCTTAAGTCTCCGAAGGATAAATGGTCCTGTCAAACGCCTTAATCTCTCTTCAGCTTCAGGGTCTCGGGCGGCTTGAATGGGAATAAAGAAATTTCTCTTAAACTCTGCTTGATTCCCGAGAAAACCAGGATTAAGAAACTCCATGATTGACCAGAGATCTCCCACACTGTTTTCAATCGGTGTCCCTGTAAGTGTAATCCGATACTCTCCCCGAAGAGACCTTGCTGCCCTCGACTGCTTCGTTTCTGGATTCTTGATATTCTGAGCCTCATCCAAAACTATTCCACCCCAATCAATCTCCTTTAAGGTCTCAAAGTCTCGATTCAAAAGCGCATAACTTGAAATAACAAGGGCATGCCTCTTGGCAGCCTCTTTAAACTCCTCCCCCCTCTTTCTCTCCAATCCATGATGTATCAGAACCGGAAGCCCTGGAGTGAATCGCGAGGCCTCCTTCTTCCAGTTATTAACGATCGAGGTCGGACATATAAGAAGAACAGGCCTTCTTTTACCCAATTCCCAATCCCGCTGAATAAGGGTAAGTGTCTGAATGGTCTTTCCCAGGCCCATATCATCCGCAAGACATGCCCCAAATCCCCAATCCCTGAGAAACGAAAGCCATGAATAACCACGAATCTGATATGGCCTCAGAATCCCCTGAAAACCCTCCGGTTTCGGTAATTCCTCGAAGGTCTTATGTCCCCGTAGCTTAGAAATAAGATCTTCAACCCAACCCTCTGCTCTTATATCTTCCAGAGCGATACCCCCTGGGAGACTTCCACCATCAAGGGCCATACGAATAACCTCTCGAAGGGTTGTCTGCCCTGTCCTCTTCTTCTTCCAGAATTCTAATATAGCCTGAATCTCCTCTGAATTTATCTCAACCCACTGCCCTCTTATCCTTATTAGTGGAGCCTTAAGCCTTGCAAGATTCTGAAGTTCTTCATAAGAAAGAATCTCTTTTCCAAGAGAGATCTCCCAATCAAATTGAACGATCTCATCAAGCGAAAGCCCACTTATACTCTTCATCTTTGGTGCCTTAACATTGGCCCTGGCTGAAAAACGGAGCTTTGTCCCTCTATGAGTCCACCATGAAGGTAACATCACCCCAAATCCCCATTGTTCAAAGAGCCTTGCTTTCTGGGTGAGGAATTCATAAGCCCCTCTAACATCAAGCTCATATCCCGCCGGATTAGCCACTCTCAGACTCCTTTCCACATAGGGACATATCCTCGAAGCCTGACCAAGGGAAAGAAGCAGGTATTCATGGAGATTAAAACCCTCCCTTATAAAGGAAGGATATCTTTCTTTCCAAACATCTTCGGCTGAAAGAAGAAGGCTTGGATCCTGAATTGATTGAAGGAGATATCGAACATACCACCTATCCTCTTCTATTTTATTTTCCTCCTTTATGCTTCTATTTCCATCAGGTTCCTCAATCCGAAAACAGAGACGCACAGGAGCTTTCATAGAAATATCAAGAGGTCTCTGCCAATCCTCAAATTGTATGAGAAATTTTGATAGTTCCTTCTGATCACCCTTAATTACAGGGGAGCTTAATAATAATTTATCCAACCATTGATCATGGATCGATTCATAAGGGAACCTTCTTCTCCAAAACTCTCCCTTCTTAAAGCCTATCCGTATTATCGAATCGATCATCGTGGTGATAAAATCTTTAAGTATAGTAATAGGAGGAATCCTTGGGGGTAAATCAGCTTGGTTGCTCAAGGCACGACAGACGCCTGGCATCGCCTTAGCAAGGACAGAAAGTCTAATAGAATCCTTACCCCAAAATATTGGCTTCCACCTGGAAAAAAAACATTTGGAATCTCTTTCCATTGTGGGAATAAACTGTTCCTTTGCTATAAGTGCCCCCGAAAACTGCAAAACCCTTGTCCAGAAGATCAAATCTCTTCCAAGAATAATCCCCGGAGCAAGAATCCTCTTACCCACTGAACGACACAATAGATCTATAATTTCTTCTTGAGATAATTTGAGCGCCGTTATTTTCCATGGAGAATGGGCTTCAGGTATAGAAGACTCCAAGGTCTCACCAACCATTTCAGTTGAAACAGAAGGAGAACCATTTCGCGTGGGAATCCATAAAATCATTTTCTTAAAAGACTTCTTATCCGGTTTAATCCCTAATCCCGCCTCCCTAAAAGCAGACGATAATTTTTCAAACCCAGCATCATAGGGAAGAAATGTTAGTTCCCTTTTCCTCCGCTTTTTTGTTACCGAATGATCAGAATCCAGAGGAACTTCACCCCAGATAAATAAATCTCTTTCAAAAACTCCTCCGTGTAAAACAATCATTTCAAATTAACTCCTCTTTCCAAACAGATAAGAGAATAACCTAATTTCATGCAACAACTGAATTATTTCACGAGACTCCAAGAATTTCAAGAACTCTAAAAGAGTTTGGAGTTAAAAAAGGTGATAACTAAGATTATTTTTTAGGAAAGGAAATAAGAGGCTTAGGGGTTAGATTCCCTTACGATTTTTCCATGAAGAAATAACTTCCTATATGTTCACTATTTCCTGTTGTCATTTTAATCAATCTCACTTCAATTATAAAAAATGAGGCTTAAATAATTGCTTCATCTCCTCAAACGGAGAATCGTACATTCTTGTTCCTACAGGCATCTTCGAACCTTCAGGTACTATTCTCAATTTTTTATCTTTCGCCCCAAAATATGGTGCAATATACCCCATTCAAATATAAAAAGGTTTGGATTCTGTCCAGGGTACCCCTTCTTTATATACTTTTCCAAATTTCTTTATCCTCATCCATAAAAAGAAATATAGACCTTCTGTATATGAGTAAAGTTATATCATTTTTTATAAAAGAGTAATCCATTCTTCCCAGAACTGCTAATTTTATAGTTTTTTTATGATTAACCATGGTACAATAATTTCAAAAGGAGAATCTTCTCCATGGATATAGCGAGATGTCCTATACTTATCAGACCTTTCAAATTGAGGATTTTCAATAAATCCATGGTCAGAAAATATGATTAAAGATTTTCCTGGTGGAATTTCTCTTAACCTCGGAGTTAATTCAAGTTGAAGGTATTGAAGGATATTGCGAAATAGATGTTCTAATCCCCCCTTCTCTGAATGAATCCTTTCATCGATTCCTAATATCTTTAAAAAATTTTTATCCTGTGACTTATCCTTTGCTATTGCCTCATCGAAAATCTCCATCTGCCTTGGAGTCGTAGAAGGAAGACGAGCCCATAAAGCCCCCTCACCAATTATCCTCAATTGATTTGCCATGGGGCCAAAAAATCTCTCTTTTAAGAATTCCCATAAATCCCATCTCATAGCATCAAGAAGGATAAATATCCTCTCCTCACCTTTTAAAATATCTCCCCTCCCCATACTTAGACTTAGGAGATCCTCTATCATCTTTGGTCTCTTAGATTCCCCTGCTTCCCAAAGCTGAATGTTTTTCTCTATAAAACACCGAAAAACTCTTTAAAAAGACTTGTAAAAACTTTTCTCCCTCTAACAATCTCTCTCTCGCAGGAGAAGGTAGAGCCAAACCCATCCTTTCAACCTTTTTAGGAAATATGGAGAGGAGAAATGAAAGAGGACTGATGCTCTGGATATAGAGGGATTCCCACCTCTCGAAATCCTTAGGTGGATTGGACTCCTTTCGTTTCAGACTTTTAAGCTTCTTAATGATCTCACCATAATCATTTAAGGCTTCCGTCATCTCCTTCTGTTTAATGATAAAATTAGATGTCCTTTGATGTAAAAGAGTATCCTCTTTGGGAGATAGTTTACCACTTAATAGCTCATTATCGGGTATGGCAAGAAGCCTTTCAAAGGCCTCCCTGAGGATTGAGGGAAAGATACTCTCCTTCAAGAATATGAAAGATGGCTTCTCCTCTCCAAGAAGGCTCCATAATCTGGATGGGAATTCTTCCTTCCCCTCAACCTCTTGAACTATCTCTTCAAAGACGAGAGGCTCCTTGTTATGAAGGGAATTTGCTAAGGAGGAAAGCTCTTGAAGGATTAGCTCCCCCTTCCCCTCTTCCCCTTTTCTTAGGAACGGGAAGAAAGGGTATATTTTATCTGGAGAAATACCATGGCCCTTGATCCATAGGGAGATAAGCATTGCTTCTTTGAAAAGGGATTGGCCTACCTCCTTTAAAAGTGACAAAAGCTCAGGATAATTTTCCTCAAGGAATATCATAAATCTCTTTTCAAAAGACGTCTCAACCTCAAGATCTCCTTTACCAATAAAGTGAATAAAAGTCCCTTGAGAAATCTCCTCTTCCTTCAACCACTCCTTTATAATCTTTTGAACCTGCGGAAGGGTATACTTCCTTCTAATAAGAGCATTGTAAAGCTTATCAAGATCCCTACGGGCTATTACAACCCTTCCTCTGAATGCCTCATTGATAGCCTGTACTGTGGAAGGAGTAAGGGCATGATCAAACTCCTCTATCTGATTCTCATTTGTTATTTGAGAGAAACTTAAAACACTCCGAATCGCTTTTGCCTTCTCCCATTCACCTACCTCCTC
>Ga0315298_1006355_pt1 | contig 16159 bp, 13 predicted proteins | sample WHS_1_MG_FD_203077 | JGI IMG/M metagenome (GOLD analysis project Ga0315298, IMG submission 203077) | Extremophilic microbial mat communities from Washburn Hot Springs, YNP, Wyoming, USA - WHS_1_MG | ecosystem: Environmental > Aquatic > Thermal springs > Hot (42-90C) | place: USA: Wyoming... | reverse complement strand
CAGATAAAGTAGGGATAATTTGTAAAAATCGCCTGAGAATGGCGAGAGTGGGGGAATACCTCTATCTCAAACTGAACAATTTTTGTTATTCGAAGTGCCCAAATATTGCCCGATCCGTTTCATAGGACGCTTCACTGGCCGTGTCCCCCAGAGCCGCAAAAAGATGAAACATCCACGACACGTGCTCATCCGGCGAGCGGTGACGGCGGGTGCACAGAATGGCATTATGCTCTGCCAGAATTTCGGTCTGGACGAACAGATTGCTGAACGCACGGTGGGCAAGGTCGCTATTCAGTGGAGCGAGAACCACCTCGGTATAACTCGTTAACTCGATGTGGCGCACACGCGGGGACATATTGGTAAGTGTCACGCGCCGGATCTCGACATCATCTTCCGGCGCAACAGCGACTTCCATATAGCTTTCTATCATCTGGTCGCGGCGTCGATATTCCGCCCGCCCCTGGACAAAAATGGCCTCATAGTGATCAGCCTTGCTCCGGGTAGGTTGATAGGTAGTCGACCAAAAATGACCGGAATCACGGTCGCGCAGATAAATGAAACTACCCCAGGCATCTGCAGCGATATCCTCGCGCCAGCGGCTCACGGCGAGGCCAGCGCAACGGCTGTAACCGCTGCCGGCATTGTTCACCATGACGTGGTAGCGACCATTGGATAGGAGGTGAACCTCTGGCATGGCGGTATCGGGATACCGGAATATGCGCATGATGGCGGCGTTATCCTGGCTGGGCGCGTGTGCGGCCGCGCCAACTTCAGCAGCATGCGGATGCAATGTGGCCGCTTGCTTGGGCAAACGCTCTTGCAACAACAATTCGGTGGCCCGAATGCTGTGGTCCGACAAAAACCGGCGCTGCATCGGTTGATGGAGGAGTACATGGGCAAAAGCCAGGAGGCTCATGCCCTGATGATGCGCCATGAAATTGCGAACAATGGCATGGCTTTTGCCCGGTGGCACACGTGACTGCGTGTAATCAATCGCCTCGTAAAAACCATAGGTACCGAGAAAGCCTTGGGCAGCAAGGCCCTGTAAGTTATGGCAGGCCTCCGACGGCATTACGGTCAGCGCCAGCGCGCTGGCATAGGGCGCGATGACCAGATCATCACCGAGGCCGCGCTGGAAACCCAGACCGGGGACGCCGAAGGCGCGGTATTGATAGACCTGATGGATGTCGGTAGCGTTATAGCAGGACTCCGATATACCCCAGGGCACGGCGCGTTGGCGACCATACTCCATTTGGCGGGATACGGCCGCTTTGCAGGTCTGGTTGAGCAGCGTGCCGGGATAATCGGGCATGAGCAATTGGGGCATGAGGTACTCGAACATTGAACCGCTCCACGAAATCAAACACAGATCGCCGCCGTAACTCGTCAACAGACGGCCCAGCGAGAACCAATGCTTCTGTGGAGCTTGTCCTTGGGCGATGAGCAGAAAACTGGCGAGGCGTACTTCTGACGCCAGCAGGTCATAACAGGATGGATCGCGGCGTCGTTCCCCGACGTCGTAGCCAATCGCCAGCAGGTCACGGGCCTGGTCGTAAAGAAATTCAAAGTCCATCACCGCTAATGCACGGCAACGCTCCGCCAAATGATCAATGACGCTTAATCGTTCCGCCGCTGCCATCCGTGTGCTTGCCGTCCCAAAGGCGTTTTCACCGGCCAGTTCCGCCAGCGTCGGGACATCTCCAAGGGGCCACGGCTCAGGGAGGAGGTCTTTGAGATCGGCAACCAGCGCGCGGGACTGCTGATCAAACGCCCGTGCCCAGTACGCCAATTCACCATCCACCGGGGCCTCGACGGAAAGCCCGTTTACGATATCCCCGCTAATCCGTTGAATATCCGCGAGCAGATTATGGGCATCGACCAGGGATGAGGGGTGTCCGTTGAGCGTCGTGGCCTGCAGCGCATCTTGCAGCGCGCGGACTTTCTCAGCCAGGTCTGGCGCGGTGGCATCGTGAATACACTCTGACAAGATATGCAATGTATCCTGCAAGCCCGCAAAGTCGTTGCTCCGTAGCACGGGATGATTTTTGAGCTCGTCCAGCCCTGCCTGGAGGGTGAGCAGGCAGCCACCGAGATTGCCGCTGTCCACCGCCGAGATGTACTGCGGACTCAGTATTTGCAGGGTGCGCGTGTCGTACCAGTTATAAAAATGGCCGTGGTAGCGTTCCAGCCGTTCCATCGTAGCCACGGTGTTTTCGGTCAGTTGCAGAAGCTCACCGGCAGAAATATAGCCAAAATCATACGCAGCAAGGTTTGCCAGCAGGGACATGCCCATGTTGGTGGGTGAAGTACGCGGAGCAATGGCCGTCAAGGGATGCTCCTGGAAATTATCGGGAGGTAACCAGTGATCCGCAGGGCCTACGAAATCATCAAAGAAACGCCAGGTGCGCCGTGCCAAGATCCGCAGGAAGCGCTGCTGTGTATCACTCAGGCTGGTAACGCCGGAATGCAGGGGCCGACTGATCCGCCATGCAATCACCGGCGACAGCAGCCACAACGCTAAAATGGGCATACTGAACAGCAACGCCGTGGGCGGACTGATCCCCAGCCTTGTCGCCGCCAACAAGGCCATTCCGAAGAGGATCGCAAGCAGGGGGGCACTCTGGATCTCGCCAAGAAAGTCGCTGAGGGTGTGGCAGGCATTCCGGCTCGCGTAAGAGGGCAACTGCCAGAGTAACAAACCACGGCGCGTGAAGGGCATTCGCAACCCTGAGCGCAAGATAGCATCCAGGCTCAGCACCGCTTCATAGGGCAGAAATGTGACCGTCAGAAGCGCATATAGCAGCGGGCGGTGTGCGGACGCCATGGTCAGGGAAAGATGTGCTGCCCAGTCGAGGTCTTCCGGCTTACGGCAGAAATCAATGAGGGGCGAGAACAGAGCGGGCAGGAGGAGGATTCCGACGACCAACGTGGTCCATAACCAAGCGAACAGCGGATCGAAAAGCCACCCTCCCACCAGCAGGAGCAACAGAGCCGGTGGCACCAGGCTGCGGCGGAGATTGTCAAAAATCTTCCACCTCGACAAACTGGACAGCGGGTTAACCTGGTGTGGCACCCGCATGCCCGGGGCGCCTGGAGCACCGGGCACCGACGGCAACAGCCAGCCGGCAATCTGCCAGCCCCCGCGAATCCAGCGGTGGCGGCGGGAGGCTTCTGCGGTAAAACTCCCGGGTAATTCTTCGATCAGGACGACGTCCGTCGCCAGTGCCGCGCGGGCGTACCCGCCCTCCAGCAAGTCGTGGCTGAGAACGAGATTTTCCGGAAAACGGCCATCGACAGCCTGGCGAAAGGCATCCACATCATAGATACCCTTGCCGATGAAAGAGCCCTCTCCGAAAATATCCTGATAGACGTCGGACACCTCGCGCGTATAGGGATCGATACCGGAGTCACCGGCAATGAGTTTGCTGAACGGAGATTGGCCTGCGCTGGTCAGATCGATCGCCACGCGGGGCTGAATGATCGCATAGCCTTCGACGATACGGCCCTGATCGGTGTCATACACCGCCCGGTTCAGCGGGTGGGCGATATGGCCGATGAGGGCCCGCGCGGTGTCGCGGGGTAATTGGGTGTCGGTATCCAGCGTGATGACATAACGGATGCTGCTGAGGATGGCCATATCGCCGATCCGCTCGGAAAATATCGACGCCTCAGCGCCTCTCAGCACGGCGTTAAATTGTTCCAGTTTACCGCGTTTGCGTTCGTAGCCCATCCACACCTGTTCAAACGGATTCCATAGTCGTGGCCGGTGAAACCAATAAAATATGCAGTGCCGGTCATCGCCATAGCGCGCATTGAGGGTCTGGATGGCGGCGCGCGCGTAGTCGATTAAAGGGGCATCTTCCGGGCTGGTCTGTTCAGGCGCGTCACGAAAATCCGTCAGTAACGCAAAATATATATTGCGATCGCGGTTTCCCAGGTAGCGGATTTCCAGGGCTTCCAGCAACGCGTCAATTTCCTGTGGCGTACTCAGCAGCGTCGGGACGACTACCATGCTGCGATGTGCATCAGGGACGCCGTGCGAAAAATCCATCTGTGGCAGGGCACGGGGCGCCATAATGAGGGTGACCAGGCGATTTACCAGGGAAACGGCCAAAGCCAAAATACTCACCATGCCGAGGATGCCGAGCCACCAGAAACGCCAAGCCGTCGGGCTGATCTCCGCGAAGGGAAAGTACAAAACCAGACTGACCGCAGCCGTCAGCAACAGGATAGTGCTGATATACAGAGAAAGACGGAGACGACCACTCATTTGCTTGGCCGCTGATTTCCATTCAAAGCGACAGCCCATAGCGCGATCAAGCCGCTGCCGGCCGCGATCCAACAGGTAATATCCGACATGCGCCGATCGATCTCCGATACCCGCTCGCTGCACGGCCGCCTGAGCGAGCACGATCGCCCCCTGGGCCACTGCCAACTCATCACGCCCACTGCTCCGCGCAATATCCTCAATAGCGTGGCGGTAGCGATCACGAGTCGCGAAATCCTGTTCGGCGTGTATCCCCATGGGATCCTGGCGGAGAACCTGTTCGACGACACTGAGCGCTTCGACGTGGTGGCGCCAATCCGCCGTCGCCAGGAAGCGCAAGCTGCTGATGCTGTTGGCCATGGATATCTGGTTGGCAGCGGACCTTCTTGCGGACACCTCGGATAACTGCGTCGCCGTCATCCCCTGTTCGAGCAATTTTTGTTCGACCCAGGTTTGCACAAACGCCATAGCGGGACCATAGGCCTGCAGTCTGGCGTAAAACTCCTCTACAAAGGGTGCCGTCAACGGCATATCCGCATTGGCAAATTCCGCGAGTAACGGGATCAGTTGCTTCGGATTTTTTTCCGCTGCCGCGAGCATGCGGTCTGCCCAGCTCATGGCGGCATTGCGCTCTTCCCGTCGGCAAGCAACGTGCAGACCTGCACGGCGCAGGTTTTCCAGCAGCGCCAATTGCAGCATGATCTGGAAAGCCCACAATTCGCCCAGCGTCAGTGGCGTAATGGTCTGGTACGCCTGGATATAGGCGCTGATGTTATCACTGTCGACGCGGGCATCCCGATGGGCAATCAACTCAGATGCGAGATCGTAGGCACGCGGGAATCCCGCCAATTTTCCAAATTGCAGGCGTGGCAGTTGCCTGCCATAACCACTCGGCAAGTGTCTTCGCGCCAGAATGATCTGTTGTTCGATGAGATAGAAATTGTCAAGCAACCAAAGCTCTGCAGACTGTGTCCGCTGCTCTGTCTGTGTAGCCCCCGCAGTGACGACATCATAAGCCGCGCGCAACATCTGGGCATTATCGGCCAGGCGGGGTAATAGCCGATCCGGCCCTGGACTTGGATCGACGGGATGCTGACCGGCCAACATCGCCGCATGTTGTTTGAGTTGTTCGATGCTGAACAACTCCGCCCGTAACAAGTCCGTATCCAGGGCGTTTTTTACACAGAATGAGAACTCTAATTTTTTTGTAGTTATGACGCCCTCCTCGGAATAACCTGGTAACGCGTCAAGGCATCACGCATTCCTCCACATATTTCCTGACCGGTCGCCGGTGATTTCAGTGGGGAACGATGGTGACTCCAGTACCGCTGGAATTCTTCTTGGCCTGTTTGGCCTGTTTCTTCTCTTTAGGCGTCATCGTCGGCTGCTTCTTGGTTTCTTTATTGCTCTGCTGTATTTTGCTCATGATTCTTTCCCCTGTGCAGGTGCTTGGGATATGGAATATACAGATAACCGCTTTGTTCGCGGTCAATAGTCAATCTGGCGTGATTGTATCACCAGGCTTTAATGCCTATTGCGCCGGTATCCTTCACCATTGGTCATCGCATCATGCAACTTTCCTCTGAGCCCCTCAATATCGGCCTTCTTGGATCTCAGCCGTTGCTCTGCGCGCATTACGCCCGCCTGGTCATGGTGAGCCTTCAGAGTGATAATCCTTTCTTCCAACTGGTGCTGTGCGATCTCTTCACGGTTGAGCTGCGCTTTCATCTGGTTAATGGTCTGGTTATGCGTGAGCGGATAAGAGGCCGATGCCCCGTCCGCACTCGCCTGGGCTCCAGCAGCAAAGCTACCGATAAGCAGTATACCGGCCATAGTGGCCATCCATCTGTTCATATTCACTCTCCTGTATAGCTGTGTGCGATAGGTCCATCGCGTGTCCGCGCTTACGCCGAGGACCCGTCCCCCAAGACATAAAGCAGCGAAACGATGACGGGGAAGAAAACATGGGGCGACGCCCCCGTCCACCGAACCTTGTAATTATAGCACATTTTTGGTCATTGCGGGCGTTGCGCGCATAAGACTGCCACCTAAGGCAGTAGATGGTATTCCTGGGCGGAAAAAGTATAAAAATATCTTCCTATGGCTACGCAAATTGAGAAATTATGTCCGATGGGCAACTAACGACGAAGTGCCTTTTCCCACACCTCCGCATCAAAACCCAACAAACCCCGATCCCTATCCATCCATATCGGCCGTCGGATCATACTGGGGTGCGCCTCCATCAGCTTTATCGCGGCTTCGGCATCAGCAACTCCCCGCTCGCGCTCAGACAAGCGCCTCCAGGTAGTGCCTCGGCGATTGATGAGTGCCTCCCAGCCCCAGCGCTCCACCCAGTGGCGAAGTTCCACCGTTGGCACCCCGGTTTTTTTGTAATCGTGAAAGCTGTACTCCAGCCCATGGCTGTCCAGCCAGGCGAAGGCTTTTTTCATGGTGTCGCAGTGGCGAATGCCGTAAATCTGGATGCTCATACGTTCTCCCGCTTTTTCAGAATCAACACCTTGAAGCTCTCGCCCATTTCCTGCGGCAGGGTGAGCCGTTTGATCTCGTTATTCAGGGCGAAGCGGCCGTCGTCACCCGCCTGCGCGCAGAGGGTGCCATACACCTCGGCCAGCCCGTGTTCCACCAGAAAGCGGGCGAGATGGCCATAAAAGGCCACCTCCAACCCAGCCTCCACCGCAGCGGTCATCAGCGCGGTGAAATCCACATGGGCGGTGAGGTCGCAGAGGCCCGGCAGATAAAAAGGATCATCCAGCCAGTGGTGGCGATAATAGGCGCGCAGGCTGCCCGTCTGCCGCTGCGGATGATAATACTCCGCCGCCTCGTGCCCGTAATCGATCAGGAGAATGGCGCCGGAATCCAGGCGGGCGGCGACCTCGCGCAGCCAGGATTCGGCGGTGAGATTGATTTCCGTCCGATAGGGCCGGGGCCAATGCGTTACATAGGGCGCCAGCCGCGCCGCCAGAGGCACAGCGACCGGTGGAGGCAGCGTCGCCCAGTCCAGAGCGGCGCCATTCCAGCGCACACCGCATTCGTGCAACTGCCCCGAGGCGCCCAGCTCCAGCACCTGCACTGGCATGGCGTCCAGCACTTCGTGGGCGAGCATCACGCCACGCCAGTGCTCCGGCAGGGTCTGCAGATGCTGAACACCGGGCACGGTCGCCTGTTGCCGCGCCTGCAAATCGGGGCTGGGTTCGAGCAGGGTGTAGGGGGTGTCCGGCAAAATGTCCCGGATCTGGCCGGCCAGTGCGCCGCTCCCACCGCCAAATTCCAGAATGCCGTCCGGCCCCAGATCGGGCCGCAGGGTCCGCGCCAGCACGGCGGCCAGCACCCGTCCCATTTCCGGTGCCGTGACGAAGTCGCCCGCCGCACCGAAGCGGGTCTGCCCCGCCATGTAGTAACCCAGCCCCGGTGTATAGAGAGCGAGCTCCATATAACGACGAAAGGAGATCATCCCACCTGCGGCATCGATTTCCCGCCGGATATGGGTCAGCAGTGCGGCCGAGTGGGCCAGCACATCGGCATCCGGGATGGGCAGACCTGCCTTGCGCGCCCCGTGAGAATGGGTTAAAAAATCGGGACGCTCTGCGCGCATGGACACCTCTTGAAAGCTACCGGAAAAGTCGTTCTCATCACTGGCGCCGCCCGCAGGGTAGGCGCCGCCATTGCCCGCCATCTCGCCGCGGAAGGCTGCCAGCTCGCCCTGCATTATAAGCGATCCGCTGCCGAGGCCGAAGCCCTGGCGCAGGAGTTGCGCGCGCAGCATCGAACTGAACCCCTGTTGATCGCAGGCGACCTGGCTGATCCAGAAACGCCCGCCCGCCTGATTGATGCGGCTATCGGGCATTTTGGCCGCCTGGACGGCCTCGTCAACAACGCTTCGCTGTACTCCCCTGCGCCTTTCGGCGAAATCACGCCGGGAGACTGGGCGGCGATGGAGACCGTGCATCTGCGCGCGCCCCTCTTCCTGACCCAGGCGGCCGCACCGCATTTGCGGAAAAGCAGCGGCGCCGTCGTCAACATCGGCGACATCCACGCCGAAATCCCCCTGCGCGGTTATCTGCCCTACAGTGTCACGAAGGCGGGCCTGCTGGCGCTCACCCGCGCCCTCGCCAAAGAACTGGGGCCGGAGATCCGCGTCAACAGCGTCTCGCCCGGCGTGGTGCTCTGGGCCGAGGATAAGGACCCGCCCGACGGCGACCAGCAGGGACTCATCGAACGCAACGCCCTCAAGCGCGTCGGCAGCCCGGAGGATATTGCCGGCGCCGTCCGCTATCTGCTCTTCGATGCGCCTTATGTCACTGGCCACAATCTCGTCGTCGATGGCGGTCGCATGTTATATTGACGGCCATGAGCCCAACCGTAAAATCCCCCATCCGCTTTTACAGCGAAGACGAACTGGACGCCTTGGAGGCGGAAGACCCCCTCGCCGCGGCCAAAATCGCCCACGCCCAGGCCATGGCCGAACGCGGACTCGACCGCCAGAAACGCTATGGACCCGACGATCCCCTGCCCGACCCTGCGACCGTCACCGAAGCGGTGCAAACGGTGCGCCACATTCTCCACCGCGATGGCGGCGATATCGAACTGGTGGAAATTGTCGAACGTGACGTGCGGGTACGCATGAAAGGCGCCTGCGCGGGCTGCCCCAATGCCGTCATCGATCTCAAACAGGTGGTCGAGCGTATCGTCGGCGCGGTGCCGGGAGTGGTCAGTGTGAGCAATACCTTTTGAAGGCGAGCGCGAATACGCCGCCTAAAGTCGGTTTCGTCAGCCTCGGCTGCCCCAAGGCCACGGTGGACAGCGAGCGCATCCTCACCCAATTGCGGGCCGAGGGTTACCTGCTGGTGGGGGATTACGCCAGCGCCGATGTGGTCGTCGTCAACACCTGCGGCTTTATCGACGCGGCGGTGGAGGAATCGCTGGAGGCCATCGGCGAGGCGCTGGATGAGAACGGCAAGGTGGTGGTCACCGGTTGTCTGGGTGCCCGCGAGGGCGGCGACTTTGTGCGCAGCGCCCATCCCAAGGTGCTCGCCGTCACCGGCCCCAATCAGGCCAGTGCGGTGCTCGACGCGATTCATGAGGCGCTCCCTCCGGCCCACGATCCCTACACCGATCTGGTCCCGCCCCAGGGCCTGCGCCTGACGCCGCCCCACTACGCCTATCTGAAAATCTCCGAGGGCTGCAATCAGTCGTGCAGCTTCTGCATCATTCCCAGCATGCGCGGCAAGCTGGTCAGCCGCGCGCCGGACGATATTCTGCGCGAGGCCGAGGCGCTGGTGGCCGGTGGCGTCAAAGAACTGCTGGTGATCTCCCAGGATACCGGCGCTTACGGGGTGGACCGCAAATACCACACCGCCTTTCACAACGGCCGCCCGCTCAAGACCCGCATCACCGATCTCTGCGCGGCCCTGGGCGAACTCGGCGTCTGGGTGCGCCTGCACTACGTCTACCCCTACCCGCATATCGACGAACTCCTGCCCCTGATGGCGGCAAGTAAAATTCTGCCCTATCTGGATGTGCCCCTGCAGCACGGCAGTCCGCGCATCCTCAAGGCCATGCGCCGCCCCGCTGCCGCCGAAAAGACCCTCGACCGAATTCTTGCCTGGCGCCAGGCAGTGCCGGACCTGACCATCCGCAGCACCTTCATCGTCGGCTTCCCCGGCGAGACCGATGCGGACTTTGCGGAACTGCTGGATTTTCTGCGGGCGGCGGAGCTGGATCGGGTCGGTTGTTTCGCCTATTCGGCCGTGGAAGGCGCGCCCGCCAACGCGATCGCTGGCGCGGTGCCGGAGCCGGTCAAAGAAGAACGTCGCGCCGAATTCATGGCCGTGCAGGAAGCCATCAGCCGGGGGCGACTACAACGCTGGGTGGGCCAGCGTCGGCGGGTGCTGGTGGACGAGGTGGGCCGGGGGGGCAAGGTGATCGCCCGCTCCGCCAGCGATGCCCCGGAGATCGATGGTGTGGTACATCTGGGCAAAGCTGCGGGGTTGCAGGTCGGAGACTGGGTGGAGGTGGAGATCACCCGGGCGGATGCCCATGATTTGTATGGGGTGCTGGTGTCGGCCTGATCGGGCCCTTGGTCGCTCAGGGCAGGCGACTGCCCCGCTCGATCCGCACCCCCACATCCCGTGTTCCGCGCACGGCGGCGGGTTTATGCACCGTCACTTGCACCCAGGCCGCACCGAATTCGCCGCAAATGATACCCGCTATCTGCTCGGCCAGGGTCTCCACCAGTTCCACTTCTGACGCGGCGATATGGGCGACCAGGCGCTGGCAGATGGTCTGGTAGTTGATGGTGTTCTCCACCTTGTCGGTCCGTGCCGCAACCCCCGCATCCGCGGCAATATCCAGATCGACGAGCACCGTCTGTTTGACCTGGCGTTCCCAGTCGTAGATGCCGATGCGGGTGTCCACCTTCAGTTCACGTACAAAAAGAATATCCATGGTCATCCCGAAAAAAGCGGCAATCCGCCGCAGCTCGGCCTATAATAACCAATTTTCCGGCCAAAGCACTGCATGTCAATTCTTCTTCTCGATGTTGCCCTGATCGGCGGGGGATATGCCGTCGGTTCCATTGCCACCGCCATTCTGGTGGCGCGCGCCCTGGGTCTGGGGGACCCGCGTCAGTCCGGATCGGGTAATCCCGGCGCCACCAACATCCTGCGCATTGGCGGCAAAAAGGCCGCCTTGCTGACGCTGCTCGGCGACCTGATCAAGGGCGTCGTCCCCATCGTCATCGCCCGCCTGCTCGGACTGGAGGACTGGGCGCTGGCCGCCGTGGCCCTCGCCACCTTTCTCGGCCACCTTTATCCGGTGTTTTTTGGTTTTCGCGGCGGCAAAGGGGTGGCCACGGCGTTGGGTATTCTGTTAGCGCTCCTGCCGGTGCTGGGCTTGTCGATATTGGGTATGTGGATACTGGTGTTTGCGGTGACGCGCGTTTCGTCCATGGCGGCGCTACTGGCGGCGGTCAGCGCGGTGCCCATCGTCTTTGCGGTATCTTCTGCGACGAGTATGCGGGTGCTCATCATGGTACTGGTACTGCTGATCCTCTGGCGGCACCGCAGCAATATCCGCCGTCTGCTGGATGGCAGCGAACGTCCCTTCAAAAAGCACTGAGGCTCGTCAATCCTTGATGTTCCACTCCTGCATCCGTTCGCTGACCCAGTCCGCCAGTCGCGCCGCCGGGCGAAAACCAGGGACCAACCGCTGGGCCTCCTGCGCCGCAGCCAGGGCACGGCGCATGCTGCCTTTGTATAGGTAATAACGGGCGAGATTCATCTGCGCCAGATGCGGACTGTCGAAGCGTTGGGCCTTGAGGGCGCGGCGAATCACGAAGAGGGCTTCATCCTCACGACCGGTATCCATCAAATATTCACCGAGATCATTCCACGCCTGCCCCCACTCCGCATCGCAGGCGATGGCGCGGCGGCAGGCAGCAATGGCCCCGTGTGGGTCGCCGGAAGCAGACAGTGCCCAGGCGTAGAAGGTCCAGATCACGGCGCTCTTCGGGCCATGCTCCAGTGCACGCTTGAAAGCGATGGCCGCTTCCTGCGGATGATCCGTCTGCTGCCAGTCCAGGCCCTCCTGAAAGTCGACATCCTGTGCCGCCAGCTCGTCGACGATCATATCCAGAGAAAATGGCTCGTTCATCACGCTTCCTCCTCCGTCAGGGACCAGCGCGCCCGCACCGGGAAGTCCGCTGTGGCTGCCTGGGCCCGCTCCGTGTGCAGGGCACCGGTCAGGGCGATCATCGCCGCGTTATCCGTACAATGCGCGAGATCGGCTATAAAGACTTCGACGCCTTCCGATACCAGGCCGTTCAGAGCGGCCCGCAGCGCCCGATTGGCGCCGACCCCGCCCGCCACGATCAGACGCCTCAGCCCGGTCTGCTGCAGGGCGCGCTGGCATTTCCTGAACAGCGTCTCCACCACCGCAGCCTGAAAACTGGCGGCCAGGTCAGCCCGCTTTTGCCCATCGTCTGGCGCGATGGGCATGGAGGCCAGACGGAAGGCCGTTTTCAGACCACTAAAGCTGAAGTCCAGTCCCGGCCGGTCCAGCAGCGGCCGCGGCAGGCGAAAAGCCTGGGCACCCCCCCCCTCCGCCAGGGCGGCCAGCGCCGGCCCGCCGGGATAGCCCAGTCCCATCATCTTCGCCGCCTTGTCGAAAGCCTCACCGGCGGCATCATCCAGCGTCTCCCCTAACAAAATATAGTCGCCGATGCCCCGGACTTCCACCAGCATCGTATGCCCACCGGAAACCAGCAGGGCCACCGCAGGGAAGGGGTCCACGTCATTCAGTAGCGGCGCCAGCAGGTGACCTTCCAGATGATGCACGGGGATCACTGGAATATCCCAGCCCATGGCAAGACCGCGGGCGAAATTTACCCCCACCAGCAGGGCACCGATGAGTCCCGGTCCGGCAGTGACGGCGATGGCGTCAGGACGCTGCCCGCCGGTCTGCGCCAGCAACTCGTCGAGCAGCAAGGGCAGACGGCGCACATGATCCCGCGATGCCAGTTCCGGCACGACGCCGCCGTAGGGCGCATGGATGGCAATCTGGCTGAACAGCACTTCGCCGAGCAGGCCACGCTGGCGGTCATACAAGGCGAGCCCCGTTTCATCGCAAGAGCTTTCAATGCCCAGGATCCGCTCAATCATGGCGCCTCGCCTCCGGTTTCGTGGCGACGGGCTGTCCGATACGGCTCTGCAACCAATCCAGCTCCGGCTCCGAAAAACCCGCCGCGCGCCGCGCCGTCAGTGCCAGCGGCCCCTGAATCCGTCCTCGGTAACGCTGCTGCAAAAGCGTCTTAAAGGTGCTATCCGGCTCCAGGCCACGTTGCGCACAAAGATAGCGAAACCAGCGGCTGCCCACCGCCACATGCCCGCGCTCGTCGCGTTCAATACGCTCCAGCACGGCGGCCGCTTCTGCATCCCCTGCAGCCAGCAGTCGTTCGCGCATGGCCGGGGTGACATCCAGCCCTCGCGCCTCCAGCACGCGCGGCACCAACGCCATGCGCACCAGCGGGTCCGCCGCCGTGTCCAGAGCCATCTCCCACAGACCGTCGTGGGCGGGCAGATCGCCATAATCGCCACCGAGACGTCGCAATTGCTCGCGCAACAGGACGAAATGCTCCGCCTCCTCCTGCGCCACCTGCAACCAGTCGCGATAGAAATCATCGGGTAGACCGGCGAACCGGTAGATAGCATCGAGAGCCAGGTTGATGGCGTTGAATTCGATGTGTGCCAGCGCGTGCAACAAAGCGAAGCGGCCTGCCCGCATATGCAGGGCGCGGCGTTTGGGCAAGTCTTTGGGACCCACCAGCAGGGGATGGGTCGGTCGCCCCGGTGTAGCGGAGAGCGGTGGGGCCGAGACTTCCGGCATGGGCGCCAGCGGCCAGCGCAAGGCACGCACTTGCTCTACTTTTTGTTGTGGATCAGCAGCATAAAGGGCCGCGCCGACAGCGGCCCAAGCCTGTGTATCTGACTGCATATCAGTCCCTCATCACTCCGTCACGACCTTCGCCAGCCAGGCTGAGCCAATCTGCGACCGCGAAAGAGGATGAAGTATAGCAGGGTATGGGTGATTTCCTGCGCAAGGGCAGGAAATCGAGGGGTGCGTTCAGGTCGTTACCAACATTCCCTGAGTTACGACGGATGGGTGTTGAATTGCGGATTTACATCATGAACGGGGACTGCGTTGATCCAATCCCAGGAGTTGCCCAGATATATGGTGCCACCGACTATGGTCGGGTTGACGATGCCAAAACGCCCACCGACCTTGTATTGATGGATCATCTTCCCGTTCTTCGGATCGATGGCATAAATATCCGGTCCTGTGGAAATATATAGGGTATGATCATAATAGGTCGGCGCGCCGCGACCAGCACCAGCCGGGCCAGGATTGGGCACATGCCAGGTCCACGCCACTTTACCGGTATGCAAGTCAATGGCTTCATAAGCGGACGTGACCGGTGAACCCACATAGACCGTATGGTCATGAATCATAGGCACGCCCCCCTTGAATGCCGGCACTCTTGGTCCGCGTCCCATGTTATCGGTCCACAGCACCTTGCCATTACGCGCATCGAAAGCCCGCACCAGGGTGGTCATAGTGGGTTTACCCTGGATCATCTGCGGATTTGCCACCGAATCCATGACCACGATGCCATCCGCCACAGCAGGCGGCACATCCCCCATACCCGTATTCACGGCACCGGGAATTTCGCCCTTCCATAATACCTTGCCCGTCTGCACATTCAGGGCATACAGACCAGGAATGACGGACATGGAGACGTAGACTTTTCCATCCCACACGATGGGGCTGGACATGTTGGCGATACCGCCGACATGAGTACGCCACACTTTCCGGCCATCCGCTGAACGGATACGATAAATGTTGCCATCTCCGGTGCTGATGAAGAGGGAATGATCGGCGTAGGCTGGGGTCGGCATGGCGTCACCAGCGGTTTTGAAACTCCAGAGCAGTTTACCGTTGGTGCGGTCCAGACAGAATATCCCGTTGTAGCTGATGTCCTTGCCGCGCCCCGCTTGGGCCGGGTGCTTGGCGTATTTCATCACGTTGGCGAAGTTAAAGGATACGCTTCCGGCAGACAGGTAAACATGCGTACCGACCACCAGCGGATTGCCCATCAGCGTATTGGCGACCGGGCTGGTTCTCCAGATCAGTTTGCCCGTCCGCGCATTGACAGCATAGGCGAACATGTCATCGCTCTCGGCGTACACCACGCCCTTGACGACAGAGACCCCGAGCGCATTACCATAAAACTGGGTCTGCACCGGCAGGGCCTCTTTGATGCCATAGACCTTTTCCCCATAAGGATGAGGGTCGCTCAACGGCCAGGCCCTAGCCTCCGGGAAATTCCAGCGTACGCCCTCACGAATCCAGGCCGGCGCGCTGGCGGCAACCGGAAAGGCGGCATTATGTTGTGGGTTACCATAGGCATGGGTCCACGCTGTGGGGCCGACCTGATCGACGGGTGCGGGGGCATTTTGCGGCAGGTACAGGACGGCAAAGGGGCTCTGCGGATCTAACGCGTTGTTGACCGGGTCCAGCGGGACCGTAGCGGTCTGCGCCCAGGCCGTGCCGGATATTAACGTACATATTGCGGATAAAACGACAGCTTTGCGGATTTTCATTTTATCTCCTCAAGAAAGGGAAGCACCTGCGCGCAGTTAAAAATTTATCAATCAGAAATAAACCATATTACCAATTAATAAGTTGTTATTAATCATGCAGTAATCGTACATTAGGCAGATCAATTGATCGCGTCAAGGGTAAAAATTGTAACATGATGAAACAGTGTTACAATTAGTTACATATAATGATGAAAATCACCATATTAATGCATTATATGGTGATTCCGCGTTATACGGATTCGTAGGGCGCATTACTTTTGGCGCGTCCCGCTTGAACGAGAGGTTGGACTGGGTAGCGACTCAACAAGAAACCAGAATTTCCTCTTCAGGTTTATTTTCTTTTAATTGTGAATGGCTTTCCTGCTTGGAATTGATCGTCTTCAAGAAGACTTCATTATGATCTCCTCGTGATGGGCATGAACCAAAGCCAACGCCCACCGAATTTAGAACGTTGAGTTGGGCACACCAGGCGGTTGCGGGCGTCTGCACCGTCGCGCTAGACAGGCCGTCATAAAACATGTACAGTAACGCGTACATATTTGGAGGCTTGTTATGGATGCGATTACCTATACCACCGTTCGTGCAAACCTCGCCAGCGCCATGGACCGCGTTTGCGACGACCACGAACCCTTGATCATTACCCGCAATGGCGAACAGTCCGTCGTGATGCTCTCGCTCGAAGACTACAAGGCGCTGGAGGAAACCGCCTACCTCT
>Ga0315298_1006354_pt1 | contig 16160 bp, 7 predicted proteins | sample WHS_1_MG_FD_203077 | JGI IMG/M metagenome (GOLD analysis project Ga0315298, IMG submission 203077) | Extremophilic microbial mat communities from Washburn Hot Springs, YNP, Wyoming, USA - WHS_1_MG | ecosystem: Environmental > Aquatic > Thermal springs > Hot (42-90C) | place: USA: Wyoming... | reverse complement strand
TAATCGATCACGTCGGGTATCAGCATCTTCACTAGCGGCAGGAAGATCCGCTCCGTGGCCTTGCCGAGGTAATAGTCCTCCATCGGCGGCTTGCCGACGATCGTCGTGGGGTACACCGCATCGCTCCGCCGCGTGATCGCCGTCACCTCGAACAGCGGGTACTCATCCGCCGGGGAGTAGAACCCCGTATGGTCCCCGAACGGTCCCTCCATCACCTTCTCGGTGGGGTGGACCCAGCCCTCGATCACGATCTCCGCCGCGGCCGGCACCTCCAGCGGCACCGTCCTGCACGCCACCACGTCCACCGGCCCGCCCCGCAGGAACCCCGCGAACGTCAGCTCGCTGACCGTCGGCGGCAGCGGCGCCGAGGCCGCGTACCCGATCACCGGATCGCCGCCGAAGATCACCGCCACCGGCGTCGGCTTGCCGGCCGCCGCATACCGGCGCCAGTGCCTCGCACCGTCGTGGTGCACCTGCCAGTGCATCGCCGCCCGGCGCGGCCCCATCACCTGGATGCGGTACAGCCCCAGGTTCGCCTCCCCCGTCTCGGGGTCCTTCGTCAGCGTGGATCCCAACGTAATGTAACGGCCCGCATCGCCCGGCCAGCACTGGATGATCGGCAGACTCGCCAGGTCCGCTCCGTCCGTCTCGACGATCTGCTGGCAGATGCCGGCCCGAACCGTCCGAGGCTTGGCGTTGCTCAGCCGCGCCAGCTCCGGCAGCATCTTGAGCTTCTCGACCAGCGTCGCGGGGATCTCCGGCCGGACGAGTCTGGCCACCCGGCCGGCCAGTTCCTCCAGATCCTCGCACCCCAGCGCCAGACGCACCCGCTCGTACGAACCGTAGAGGTTGATCGCCACCGGCAGAGCCGAGCCCTTGACCTTCTCGAACAGCAGGGCGTGGCCGCCGCAACCGCCGTGAATCGGGTCGGTCGCCGGGGCGACCCCGTTACCGGCGGCGGGCATCTTGCTGACGCGGTCGGCGATCTCGGTGATTTCCAGAACCGGATCGACCTCGACCGCCACGCGCTTCAGCTGCCCGCGCTTATCCAGCTCACGGATGAACGCCTGCAAGTCCTCAAACGCCAATCTTGCGCCTCCTCTTACAGCCAATTTCGGCCTGGCCTTCGGGTCGATCCGACGGACCCGCCCCCTGCCGTCATACGGAAGCGGCGTCGGCGCGGTCGATCTATTCCTGCTATTGCGGCCGCTGCCGTTGGGCTCGTTCCCGATCCTCGAAACCCGACGCCCGATCCCCGACACTCGAACCCCGAGGCCCGCCTGTTTGTCCCCTGAGCACTTGCTGCCGCACCGCATGATACGTGATGGTCAGCAGGTTGTCCTTGAGGATCCGCCCGAGAACCTGCTGCGGGGAAAGGTACCGGATCACCTCGTTGCGGATCTTGCCGCCGACCACCTGGCCGGTCTTGATGAACAGCGGCACCCGTCCACGGTCGGCCGTCGCCCAGTACTCCGACTCGATCGGCCCAAGAAGGTCCACGCCGATCTCGTACTGGAACGTCCCATCCGCCCGGCTCCAGCCGTTCATATACAGGCTCCACGGCGCGCCGCGATAGATCATCCGGTTCACCGTTTTGCCGTCAGCCTCCTTCTCGAACCAGTTGTGCAGCCGGCTGAACTGGAACCTGGCCAATTCGAGCTTCGGGAAGATCCGCTGAATCGCCCGCGGCGCCGCCGCGCCCCAGACCTCGCCGCCTTCCACGATCATCTCGCCGCTGCTGCGCACCGCGACACCCTCGGCCGTCCGATCGAGGGTGAGGGTCTCCTCCAGGGTCACCGGCCCGGCCACTTTCATTCCGGGGAACGACCGCACCACCAGCCACTGCGTCAGCGGGGTGGGCTGCGCCCGCGCCGCCCGGTAATGGATCCTTATCGGGGTATTCTCATCGAATCTGCCCGTCACCTGCGCGACCAGGGAACCGCCCTCGAAGGCCCCCGCAAGGTCCACGTTCACCTCGCCGGACGCCACCGACCCACTCCAGCTGAGCAGCCGCATCTGTACCGGTTCATGCCCCGGCTCCGGCGTATACCGAAGGAAATCCGTCTGCCCCATGAACTCGAACGTGATCTTGGCCAGATCCACTACCGGCCTGCTGCTCGGCACCCCTCGCCAAGCCGGTACCGCCTGCGAATCCGGCGCCTGTCCCTCCTTGCCCGACACCCGGCACCCGACACCCGGCACCCGACACCCGACACCCGACACCCGGCACCCGACACCCGACACCCGACACCCGGCACCCGACACCCGACACCCGACACCCGACACCCGACCGTAGATCCGCGCCAGCTCGTCCAGGTCGACCGTCTGGAAACACACCCCGAACTGGCCGCTAAGCGCATTGTCCTCACGCCTCGCATCGAACGTGAACCGCCCCGCCGTCCCACCCACCTGCGCCGCCAGCCCCGTCGCTGATGCGCCGTTGTGACGCAGGTTCACCAGGCCCGCCAGCCGGCACGGCACGTCCAGCCACCGCCACTCCACGGGCCAGAACCCCATGTCCAGGTCTTCAATCCGCCACCCGGTCTGCCTGTCGAACGTACAGGTGCCCTCCCACGCAGCGTGCCCCTGCACCTGCCACGGCTCGCTCCCCGGCATCAGCGGGACCAGTTCCGCCAATTGCCTGCTCTGCCCGCTCCCGCTGACGCGGGCACTCACCAAGTCCACACCCCCACCCGCACACTCGCACAGCGCCTGCCCCTGGCCCTTCCACTCCAGGTTCGAGACCTGACCCGACGCTTCCGCCACGGTCAGCCGAACGTGGGGCACGTTTCTCGGGTCAAGGTATCCCTGCACGTTTCCCTTGATGTCGGTGTGCAGCGGCACCCCGGCAGTCTTGTCAACCGGCCCGGCCGCCAACGCCAACTCCCCCGCCTCCGCGCTGGCCGCGAAGTCGATCCCCTGACCGAAATCATAGCTCCAATCCAGCGTCCAGCGCACCGGCCCGGATGCCTGGTATGGCGCCAGCAACTCCTTGACCCCGTCACTGACTGGCGCCTCCCCGAAGACCGTCACGCCTGACACCTTCCCCCGGGCCCTGCGGACCGGCCACGTCAAGTCCATCGAGCCGAGCGCCTCCCGCCCCTGGCCGGCCAGCAGCTTCGCCCACGGCTCGCTCATTTCGATCTCGCCGTCCGTGATCCCGGCGCGTGACTTGCCCAGCGTGAACTCCACTTTGGGCAACCGCCAATGCCTCGCTTCCAACTGGGCACTCGCACCGGCCGGGCCCGAGATCACCGCATCCAGCCGCGCCGGCAGACCGGCCGGCTTGCGAACGCCGGCCTCCGGCCGCGCCACCCGCACGCCCGTCAAGTCGAGCAGCGTGTGCAAGTCAAAGGAATCGCTCTGACGCGACCACTCCCACCTGGCCGCCATCCGCCCCGCAACGGCATCGCGCTGGATTGCCTCGGCCGCCGCCGGCAACATCACCGCCATCCGCTGCACGTCCCGTACGTCGAGCCACCCCCACGCCCACTGCATCGGACCGTTTCCGTCCGCCGATCGCTCGTACCAACCCTGCCCCGCGAAGCCCGCCGTCTCGACGCTCCCGCTGCCGTAGCCGTACCCCTTTGCGCCCTCCCACCGATAGGAGTAACTCGTCGCTACCCGCAGCGTCTCACCCGCGGCCTTGCGGACCACCCCTTCGATCTGCAATGCAGACTGCTCCAGATCCAACTCGGCGGCCGCATTGACCCCTCTCAGCTGCATGTGCCGCTCGCGGATGTCCGCCCAGCAGCGGATCGCGGTGCGGCCCCGCATCGTCCCGCCGGCGCTGCCCGCCCGACCGATCGCCTGCGCCAGCCGCGGGCTGAAGGCCTGCAAGCCCGACAAGTCCAGCGACGCCAGCACGGCATTCAGATCGAACAGCAGGAGCGGCCTGTGCTCCTCGCCGTCGGCCGGCATCTCTTTGCCCACCCTGGTCCGAACCTCCTGCAGCCGCATGAGCGTCTGCCCGCCGGATGATGCCGTGACGTGCTCCACGTCCACCGAATCGTAGCGCGGGCTCAACCGCGCGCTCGTCTCGACCCGCAGGTCGCGGCCCAGCGGTTTTCGGAGCCAGTCCGCCAGCAGTACCTCGGCCGCCTCCGGCAATATCAAGGAGGCCCCGACCGTCAGCCCCCCCGCCTCGCCCACCGATGCCTGCACGTCCAGACCGCCCGGCCCTCGCACCCATCCGAGCGATTCCATCTTGTGGGCCACGATCGGCATCTGCCGTGACATGGCCTCGAAATCATCCCAGCGAAACGCCGCCCGGCCCTGACGGAACGCCACCACCCGCATCGGTTCGTCCGGCACGGAGACGAACTCCGCGCTGACCGTCAACTGCCCGCCCGGCACGTCCAATTGCCCGCTCCGCACCACCAGCGAGCCGTCATCCCGCAGATCGAACTCGACTCGCGCCGCCAGCGGCGATCCCCCCTCGCGCCGCACCACCCCTGGCCAGGACGCCCCGAGCCCCTGGCCATGCGCAGCCACTTCGACCCGCGTCAAGGCCTGCTGCCGAACCACATGCGCCTCGACCCCGGCCTTACCTGACAGACCCAGTTGCTCCGGCAACCGCACGCCCAAGTCCGCCAAAGCGCTTCGCAGGGCCTGCGCGTCCTCGACCGCCCCGACGAGACTCGATCGCAGAATCTGGCCCGCTCGCCCGTCGTAGACCAGCGCCGGACCCGCCGCTTTGATGCTCCCGCCGGGCAGCTCGGCCCACGCCTCCTGCACCTCCATCTGCTGATCGATCATCTGCCACCGGCCGGCAATCCCACCGGCTGCACGCGCCAGCCGCACGCGACCGCCGACGGCGGTCCGCAACGTCAGGTCCGTCATCGAGCCCGAGACGTTGTACGCCAGCGTCCAGTCGCGGCTGAGCTTCAGCCACACCCGGCCGTCCGTCGTCCCGTCCAGTTCGTCAAGTCCCATCTTCATCAGCAGGCTGCGCGGCAGGCCCTTCATCGGCAGATCGCGCCAGGTCAGCCGCAGCCAGCCCCCCAGGTCGGTCGGCACGATCGCCAGCCGCGGCAGAATGAAGCTCCCCTCGCTGGCCACAAGCCCGCGGTCCTCGACCTTCGCGGATACCCGCCAGTTGACCGCCCCCGTCTGCCTGTCAAGACTCACGGTCCCGCCCGGCAGAAACACACGGGTGCGCCGTTCCCCCGGTTCCTCCCACATGTTGACGGTGCAACGACTCAGACTGATCTGGTTTACCGGAATGGAGTTGATGCCGGACTGCTGCTGAGGCGTGCGCTTCATCAGTCGCGCCGCGCGGGTCGTGACGGTCATGTGCTTGGCGGTCGCCTGCCCGCCCGGCACGCGGTCAGCCGCCCTGCCCCGCCCCACCGTCAGGTCGACCGTCATACCCTCGGCGTGCACGTCGCCCAGGTTGCGGCCCTGCACCAGGTCCCACAGACCCGCCTGGACCTTCAACCGCTCGATCCTCACACGGGTACCGTCGCTCCCCTCGGTGCAGAAGTCCCGCAACTCCAGCCCGCTCCACCAGCCCCAACTGGAGTCCTCGATCCGTGTGGGCAGGTTGATCTGGCCGCTGACGTAGTCGGCGATCACCTTCGCCAGCCGCGGCCCCGACGTGACGGCCGGCAACACCGCCGCCGCCAACACCAGCAACGCCGCCAGGACGAGCATCCGGCGCGCCCACCGAAACCGTCGGGGGCGTCGGGTCGCTCGAATCTCGGGGTCAGTGGATGGACCCGATTCCGTGCTCATATCGTCTGCCAACGTAAGAAGATTTCGCGGGCGCCATGCCCGCCGGCCACGGCTTTGAGGCCCCGGCGATGGGCACGCCCGTCACCGCGGGTAGAACTCGCGGCGGATTGGCATAGTACCCATTATGCCGCCCAAAGTCTCACTCGCCCCGGCATCTGCCGCCACCCATTCCGACTTGGCAGACCCTCGCCGGTAGCCTACCATACTTGGGCAAAAACGGACCGCCACACGACCGGATCGCAACCGCGATTCGACGTGTCGTCAATACCGTGGAGTCCGGAGCGTTGCGTATGAAGGACACTCAGCCCTCGCCACTTGACGCCGACCTGCTCCGGGTCGTCGGATCTGCGGCTCCGATCACCGACTCGGACGGGTCGCCTGCCGAGGCCGCACGGCAGATCGGCTGGTGCCGCGCCCGGATGCCTTGGCTGGCACGGTTCGCCTGGGGCTGGGTGCTCGCGGGCTGCGTCCTGGTGCTGGCTGCGGGCATCCACATCAAGCCTGACCCCCGCGGGCACGGCAGCCACGAGCAGCTCGGCTTCGCGCCGTGCGGCTTCTACATCCTGACGGGCTGTCCCTGCCCGACCTGTGGCACAACCACGGCGTTCGCCTGGCTGGTCCACGGCCATCCCTGGATGGCGCTCAAGACCCAGCCGTTCGGCGCGGCCTCGGCCGTGGCAACCGCGGCTTTGCTTGGCTTGAGCATAGTCGGTATAGTCACGGCCGGAGCGCCCGCGATACGTCTGTCGCGGCGGTCATCGGTGGCGTTGGCGTTGGGATTCCTGGGGCTGTTCGTGGGATCCTGGCTGTACAAGATGCTGGTGATGATGGCCGGTGGGTGAGAGCGGTCCCGGAACCTGTGCACGGAGAGGCCAAAGGTGAAGGCTCCCCTCAGAATCGTGGCAATCGCATGCTGCCTGGCGCTGACCCTGGCGGCGGGGTGCAACCTCGTGGGTCCTCTGGTGATGATAACGCCCGAGCCGACCGAGGACGTGCCGGCCGAGTTCAACAGGCTCGAAGGCAAGAAGGTCGCCGTCCTCGTCTGGGCGCAGCCGGAGACCATGCTCCAGTTCCCACACGTCCGGACGGAGCTGGCCAGCCAGATCGCCTATCAGATGAGATCGCAGCTCAAGAATACGCAGGTGGTCCCCCCCGAGCAGATCGCCGACTACCAGAACCGCAACCTCAACTGGGACGCCGTTCCGCCGACCCAGATCGGCAAGCAGTTCGGCGCGGATTATGTCGTCTTCGTCGAACTGCTCGAGTATTCCACGCGAGACCCCAAGACGCCCACCCTCTTTTCCGGCCGGGCCAAGGCCTCCGTCGTCGTACACGACGTCGCCGACCCGACCGCCCGCTGGAGCCTGACGCCGGAGACCGCGCAGTATCCCACGGGCAATGCGAGGCTGGCCAACGTCGACGATACGACCATCCACCGCCAACTCCTGGAGATCCTGGGCAGCCGGGTGACCCTCAAGTTCTACGACCATCAGGTGCCGAAGGACAAACACGTAAGGGAACAGGCGAAAAGATGAAAAAGTGACAACGTGGCAACGTGAGGAGACTGTTCGTTGTCAGTTGTAGGTTGTTAGTTGTAACGGCAAAGGCAGACACTGCCGTCCTGAGTGCTAGGTCCTCAAGACGCCGAACGACGACCGACGGTATGGGCGGCAGCGGAAGCAGAGGGCAGCCCGGGATCAGATAGAAGGTTGACTTCACAGATGCGTGGCGCGATACGGACAACACTAGCAGTGCTGCTGGGTTCGGCGGCGTTCGCCATCTGCGGCTGCGGGCCGCAGTTCGGCGCTCTGCTCTACTACATGACGCCCGAACAGAAGAACAAGGCCGACTTCAAACTCGCCCCCGGCCGCCTCGCCATCCTCATCGACGACCCCTACGGCTCTCTGCCGCGGTCGGACTTGCGGGTCCAGCTGTACAATACTCTTGTGCGGGAGCTGGAGGCCAACAAGATCCCGGCCGCGGTCGTACCGCTCTCGGACATGGCGAAGGTCGAGCAGAACACTCGCGACTTTGACAGCATGAGCATCCGCGCCGTCGGCGAGCAGGTCCGCGCCGACCAGGTGCTCCACATCTTGATCATCAGCTTCACGACCGGCGTGGACGCCTCCCACGGCGTCTACAGCGGCAGCGCCAGGGCCGTCGTCAAGATCTGCACCACCGAGCGCAAACCGGCCGTCCGGGTCTGGCCGGCCGGCGGCGACGGCTTCGTCGTCGAGGTCAAGCAGCCCCGGGAGCAGATCGACGAGTGGGGCAACAAGCAGGCCGCCGACGCCTACGCCGACTCGATCACCGAGCGACTCGGCAAGCGGATCGCGATGCTCTTCTACGAACACTCCGCCGAGGCCGAGGAGGACCTGACCGCGGGCCGCGGCGAGAAGCCCAAATCGTAGCAACTCGCTGCAGCCCTGCGGTTGGTCGTCGCGGCTTCCACCGGGAGGTCCGACCACAGGCAACGGCGCGTCTGTGTGGAAGCGCTGTGGCGAGGCGTCCGGATCGTTGATTCGCAGGTACTACAAACAAACAACAAAGGCCCGGCCCAAGCCAAAAATCCGAACTACCTTGCCGGCCGGGCGGGTCGCGACCCGGGCCCGGGGACGACGGTGAACGGATGGCTGGCGGTCTCGCCGGTCACGGCGTCGGTGGCGGTCGCGGTCCAGGTGCCGGGCGGGTCCGTGAACGCCACGGCGGCCTTGACCGTATCCTGGCCGGTCAGCACCAGGTTGCGGGTCAGCCACGGGGCGTCCGAACCATCCGGCCGGCGAACCTCCAGACGTACGACCCGCCGACCGGCCGCGCCACAGGTGACAGTGATTTCCACATTGTCGCCGATCGTGATGGTCTTGGGGTCTACCTTCACGGCCACGTCGCCGGCCGGCGGAGCGACGCCCAGCAGCGTCGCATCACCCGCGGGCAGGTCGACCTCGACGGCCAGCTGCCCTTCTGCCGGAGCGTCCACCTTTGCCACAGCCTTGCGCTGCCGGACGTTGTAGACCTTGCCCGCCCCGGCGAACGTCAGCCGGACCGGCTCGACCGCTTTACCGCCGGTCGGGTCCGGCTCGAAACGGATCACGCCGTCCGGGCCGACGACCTGCTTGACGCCGGCCGGCGGACGCAGAATGCCGATCAGCTGGATATCGTCGAGCTTATAACGGTAGATCCGCAGACCCTTCAGCGCCGATCCGTCCAGCGACTTGACCGCCACCGCCGGCACAACGTTGACCTTGACCAGTGAGGCCGACACCTCGCCCACCTGCGAAGGATCGATCGCCTGGTAAGCGTCCGGTACGAGCGGGCCGGCATTCCTGGCAAGGTCTGCATCGAACATGCCGACGTCACACTTGGACCCGATCACCGCCCCGCCCGCCCTAACAAGGGCGTCGATTTGCCCCTTCTCCTTGGCGGACAAGGCGATACTTCGCGGCATGACCAGCACCTTGAACCCGCCCTTCTCCAGATGCCCCTGCTCGATCTGTTGTGACGAGACGAACACCGGCAGATACCCAAGTTCCTGCAGTGCCGTCCACCACGCGTCGACGGCCTCCTCGTACGCCTTCATGTCGCCCGTGGTGATCCAGCTGGCCTGCATCGACGGAATCGAGTAGTGCACGGCGATCGGGTCGTGTTGGCGATCGGCCTCGAAGACCAGCCGGCCGACGCCGCTCTTGAGTTCACCGATGACCGCTCCAAGATCCTTGCCCGCCTGGCAGAAGGACAGGTCCGGGTTCTGAATCGCCAGCCACCAGAAGACGATCGCCCCCGCATTGCCGTGGAACAGCCGGTCCCAGAGCTGATGTCGGGCTCGATCCGCACTGACACCGTAACCGGTTGCGGCCGTGATATACGGCTTGCCCTTGGCGAAGGCCAGGTGCATCTCGTCCTGATGGCCGTAGGTGTAGCTGCTCAGCCAGTTGAAGGCGGGCATGAGTTTGTACCAGTCCTGGCCGTCGTGGGGCGTGGGCACCTGGGTGCCGCTGGTGCCCATGAGGATCTTCGGGTTGTCGGCCTTTTCGAGAATGCGGCGGTAGAAGAAATAGATGTCCGCCCACTCGTTGTCCATGAAGGTGCGGTGCTCGGCCCAGGGGGCGAAGTTACCGTGCTCCTTCGCCTCCTGGCTGGTCATCGGCATGACCTTGTCCCAGGCGGCAAAGGCGGTGCCCCAGTGCTTGTTGAGAGCGTCCAGGTCCTCCTCATACTTCTCCCGGAGGTACGCTCGGAACTTCTTGATCGTCGGCGGCGCGAAGCACAGGTCCAGCTCCGCCCGGTAGCTCGTCAGCGAGTCCTCCTCGCCGATGCAGTACGCCAGGGGCCTGACCTCGGCCAGGCGGGCGGTAATACTCCAGAGCCTGGACTCCTCGCTCCGCCGCACCCGCGGGTCGCTGATGCACATGAAGCGCTCCAGGTATTTCTTGTCGTGCGTCAGGTCCCAGCCCCGCTTCTGTCTGGTGAAGGCGTCGGGGTTCTGCTGAAGCAGCTGCCGTCGGACGCCGTGCGGCACGACTCGCAGACCATTGGCCAGCCGCTCGCGCATCAACGGCTGATTGCTCCACTCCGGGTCCAGCGTCGCCGTACAACCCCACTGCCGCATTTGCTCGTAGATCAGCGGCCGCTGCCACGGCAATCGGTCGTTCGGCCACATGATCACTTCGTAGTCGTTCCACGCCGCGCAGGGCGGCTGGAGCAGGACGGACACCGTCTTGCTGATACGGGCGCCCTCCCGATTGACGGCACGCACGACCACCCGCCCGGCCGGCGTGCCGACGCGCCCGGTCGGCAGCGTGGCTCTGCCAGAGTTTGTCTCGATCCGCTCGATCGTCCGGCCGTAGGTGTCCAGCAGCTCGTACGATTCGAACCGCCACTCGCCCCGGCCGCGATCGAGCGCGGCCTCAACCAGCAGAGGCTGCCCGGCCGACACCGTGTCCCGAACGTCGATGAGAATGGGATTGTCCACCTTCGCGCGAGCCTGAAGAAGGAACTCGGCGGGCAGGTTGACCGGGGTTTCGCGTCCCGCGGCCCACAACACACAACGGGCCAGAAGGGCGTACGATACCTCCCAGTAAGCGTAATCGACCGGTGGCGGACTGCCCCCGGGCTGATCGACCCGCGGCGTGAAGTCGAACGCACGGTACGCCAATGTCACCACCCGCCCCTTGCCGAACGACTTGACCCCGACGATGGGATAACCTTGCTCCGATTGAATGATGACACGTGCGTCGGGCGCGACCTTGTACTGCTGGTATGACATCGCCTTGAACGGCAGCAGGTCCACCGGCAGGTCCTTGACGATATAGTCCTGCGGATCGCTTGCCTGCCAGGCCTGCCCGGACACCAGCCCGTCGGTCGGCAGCTTCATGTGCCCGCTGGGCTCCTCCATGGTGTCCGTCTTGCAGTCGGTCAACGCGCTGATCGACCACAGATCCGCGGCATTGAAGGTCTCATCCCCGACGAACGGCTGGACCAGCACCAGGCCCGCCCCATCCTTGACCCGCTCCAGGAGCCCGTCGCGGGCCGCTTTCGGGAACCACTTCCAGCCCACGGGCGTGCGAATGATGTAGACGTCGTACCTGTTCGGCCCGGCCAGCTCCATCGACAGGTAACTCTGCACCAGGTTGAAGTCGAAGCGGTGGCCCCGCAGACCGTAGCAATCGCCCAGGCCCCACGTGTTATTGTCCCACTCGCGGTCCCAGGTCACCGTCCCATAGGTCATATCCAACCGTTGGGCCAGCTCCACCAGCTCCCGACCGTAGCTGATGCTCGGTATGGCGAAGACTTTCAGCGGGCCGCCGGGAAGGGGCTTGACCTGCCAGGCCACGGGGGTTTTCACGGCATCGGTGTAGGCCGCGTCCTTGCGTTTCTCAGGCGGCAGGTAGGGGACCTGCTCGGCCTCCAGCTCGCCGAGGCGGACGTTGTCGATGTAGATCGTCGTACCGGCCGGCGGCTTCGTCAGATAGAAACAGAGCAGCCTGATCCGATCCGGGCTGATGGAACGGCGAATACTCGCGACCGGGATCTGGACCCGCGTTCTTTTCTGTTCGAGCCGGACCGAGTAGTTGAAACGGGTGGCATGGTCGGTGGACTTGTCATCGTCGATGCGGATCTGGAAGTCCAGCGGATTGACGGAGTACACGTCGAGTTTGAGGGCCTCGTACTCGGTCCAATTGGCGGGGATGCGGTCTGTCACCACGCCGGGCCAGTCGGTGCCCTTGCCGGTAAAGACGATCTTGAGCGCCTGGGTGCCGGCGGGGACCTCAGGTACCGCCAGCGACAGGTGGCGGGCGCCGGTCTGCTCGTCGGCGTTGCCGCCCCAGGCCTGAACCTGGTCAGCTTGTTCGAAATCGTACAGGACCCGGTCGGCCGCAACGGCGGTCTGGTTCAAGAACGTTGCCCCCGTCACAATGATAATGCACAGCAGCCAGACCCGCCGGATGCGGCGGTCCGGCCCCAACGCCAGGCTTTTCATCGCGGTCTCCTTCGGGCGGACCACCAGAACGCCATTGCCGCCCGCGCGGCCAAGTGTACCGGCCGGGCCACCCCCACGCCACGCGCAGCCCGTGTTCGGAGTCCCGACTTCATGCGGGTCGAGCGAGCACAGCGAGTCGAAGGGAGCGCAGCCGAAGGGTGCGGGCGTGCTGCCGTCATAGGGACTGCGGCGGCCTCAACACCGCTTTAGGGTAGTGCAACGGCGCCACACCTGCCAGATCTGGAGACTCACCACCCCACAACTCGTTACCCCGAGCCCGACCCCCGACACCCGACACCCGACCCCCGACACCCGACCCACCCGTCCCCCTCACCTCACCGCCAGCACAGGGATACCGAGCTTGTGCCGCACCCCCGCTATAGTCTGGCCGTGCAGCCAGTCCCAGATCCCGGTGTGACCGTGACCGCCCATCACGAGCATGTCGATCCCGTGCTCCCGGGTGATCTGGACGATCTGCCGCGGCACGTCGCCATAGCCGAGGATCGCGTTGACCTTCGGCACGCCGTGGGGCGCCAGTTCGCGTGCCAAGCGCTCCGACATGCGGCGGAGGTAATCCTCGTCCGAACGGCTTTCCTCGTCGCCGGTCTGGGGGCCATACCAGTGGCCGCCGGCCCCTTCGACCACGTGGATCAGAACCAGCTCCGCCCCGTGGGCCTTGGCCAGTGCGATGGCCTCGGCCAGCATGGGCGCGTCTTTGGGGGTTGCTTCGAGCGCCACGCCGATCCGGCAGAAGGTCTTCTTGCCGCGGGCGGCGTTGAGCACGGCGTCCGCGTCGACGGCCACCGCGGGCGGCGTCACCCGCTCGCGACGGAACGTCATCCACACCAGCAGCAGGGCAAGCCCGGCCGACATTGGCACGGCCAGCCCGATTACCAGCCACCCGTAACCACCGGCCGCGTGCGCCCACTGGCGGATCGACTCGGCGACCAGCTTGACATTCAAGACCACAATCAGGGCGGCCACGACCCAGGCCAGGACCTTGACCGGCGGCTTGGACACGAACGGCCCCATCTTCTGCCTGCTGCTGGTGAACCGGATCAGCGGCACGACCGCGAACGGCAACTGAAGGCTCAGAATCACCTGGCTGAGGATGAGCAATTGCATCACGCCCTTCTCGCCCGCCGAGGCGATCACCAGCACGGCCGGCACGATCGCGATCGAGCGGGTGATCAGCCGCCGCAGCCACGGGCGGATCTTGAACCGCAGGAAGCCTTCCATGGTGATCTGCCCAGCCAGCGTGCCGGTGATGGTCGAGGACTGACCCGCGCACAGCAGCGCCAGGGCAAACGCCACCGGTGCCAGGCCCGAGCCCAGCACGTGCTCGAGCAGCTGGTGCGCCTGCTGGATCTCATCCACCTGGATCCCGCGGGCGTGAAACGCCGCGGCTGAGACGATCAGGATCGCCGCGTTGACGAAGAACGCCAGGTTCATCGCCACGGCGGAGTCCAGGAGGTTATAGCGGCAGGCTTGGGCCACGCCGTCGCGGCTGCGGTGCACGTCGCGGCTTTGCACCAGGGCCGAGTGCAGGTACAGATTGTGCGGCATGACCGTCGCGCCGAGGATGCCGATGGCCACGTAGAGTTCCGCTCCCGACAGCGGCCGCGGAATCAGGCCGATGGCGATTCCGCCGACCGACGGCTTGCTCAGGAAAATCTCGATGATGAAGCAGGCCCCAATCGTCGAGACCAGCATGAGGATGAAGGCTTCCATCTTGCGGATGCCGAACCGCTGAATCACCAACAGCAACATGACGTCGAAGCCCGTGATCACCACCGCCCACAGGACCGGGATGCCGAACAGCAGATTGATGCCCACGGCCGAGCCGAGCACCTCCGCCAGGTCGCAGGCCGCGATGGCGATCTCGCACAGGAAGAACAGGATGTAGCGCACGAGGGGCGGATAGTCATCGCGGCAGGCCTGGGCCAGGTCGCGGCCAGTGACCAGCCCCAGCCGGGCGCTGAGGGTCTGGAGCAGCACGGCCATCAGGTTGCTCATCAGCAGGACCCACAGGAGGGCGTAGCCGAAGTTGGCCCCGCCCGCGATATCGGTAGCCCAATTGCCCGGGTCCATGTAGCCGACCGAGACCATGTAGGCGGGCCCCGCGAACGCGAACAGCCGCCGCCAACCCAGGGTCTTGGGAATCTCGACGGTCCGGTGCACCTCCTCCAGGGACCGGCTGGGATGAAGTCCTGAACGCGTGATCATCGACATACCTCTGCCCGCGCCATGCCCATCGACCGTGTACCCGACACCTTTCACTATAGCCTCGCCCACCGCCACCCGCCAAGACCACGAACCGGCGCTCCCTGTACGAACGCCCCCTCGTTGAGTACAAGATGCAATCCATGAACGCCCTGACCGACTACGACATCGCCTCACTCGCGGCGCTGATCGGCTCGTGGGGCCATAAGCCCTCCCACGCCGGCCGGCTGCTGGGGTACTTCTACCGGCACGCCGGCCAACCGGTCGACTTCGACCGCCTTCTGATCCCCCGCGCTTTGGGCGAGAAGCTCACCGCCGAGGTGCCCCTGCGGCAGTCGCGCGTGATCGCCCGAACCCAGGCCGCCGACGGCACCGTCAAACTACTGATCGAGTTCGACGGCGGCGGGTCGGTCGAGTCCGTCTTGATGCCCGCCCATCGCAACGAGCGTGCCGCCGGATGCGTGTCCAGCCAGATCGGCTGTCCCATGGGCTGCGACTTCTGCGCCACCACCCAAGCGGGCCTGGTCCGCAACCTGACCGCCGGAGAGATCGCGGAACAGTTCCTGCACCTGAAGGCCCTGGCGATCCAGATGCGCCGCAAACTCCAGACGGTCGTCTTCATGGGAATGGGCGAACCGATGCTGAATCTCGAAAACGTCATCGGCGGCATCCGCCTGATCGCTGACCCGGTTCTGGGCGCCGTCGGCTGGCGGAACGTAAACGTCTCGACCGTCGGCATCGTCCCGGCCATGGACCGGTTCACCGATGCGAACCTGAACGTGAACCTGACGGTTTCGCTGCACGCACCCGATGACCAGACCCGCGCCCGGATCATCCCGGCAGCGCAGCGATTTCCGGTCGCCGACATCATCGCCGCCGCCAAACGGTTTCTGGCGGCCAGCAAGCTCTTCCCGACCATCGCCTACTGCCTGCTGGACGGGATCAACGATTCGGATGAACACGCCGGCCGGCTGGCGGACCTGATGGAAGGCTTCCGCGCCCACGTCAATCTGATCCCGTACAACCACATCGGCCCCGGCATCAGCGGAACGGTCTACAGACCCTCCCCGCCGGAAAGGCTCCGGCAGTTCCTCCGCATCCTCCACGCGCGCAAAGTGGTCGCCCACGGCCGCGAAAGCCGCGGGAGCGACGTGCACGCCGCCTGCGGCCAGCTCCGCGCCGCTTACAGCTGACAATGTGACCGTGTGGCAAAGTGACAACATGACCCGGCCCAGCTGTTCGTTGTGAGCTGTTAGGGTATTCGTTGTGACGGTAACAGCAGCGGCCTGGGTGCCTATACTACTCATAAACGCCCCGCAGCTGAAAGCTCGGGCGAGAAGGGAGACGATCTTATGCCGGTGCGGATGTCCGAAGCGATATGGGAGGGCGACCTCAAGAGCGGCAAGGGCACGGTAAAGCTCGGCGGCGGGGCGTGGCAGGGCAGCTACTCCTTCGCCTCACGCTTCCAGGAGGCCGGAGGCACGAACCCGGAGGAACTGATCGGTGCCGCCCATGCCGGCTGCTTTTCCATGGCGCTGGCCCATGGCCTTTCCCAGGCCGGCCACACCCCCAAACGGGTGCACACCGGCGCAAGGGTACATCTCGAAAAGGCCGGGGAGGGATTCCGAATCTCGCAGATCGACCTGCACTGCGAGGCCGAAGTGCCAGGACTCGATCAGGCGACGTTCCAGAAGTTCGCCGACGATGCCAAGCTCAACTGCCC
>Ga0315298_1006351_pt1 | contig 16164 bp, 15 predicted proteins | sample WHS_1_MG_FD_203077 | JGI IMG/M metagenome (GOLD analysis project Ga0315298, IMG submission 203077) | Extremophilic microbial mat communities from Washburn Hot Springs, YNP, Wyoming, USA - WHS_1_MG | ecosystem: Environmental > Aquatic > Thermal springs > Hot (42-90C) | place: USA: Wyoming... | reverse complement strand
CTGGCGGGCCTGGTCGGGACTCGGTCCTGGCCTCCGCGAGTCGCCCTGCGCTCCCTCCGGCGGAACGCCCTGCCGCTGGAGTCTTGCCGCCTGGAACCTGATGGCGGGCGCGCCCTGCCGCGTGCGCTTCCATGGGCCCGTGGTCCTGGAGTCGATTCGGGACCCATTCTTGGACCCTGGCCGCGACAGAGCGTGGCGACCCCCTGGAAGCCGATCTCTGACACCTATTGTTCAGGCGGCGGGGGTGTGCACGGGCCGGCTGAAGTCGAGGACATCAACGGTCAGGGGCGAAACCTGGTAGGTGATTTCCGATCGGTATCCTTCCGCGTCTCCCCCAATCTGGAGGGGAAGGGCGTCGGAAAAAGAGAAATCCACCCGTTCCGCCAGGAAGTCCAAGATGTTCGGGCTTCTATACCTGCCCTGCCAAATGGCCGGCACGTGGGCGAGGATCTCCGAGACCGGGGCCTTGACGATCCGCACGTGCATGAGCCCGGGCAGAGCCATGGCGTAAGGGAAGGCTTTGATCCGATAGCCGTAGTAAGGGGTCGTGCCCACGCACACGAGGTTGCAGGGGCCTTCATAGAAGGCCTTTCCGGCGGCTGCGTCCACGAACTGAATCGAACCGTCTTGTCGGATCCGGTACAGGCGGCCGCCTAGAGTGCGCGCCATGGCTTCCACGGGCCGCTGGCGAAAGATCACCGTGGGGATGGTCCTGAACAGGATGGCGGCCAAGTACCCGCCGATGCTCCGGCCCCAGGAGGCGAGAACGGGGTGGCGGATTCTTTCCTTGAGCCATACGTAGTCGTTGAGGATCTGGGCGTCCCAGCCGAGGCCTGAGAACGTGCAGCAGCGGTCTTCGGCCTCGATCAAATGGATCCTCAGGGTTTCGAAATCCAGTCCTCCTGCCAGGCTCCGGACCGGATCGAGTCCCTTGCGCAAGCCAAGCAGGGGCGCCAGGCTGTTTCCGGTCCCGAGCTTGAGAACCCCGAACTCCGGAAGGGAGAGCCGCGAGAGCCCTTCCCGGGCCTGCCGCCCCATCTTCTGGAGCTGCGCGTTCCTCTCCTCCAGACACCGCTTGGCCGCGCTCAGCAGGTGGGAGAATGTCCCGTCTCCGCCTCCGCTGATGATCCTCTGGCAGCCCCGGTCGAGCGCCTCCCGCACGATATGGAAAGCCTCTTCCTTGGTGCGGCTCGTATACAGGGCTATGCGAGGCGCGAGCTTTTCGGCCGAGGAACGGACGCGGTCCGTGACCCTTTTGGCGTTTTCGTTCAGGATCACGACGAATTCTTTGGCCTTGTTTGCTTCCACAGGAGATCACTCCGAAACGTGTGCCCGGCGAGGAGGGGGTTGACGGCACAAAAATCCTAGTCAAAGGCTCCCCCGGAGTCAATCCGGACGCGCCCCCTCTTGTGGACGCACCTCTCTGCCGTGGATGCCCTCTGCCTTCCTTCGCCTTTTGCGCCGGGCGCCCCCGAAAGTCCAACCGAGGTGCTTTTGAGGCCTTTCAAGCGTTTTCTTTTAAGGGACGCCGGCAGGAAGGCGGCAGGCAGGGTCTGGAGTGGATGATTTCTCGCTGCAACGGGGGCGGACGCTACGGAGCGCGTCCCTTGATGCCGCACCCGAGGTACGCCTCGGACCGTTCCCAGGCCGCCGAAATCCCTTTTGCGCCGCTCATTCCGCTCCACCCGGCCGTCTGCTCGGACGTGACCCGTGAAGTGGCCTTGTGCCGGTCTTGAAAAGAGGCTCTTCCGCGGGTAAAATAAGTTCCTTCCGCCTTGCGACGGATGCCGTTTCCCTTAAGCGCCCAGACGCTTCGGGCGGCTCTTCAAGCCCCCGAGGCCTCCAGGAGGCTCCATGAAGTACCAAATCCGGCTCTCGGGCGACGAAGGCCGGCTCGCCCGCGAAGTCAAGGTTCGAACAGGCGTCGATCTGGCCAAATGCTACCAGTGCGGAGAATGCACTGCGGGCTGCCCCATGACCCCTGAGATGGACGCCGGACCTACGAAGGTTCTCCGGCTCGTCCAGCTCGGCATGGAGAAGGAGCTTTTCAGACTGAACACGCCTTGGCTGTGCGCCTCGTGCGAGACCTGCACCTCCCGGTGTCCGAACGAGATCGATATCGCTCTGGTCATGGACGTGATCCGGCAGATGGCCAGGTTGAGGGGCCTGGAAGCTCCGGTGAAGGAGCCGCGGGTTTTTCAGGACGTGTTTCTCAAGTCCGTCCACGACTACGGCAAACTCTACGAGCCCGGGCTTATCGCCTTTTACAATCTGAAAAGCGGCCACTTGTTCAAGGACGTGGCCCTGGGGCCCCGGATGCTGTTCAAAGGAAAGCTTCCCCTGCTTCCTCACCGTTCGGCCAATGTGGCCAAGCTTCGGGAAATCATGGCGAAAGCCAACGCCTATGAGCAGGAAGCCGGCCGCCAGGTCGAGGCGCAGGCCCACGGCGGCCACGGCCACGGGTCCGAGGGACACGGATAGGGCTCGCGCGGCATGAACCTCGAAGGGGCCATGAAGCGGCGAAAGATTCAAGGTACGGGGCAGGCGGGCGCCCGGCGACGGCCTGCACAGACGGAAGAGACCCCATGATGAAGTACGCGTATTACCCCGGATGTTCCCTCAAGGGTACGGCCATCGATTACCACGCTTCCACGTTGGCCTTGGCCGGCCGTCTGGGCATCGAGCTTGTGGAGCTGGAAGACTGGGTCTGCTGCGGGGCTTCCCCGGCGCATCAGAGAAACCCGATCCTGGCCGCGGGCATTGCCAACCTCCTGCTGTCTCTTTCTTCGGGGGTGAGCTCCCAGATCGCCGTGCTCTGCGCGGCCTGCTATCACAACATGAAGAAAGCGGAGGAGGAAATGCGGCGGGACGGCCGCCACCGAAACGAGGTGGAGGCGCTGACCGGGATCCGCTTCGATCCGGACGTCCGCACGCGTCACTTCTTGGACATCCTCGACAAGGACCTGGGCCTTGCGGCTCTCAAGGAAAAGGTCGTGCGCCCCTTGGAAGGACTCCGCGTGGCTTGCTATTACGGGTGCCTCCTGTCGAGACCTCCGATCATTGCCTTCGACGACCCGGAAGTGCCGGAAATCATGGAGCGGCTGCTGCGTGCGGCCGGCGCCGAACCGGTGAACTGGACCCATCGCATGGAATGCTGCGGCGCCAGCCACGCGGTCCCCTTGACCGATGCGGTCCTTCGGCTCGTCAACGACATCCTGATCTCCGCCCGGGACGCCGGCGCGGAGATCGTCTCCTGTGCCTGCCCCTTGTGCCAGGCCAATCTGGACATGCGGCAGGACGAGATCCGGAAGAAACTCGGGGTCACGCACAACCTGCCGGTCGTGTACTTCACCCAGCTTCTCGGCATTGCCTGCGGAGCCACGGGCGAGGACGTGAAGATCCGGAAGGGCATGGTCAGCGCCGAACCCCTGCTCCGGTTCAAGAACCTGCTGTAGGAGAAAGAAGAGACCCATGAGCAAAATCGGCGTCTTTGTCTGCCATTGCGGGGAAAATATCGCGCGGACCGTGGACACCGAGCGCGTGGCGAGGGCCGCCAGCCGGATCCGAGGCGTGGCCTTTGCCACGGACTACAAATACATGTGCTCGGACCCCGGCCAGGCCAAGATCAAAAAGGCCATTGCCGATTACGGGCTCACGGGCGTCGTCGTGGCCGCCTGCTCGCCCCACATGCACGAAAAAACCTTCCGCAAAGCCGTCGAGGAAGCGGGAGTCAACCCGTTTCTGTGCGAGATGGCCAACATCCGGGAGCATTGTTCCTGGGTGCACGAGCGCGAAGAGGCCACGACCCAGAAGGCCATCGAGCTCGTCCGGCTCATGGTGGAAAAGGTCAAGCGGAACACCGCTCTCACGCCCGTGCGGGTTCAGGTGACCAAGCGCGCCCTGGTGATCGGCGGCGGCGTGGCCGGCATTCAGGCCGCTCTGGACATCGCCGACGGCGGGCACGAGGTGGTGCTGGTCGAAAAGGAGCCCTCCATCGGCGGCCACATGGCCCAGCTCTCCGAGACCTTCCCGACCCTGGACTGCTCGCAGTGCATTCTCACCCCCAAAATGGTGGACGTGGGCAGCCATCCCAGGATCAAACTCCATACGTATTCTGAAGTGGAGAAAGTCGAAGGTTTCGTGGGCAACTTCCGGGTCACGGTCCGGAAGAAAGCCCGCTCCGTGGACATCAACAAGTGCACGGGTTGCGGCGAATGTCAGATGAAGTGCCCCTCAAAGAAAATCCCCTCCGAATTCGACCGGGGCCTGCGAAACCGCACGGCGATCTACATCCCCTTCCCTCAGGCGGTGCCGGCCCGGCCGGTGATCGACCGGGAGCATTGCATTTACTTCACCAAGGGCAAGTGCAAGGTCTGCCAGAAGGTCTGTCCGGCGGGCGCCGTGGATTACGACCAGACCGACGAGTATGTGGAAGAGCAGGTCGGCGCGATCGTGGTGGCCACCGGCTACGACCTCTACACAGTGGACAAACAGGGTCCTTACCCCGAGTTTCTCGGTTACGGCGAGTATGGGTACGGCCAGGACCCGGACATTCTGGACGGCCTGCAGTTCGAACGGCTCGCGTCCGCGTCCGGGCCCACGGGCGGGAAGATCCTCCGGCCGTCGGACGGCAAGGAGCCGAAGTCCATCGTGTTCCTGAAGTGCATCGGCAGCCGCCATCCTTCCAAAGGGATTTTCTTCTGTTCCAAGACCTGCTGCATGTACACGGCCAAGCACACGATGCTTTACAAGCACAAGGTGCACGACGGCCAGGCCTATGTGTTCTACATGGACATCCGTTCCCCGGGCAAGAATTACGACGAGTTTGTCCGCAGGGCCATTGAGGAAGAGGGAGCCATCTATTTGCGGGGCCGGGTCTCCCGGATCTATCGGGCTGGCGACCGCCTGATCGTCAAGGGGGCAGACACGCTTTCCGGCGCGGCCGTGGAGGTCGAGGCCGACATGGTGGTGCTGGCGACGGCCATGATGCCTCAGCCCGGAATCGAAAAACTCTTCCAGAAGCTCGGCATCAGCTACGACGAGTACAAGTGGGCCAGCGAGGCCCATCCGAAACTCAGGCCGGTCGAGTGCGCCACGGCCGGCGTCTTTCTCGCCGGCGCCGCCCAGGGGCCCAAGGACATCCCGGAGGCTGTGGCCCAGGCCTCGGGCGCGGCCTCCAAGGTGCTTGTGATGTTCTCCCGGGACGAGATGCTCCGGGAGCCCGTGGTGGCCCGGGTGAACGAGAATACCTGCATCGCCTGCTGGTATTGCCTGGAAGTGTGCCCGTACAAGGCGATCACCAAGAAGGAGATCCGGGACCGGAAGGGCAACCTCATCAAACGGGTGGCCGAAGTCAATCCCTCGATCTGCACGGGCTGCGGCACTTGCGCGGCGACGTGCTTTTCGAATTCGGTGGATTTGGACGGATTCACGGACGAGCAGCTCTACTCGGAGATCAATTCCCTCATGGCCGTGGGACAGGACCTCTTCGCGGAGCCGGATAAAGGAGAGCGTGCCGAGGGAGAGGCCCGGGCGGCCTGAAACCCGGGGCACGGAGGACGCGAAAGCCGGCAGCCAGCCGGGCCTTCGGCCCGTTTTTAAGGGAACAGGGGCGGGAACATGACGCAAGAAGCCACGATGACGACCGAAGCGGGCGGCTCGAAAGCGCCTGCGGCCTGGGAGCCGAAGATCGTCGCTTTCATCTGCAATTGGTGCACCTATACCGGCGCGGACCTGGCAGGCACGAGCCGGATGAAGTATCCGCCCAACGTGCGGGTCATCAAGATCCCGTGCACCGGTCGGTTCGACCCTCTGTTCATGCTCAAGGCTTTCGAGCGGGGGGCGGATGGCGTGCTCGTTTCGGGGTGCCATCCCGGGGACTGCCATTATACGGCGGGCAATTACAATGCCCGGCGCAAATTCACGGTATGGCGGAAGCTCCTCGATTTCGCCGGCATCGACCTGGACCGGGTGTGGTTCAGTTGGATCTCGGCGGCCGAGGGAGGCAAGTGGGTCGAGACGGTGCGAAATTTCACCGAGACGATTCGGGCCAAGGGTCCTTTCCGCGAATATGGGGAGATGATCGATGTCAGATAGGACGGCCGGCATCCGGGCGATCGCCGGCAAGTGGCTGCAGGAAGGAACGGTGGAGGCGGTCCTGGGCTGGGAGCAGGGCACCTACCGCGACAAGACCGCTCCGGTTCTCGTTCGAAAGGCCGAGGAGGTCGACCGGCTCGTGTTCAACGAGCGGTGCACGAACAACCTCATGACCTACCTCAAGCGGGATCCCGTGCGGAGTCTGAGCACCGTGGGCATCGTGGCCAAAGGCTGCGACATCAAGGCGCTTATCGGTCTGATCCAGGAGTCCCAGGTGCCGCGGGAGAAAGTGAAAATCCTGGCCGTCACGTGCCCGGGGGTGCGGAACGCGGACGGCAAAAGGCCGGTCAAGTGCGCGGCCTGCGACGTGAACACCCCTGTCTTCTACGACGAGATCGTGGGCGAAAAGATCGCCTCCAACCCGGACCGGGCGGCCCGGTTCCGGGATGTCGAAGCCCTCGAGGCCATGACCCCGGAGGAGCGCCACCGGTTCTGGCGGGAGCAGTTCGACAAGTGCATCCGGTGCTACGCCTGCCGGCAGGCCTGTCCCCTGTGCATCTGCAGCCGCTGCATCGCCGAGAAGAATCAGCCCCAGTGGATCGAGACGAGCGCCCACCCCCGGGGCAACTTCGCCTGGAACCTGATCCGGGCCTACCATCTGGCCGGCCGCTGCATCGAGTGCGAAGCCTGCGAGACGGCCTGCCCTGCGGACATTCCGCTCATGCTGCTCAACCGGTACATGGCCAAAGTGGTGGAGCAGTCCTTCGGATATGAGGCGGGCAGGGATCCGCAGGCTCAGCCGCCTCTGAGGACGTTCAAGCTGGACGACGACAATTCCTTCATTCTCTAAGGGAAACGAACATGCCCTACTTGAAGATGGACAGCGCCGACCTGCCCAAGGTGGCCCGCAAGCTGGCCGCCTCCGGCGCTCGGCTCGTGCTGCCGGTGCGCGAGGGAGACGAACGGTTCTACCGAGAGGGGGCGGATCCGGATTCGTTGGACCTCACCACGATCCCGAAGAACTCCATCAAGGAGTTCCTGTTTCCCAAGACCGAGAGGATCCTCCGGTACCAGTACCGGGGCAAAGACGTCACGGTGGAGGACGTGGCTCCGACGGCGGCGGGCCGGACCGTGATCTTCGGCGCCCGGCCGTGCGACGCAGCCAGCCTGCCGGTGGTCGAGCCCCTTTGGAACTGGGACTACAAAGATGAATTCTTCAACGCAAGAAGGGCTGCCACCGTGATCGTCACCTACGCGTGCCGGACGGCTCCGGACGAAGCGTGCTTCTGCGTCTCGGTGGGGCTCGGACCCTCGTCGGATCAGGGTTCGGACGTTCTTCTGTTCCCCCTGGACGAGACGGTCGTGGCGGTCCGTTTCGTGACGGCCGCGGGGAGGGAGCTCGAAAGCGCTTTCGCCGAGTTCGGAAAGGGCGAAGTGGCGGAAGAGGCGCTTGAGGCGTTTCGCAAGACTGGCGAGGCATCTCTGGCCCATCGGAAGAAGTTCGACCGGGTTCAGGGCTGGCTGGAAGCGCACTTCGAAGACCGGCTCTGGGAAGAGAAGGCCTTCCGTTGCATCGGGTGCGGCACCTGCACGTTCCTGTGCCCCACCTGCCACTGCTTCGACATCCAGGACGAGAGCTGCTTCGACGCGGGATACCGGCTCAAGAACTGGGATGCCTGCCAGTTCTCCCTTTTCACGTTGCACACGTCCGGGCACAACCCCCGGGACACACAGCCCAAGCGGTACCGGCAGCGGATCTACCACAAGTACGCCATCTACCCCCAGAAGTTCGGCAAAATCCTTTGCACCGGATGCGGCCGTTGCGTGGCCCATTGTCCGGTGAACCTGTCCCTCTACGACGTGGTCGCCACGGCGCAGGAACGGGCGGAAAGAGGAGACTGAGGTGGAGAACATCTACAAGCCCTATCTGGCTCGTATCGAGGAGAAACGGAAGGAGACCTACGATACGACGAGCTTCAAGCTGGTCTTTGTGGATGACGAGGTCCGGGAGAAGTTTACGTTCCGGGCCGGCAATTTCGGCGAATACTCGGTCCTGGGCGAGGGGGAATCCACCTTCTGCATCGCCAGCTCTCCCACGAAAAAAGGTTACATCGAATGCTGTTTCCGGGCCGTGGGCCGCGTGACCAAGAGCCTGGCCGAGAAAGAGGTCGGAGATGTGATCGGATTCCGGGGCCCTTACGGCAATCACTTTCCGGTCGAGGACTTCTTCGGCAAGAACGTGGTCTTTATAGCCGGCGGCATCGCCCTGCCGCCGGTCCGGTCGGTCATCTGGAACGTGCTGGATCTCAGAGACAAGTTCGAGAAGGTCACGATCGTTTACGGCGCCCGCTCGGTCGCCGACCTCGTCTACAAGCACGAGCTCAAGCTCTGGGAGGAGCGGAGCGACGTGGACATCGTCACAACCGTGGACCCCGGTGGCGAGACGCCCGAGTGGAAGGGAAAGATCGGGTTCGTCCCCACGGTCCTGAAGGAAGTCGCTCCTTCTTCGGAAAACAGCGTGGCCGTGCTCTGCGGCCCGCCGATCATGATCAAGTTCACCCTGCCGGTCCTCAAGGAACTGGGCTTCAAGGAAGAAGATGTCTGGACCACCCTGGAGAACCGGATGAAATGCGGCCTCGGAAAGTGCGGCCGGTGCAACGTGGGCAACGTTTACGTGTGCAAGGAGGGCCCGGTCTTCACCGCGGCCCAGATCGCCCGGATGCCCAACGATTTCTAGCGGGAGCCGAAGGGGCCGTTCTTTTCCTTTCTCTGTCGATCAATCGAAGCGTAGACGCTCGACGCCTGGCAACCTCCTTCCCTCGTGCATCGCCCCTCCATGGGAAAGGCCGGCGGAAGGGCCACGGTCCCTGGTGGCCGTCCGCAATGGAGGGCCATGCTCAGATATGGCCACGATCCCAAGACGGACGCGACGGAGCGCGTCCCTCCAGGGGAAACCCCAATGGAGGGCCACGGTCCCTCGTGGCCGCGATCCCAAGGCCGCCCGCAGATGGAGGGCCATGCTCCGTCATGGCTGCCCTAAAGCCCTGGGGCTCCCTTCCTGCCCGACCACCCCCAAAAAAATTCTTGACAGGCCCGCTGCGCCTTGGCTATGTGTGGAACTGAACTGAAAGGTTAAACCTTTCACTTTTCGTTTTGCGCCCCTGCGGACCCACAGACATGGGTCGAGCATTGCGGACGGGGTGGGCAGGGCGCCTTAGGCGACGTTAGCCGTATTTCGCGGCTGCACTTCCCGTGGCCGTTCTGCAAGAACCACGGCGAGCATCGGATTTTCCGGCGATCCTTTGGCCCGCGTTCGGGGTGGGGGGCCGAGAAAACCTGGACCGGATGGGAGGTTCAAATGACCCGGATCAAGACGGCCGTGATCGGCAGTGGCATCGCGGGCAGCGGGATCGCCGCCCTCCTGGCTCGCACGGGCGATTACGACGTGGACTTGTACGAAGCCAACGGGATCGTCGGCGGCCGATTTGCCACGGTCATGCACCAAGGGTTCCGCCTGGACATCGGGTGCCACATGATTGCCAACGGCCCCCGTGGAGCCATGGGAAAGATCCTGGACCTGTTGGGGGAACCGGAAGCGGTCCGTTGGCGGCATGTGTCCATGGAAGAATCAATCTTTTTTTTCAAGGGGACGCCCCTGCATTTCCCGAGCGAGATTGACAGGATCGGGTTCGCGCAAGAGGAACTCGGCAGACTCATGCAGTTCTTTTCCGACACCCTGTCGATTCCGGAAAAGGATCTTCCGGCCTGGGATGACACAAGCCTCGTGGACCGGATGGAGGCCTACTTGAGAGACCCCCGGGCCAGGACGCTCTTCGGATACTTGAGCAGCATCTACTTCGTGGTCCACGATGACGAAACGCCTGTGGGCGAATGGGCACGGTGCAGCCGCGAAATGATGGTCGAGAATCTTTCGGGCGGATACCCGATCGACGGCACGGGCGCGATCCCTCGGGCTTACGTCGAGATCTTCGAGAGGCACGGGGGCAGGCTCCACCTGGCCTGCCCGGTCCGCCGGATCCTCGTCGAGGACGGCCGGGCCTGCGGGATCGAACTTCCGGACGGGACTCGGCGGCCCTATGACCTGATCATCTCGAATGCGGGGCTTAAGCCCACTGTCGGGAAGCTCGTGGGCAGACAGAATTATCCGGAGGCCTTTCTGGAAAAAGTTGATGGTTACGCCCACTCGCTCGCCTGGGGTGTCGCCAAGGTGGCCCTCGACGAGCCGGTGATCCGGGACGCGGTGTTCGTCCTCTGCATGGGCGGGGACGATCTCAACGATCGCATGAAAGAACTCGAGAGAGGCCAGATCCCGGAGAAGATGGATTTCATGATGATTCCCGTGATCTCCAACCTGGATCCTTCCGCCTGCCCCGCGGGCCGACAGCTTCTTGTCGCCGGCGGGGTGGCCGGTCTGAGGAGCTGCAGCACAAGTGCGGAACGGGAGAAGTGGAAACAGGCTTACCTGCGCGGCCTCGAGGAGGTTTTCCCTGGGATCGGCCGGCACGTGCTATGGATGGAATACACTTCGCCCGGTGACATCGACAATTTGTTCGGCAAGGACGGCTGCGTGATCGGTATTTCCCAGAAACTGGGGCAGGTGGGTGCGAACAGGCCCCCTCTGGCCGATCCTTTTGTGCGGAACTTGTATCACTGCAGCGCGGATTCGGGCTTGCACGGGATCGGCGGTGAACTCGCGGCGGACAGCGCCTTGAGGCTGTATGCTCTCCTGTGCGGGCGCGGGGCTACCGTATAGAGGGGCTGGGGTCGAACGTTCGACCCAGCATCTGAGGTGTCGTAAAGGGAGGGGAAGATCATGACTCGATTCCTGGCGGGAGTCTGTGCCGCATTCGTTTGCGTTCTGATCGCCCTTTGCCCTCTCCGGGCCGATGTGGTCCCGGGGGACGTGATCGACGCCACGAACTGGCAGAAGGCCGCGGAGCTTCTGCCCGAATCCATCCTGAACTGGGTGAAGAACGGAGACTTCGTGCTCAACGTGGGCGAGCTTGAGTACGACCAGAAGGACTATTTCCCTCCAGACGTCCGCAAGTGCTGGCAGGACAACCTGGGCCGATACGACTTGGACGAGCAGGACCGGCTGATCGATGTGAAGACCGGCAGGCCGCCGGACCACATTTACGGCATTCCCTTTCCCCAGATCGACCCGAAGGACCCCAAGGCGGGACAGAAGCTTCTCTACAACAAGAACTACTCCATGTTCTGCGTGGGAAACGTCACGGCCCCCAATCAGACCAAGTGGGTGGGCCGCTCGGGGGTCGAGCGGGAAATCAGCTCGGTGTTCATGAATGCGCCGATGGACGGCTACGAGAAGACTCTCGGGCAGCCGAACACGGAAAACATCGAGAGATACACGCTGATCTCCGTAACCCAGCCTTACGACGTCGCGGGCTTTGCCGTTCTCATGTGGCGATACCGGGACGAGCGGCCCGACCTCAACTGGAGTTACGTTCCTGCGATCCGCAGAGTGCGCCGGATGAGTCCGGCGAACCGATCCGACGCCTTCGTAGGGTCGGACTTCTGCATCGACGACGTCTGGTCCTACGACGGCAAGATCAATCTGATGAGCTGGAAGCTTGTGGGCATCCAGGAAGGATTGCTGCCGTATGCGACGACGAAACCCGAGTTGTTCGTGCCGGTCGAGACCGGAGAATGGCAAACGAGCCCGGATGTCACCCCGCACGTGTACGGGTATCAAAAGGAAGGCTGGAAGGGCGCTCCTTGGGCGCCCGTGAACTTCGTGTGGGTGAAACGGCCGATCTGGATCCTCGAGGCCGTGTCCAAGGATCCCTATTACAACTACGGGAAACAGGTCTTCTGGTGCGACCCCGAGATCTTCAATCCGGCGATCAAGATCATCTATGACCGCGCGGGGGCGTACTGGAAGACGTTTTACGGATCCCTGTCGGCCCTGGGCAGCGCCGACGGCAAGATGCGGGTTCACATGGTCTCCATGCAGAACATCGTGGACGACCGGTCGCGACACGCAACCCTTTGCGAAGTGGCGAGCAAGCGCAACATCTGGACCTATTTTGCGATCCTGGACATGAACGACTTCACTCTGGCGGGGTTCCAGAAGTATTGCAAGTGAGGAGAGGCAGGATCCGAACCAAGAAGCGGAACCCGGCGAAAGCCGGTGCTCTTGCCCCCTGGAGGGACGCGCCCCGTCGCGTCCGTCCTGGGATTTGCGGCCATGGCAGAGCATGGCCCTCCATTTGGGGCGGCCACGAGGGACCGTGGCCCTCCACCTGGGTTTTCCTTTGGAGGGACGCGCTCGGTCGCGTCCGTCTTGGGATTTGCGGCCATGACAGAGCATGGCCCTCCATTTGGGGCGGCCACGAGGGACCGTGGCCCTCCACCCGGCTTTTCCTTTGGAGGGACGCGCTCCGTCGCGTCCGTCCTGGGATTTGCGGCCATGGCAGAGCATGGCCCTCCATTTTTTTGGGAGGGACGCGCCCCGTCGCGACCGTCCTGGGATTTGCGGCCATGGCAGAGCATGGCCCTCCATTTGGGGCGGCCACGAGGGACCGTGGCCCTCCACCCGGGTTTTCCTTTGGAGGGACGCGCTCCGTCGCGTCCGTCTTGGGATTTGCGGCCATGACAGAGCATGGCCCTCCATTTTTCTGGAGGGACGCGCCCCGTCGCGTCCGTCCTGGGATTTGCGGCCATGGCAGAGCATGGCCCTCCATTTGGGGCGACCACGAGGGACCGTGGCCCTCCACCTGGGTTTCCCTTTGGAGGGACGCGCTCCGTCGCGTCCGTCTTATTCTGCGGCAGCAAGGGAGTGCTGCCTTTCCTCTTGACAGGGCAGCACCGCTTCTATAGACGTTCGGCGTCACAGCGCATCCAGGGAGACGTCCATGGGCGAAGGAGTCTCGGCGGGCCGGATGAGAATGAAACAGCTCATGAAGGCCGCCGGCGTGACCAAGGCGACCGTGCAGTTTTACGTGCGGGAGGGCTTGATCCCCAAACCGGTCAAGACCAGCCCCAACATGGCCTACTACGACCAGAGGCATCTCAATGCGATCCGCCTCGTCCGAGAGCTCCAGGCCAAGCGGTTTCTGCCCCTTTCGATCATCAAACGGCTGATCCAGGGAGGGCAGGGAGATCTGAGCGTCCATGAAATCCGGACCCTCGTGGAAATGGACGGAAAGCTCTTTCGGAACCTTCAGGAAAATCCGGACGTTCAGCCCGTGGACGCAGAGGAACTGGCCAGGAGGACAGGCGTCACCGAAGAGGAGATCCGGGCCTTTGAACGGATCCGAATCCTTCACCCGATTCGCCGGGGCAGGAGAAAACTCTACGATTCGGACGACATTCTCTTTGTCGAATGCTACGGCAAACTCCGAAAGATTGGATACACCAAAAGCCTGGGCTTCAGCCCGGAGATTTTCGCTCTCCACCGCCAGTGGCTGGAAGTTCTGGTCGCCGAGGAGGGGCGGATTCTGGCCGAAAAGGTATCGGGCAATCTGGACCCGGATGAGATCGTGCGGATGGTGGAGGAGGGGACGGCGATCAGCAACGTCATGCTGGGTCTCATCCGCAAGAAGTTGATTGTGGAAACCGTGCGTAGGTACGCGGCGGAGTTCCGCTCGAAACAGGCGGCCCGGTCCCGTGGGGCCGCTCGCCGGGAAATCTCGGCGACCGGCAAGGACCCGGCCGGCTCTTGAGCTCCCCTCCTTTCATTATCCTTAATAATTCACTCCTTCTTCCTCCCCCGGCCCCCCGGCCCTTCGACTGAAAAAATTCTCCGAAAATAGGTCATTTTTTCTCCGCGGCCTGCCGATACGGTATGTGGGCGGGATCCTTCCGCGGCCCACGGACCCGACCGAGAGGAGAAACATGTTCTCTCTGCGCAAAGGCCGTCCCACGATCATTCTGGTCGACAAGGACGAGGTGCTCTTTGTCAGCCAGGGAAAATCGGGCGAGGGCAGAATCTCGGAGCCCGTGCCGCTCGAGGCGTTTCTCGACGAGAGCGCAGGGGCGGACCCCATCCCCAAGGAGGCCAGGCAGTCCAGGACTCATCCTGTCATGGTGGTACCGGACTACTGGTTTGGAAGCTCCTCGTTTCGATTTCCTTCTCAGAAGCAATCTCTGGCAGAGTCCTTCCTGGAGAGAAAGCTTCGCGAGGATTTCCCGGATCTGCCCGATGTCGCTCATTTCTTCGGATACTTCTTCTACCGGACCGCCCGGGACGACAGGATGCTGCACGTCTTCTATCCTCGGGAGCCCCTCTTTTTCCGACTCCATGACGCTCTGGCCCGGCTTCGTTTCTCCCCCCGGTGGACGACCACGCCGGCCTTTCTCTGGCAAGAAAAGCTCCGCCGGCGGATTCCAGGCTTTTCCCAAGGGGGAAAAGCGTTTGTCCACAAGCTTTCCGAGGATTGCTTCCTTTGTTTCTTTTACGAAGGAAACATTTTCTTCACCCGCCAGATCCACCTTTCGGCTCCCTCGGAAGAAGCCCCGGATCCCCTGGAAACCCTCGTGTACGAGACCCGCCAGTCCCTGTACCACTTTTCCCAGAAGACCAATGCCGAGGTGGACCAGGTCTATCTTTCCTCCTTCGGTGCCTTGAGCGCGGACGAGTACGGCCGGCGGCTCGGCATCGCGGTGCGGGAGTTTTCGGAAATCGAGGAAGAAATCCTCCAGGAAGGCGTGCTCATCGGCCTTCCGGGTCTCTTGAGCGGCATCTGCCTGCCGGACCTCACCCGGCCGCAGAGTTTCTTGAGCGTTTCGGACCGGAGGGTGGAGAAGCAAAAAGAATGGAGGCCCGTGCGCATCGCCGGCTTTGCGATCGGGCTGCTTCTTTTGGCCCTTTTTCTGGCGGAGAACCGGCTGCTCGAAAATTGGGCCCGGCCCGCTGTGGCGTTGAGCGAGGGAAAGGGAAGGAGCGCTCAGCTCGAGGCCATGGACATGATTCGAAAGTACCGCTTGGCTCTTGAGGACTTTCTTGCCGAAAGCCGCCGTCCCTCTCCGCGGGAGGCGATTCTCGATGTGGCCCGGGCCTTGCCCGAGAACGTCCAGGTTCAAGAGGTCCTGGTGGAGACCGAGCCCGAACCCGCGATCCGGATCCAGGGCACGGTGAGGGCCTCGGGGCCTGAGGACATGGGGCAGGCCCTTTCGACCTTTTTGGTTCGACTGAACGAGTACTTTCAGGGCAGCCGGTCTCTTACCGTGGAGAACATCGAGCTCGACAAGGACCAGTGCAGAATTGAGCAGGGACAGCAGGCGTGCCCCATCGGATTGAGGTTTTCGCTGCCATGAAGAAAAGCGCGATCGATCGAACGGCATGGATGTGGGCTTTCATCGGGCTTCTCTGGACGCTCGTGTTGGCCGTGCATGTCTGGAACCTCAAGACCATCGACCGGATCCGAGAGGCCCGCGAGAGAAGCGAACTGGTGCGCATGGACGAGCAGTTCCTGCAAAGTCACCGGCAGGAGATCGAGAGGCGCCTGGCGGAGCGGGCGGCGCTCCGGCATGAAACTGAGGCCCTAAGTCTTGGCCTTCTCAAGGTGGAGAGCGACCTTCGGGGTCTGGCCGACCGGTATGGGTTCACGGCGGTGGAAGTGAGCCGCGAGCCCTCCCGGGGCATGGAGGATACGGTTCCGATCCTGTTTGCCTTTCAGGGCTCCTTGCGGGGGGTCATGGATTGCCTGGAGTCGCTTCGAAAGGAGTACCCGTACCTGCCCGTGGCCCGCATGGCTCTCAAGGTCGAACCGGGAGAGAAGCGGGTGCGCTGCCAGGCGCTTCTGAACTACCGTTACCGCGTGGTCTCCACAGGGAGCCAGACATGAAGATCCCGATCGGCAATCCTCAGCGGCTGTCTCTGGGCGCCTGGATTCTCGCGGCCCTGCTGCTCGTGGTCCACAACGGGTTGAGCCTGACCGAGGTCCTGGATCCCCCTCTGCCCGGCTATCCGAACGACATCCGGGGGCACGGTCACGTCAAAGTTTGGGGTGAGATGGGTGAGAGGGGGGCGAGGGGTGTGAGAGGAGGGCAAGGTTTAGCAAGTGGGGGGTAGCGTAGGAAGGA
>Ga0315298_1006350_pt1 | contig 16165 bp, 21 predicted proteins | sample WHS_1_MG_FD_203077 | JGI IMG/M metagenome (GOLD analysis project Ga0315298, IMG submission 203077) | Extremophilic microbial mat communities from Washburn Hot Springs, YNP, Wyoming, USA - WHS_1_MG | ecosystem: Environmental > Aquatic > Thermal springs > Hot (42-90C) | place: USA: Wyoming... | reverse complement strand
GGAGACAAAACCGTTGACTTAAAAAGAAAATTAGAAAGGCAGCTTGAAAAAGATATTCAGTCTATGCTTGCTAAGGTAGTAGGTCCGGAGAGAGTAGTAGTTAAAGCCAGCGTAGAGCTTGAAACAGGAAAAGTCCATCAAAAAGATGAAATCTATGATCCGGATAAAGTAGCGGTAGTTAGCGAGAGAAAAATTAAGGAATCGGAAACGGAAGAATCTCAAACAATAAACGCACCGCCGGGTACACCAACAAACGTCCCCCCTGTAATGAATACGCCTGTAATGGGTGGGGGAGGAAAGAAAAAAGAAAAGAGTGATATAACAACAAATTACGATGTTTCTAAATCGATGATAGAAACACAAAAACCACTGTTTACTATTAAAAAAGTAAGCGTTGGTGTTATGATTGATGGAAAGTATAAAGAAATTAAAGATAAGGATGGCAATATAATAAAACAATTTGAGCCAAGAAGTCAGCAAGAACTACAATCCTATGAAAATTTAATCAAAAGTGCTATAGGATTTGACCCAAACAGAGGAGATCAAGTTACCGTAATCAGCGTTCCATTTGAAGCTACCTCCACGCAGGAAGAAGTATCTACTAAACAGCAAAATTTAATAATGTATGTAATTTCAGGAATATTACTTTTACTTATACTGGGTTTATTAGCGTTTATTTTTATCAAAAAGAAAAAACAGAAAAAAGAAGAAATTATTACTGCTACTACTCTTTCAGCACCATTAGCCGGGGTTGCTGCTGAAGCATTAGCAAAAAAATATGAAGAAGAAAAAAGTTTAGTGTCGGAAATAGAAAAATTACCTGAATATCTAAAAATATTAGAAATAGCCGAAGAAAATCCTCAAATGATAGCTAATATCATAACAAAATGGATTAAAGAAGATACTAAAAAATGAAGCTGAATTTAACTGATTTTACTCAGCTTAAAAATATTTCTGAAAATTTAGAAGAAAAAGAAAATGACTATAATTTAGAGAAAGAAATTGAAATTTTAAAAAATCAAATTAATCAATTATTAAAACAAATTGAAATAGAGAAGGAGAATGCTTATAAAAAGGGCTTTGAAGATGCTACAAAGTCCTTGGAAGAAAAGTATAAAAATATATTAGAACAAAAAATAAAAGAAATAGAAGCAAGCTTTAATGACAAATGCAGCGCCGAAATTAAACAAGCTCAAGATACTATTGAGAAAATACAAAATAGCTTAAAACAGCATTATCAAACATATTTAGCAAAAATATCGGAAATAATATCTGACAGTATAGCAGAAATCTTAGAATTTCTATACATTCACGAAAAAGACCCCGAAAAAGTTGCTGAAAAAATAAATGAGATATTAGAAGAGTTAAGGGAATTTAAAGTATTAAAAATTAAAATCAGTAAAGACCAAAATTTGGAATTGTTACAAAAATTTCTATCTAATATATCTTTAGAAATAGATGAAAAATTAGAAGGAAATGATTTTATTGTTGAGTTTGATAATGGAAAAATAGAAAATAAATTTAGAGAAAAAATAGAGATTGTAAAAGATGAAATTAAAAGAGAGATTAAAAAACTATCCGAAATATAAAGCAATTGGGAAAGTAAGAAAAGTTATAGGTAATACTATAGAGGCAATTATCCCAAAAGTTAGTATTGGAGACAAGTGCATAATAGATAAATCTATAGAATCAGAAGTAATTGGATTTAAAGATGATACAGCATTGTTAATGAGTTATGAAAATTTGGACGGCATAAAAGTTAATAGTTCTGTAGAGGTTTGCTACACAAAGCCGTCTGTCCTTGTAGGCTGGGATTTGCTTGGAACTATTGTAGACCCTTTTGGAAGACTTTTAAATAAAGAAAAAATTAACTATTCCAATAGCTATTATCTTAAACTTGAGACTATAAATCCTTTAGAAAGAGAAAGAGTTACAGAGGTCTTAGATTTAGGAGTTAGAGCAATAAACGCTTTGTTTACCGTTGGAAAAGGACAAAGAATGGGAATTCTCGCCGGTGCAGGTGTTGGAAAAAGTACCCTCTTAGGAATGATTTCAAGGTTTACAGAGAGCGATGTAAACGTAATAGCTTTGATAGGTGAAAGAGGCAGAGAAGTCAGAGAGTTTATTGAAGATAGCCTAAAAGAAGAGGGATTAAAAAAATCTGTGGTTGTAGTAGCTACTTCCGATATGCCGCCTTTAGCTAAAATAAGAGCAGTTATGACTTCTCTTGCTATAGCGAGATACTTTTCAAATATTGGTAAGAATGTACTTTATCTTTTAGACTCTTTAACAAGAGTAGCTATGGCACAAAGAGAAATAGGACTATCTGCAGGAGAACCGCCAACAACAAAAGGATACACTCCATCAGTGTTTACACTTCTACCAAGAATCATAGAGCAAGCCGGAAATTTTAAAAATAAAGGAAGTATTACAGGAATATACACAGTTTTGGTTGAAGGTGATGAAATTCAAAACGACCCTATAGCAGATGCTGCTATTTCATTTTTAGATGGTCATATTGTATTATCAAGACAAATTGCAAATAAAAGAATTTATCCCGCTATTGATATTCTAAAAAGTATTAGCAGATTAATGCCCCAGCTTGTTAATGACGAAATAATGTTATATCAATCAAAAATTATAAGCTTGGAAGCAAAGTATAGAGAAATGGAAGACATGATAAACTTGGGACTTTATAAAGAAGGGTCTTCCATAAAAGTAGATTTAGCAATTAAAATGCATCCGGTTATAGAAGAATTTATTAAGCAAGATATAAACGAAAAGATTAATTTCAAAAAAAGCATTGATGATTTAAAAAATGTGTTAAACTATTTTACAAACATAGGGGGTGAATTAAGATGATAGACACCTCATTAACAACGTTTCCAGATTCAGCTACGTCCAATAAACCAAAGGTTGTTGATGCTAATTATGATAACTCTAAGATGAGTCAAAATGATTTTCTTAAAGTACTTCTTGCAGATTTAAAGTGGCAAGACCCATTGAACGCTAAGGATATCTCGGATTTCATAGACAACAGTGTTAAACTTAGACAAATGGAATCTTTAGACGGTATACAAAAATTAGTAGATACACTTTCAACGTTTACAAACAGCATAGTAAACGCATCTTCAATGATAGGTAAAAAAGTTAAGTATGAAGGAAATCAGACTTATGTATCACAAGGTCAATCAAACATTGAGTTTAAATTAAATGCTCCAGCACAAAACGTTAAAGTTTCATTGGTAGATTCTAACGGCAATATAGTTGAACAAAAAGAATTTACAAATTTAAATGGAAATACTACATATCCTTTATCAATAGAAAATCAAAATTTAACAGATGGTTATTATAAAGTATTAATATCAGCAAAAGATTCTGCTGGAAACGACGTCAAAGCAACTATTTACTCAACGGGAATTGTAAATGGTATATTAAAAGATAATGGTAGTTTAAGTGCGAAGATTAATAATGTAAATGTGTCCTTAGATAAAATATTAGAAATAAGTATGTAAAGGAGGGACAGCCATGCTACAGTCATTTTATACAGCAATAACTGGATTAAACGGAAATCAGCAGTGGTTAAATGTGATATCTGATAATATTGCCAATGTTAATACAGTTGGTTTTAAATCAGAAAGAGTTACTTTTGAAGATTTAGTTGCTCATAGCTTAACAACTTTTGCTAACAATACACCTAAAAATACAGAAATTGGTGGTGGGTCTTTCGTTGCCCTTACTACAAAAGACTTTTCACAAGGATCTTTTATGAATACAAACTCTCCAACAGACCTTGCATTAGATGGAGAAGGATTTTTTATGGTTAAAGATAATCAAGGAACTGTTTACTATACAAGGGCAGGACAGTTTAGATTGGATGCTAACGGAGATTTAGTAAACGTTGACGGAATGAAATTACAAGGATGGACGCTTGATAATAATGGTAATATTGCAGGAGCTTTAGATAAAATAAACATTCCTTATGCTATTCCTCCAACGATAACAACAAAAATAAATCTTGTTGAACCAACAAATTTAGACTCAAGATCAAATGTCATATCTGCAACTTTTGATCCAACAGATTCAACCACGTTCAATTATGTAAACTCAATGACTATTTATGATTCTCTTGGAAATCCACATACTTTATCTTTCTATTTTCAAAAAACGAATGAAAGTTCAACAGGAAGCACTTGGAAAGTTTATGCGTATAAGGACAACGATTTAACAACACAAGTAGGAAGTTCAACTTTAAACTTTGATACAAATGGAAATTTAACATCAGGTTCTCCGTTTACATTATCTTTAACTTTATCAAATGGAGCAACTTCTCCACAGTCAATTTCTGTTGATGTTTCAAAAATAAAACAAGTAGCTTCAGATTTTATATTTTATGCAAAGCAAGATGGTTTTGCTAAAGGAGATTTGCTTGGAGTTGCCGTTGCTGAAGATGGTATTGTAAAAGGTATGTATTCAAACGGAAATGTTAAAAATATTGCAAGGCTTGCAGTAGCAACATTTAAAGATAAAGAAATGCTTGTTAGAAAAGGTAATAACTTATATTTACCAAATACCCAAACATTTACTCCAATCATTACACCCGGGGGAATTTTGAGTAAAGTAAGAAGTGGGTTCTTAGAATTTTCAAACGTTGACATTTCAAAAGAGTTTATCAACCTCATTACAGCACAAAGAGCGTATCAAGCTAACGCAAGAGTTATTACTACAGATGATCAAATACTTCAAGAAGCAATGAATATCAAGAGATAAAAATCATGACAACTCCACATATCACAATAAAGAGGTAGGTAATGGCTGAGGAGAAGGAAAATCAAGAACAGCAGCAGGAAGAAAAAGGTGGCGGGAAGAAGAAGTTAATCATCATATTAATTCCTGTTTTGTTATTAGCATTGGGCGGTGGAGGTTTTTTTGTATATAAAACTTTCTTTGCTAAAGAAGAGAAAGAAAAACCACCGGAGAAAATTGCAAATGAAATAAAAAAAGCTGAAGAGCAAGGGGTAGAGTTAGAGGTTGGAACTTTTGTAGCGAACTTGGCTGATAAAGATGCTGATAGATATATAAAAGTTACTATAATCATGGAAGTTCAGGATGAGAAAGTAAAGGAAGAGGCTACAAAAAGAATGCCTCAGATAAAAGATGCAATTAATACGCTATTATTCACAAAAACAAGCGAAGAACTAAAATCACCAGAAGGAATTGAAAAACTTAAAGAAGAGATTATTAGAAGAACAAATGCTATTTTACCCCTTGGTGGAGTTAAAGATGTTTACTTTACAGAATTTATAATACAAACAAGTTAAATTGGAGAATATAATATGCGTGAGGATATAGAAGTAGATGAGATATATAAAAAAATTAGCTTGATAAAAGATATAAATATACCTATTGTAATAGAATTGGCAAGTTTAAAAAAGAATTTTGAGTTTTTACTTAACTTAAAAGAGGGTGATATTATAGACTTTGAAAAGAACATTGAAGATTTTGTAAATATATATTTTTTAAATGAAAAAGTAGGATTCGGTGAACTTGTTAATGTAAATGAAAAGTACGGGGTAAGATTAGTAGATTTAATAAAATGATAGATTTTTCAATAATTTTTAAGTTAATTTTATCTTTGCTGATAGTAATTGGAACATTATATGGACTTTTATTTTTTCTTAAAAAATATTCAATACCATTTAGCAAATCCGGTCAAGAAGATATAAAAATCAGGGACGTTAAATTTATTTCCAAGGATATAGGCTTAGTTACAATCGAGTTTGATAATAAAATATTTCTACTTGCATTTCAAAATGGTAAAATAGAAAAAATCAGTGAAAAAGAAACTACTCAAAATCTTGAGCATAAAGAATAGATTAAAAAATAAAAATCTTATGAGATGCATCAGGTGAGAAATTGGGAATTTTTATAGAACCAAAACAGAAATCCTTAGGACATCGTCCTCTATATGTATATGACAAGAGAGGTGAGAAAGTTAGAAGTAAAAGATGCACGTTTCTGAAGCCGGCAAAGATTCTCCTTGCCTGGCACTACTACGTCATTCTGAGCATAACAAAGAATCTACTCTTTTTTTATTCAAAAAAAACATTAAAACATTTAAATTTTCAGCTTAATTATTTCGATATAACAAACAAAATAACGCCTCATTCTGGAGTTAGAAAAAAATCTTACAATATTTTAAATTTCTCACACAATATATATCTCATAATGTCTATAACTATTGTTTTAACGCTTTTAAACTTTTCCTTTTCTTATGCTGATACACTCTCGGAGACTTTGGCAGGATTTAACCGTTTAGATACAACCCTAAAAATTTTATTACTAATCACTATCATAAGCATAGCACCGGCATTATTGATAAGCGTGACTGCCTTTGTAAGAATTGTTATAGTATTATCATTGTTAAGACACGCTCTTGGCATTCCAACGGCACCGCCAAACCAAGTAATAGTAGGTCTTGCACTTTTTTTAACCATTTTTGTAATGAAACCAACTTTCGAAAAAATAAATGAAGTTAGTATTTTTCCATATTTAAAGAAGCAGATATCTGATATACAAGCAATAGAAAACGCAAAAGAGCCTTTAAAAGAGTTTATGCTAAAAAACACAAGAAAAGAAGATTTAAAACTATTTTTAGATTTAGCCAATGAAAAACCATTATCTCCAAAGGATATCAGCATTTCAACCTTAATTCCGGCTTTCATGATAAGCGAAATTAAAACTGCCTTTGAAATTGTTTTTATAATATACTTACCATTTCTTGTTATAGATTTCATAGTTGCAAGCATCTTGATGTCCATGGGTATGATGATGATACCGCCGATGTTTATATCTTTACCTTTTAAGCTTATGCTGTTTGTCCTTGCAGATGGCTTTGAACTTTTAGTCAAAGCTCTTGTTAGCAGTTATAAGTAGTGAGAGGTGCAACAATGACGATCGATATGGCAGTTAATTTAACATCTGACATGTTTAAAATTGCTATTTTAGTTGCCGGTCCGGTAATTCTAATAACCTTTATTGTTGGACTTTTGATTAGTATATTTCAAGCTGCTACACAGATAAACGAAATGACTATAACATTTGTTCCGAAAATCATCGCGGCGGTGATAGGTTTAATCATTTTTGGCTCATGGATGACAACAAAATTAGTTGATTATACAAAAGAAGTATTGATGATGATCTTAAAGATTGTGCAATGAGTAAAAAATGGTACTAATAACACCCGACCAAGCTATAGCTGTTGCACTGATATTTTCAAGAATAATTGCGTTTTTTATGGCTTTTCCGCTTATTTCATCTCCAATAATTCCTCATAATGTAAAAGTTTTATTAGTCGTTTCTTTTGCTTACTTTACAATGCTAAATTTCAATATAAAGTTAGAAATAAAAGAATACGATTTGTTAATATTCCTTACACTAATTCTAAAAGAAGTTTTTATTGGCTTTTCCTTAGGAATAATAGTTAATATATTTATTGGAGCTTTTTCTTACGCTGCAGAAATAATTAGCTATCTCATGGGGCTAACAGTTTTAAATATGTTTAACCCAGCTTTTGGTCAAACTTCTGTGTTATCCGGATATTTTCTTTTTTTATTTTATTTCTTGTTTTTTATATCCGGAGCTTATCAAATTTTTATAGGAGCTTTGTTTAAAAGCTTTGAAGTGATTCCTCTTTCTTCTTTTAATATAAATAACGGAGTGTTTGAATTTATCATCAAAAAAAGTTCAGATATTTTTTTACTGTCTTTTCAGATGGCATTCCCGTTTATTTTAGTCTTACTCGTATTTAATATAGTTTTGGCATTGATAAACAGATTGATCCCTCAAATAAACGTTTTTATGGTTGGTCTTCCGGCACAGATTTTTATTGGATTTGTCATACTTATATTTGCAAGTTCATTAATAATAAGTGTAGGTCTTAACTTTATTGATAAAATGACGAATTATTATTTAACTTTAATGAAAATTTTCAGCAGGTAAAAAATGGCTAAAGACCCACGCAAAACCGAAAAAGCAACCCCGAAACGAAAGCAAAAAGCCAGAGAAGAAGGACAAGTTCTCAAAAGTATGGACGTATCTATTTCTGCATCATTGTTTATCATTTTTATTGTTCTAATATTTTATTTACCTTTTGCATACAAGTATCTTCTTGGATACTTTAAATATACGTTTTCAAATCCGTTATATCTAATTCCAGAAAATGGAAGTATGTTTATTTGGTTTACACTTAAAATATTAGCAATCTTGATACTACCTGTCATTCTTATTCTTTTTGTGATTGCGATCGCATCAAATGTTATGCAGTTTGGATTTCTATTTACACTGAAACCTCTTACTCCAAAGCTTGATAAATTAAATGTTATTTCTGGGATAAAAAGACTATTCTCTTTGACTGTTTTATTTGAGCTAATTAAAAATCTTGCCAAATTAACTGTAGCATTGTTTTTATCTTATTTTCTTGTAAAGTATCTATTAAATGACTTTTTAGTTTACATGACAGGCTCTATTAACAATCAAATTTATGTTTTGAGTAAAACGATTATTATCCTTGTAATGTCGTTTGCTTTTTTATCTGTACCAATAGCCATCGCCGATTTTCTTTATAGGAGATATGAATACGAAGAAAACCTTAAAATGACAAAAGATGAAGTTAAAGAAGAAAGAAAATCCTACGAAGGAAACCCGTTAGTCAAGAGAGAGATTAGAAAAAGAATGAGACAACTTGCACTAAAAAGAATGATTGCAGAAGTTCCAAAAGCAGACGTTGTAATCACAAACCCAGAACACTATGCTGTTGCATTAAAGTATGAAAGAGGAAAAATGCATGCACCAAAAGTATTAGCAAAAGGACAAGATTTAATAGCCCAAAAGATTAAAGAAGTAGCAAAAGAACATGACGTTAAAATAGTAGAAGACCCACCATTAGCAAGAACATTATACAGTAGTTGTGAAATTGGAGATTATATTCCAGAAAATCTCTATGAAGCAGTAGCAAAAATATTAGCAGAAATTTATAAAGTTAAAAAAGTGGTATAATAATGATAGATAAATGTTTTTTAATGTGGAGGCATTATGAATCTTAAATCAATAAAAGCCCTTTTTTTATTTATTTTACTTGTAATTAATTTATCCTTTGCGCAAATAAGCATTAAACCTGGAGAAATATCATATATAGAAGTTCAGTATAACAATATATTAGTAGCCGGAGAAACATACAATATAACCTTAAAATTCACAGATGCTTTTGGAAACCCATCTAACAATTTCGGTCTTGGATCAAAGATAAAAGTAGTATCTAACGGCCTTGAAATTAGTAAACCTGAGATTTATCCGGGGGATATAAAAAACGGGGAAACCATTATTACAGTTAAAGGAAAAAAGGCTGGTTTTTATAGCTTAACATTTTTTTTAGATGAAAAGCCATTAATTCTTAAAGTTTTACCACTTGAAGCCTTAACGTCATATATGAATTTTAGAGTAATAAATAATAAAGCAGAAACAGCGGTAATAGAATCTAAGGATACTTATTTACCCGGTTATCCGTATGAAATAAGAATAAGCTTTTTTGATAGAGAAGGAAATCCAGTATTAGAAAAATCACATATTAACCAAACTTTCCTTATTAATGCAAATGGAAGTATTAAAGAGGTGAATATAAATGATTTTAATGGAAATATGTACAAATTTGATATATTACCTTTTACAGTTGAAGATTTTAACATTGTTGTCCAGGATAAATCTAATAAAAACATCTTAGCGTCAAAAACTATAAAGTCTGAGATACAAACCATAGGAAAAATTGAGGTAATTGCTCCATCAGAAACTGAAGCTGGAAAGCCATTTGCTCTAGAAATAAAAGTTTACGATACTCAAGGTAGATTAATAAAAGTATACGATAAAATCGGTAAAGATATAAAGCTAAAAGTTAATGGCTCTGGAAGAATAATTCCTGATATAATTCCAAAAGAAGCGTTTGTTGAAGGCGTAGCCCAAATTCAAGCTATTTATACAAAAAGTGAAACAATCAATATAGAGCCTGTAATTCTTGGATTGAATGCAAGTATTGATGTAGAAAAAAAAGCTCAAAAGGAAGAGAAAAAAATAGTAGAGCAACCTAAAAAGGAACAAGAATTACCAACAGAAAAAAAATCTGAACAAACACCGGAGAAAAAAGAAAAGAAAGCCACCACCATAAAATTAAAATTTCCATTAGAACTTGGAATAATTAGCAAAGTAAACCTAATTTCTTCAAAAGAAAGTAATTATATATATAAGATTTACTTTTCAAAGAGAAATTTAGAGTATGAAGTAAGAAACTATGAAAAAGATATTTTTATAGGAAAAGAAAATATAGGAAAACTAAACTTCGTTGAAGATAAAGACCATAACATAGTTTTAAATATATCTTTGAAAGACGATTATACAGCAGAAGCTTCATTGTTGAAGGATTCAAAAAATACTATTGAAGTTAAGGTTGTTGAAAAATGATAGAAAAGATAATCCTAATTCCTATTATTCTTAATCTTGTCAATCAGCCAAAAGAGACAATCGAAAATGAAAATGTTATAGAAATTCCCATATATAAGCAGGAAATTTCCATTCCGATTTCTAAAAAGAAAAAGAATTCTTACGTGTCAAGAAAAAGAAAAAATTTAAATTTTAAGGTAAATGTTTATAAAGATTCTAATTATCTTCATATAAAAATTTCTATACCAAGAAAATATCTAAAATCTAATCAAACAATAAAACTGCCACCGAAAAAAGTTGATGTAGAAATAGAAGAATAAAATATAAAGGAGTTAAGATGCATCGAGGAATAGTAATTTTAGATTTTGGTTCTCAATACACCCAGTTAATAGCAAGAAGGATAAGAGAGTTAAATGTCTACAGCGAGATTTTGCCGTTTAACGCATCAGTAGAAGAGATACTAAAACATAATCCAAAAGGAATAATATTTTCTGGTGGTCCTGCCTCTGTTTATGAGCTCGATGCACCTAAGCCGGATGAAAAAGTTTATGATTTAGGATTGCCTATTCTTGGAATTTGTTATGGACTTCAGCTTATAACACATCATTTTGGTGGAGAGGTAATAAAGGCTGACAAGCATGAGTATGGTAAAGCTGAGTTAGAAGTTTTAGACCATGAAGACCTTTTTTATAACATTCCACACTATACACAAGTTTGGATGAGTCATGCAGATAAAGTAGTAAAACTACCGGAAGGTTTTGAAGTAATCGGCAGAACGTTCAATGCACCTTTTGCGGCTGTAAGAAACAAAGAACATAAAATTTGGGGCGTTCAGTTCCATCCGGAAGTAAGTCATACACTCCTTGGTAAAGAAATGCTGAAAAACTTTGCAGTCAGAATTTGTAAATGTAAACAAGACTGGACTATGGGCAATTTCTTAATGGAAAAGCAGGCTGAAATAAGAAAAATGGTAGGTGACAAAAAAGCAATCTGTGCTTTGTCCGGTGGTGTTGATTCGTCCGTTGCTGCAGTTTTGGTTCATAATGCGATTGGAAGTAATTTAACTTGCATCTTTGTTGACAATGGACTTTTGAGAAAAGGTGAAAGAGAACAGGTAGAAAAAACATTTAGAGACAATTTCCATATTCCATTGATAGTAGTAGATGCAAAAGATAGATTTTTAAAGGCATTAAAAGGAATCACAGACCCGGAGCAAAAAAGAAAGATAATCGGCAATCTTTTTATAGAAGTCTTTGAAGAAGAAGCGAAAAAATTAAAAGATGTAGAGTACTTAGTTCAAGGTACATTATACCCGGACGTTATAGAAAGTGTATCAGTCAAAGGACCATCAGCAGTTATTAAAACTCACCATAACGTTGGCGGACTACCGGAGAGAATGAACTTAAAGCTTATAGAACCGCTAAGAGAATTATTTAAAGATGAAGTAAGAGAGCTTGGCATAGAGCTTGGATTGCCAGAAGAGATTATTTATAGACAACCATTCCCAGGACCCGGTTTGGCTATAAGGGTAATTGGTGAAGTAAATGAAAATGATTTAAATATTTTAAGAGAAGCAGATGCAATAGTTTTAGAAGAAATAAAAAAAGCAGGACTTTATAAAGATTTATGGCAATCTTTCGCAGTTTTACTGCCAATTCATACAGTCGGAGTAATGGGTGATTATAGAACATACGAGAAAGTTATAGCAATCAGAGCAGTAGAAAGTACGGACGGAATGACAGCTGACTGGGCAAGGCTTCCGTATGATTTACTTGACACGATGATGAGACGAATAATTAACGAAGTAAAAGGTGTCAATAGAGTAGTTTATGATATCTCTTCAAAGCCACCTGCAACCATAGAATGGGAATAATTTGAAAATAGGAATAGCATTATCCGGCGGTGCAGTAAGGGGACTCGCTCATATTGGAGTTTTAAAAGCCTTAGAAGAGCTTGACATTAAGCCAGATATAGTCTCTGGAGTTAGTGCCGGCTCTATCATTGGTTCTTTTTACTGTGCCGGATACTCTCCCAAAGAGATGGAAGAGATTGCTTTAAAAACCAATTTAAACAGCTTCATACTTCCTTCTATTTCTAAAAAAGCTCTCTTTAGCTTAGATAAATTAGAAAGCTTTTTGGAAAAATACATTGGAAAGATAAATATTGAAGATTTAAGAATTCCTCTAATAATCGCAGCAACAAATTTAAATAAAGCAACCATAGAATATTTTCAAAGTGGAAGTTTAATAAAAACAGTTAAGGCTTCTTGCAGTATTCCAGTCATGTTTAAACCTGTTAAGATTGATAAATATTTCTATGTTGACGGGGGTGTTATGAATAACCTTCCAGTAGAATCTTTAAGAGAAAATGTAGATTTTGCAATAGGTGTGGAAGTAAACCCATTCTTAGAAGAAGAGAAAGATTTTAATAACATAATTTCAATAGGCATAAGAAGTTTTTATCTTGCCATTAGGTCTAACACTGAAACAAGCAAAAAGCTTTGCGATTTAGTTATCCAGCCAATAGAACTTGTTAATATTCCATTGTTTGCTACTTGGAAAGCAAAAGAGGCGATAGAAATAGGTTATACTTTTGCAAAAGAGTTAATTAAAGAGCAAATAAGAAAATGACAGATAATTATACAAACGTTTTAATCCTTAACTATTTACCTCTAAACAAATACTTTAATCATTTGAAATTAGAAATGTATCGATTTTTTTAATCATTTAATTGTGTTAGAATATTACTATACTTGAACCATCTTTCATATTTTAGGAGGGAAATATTAATGTTAATTAATCGTATTAAAATATTAATATTATTATTAATATTGGTCTTTTATTCAACGTATACATTAGCACAAATAAAAGTTGAATCAGGTAATATATCTTATTTTCAAGTAAACTATAAGAAAACTGTTAGAGCCGGGGAAGAAACCACCATTACTATTACTGCCAAAGACCCTTTTGATAACGATGTTACAGATTTTTCAGGAAAAGTTATATTAGAAATTAATAATAAAGATGAAGTTATTACTTTTTCAAGTGGTGTTGGAAGTTTAAAATTCTATTCTGAAACGGCAGAAAATACAATTTTAAAATTTATTTAGAAAATGAGCCATTTAAGATAAAAGATTCTTATACATCTGGTTTTCTAAATGAATTTAGCATTTACGTTTTAAACAATAAAATTTCTAAAATTGAAATCATAACTTCTCCTGAATTTTTACCTGAGTATGAAAAAGAATTCTCTATAGTTGCGTATGATAAATATGGGAATTTAGTTAATGATACTTCTCATGGTGAACAATCCCTAATAATTCAAACTAATGGAAGCTTTAAAACTATCATAAGAAATAAGGAACTTGAAAACGGAAGAAAAACAATAAAATTTATTCCTTCTGAATTACACGATATAAAAATAGAGGTTTTCGATGAAAATAAATCCCTACTTGGGTCGAAAACTTTAGCTTTTGTTAGACAAATTCCAAAATATATAAAAATTGCAATGCCGGAGAAAGCAAGAGCAGGTGAAGAGTTTGAAGTAAAACTTAGTGTTTATGACCAAGACGGTTTGTTAATAAAAGTCTATGACTAGATAGGAAAACCTGTAAAATTGGCTCATAATGGTTCAGGAAGACTAATACCGGATATTGTATATCCTCAGCTATTTTCTAAAGGTATAGCTATAGTAAAGCTGATTTATACAAAAAATGAACAAATTAAAATTACACCTACAATTGAAGGATATGAAAAAATATCTTATAGCGAAGGGCCTAAGGAACCGGCACAAGAAACTCCAAAAAAAAAGAAAAAGCACCGGAGATAGTAAAAAAAACCAGAAACAAAAGAGAAAATTATTCCGGATAAAATAGTTAGAGCTAAAGAGCCAGTCAAAATTTTAAATCTTTTTATACCTAAAAACATTGGAAAGCTTGAGAACGTTGAAACATTGAAAGAAGAAAATGGAATTAAAATCTTAAAGTTAGTTATTTCCAATAGAAATAGAGATATAGAAGTTATAAAAGTAAACAGAAATATAGAAGTTAACGGAAGAGAAATTGGAAGATTATCTTTATATGAAAATCAAGAAGGCGAAATTGAGATAGAAATAAAAACTCTACCAAATTACACTGTAAATCCTGTGTTAGATAAAAGCCAAAATTTAATTAAATTAGAAATATATAAAAATTAAAAGTTAGATAATGTCGGGAAAGTGAGAGTGTTCCAAAATTTTTGTTAGTTTACCTTTCCGTGTCATCCTGAGGACGAAGTCCGAAGGATCTCTTTTTCGATCTTTTGACTTGAAAGAAAAGTATGAGATTCTTCGCCGGCTGCAGAATGACAGTTTGGATTTTTGGAACAGTCTTCCGGGAAAGTTAACATTGAGAGCCTGTATTTTTAATTTTTTTGACGTTGATGAACATCAGAAGTTTATTTTTTAAATAAGAAGTGAAGATGTTTTAATGTTTTAAAAAATTTTTTATATTGTACAATGTATATATAAATATAACTTTACTTTTTCCTGTCATCTTTATGGCTCTACTCCGAAGACTCTCCTCTTTTAAGTAGAAAAGACAAGGAAGCGAGGAATATGAGTAAGAAAGGAAGAAGATTCTTCGTTGTAGCTACAGAATAACAATCAAAAAGCTAACTAATTTTTAGACTTAGTCAAAATTTGAAAGCACTCTTGTTAAATTAAAATACTAATCAAATAACTGTATATAGGAAATATTATTTTATTTAGAACGCCTAACATTAAAAGTAGGATTAAAACAAAAAACCCATATTGCTCATATGGTACAACTTTTTCATATATACGATTAGGTAATAAGTTTAATAAAATATGTCCGCCATCTAATGGTGGAATTGGCAGTAAATTAAATATTCCAATAATAAGATTTGTCATCACAGCATACTTAAAGAAAATAACCAAGGGAACGACAATAGCTTCAATCAGATTACTAGGCATAAAAGATGCTAAGAATGTTAAAAATCCTTCGCTTCTAAATATCCAGTATAAAAGACTAAAAATAATTGCAAGAAGAAAGTTAGCTCCAGGTCCGGCAAAAGATGTAATTACTAAACCTTGCTTAAAATTAACTTTTTTGAAGTTATATGGATTTATCGGAACAGGTTTTGCCCAGCCAAACAAAAACGGAGAATTAATTAAAATCAAAAGTCCAGGAATTAACAAAGAGCCAAATATATCAATATGAGGTATTGGATTCAAAGTCAGCCTTCCTTCTAATTTTGCAGTATTATCTCCCAGCTTATAAGCAACATACCCATGAGCCACTTCATGAAAGATAACTGCAGTAAGTAAGGCTGGTATCATAAAAATAACATCAACTATATTAAAACTCATAATCCGCCTCGTTAAATTTAGTTAAGTACTAATTTTATCATAATATACCTTGGGTGAGAAATCAGCGGTTTTTATAAAATTTAAAAATGAGATCCTTCGGACTTACGTCCTCAGGATGACAAGAAAAGGTTGAATGATAAGCATAAAAGAAAGGATAACCCTATTCGTCATCGTATATTAAAGATACCAAAAATTTTTAAACTATAAAAAGAATAAGAATTATAATAATTATAGGCATGGGAGAAAAAAGGAAGGACAGATCAAGTTATCGTCATTGGTCTTTTTAAGACCGATCAGAATGTTTTAGACT
>Ga0315298_1006349_pt1 | contig 16165 bp, 16 predicted proteins | sample WHS_1_MG_FD_203077 | JGI IMG/M metagenome (GOLD analysis project Ga0315298, IMG submission 203077) | Extremophilic microbial mat communities from Washburn Hot Springs, YNP, Wyoming, USA - WHS_1_MG | ecosystem: Environmental > Aquatic > Thermal springs > Hot (42-90C) | place: USA: Wyoming... | reverse complement strand
TCCTTTAAAACGGGTAATAATTTCAAGGGATTGGGTAAGAATGGTAAACAGGTTAGTTCCTCCTCTTGGTCAGGGGACGACTATGCAAAGCTGTTTAAGCAGTTTTGTATAGATTTATAGACCAGGTTTCTGGTGGTGAGAATGATAGATAAGAGTGAGTTAGAGAAGGAGCAGAAGGTAGTTCAAAGTGAACAGGTATTTGTAGTGAAATTGCCTTCAAAAGGCAAGCACGGGTATACTGATACTATTAAGTGCAGACCGTTGAAGGTTAGAGATGTTAAAGCATTAGTTGCTGATCCACTTGAAGATGAAGTAGAATACGTGAGTAGGTTGATTGATGCGATTCAGGGCACTATAGTTGAAGGCAAGATAAACTTGCGAGAACTATCAATGCCAGACTTTAAGAAGGTTTTGTTAGCTCATAGAGTAAACAGTATAGGCGCTGTGTTTGAGCTTGGTTTCTACTGTAGCTGTAAAGATGAACTACAGACTGTGAAGTATGATTTGATGCAGTTAGATGAGAAAGAGATTAGTGACTCTTATGTAGAGCCAGTGCAGTTGAATAGTTTCAGTGTTAGATTTCCAAGAGTATATGGATACATACCAGAAGGCAAGAAGAGTTTCAGTGATGTAACAGATTTTGATGTGTTAGCTAGCGCTGTAGTGGGTAAGGATGTTGAAGAATTGACGCTGAAGGAAATGAAAGAAGTGCAGGCATTTGTAGAGAAGTGGGATGGTAGCTATGGAGTGCAAGAGGATGTAGAGATACCTTGCAAATACTGTGGGAAGAAAGTGAGGGTAGGTATCCCATTTTTTCTATTTATTCAAAGATGGTAGTATACTAGAATGGCTGTTGAATATCAGGTTTCTGATGATGTATTACTGCCATGTTATTCTTTCTGAAGATGAGTATGTTTACACTTGGAAGCGTTTTATGTATATGCTTGAAGAGACTAAAAAGCAAGAAGCAGAAATGCTGAAGCGGAGGAAGTAAGTGGCTGACAAGAATTTTGAAGACAGCTTACAGGATAGAAAGGCAAGCAGTGATGATATATATAGTCAAGCAGAAGAGAGTGGAACTGGTAGTGGCTTAAATTTAGCACCTAGCTATGGTAATAGAAAGAGTTTAGATGATATAAAGAAGAGCCAAGATAGTCTTTTTAAGGGTGTGAATAAGAATGTAGATGATTTGAAGAAGACTGTTTCTGATGTGAATGAATCGCTGACTGATATGAAAGGTTCTGTCAGTGATGTAAGTAAAGAACTAGATAAGCTTGCTAAAGATGTTGGTGAACATAGAAAAGAGATTTTAAGTAAGTTTGACAGTACTGTTAAGGATTTGAATTCAAAGTTTAAAGATATTGATTTCAGTAAGGTTAAGCGTGAAAGTGAAGATGAGGTAAGCAGTAAGAGAGCGGTTGTTGATGAGTATAGAAAGTCAATTGAAGAGTTTAGGAAGGCACGCAGAACCTTAAGAACGAATGGTGAAAGTGAAGGCAAACCACGAGAGACTAATAGTATTTCTCAAGATATTAGAAGGTTGCGAGAAAGCACTACAGGTCTTTTTAAGAAATACACTGGCAGTAAAGTACTGCATGAGCAACCTGTTAGTAAGATTAAGACAAGCTACAGCACATCAGAGAAAAGCAGTAAGCTTGCTTCTTCTGCACTAAGAGAGTTTAGTTCTGTGGGTGAAGAGATACGAAAGGGTATCTATGGCGCTGTGTTTGGTCCTTTAGCTTCTTTTATCCATCCACTTGATGAGTTTGTTGTAGATAAGCTTAAGGAGTTGAAGAAGGGTAAAGAAGAAACTCTAGGTGATGAAGACAAAAAGACTGCAGGTGGTAAACGCAGTAGCTTGTATGATAATTTATTTGATAGAAGCAAGAAAGAGCCAGAGACTACAAGCAGTAAGACTGCAGGTAGTAAGGCTAGTGGTATTTTTAGTGAAGGTGGTTTGTTTGGTAGGAAGAATGATTTCTTACTGAAAGACGCTAAACTAGTTCAAGAAAGAGATGCTAAACTAAAGGCAGATAAAGTTTACATTGATGCTAAAAGCGTACTAGGTGGAGCAGGAGCGGGTGGTGCTTCTGATATCTTTTCTGGTAAAGGTGGTGCATTAAGCAAGATAGGCGGTTGGTTAGTAGGTGGTGGTTGGAAGAAGTTAGGTTTAGTTGGTTTAGCACTGGGTAGTATAGGCACAGCTATAAGTGGATATCAAGAAGGTGGAATTGGTTTAGGTGCTGCTAAAGGTGTTGGAACATTTGCTGGTGGGTTAGCAGGTGCTAAACTTGGCGCTATGGGTGGTGCAGCAATAGGTTCAATAATTCCTGGTGTTGGCACAGCAGTAGGGGGCACTGTAGGTGGCTTGCTTGGCGGAATAGCTGGAATGTTTGGTGGCGATAAGATAGCTACAGCTGTCTACAAGGGAATGAAGAAGCTTATTAGCGATAAAGATTGGGTAGGTTCATTGAAGCGTGGTTTCGGTGATGCAGTGTCGTGGCTGGGTGATACACTGTCTAATTTAGTTGATGCTGTGAAGAATGGAATTAAGTGGGTAGGCGATAAGACTAAAGGTGTGGTAGATACTGTTAAAGGTGGTGTAGAGAAAGCGATTGCTTGGGCAGGTGGTAAAATACCAGAATCTATTAAAGGTCCTGCAAAGGCTTTGTTTCATTCATTGACAAAGTTTGTAAGTCCTGAAGACGCTTATGCGCTTACTACAATTGCAGGCACTGAATCTGGTTTGAATGCTAAAGCTAAAGCAGGCACTAGTGATGCTTCTGGTGCTTTTCAGTTTATTAGTGGTACTTGGAAAGCTTACTCTAAAAGAGCAGGTGTAACAGCAGTAAGTCCAACCACAGCTTCACTTGAAGAGCAGGCAAAGGTAGCAGCAGAGTATTTGAAGGATGTGAAAGGTAGCTTAGCAAAGCAAGGTATGAAGTCATATAATACTACAGATTTGAAAATGGGTTGGTTTTTTGGTCCAGATACTGGTGCTAAAATATCTAAGATTGCTAAAGAGAATCCTAATATGACAATTGATGAGATGGTGAAGGCTGGGCTAATAAGCAGACAAGCTATTAAGGCAAATCAAGGTGTTTTTAAAAATGTAAGAACAGCTGGTGATCTTTATGGCTATTTTGATACGACAGTGAAGAAGTGGCAGGTTGCTGTTTCTGGTGCTGTAGATACACAGGGTAAGATAAATAAAGAACTTCCAAAGCAATTGGATGCTGTTAAAAATCAAACAGATTTAGCAAAAGAGATTGGTAGTAATCAGTTGCAAGAAAAGACAGTTAGAAGCAAACTTGTGGATGGATTGAATGCTAATTTTAATAATGTGCAGGAGCAGGCTAACCTTTCGGATGAAAGCTTGAGTGTAAGTAAGACAGCAAATCAACTTTTGTTAGAAGGCAATAATGTATTGAGCAGTGATAGTGGTGTAGCGGGTAAGCAGAATACACTTGGTATAAGTAGCTATTTATCAAAAGGTATTGCAGGTGGTAAACTAGGTGATGTTTTAAATCAAACTGGTTTAATTGGTGATGTAAGTAGTGTTAGCAAAGGATTGCTGGACGCTGAAGTGGGTAAGCAGAGTATCTTTGCTGATGCAATAGATGGGATAAAGAACGTAGTAGGAAGTATAGCAGGTAAGAAACAAGGTAGTGTGGCTGGATTAACAGCTGGCGGAGATGAGTTTAAGAAAGTGCCGTTGATGGTGGAAGACTTAGGACTATTAGCGTTACAGTTGGGGTTAGTATGAGGTTTATTACTTCTTCAAATTTGCTAACTATTAAAGCAGAGACACCGAATCCTAATATAGGCAAAGCATTTCAAGCATACATTCAAGACGAAGTAGATTTTTCAGTGCAGTTGCATTACGATACAATTTTTCAAGAAGTGTTGAATTGGAAGGGTAAGCTTAATCAATTGCTTGGTGGTGCGGAAGTATTAGCACCAGGGACAATTGAGAAATCAATGGGTGGTATATTTAGTCAAGGACTTGCATGGACAAGAAAGTTTGGTGGTATACCAGAGTATGTAACTACTAAGTTTCGCTGTGTTATGGTGAACTATGACAGCGATGCAGAGATATTCCAAGCGCTGAATTTGTTGTATGATATAACAGTACCTAGAGTAGCTAAAGGGATATCAAGAATACCACAGATGGTTGTGTCAATATCTGTAGGTGGTTGGCTAATGTTTCAGCAGTGTTTCGTTGATGATATACACCATAAGTTTTCAAAGATATCAACAAATGGCGTGCCGTTGTCTGTTGAGCTGGATTTGTCTGTCACAACTATGTATGCAGTGGATAGGGATTTATTGGGTGTTTCTGGTAAAAAGATAACTGTGAAGACGCTGGCAAGCAAATGAGCAATTACTACGACGCTTCTTTTGTAAGTGTGTATATAATGAATGCATTTGAAGAAGGATACAGACTTGATGATGGTATCAAAGTAAACAATGAATGGATTGAAGACATCTATGTATGGGAAGCATTGTGGTTTATGATACCAGCATTTAAAGTGAAGTTTACTGATTTTGGTATGAATTACTTGAACAGCAGGCATATAGGTAATGTAGTGATAAAGCTTGGCTTGAATGCTAAAGACACTGTTACATTTGACATGGCAAACTCTGAGATAAAAGATGCAGAGCTGTCAGATGTAAGAAGACCAAGCACAGTGACTGTTGGGTTGTCTGGTTTTGGTATGCCTGGATTATGGTTGATGGGTAGAGGAACGAAAGGGTATGGTATGACTAGCGCAAGCTATGCCGTGAGAACGTTTGCTGAAGGTGTTGTAGAGAGTAAGTATAATAAGTTGTGCAAGTATCTTAATTGGAATGAAGACATTGATCAGAGTTGGGATAGCAAGACATACTTGCAGGGCGGTAGAAGTGGTTTGGCTTTTCTGGCATACATGAGAGACTGTGCGTTGAATAAAAGCGGTAAGCAAGATTACTTTACTTGGTTTGCACCTAATAGTAAACAGACTGGTATAGCGTGGCAGTTTAACTTTAAGAGCTTAAGTGCTTTGAAGAATAATTCTAATTTGTTCTATTTAGAATATATTGTGAATGCTGAAGACTGGGATAAGAGCTGGAGTAACGGCGGTTACTTGGATAATAATACAATTCCTTTTATGTGGTATGAAGTGCTGTCAAGGAATACAGCATTGGACACAGCAAAGGGAAAATTTGCACATTACTTTTATGATATTGGTTCTCTTTCTGTGGCGAAAGAGATTGTGAATTCAACAGGTAATTTGGTTGGTGGTAAAGTGAAGAGCAATATTGTGGCTTCAATGCTTAACAGTGGTGATACTGTAACAGGTATGATTGTAGATGGAGCGAAGGTGTCAGTGCATGGAACTACAGTAGAGAAGGGTATTTTTGAGAAGGCAAAGACACTGCGTAAGGTGAATGTAGTGATTCCTGGTGTTAGTGCAGTTAGTGTAGGTAGTAGAGTAAGGGTAATTATTCCAGATGGTTATTCTGATGTGATAAATGCATTGAGCGGTGATTGGTTAGTAGGCGGGATTACACATATATGGAGCTCAAAGGGTAAGAATTATTTTAAGAAGTTGACGCTTGTTTCTGATGCATTGAAGTCAGAAATCAAAGGGGTTTAAACATGGATTTGAAGCCTAAGTATGATACGAATGGTTTCTTTAGGGCAAAGGTAGTAGATAACAATGATCCAATGCAGTTGGGTAGGATTAAAGTGAGAGTGTATCCGATAATGGAAGATACAGATGATGCTGGTTGTCCATTTGCTATGCCTTGCTGGAACGGCGGTATTTTGTATATACCACCAGTTAACAGCTGGGTATGGGTGTTTTTTGAAGGTAATGATGTAGAGAAGCCAGTATGGTTTGGAATGAGTACACCATTCAACGGTGTAAGGTTTCAAGCAGGAAGCACTGGTGCAAGCTTTGGAATGGGCGCAATGGATGCTGGTGGAATGTATAAAGAGCAGGGCGCTGAATATCCTGGTGCTGTAGTAATGAGAATGCCAATGAATTCAACAGTAGTGTTTTATGAAAGTGGTAGAATTCTAATAAAGAATGCAAGTGGTAATACAATAGAAATGGTTGGTAATTCAATTAATATAACTAATGTGAATGGAAGTCATGTAACGTTATCTGGTGGAGATATAGTTGCAGAGTCTAATAGTTCAGTGTTAATTAAAGCACCTGAAGTGGGTGTGGTAGGTTATGGTGGTGGTTCATCTAATGTTACTTTTGAAGGCAATTTTGTGCTGAATGGTAATTATAGTATAGTTGGCAGTTTGAATGTACAGGGAAATGTTGGTGTTGACGGCAGTGTGCGTGTAAGTGACAATATAAGCGCAGGTGGTAGTGTTTCGGCTAGCCATTGCTGTTAGGAGTAAGCAATGAATAAAGTGCTTGAGTTGTGGAGTGATGTAGATAACAAGCTTGCAATAGATAATACTGGTGATGTAAAGAAAGCTGTGAATCTGGATGCGCTGAAGTGCGCTATTGAGAATATTTTGCTGACAAGAAAAGGCGAAAGGGTAATGAGACCTGACTTTGGGTCAGCATTAGAATACTTTTTGTATGAGCCAGTTAGTGAAGCTACAGCGCATAAGATTGGCTTGGAAGTACTTTCTGCACTAAAGCAAGAGAAAAGGATTCAAGTATCAAATGTAGAAATTGCGGTGAATGAAGCTATTAGTGCGTATGAGATAAGAATTGAAGCACAGGTTGTAGGGTTGAATAAGACACTTGTGTATGAAAAGGTTTTGCTGGTGTAAGAGGGAAATATGAAAGACATTTGGAGTGTGTTTCCAGTAGAGAATGGTGAAGTGAATATATGGGCGTGGGATATAACAGAGTTTAAGCAAGCAGTGAAGAGACCAATGAGCTTATTTGCATTTACTGAAGCATATGTAGGTAGATGGGATTTGCTGGCAGAGAATCTATACAATGATTCATACGTATGGTGGGTGGTACCAATTGAAAACGATATAATGGATTTGTTTAATCCACAGCTTGTAGGTGAATTTCTATCAGTACCAGCGTATGAAGATGTGTGGGAATTCTTGGAGTTCTAATGACATTTGTTGATTTGTTTGCAGGCATAGGTGGAATAAGGATAGCGTTTGAAAGAGCAGGGTTTCGGTGTGTGTTTGCAAACGACATTGATGCAAAGTGCAAAATGGTTTACGATTTGCTTGTTTTATATTTATAGTAGGAGAAAGAAGTATGTTTGACATGACAAAAATTAGCTTCGATGATATAGTTAATCAGTTGGTCCAGGAGCTACAACAGCAAGATGCATGGAAAGATGCTAACTTGCAGTCTACTGGAATGACTTTAATAGATTTGTACGCATATGTAGCACAGTTGCTGTTGTATTATATTAAGCGCAGTTATGAAGAGATGTTTGCTACAAGTGCGCAATATTGGGCATCGCTGTGTAGAATAGCAAATTTGGTTGAAGCACCAGTGAAGAGACCTATAGGTGCAACTGGCACTGTAAAGCTTACTTTAAATCAAGCAAGCACGCAGGCAATAACACTTCCAGCTGGGACAGCACTGAACTGTGATGGTGTGGGTTTTTATTTAGCGGATAGTGTCGTGTTTAATCCTGGCGTTACACAGATGAATGCAGTAGTTAGACAGGGTATTTTAACAAATAAAACTTTTACTTCAAATGGAAATCAACAAAGGCAGGATTATCAAATAACAGATTTGAATGCAACTGATTTAGATATTTCTGTTTCTGTGAATGGTATGAATTATGCACCAGTGAAGTATTTTGGTGAGACACTAGATAGTTATCAAGCGAAGGTATGGACAAGTCCAGACAAGAATTTGAATGTAACATTTTTAGCGGGGTTTGGTGTACCAGCATACAACAGCAATATTAGTGTTAATTATGTTGAAGTGAATGCATCATACTTTCCAAGCACTACAAGTGTGTGGAGTGTAGTGAATGATAATAGGTTTACTGTTACAGCTAATTTGAGTACTTTTAATCAAGCAGTTGGCTGGGAAGATGTTGACAACTTTAGAAATAGATTGCAAGGGTGGTGTGGTGTTGGAAAGAGAGCAGTAACTAAAGATGACTTTTGGTATATGGTGAGTGGCATTGAAGGTGTAGGACAGGTGCGAGTAGTAGATGTGAAGGATAACTTTTCTGCACCATTTCGTGAAGTGCAGATATACATAGCAGGAGCAGACGGTGGTGTACCATCACAGGTTGTTTTAGATAATGTTACAAGTTTTGTAGATAAAGTGCTGGGTGTTGGTGTTGCATACAGTGTGCATCCAGTGCAGATAGTGCCAGTAGATGTGTATGTGGTAGCTTATGCAAGTAGGCTGTACTCATTGAATACTATACAGAGTAATGTTATGAGTGCTATTAAGTCACTGTATGCTAATGTTGGCATACAGCAGTGGATTGCTATAAATGATATAGTGAAGCAGGTAATGACAGTGAATGGTGTTCGTAAGGTTTCTGTAGTGCTTCCAGCTGTAGATGTAACATTACAGAAAGGACAGAAGATTGCTATTAGAAGCGTAAAAGTAGACGCTTACGCGGGTGTTTAAGAATGAACATTGATTTAGAATTGTTAGTGCCTGATTGGGTTTTGCAGTATGATACTTGGAGAGAGTTTATTCAAGTAGTGCAAGACTCTTTTAATGAGGTGGCACTGAATGCAGATGATATAACGAATTTGTATGATTTAAGTAAGGCTACTGATTTTATTGTATCTTTAGCACGCAATTTTGGTTTTAAAGAGATTGGTACTCAAGGAATTGAGAATAATACACAGCTTCTTGATAACCAGCGTGGGTTTGTTCGGTGGAAAGGGGGCGCTGAATTCTTTAATTGGCTGTATCAACTATTTAATATTACTGTTAGCATAAATGACTTATCAAAGAATGTGATGCAGTTGAGCGGTGGTAGTCAGTGGGATGCAAGTGTGATTGAAGATGGTAAGTACTATAGAGATGGTAGTGTAGAGATAACAGTGCCTATAGCGCAGTATAATGCAGTGAAAGAATTGGAGAAATTTGTTTACGCTGGTGTAATGGTTTACTATTTGGTTGTAACAGCGATTCAGTATTTAGAAGCACATTCTAGTATAGTTTCGGTGGAAGTTGATAGTGGTTACACAGGTATATTTGTTAATGATGTAGCAATGAATGTGTGCATTGGTGATAATAGTTTAACTAGCTTGAATAGTGATTTGTTTTTAAATGGAAAGGCTACAAATTGGTATATGATAGCTAATCCTTTTGCAAGTATAGTAAAATAGGAGGTGTATATGCCAGCAACGGTTACTTCTGGTATGATTAGGTCTTTAATGACTTTTAAGAATAATGAAGTCTTTTGGTTTATAGTAGGAAGAACACAGACACCGTGGGCAAGCGAAAGTAGTCCACCAGCTGAAGTGACAACCACTACAACTCTTGATGAGATAGGTGGTTTGCAGAAAGCACAAACAGTTTCATTGTGCTATCCAGATCCAAATGGAGCAATACAGTTTAGAGGTCAAAATTATAGTTTAGTGAATGATGATAATGCGTATAGTTATAGTAGTAATTATGTTTACTTGTCTACAATGCTAATGTTTGATCAGTTTCCACTTGTAACATTTAGACAATATGGAATTCAAGTTGGAGTAGTACCAACTACAGGGAATGAAAGCAAGGTTATTTTGACACCAAGTCAGGTGCGATCATATGGGGAGTTGATAGGGTATGTGAATATACCACCTATTATTAGAACTGTAGGTAGTAAGAACTTGCTAGAAATTGTACTTTCGTTTGTGCCTGAAGTAACTACATAGGAGTTAAAAGATGGATTTAAATTTGCTTAGTCAATATTACGATAGATATGGAGCACCTTTATCAAATCCAACCGTTTCGTACCAAGTTTCTGTTGCTGGTAGTAATACTGTTTCGTATGTAGTGACTGTTTTTAATGAAACTGGTGAGACTGATGGAAGTGTAGTAACAGTAAGTAATGCACCAGATCCTTTGAATGTAACACAGTATATTACTCTATCGTGGAAGGCTGTAGATAATGCAAAAGGGTATAAGGTTTACAAAGCAGTTAATGTAAACACTTATGGATTTGTAACACAGATAGACAGCAATACCACTCAATTTGTTGACTACGGCGTAATAGTGCCAAACACTAGTATAAATCCACCTACTAGTAATACTACGGGTAGATTGAATTGGGATAAATTAGTGTTTCTACCTGGAAGGTACGCACAGAGCGCTGAATTGAATGAATTACAAAGTATTTTGAATGCAAAGTTGAAGAGCGTTGGAGACGCAGTCTTTAGTAATGGGGACATTATTAAAGGTTGTTCGCTAACGATAGATAAGAATGGTAATGCAAGTGTAACTGAAGGGCTTGTGTATATTGAAGGAGCAGTAAGGTATGTATCTTCTGGTAAGTTAACAATTTCTACTACAGGCACTTATTATGTTGGTATAAACATTGCTAGGAAATATATTGATGAGACTGACGATCCAGTATTGAAAGACCCAGCGCAGGGGTATCCTGGATATGCTACAGCTGGTTCTGCAAGACAGACTATAGACTTTCAATGGGCTTTTGATGCAAATAAAGATAATGTAGATGTTGTGATTTGGACAGTAGTGAATGGAGTGGCTACAAAGGTAAATCAGCCACCGCAAGCTTCTGGTGTTGATACTATTATTAGTAGAAAATTGTATGATTTACACGGAAATGTTTTGATTAATGGCTTGCGTACTAAGGTGTTTAAAGACGCTACATATAGAAACTTGGTTACGCTTGAGATTGAATCTGGTAAAGCGTATGTGAATGGTGAAGAGATAGAGAAGCCACAGTCAACAATGAGTGTGAATGTAGCACAAGATAAGTCTGCTTTGAATCAAGAAGAAGTGCCAGTTTGGAATGGTTATTTATATGAGCCAGATATAATACCTTTAGCTGAAATAGACCAAGTAACTATTAGGGTGCTGGTAAGTGAGACACGCTATGTGCCAAGCACCAAAGATTCTTGTGGCTGGTTTTTTGATGATACAGGTGTTAGCTTGGATAGTATAATAGGTGTATGGAGTGATAGTAGCAAGTCTACTGTGTATACTTTTAGCAACAGTGATCCTGGTTGTGTAAACAGAACCACTCAAGTAGTTTTATCTGGCACAGGATTTGCTTTGAATCCATCTAACTTTAGTAGTGGTCAATCATACTACATTTCGTATTTGAAGTATGTAACAGCAGTCAAAGGAACAAGGCAGAGAGCGAATCAAGTTGATACTTTTACGTATGCAACGGATAATACTCAATATCAGTTGACTAAATCTGATGTGATGAAGAGTAGTAGAAGTCCGATAGTGGTGACTCGTGTGTCAGATGGGTACGTGTATGTTGAAGGCACTGACTACAGCGTGAACTTAGGAAGAAGCTACACGGCTGTAGGTCCTGCTTTAATTACTTGGTTGGTTCAACCGCAGAATCAGACACAGTTTACTGTAAGCTATTATTATTGGGATCATGTGGTTGAAGGCGATTATGTTTCTGTGGATAGTTATATAAGTGACTTGAGTAGTTATGATTATGATGAGATTGAATATCCGAATGCAGTTGATTTTAGAACGAATGGAACAAAGCCAGCAACAGCAAATACGAATATTATAGTGCAGTATAAAGCGTATTTAAGTAAGTGGGGTTGGCTTGTGTTGAATGATGATGGAACTACTACTATGGTGTATGGTAGCAGTGACACAATCCCAGCAAAGCCAAAGAGACCTGATATAGGTTTACCACTTTACTTGATATATTTTCCAGCAGCAAGTCAAGATTTAACTCTTTCTGCTGAAGTTGACTACAATGTGAAGAGAGACTACGATGTGAATATACTTGAAGACAGAATTGATAATGTTGAAGACAATTTAGGGTTGACTATGGCTGAAGTGCAACTTTTGTCAAAGGAGACACTGACACCTAAGAAAGGAATGTTTGTTGATAGTTTTGTGAATGCGGATATGCTTGATGTGAATAGAAGTACAATTAGTGTGAATACGAATGCTGGTGAAGTGACAACAAGAAAGAACTGGTCGTTTGGCACAGTGAATTTATCAAGTTATTCTGGCGTTTCTATTGGGAAGAATACTATTGTACCTGCATTTACAGAAACACTGTTCGATAGGCAGTTGATATGGACTGATGGCTATGCAGTGGAGATAAATCCTTACGCTGTGTTTACACCTTATGTTGATGTGTCTTTGATACCAGCTACTGATTTCTGGGTTGATACTATTCAGACATCTGAAGTTCAGATAGAGACAATTCAAGCACAAGTGGATCGATTGTTTTGGTATCAAGTTAGACAAGCAGTTGTTGACTTGCTTGGGTTTGATCCTAATGTGCCTATTTTACCACATACTAGAGGAACAATTACTGGTACTGTTAATCAGCAACCTGTCGTGGTTACTTATATTGAATTGATTCCGAATTTAAGACAGAGAATGGTGATTGTGCAAGTAAAGAACTGTTTACCTAATCAAGATGTAATTCGTGGGTATTTTGAGGGTGTAAATGTACCGTTATCAGTGGTTACACAGGCTGATTTGAATTCAGCTGGTGTACCATATTTAACAGCAACTGGAAGCAATAGTTCTGTTGCAGGAGCTGTGAAGGCAGACAGCAATGGAATAGTGATTGCTAAATTTGTAATACCACCTAATATCCCAGCGGGCGAGAGAATATTTGAATGTAAATCAGACGATGGGTTAGTGAGTGGTAAAGCAAGCTATTATGGATATGGATTGCTTGAGAGAATTGATACTATATATAGAAAATTGCAGTATAATATTAATTACTGGGTTATGGATCCACTGGCTCAAAGCTTTTATGTTGAAAGTCCAGTGTTTCTTACATCTGCTACAGTGTGGGTGCATAGAGTACCTGCGAGCTCAAATTATGGTTTAGTGGCTACAATTAAGAATTTAACTGAAGCAGGACTGCCAGGTCAGTCTGTGTACGGTACAGGTTCTGTAACTAAAGCACAAGTTATGCAGATGATGGGTATAAGTGATCCAACGCAGACAGTTGAAGTGCCTACAATGAGTAACGGTGTGAATATTAAGTTTGATGATCCAGTGTACATTGAACCTGGTTGGTATGCGTTGACTATAGGAAGTCAATCATCTGATTACTATTTGTTTACTGCTAAAGGTGGAAGCACTGTGCTGGGTAATCTGGCGAATTCTACATGGAGTGGAATAGGTAATCCACTTTCTAAGCAAGCACACGATGGTGTTTTATTCTTAAGTTACAACAATACTACATGGGAAACAGACTTGAGCAGGGATTTGATGTTTCAGTTGAATAAGGCAGTGTTTAATACATCGTCGGTTGGAAATGTTAGGTTGTCTGTAAGTGGTGTTAACTTTCCTATTCATGAGTTTGTGTTTAGTGCAGTGACCAAAGTTCCGCTGGGTTCTATGCTGAATTCTTATTATGATGTAGGTAGTGGTAATACTTCTTTTAGAATTGAAGATTATGACTCACAGGATTCAAACGATGTAGTTCCAATAAATGTAGGAACGAATGCAAATGAATTGAATATTAATATGTCTTTAAGTACGTTGAACAGTGATGTTGCTCCATGTATTTATTTGAATAAATGGGGAGTGGTTACATGGCAGTATGCGAGCAGTGGTTCTTACTACTCTCAACAAGTGAATCTTGGGCAGACATTTTCAAATATTAAGCTGTGGATTGATGAGATTGATAACAACGGTAGTGTAGTGTATAAAGCAAGCTTTGATAATGGTGTCACGTGGTATAATTTACCTGTTATTAATTCTGTATCTATGCGCAACGGTTGGACTGAGAATGAGTTGGGTGGGCAGCTTAGCAGTGTAACTAACAATGCAGTTACATCAGCTACTGCTTTTATTGTACGAGCGGATTTAACTTGCAGTAGTAATAATTTGTGGCTGTCACCTAGATTAAGTGCTTTAAGGGTGTTGGTATACTAATGATTGAAGTAAGTAAAGTGCAAGTGTTTGATAGACAGTTGAAGTGCATTGAAGAAGTTGAGTTACCCGAAAGGGTTTACTGGGTGAGTGGTAGAAGTGGAATAGGTGAAAGTGGCTTGTGGTATAAAGGGATAGGCACTTCATACAGTAAGCACACAGCGTTAGAGCCAAACAAGAAAGACACTATTTTAAGCAAATCCACTGTATTGTACGGTGGTTATGAAGTGCAGTATAGAAATTGGGTGAATAGATTTGGAATATTTAATGATAGAATGCAGTGGTATTTTTCTGAATGGGTAGGTGGGGCAGGCAAAAGGGAAAGCAAGATTGTAGAGAATTCACAGAAGTTTTCTAAATCTGCTGTGAAGATTGTTGATGTTATTTCTGTGGTAGGTAATCACTGTGTGTATGTAATGGAGATTGAAGGTAATAAGTGGAGTATTGATAGTGTAGACAAAGTGATTGAAGTGATAAAGACAATGCTTGAAGAGGGTTGGAACTTTTACTGGGATAAAGGTTCAATAAGAGATATGAATGCAAATGGGTTGGTTACAGATGTAGCTGACCTGTTTTACTCTGAAGATATAAAGCATAAGTTTGGTACTGTTTATTCTGTCATTTACTCAATGAAACAGCTGAATAAAACACTTGCAAGTGAATTTGAGAAGAGAATGAATGTTGTGTTGGATGTGAAGAACATTCCTTTTTCTTGCTTGAAGGTAATGAATGAAGTGGGTTGTGATATTTCTGGCATATATGATAAGAATAGTTTTAAGTATAACTGGGAAGACTATAAGCGGTTGATTCTTGATGTGTTAATGGAAGGGAAGAACTGCGCTGGTGGTGAATTTGAAGAGATAGGTGATAAGGTCAAGACTATGTACAAAAATAGTTTTATTGGAAGTATCAAGAATGCCAAAGATTGTAAGAGATAAAAGAAGTGGAGCTGTTATTATTAAACACAGTGACAGTGAGTTGAACGAGAGTGTTGGTTATAGGTTGATGCAGTTAGAAAACAGGGTTGAGGAATTGGAGAAAAAGGTAAAGGAATTAGCAGATTTGCTTTATATTTATAAAGGAGAGAAGAATGCAATTCACGAATTCAAGTGATTTTGTTATTGATAATAAAGTTTGCATTAACTGTGATTATGTGAAGTATTTGAATGGTGGTGTATGGATATGCACAATCGAAGGTGAAGATTTGAAGAAGGGCGTGAAGGAAGTGCATCCACTGTGGAAGGGTTGCGTATATTTCAAAGAGAAAGGTGGTAAGTCGTGAGATATAGGTATTATACAGTTATACAGGATTTGCAGGGTAATGTAATATCTGATGCAAATGTAAGTGTGTATTTAGCTGGTACTACTACACCAGCTACTGTGTATAGCTCTAATACGGCAAGTACTGGCACTAATACAGCACCGCAGGTGAACTCTGGTACAGATGGCACTGTAGTGTTTTGGGTAGATTCTAATGATTATACAAGTGAGCAGTTGTTTGATATTTCTATAGTTAGTGGTAGTTTGAGTGTAAGTTTAAGTAATGTGCAGATAATAGTGTGGGATGCTGTCAATGCTATCAATGCACAGAATGCTATTAATGCACAGAATGCTATTAAATTGAGTACAGCAAGGAATATATCAACATCTGGAGATGCTACTGGTTCAGCTAGTTTTGATGGCAGTTCAAGTATTACTATTCCGTTAACATTAGCTAATTCTGGGGTTAATGCAGGGACTTATGGTAGTAATACTAATATTCCTCAAATAACAGTTGATGAAAAAGGTAGAATTACATCTGCCAGTAATGTTGGTGTTTCCATACCAAGTAATTCTATTTCAGTTACTGGCAGTGATTTAACAATGAGTGGAACAACTGGAACCGATATAACTAATGCTACACTTGTTGCGACTGGCGTTACTGCTGGAACTTATGGTAGTAATACTCAAATACCACAATTAGCCATTGATGCAAAGGGTAGAGTAACAGGTGCAACGGTATTGCCACTATTTACAGCACAAAACACTGTAGTATTTACCTCTTCAGGCTCTTGGACCGTTCCACAAGGCGTAACTACAATATTAGTAAGTGGTTGCGCGGGTGGTGGTGGTGGTGGTGGTGGTGGAGCCAGTGGTGG
>Ga0315298_1006348_pt1 | contig 16165 bp, 17 predicted proteins | sample WHS_1_MG_FD_203077 | JGI IMG/M metagenome (GOLD analysis project Ga0315298, IMG submission 203077) | Extremophilic microbial mat communities from Washburn Hot Springs, YNP, Wyoming, USA - WHS_1_MG | ecosystem: Environmental > Aquatic > Thermal springs > Hot (42-90C) | place: USA: Wyoming... | reverse complement strand
ACTACAAAGTTTCAATAACGACTGCCCCGAAGGGGCCACCTCTTCCGGGCGAAGTCCCGGAAGAGGCGTAGATTCTTACATGTTTAAATCTGAGAATTTATCTCTAACATTTTGTTGCCCCCTCACCATTTCCTCTCCCCCGCTGGGGAGAGGGGAAGGGTGAGCCGCCAAAAGGCGAGCCTCGCCAAGGGCGGGGGGAAATTTCAAATATTTTTGTTTAGCCTTTGGGTTGATTTTAGTTGAAATTATAATTAATTTTTTGAGGAATAAACAATAAATAGGTAAGTCCTTTTTAGGAGGTGGTCTTGGTGAAAAAAGGAGGGGTTAGGGTAGAAAGGTCAAAAAAAATTAGGGCAGAACTTTTAAGAAAGGAGAAGGAGATTCAAACCATCAAGGCCCTTCTTAATCAGAAGGAGATAGAGATTAGGCAGTTGAAAGATGAAATCAATTATAAGAATCAGCAGTTAGCCTCAAAGGATATTGAAATGGAAACTTATAAGAACGTTACGGAAGAAAAGATTTTCAAATTGGAGGCGAGGATAAAAGAGTTAGAAGCCAGGACCGGACGACGGAAATGATAGGGAATCGAATGGAAGAACAGATTTCAGAGCTCGAGGAAGCAATTAGAGAAAGAAACTTTGCCCGTGCGGTAATGATTGCCGAATCAAAAGGTGAATCTAAGCAGGAGATCAAAACACTCCAACAAAAAGCCATAAAGGAGTTTATATTAGAGAACCGTAATCCCCAAGGGGCAAAGTCCCTTGCGGAAGAATATCATTTTAGTAAGGAAGATATAGAACAATTAATTAAGGAAATACTTGAAGAAGCCAAAGGGAAAGGGATTTCAGATAAAAGACAGTACGACATAAAAACTAAACGATATTTGACCCTGGAGGAATGGATCAGGGAGTATTTTGAGATTTAAATTGGGGGTTCCTAACTCATTTATGGATTTTTTAAGTTTCCCATTCCAGACCTTGACAAACATAAAAAAGTGATTATTTTTGGGTCAAGATTTGATCATTCCTTAGAAAGGAGGGATCGATTATGGCACGAGAGATTGTACCGTGGAGACCATTTCGGGAGTTTGAAAGGATGAGAAGGGAGATGGATAGATTGTGGGATTCTTTTTTCGAAAGGAGGCCTGCAAGGGTTGAGGAGGTTTCAGAGTGGTTCCCAACCCTCGATGTTTCAGAGACCAAAAACGAATATGTGGTGAAGGCCGAACTTCCTGGAATCGACCCGAAGGAGATTGACATTTCCCTGACCAATGACCTTCTCACGATTAAGGGAGAAAAGAAGCAGGAGAAAGAGGAGAAGGAGGAAAATTATCACCTCATTGAGCGGAGTTATGGTTCCTTCACTCGATCGATTCAACTCCCTGGTCAAGTTCAGAGTGACAAGATTAATGCGACCTATAAGAACGGGGTGTTGAAGGTCACGCTCCCGAAGACCGAGGAGGCCAAAAAGAAAGAGATTAAGATTAAGGTTGAATAATCCAACCGACCAAAATTCCTAAAAAAGGGCACCCTCACCAGTGCCCTTTTTTTATTATTAGATCACCTTAGAAACACTTGTGACCCTAATAGGTCATCAACCAAGCATCTATATAGAGATTTCTGAAAAATTCTTTTTATACGAAAGGTATGATCAAAACCCTTCAGATAAGATCTTGATCATTTTAATTGGTTAATCATTGTTTTTAAGAAAATTTTTAGCAACCCCTTTTATGGGTTGGTTTTCGTATAGAGTAAGCCCTTGTGGCTTACTGCTTCTTGGTAAGGGATAAACCCTTACCCTACAGTCATTTAAGGGATATTGACTCATTAATAACTATTTGAAATTATAGTAATTATTAAACCTATCTTAATTAAAAAGGGCCTCATTCAAAACTTGACAAATCGGTGACCAGTGATTATTTTTTTGCCATCCCTTTATAACCTTTAAAGTTTTCCATAAGTTAAACTTCCTATTTAACCTTAAGGCACCGAAGTAAACTGAATATAAAAGGTGAGATACAGTGAGATGTCACCGCTGTAATGGATTAATGAATTATGAAATGTTTTACAGCCAGGAAGGAAACTTCTCGGGGTGGAGGTGCATCTTTTGCGGAGATATTATTGACCCAACTGTTTTGGAAAACAGGAAAAGTTCAAAACTGAAAAGGAAAGATCGAAAGGCTTAATAGGAAAGTAATTCTACCCATTAGGTCTTTTAATTTTAGGGATCTAAGTAGATGGGTGAGGAAAAGGATGAGAAGGGTGACGGACCCGAGAACAGAAAGGAGGTGGGATGTCATGAGAACACTCTTTTACCTTATGGTTTTCCAGATCTTGGTGGGGATCTGGCTCATGATTTCCCCTTTCGTTCTTGGATATAGGGAGATCACGGGCTTGACCACAAATAACATGATCTTCGGAGCCATTGTACTCATCCTTGGAATCGGAGGAATCTACTCCCAAAAAACTGCACCGGGGATTGAGCACACGGCCAAGAAGACTGCCTGATCTTTGCTCCCTCTATCATCTCTTCAAATACAAAAGGGTCTGTTCACTCCTTCCAACCTTTGCCTCTTATAGAGAGACTTCTGAAAAAGTCCTTTTTATATGGGAGGGTAAGGTTCAAAACCCTTCGGATGCGGGCATTGATTATTTTAATTTGCTAATCATTTCTTTTTAAGAAATATAATCTTTTTTAGGGAAATAAATGTTATTGCCTCATCTTTATAATAGGTATCCGGCCGCCTGCCTACCGCAGGCAGGAAGGTTTTTTCACCTACCCTCCCATACTGAAAAATGGTTTATTACATATTCAGAGCTCTCATCGATATCATTGGGCAATGACCTCAGGGTCCATGATCCGATGGGGAAGAGAAAAACATTTCTATTGAAGAGCCATTTTCCGTAGGCACAACAATGATTAAAATAAGATTTCCAATCTCTCGAGAAGCACATTCCCAATGGAGATCACTCTATCCCTGACCTGAGGTCTTAGATATAGAGTTAATTCAAAGAGGAGGTGAGTCTTGATGAACAAGATAAGGACGGCCCTGATTGGAGTTGGAAATTGCGCCAGTTCCTTGGTGCAAGGTCGGTTCTACTATCATGATCCAGAGGCAGATATCCCAGGCCTGATTACCAAAAATTTTGCTGGCTACCGTGTCAATGATATTGAATTTGTCGCAGCCTTTGACGTGGATGAAAGGAAGGTTGGATGGGACTTATCCGAGGCCATATTCGCGCCACCCAACTGTACCACCGTTTTTCAAAAAGAGATTCCATTCTTAAACTGCCCGGTTGAGATGGGATATGTGCTGGATAGCATTCCTCTCCATAATGACCAATACCCTGAGTGGGCTCGGTTTAAACCCAAAGCAAACATCTATCGGAGTCGTGAGCAGGCCAAGCGGGCCATCGCTCGAATTCTTTTAGAAAAGCAGGTTGATGTCGTGGTCAACTACCTTCCTGTAGGAAGTGAAGAAAACACGCTCTTCTACGCAGAGTGTTGTTTGGAGGCAGGGTGTGCCTTTGTGAATGCTATTCCGGTGTTCGTTTCGAAGATTTATGGAGATCGGTTTAAAAGGGCAGGCCTCCCCATCCTCGGCGATGATATTAAATCCCAGGTAGGGGCAACCATCATTCATCGTGTATTGACCAAGCTCATCGAAGACAGGGGACAACGGATTACACGCTCTTATCAACTTAATGTGGGAGGGAATACCGATTTCCTCAATATGCTGGATCGGAGCCGATTGATAAGCAAAAAGATTAGTAAGACCCAATCGGTTCTCAGCCAGATGAATGGGGGAGAATTCGACCCTCAAAACATATCCATTGGTCCAAGCGATTACGTCCCATGGTTGAAGGATAACAAAATCTGCTTTCTCAGGATTGAGGCAGAACAATTTGGTGGAATCCCCATGAATATTGAAGTGAGACTCTCTGTAGAAGATTCTCCTAACTCGGCGGGGGTCATTATGGATGCGGTGAGGGCCGCCAAGGTTTCGCTGGACCGAGGGCTTTCCGGGCCAATCATTGAGGCCAGTGCTTATTTATTCAAATCCCCTGTCAAGCAATACGATGATAGTGAAGCACGAGAGTTATTGAGACGCTTTGCAGAACCTCAACCCAAATTCCGAGAGGACGTAGAAGAACCCTACTTGGCTGTTACTGAATCAGCCTTGGTTTGAGAAAGAAGGTTCAGGAGGGACAAAATGAAGATAGCCATGATGTCGGCATGGAATACGGATTCAGGGGTTTCTGTTCATGCGGAGTTGATTGGTCGGGAATGGGTCAAAATGGGTCATTCGTTGCAAATCTTTACTTTTTTCAAACACGATTTTCATGGAACCACCCTGGTGGGAAGTGATGAGGACTATGTGGTGAGGTGCTTCACCACCTCCAACCACCCTCATCCCTCCCTTGATCCAAGACCCATTCTTTCAGCCGAGTATGAGATTTTTGTGGTTCAAGACCTGGGGATGTTGCCCATGGATGAATTGGCTAAGATCTTTCATCATATTAAAAGAAAAGTTCCAACCATATCCATCATCCATGATAACCAACCTTCTTCCAATCCTTCCTTTTATCAATTTGATTGGGATAAGATGATTTGTTTTGATCAACGATATGAGGCGTTCCTGCGAAAGTATCACCCTGCCGATAAGATTCAAATCATTCCCTTCCCCTGCCATCCAATAAGAAAAGGGGACCAAGGGGAGGCAAGAAAGAGGTTGGGACTCCCTCTTGAAAAGAAGATCCTATTGATATTCGGTCAGAGAATCAAGGAACATCTTCCGTTGTTTCCTGTCATCAGGGATTTGAATTCAAGGATGTCGCTCCTTCTTCTCATCGTTTCCCAGAAGGATTTGGATGATCTTCAAATGATGGACGGAATTGAGATGGAGATTCGAAGGGAATCTCCAACCCTTGAATCACTTTACGAGTATCTTCATGCCTCAGATGTCCTGATCCTTCACCGCAACCCTTGTGAAGGAGCAGTCCTCTCAAGTGCGGCATTTCAATGTCTGGGGTCAGGCTGTCCAATTTTGGCCTCAGCCTCTCCATTCTTTGAGACCTTAAAGGAAGTGGTGGTCACCTATTCTCATCTTCAAGAGTTTAAAGAGTTACTCCTTGACCTCTTACGGAAAGGTGAGAGGTATCATGGTTACCAAAAGGCTATGCAGGAGTTTGTCGAGAGAAACTCATCAGAGGTCATCGCGAGCCAGTACATTGATCTTTTTCAATCCCTCAGGGAAGAGAGAAGGAACTCTATCGCTGTCCAAAAATGGGAAGACCCAACCTTCCTCCGCAGGGTGGTCGCCTCATAGTTAAAGGAGGTGAAGGAGATGATCTCTTTTGTATCGACTTTTCCCCCGGCCATGTGCGGAATTGGCACCTACACCTATTACTTAACCCAAAATATGCCTAAGGGAAAGTGGGAGGTGATTGCCTTTGAGCTGGATGAATTCTCATGTTGTCGTGGAGAGATTGAAGTGAAGGAGGATGATCCAGTCACCTATTACATCTCCCTTCAACATCCTTCTCTCCCTCAAACGATCTTGGGTGATGTGTTATGGTTTCAACACTCTTTTGGGATGTGGGGCAGGATGAACACACACTTTTTAAAGTTGATTGAGGAAGGCAAGCGGAAGGGGAAGAAGGTGGGAGCAAGTTTTCACACCATTCATTTTCAGTCAGAAGAAACCCCATGGGGAATGCAGGAGAAGGAAGTGGAACTTCTGAGGGAGGCCTTGCCCCTATTGGACTTTATCACCGTCTTCACCATAGGGGCACGCCGGGCCGTGGTGGAAGCCTTCCCCCAATATCAGGAAAAGGTTCGGGTTCTGAGGCATGGGATTCATCATTATCCAAAGGTGAGCCAGGAGTATGCCCGGGAGAAACTCTTTGACCATCTTTCTCATTTGCCCTCTTTTTCAAAATCTGAAAAGATCAGGCTAAAAGGATTCGAGAAGTCCTTCCTCAAGGGAGGAACTCTATTCATTGGAAATTATGGGTTCATCACCCAGGATAAGGATCCCCTTCAACTCTATGAAATAGGAATGAGGATTAGGGAGAGACTTCCAAAAGACAGGGTGGTGGCCTTATTTGTTGGGAAGATTCAAAAAAGAAAAGACAAAAAGAGAGAGACCTATCTTCCCATCTTAGAGGCCCTCAGATCGCTTCACGATGGGAAGGAAAACCTTTTCTATGAAGACTACCTTCCAGAGGAATTATTCCCACTTGCCTTTAGGGCCTTAGATGTTGCGGTCTTCTGGTGCAGCAATGCTACCCAATCTGGGAGGATGGCCCACGCCCAAGGAACAGGGGTTGCAATTGCTGGCCGTAACATAGAAGGGATTGGGGAGACGCTTGCGCTCTCAGGACTTCCCTCCGCTCAAACTATAGAGGAAATGTCTGACAAGATAGTCGACATCATCAAAAACCCAACGCTTTGGAAAATGATGGAGGAGAAGAGCAATCAGTTTGCAACCCAATACTCCTTTCAGAATCAGGCCCAAAAACATTTCCTCATAGAAAAGGCCCTAAGAGAGGGAACCACACTTCCCATGCTGGATGAGGAGGTAAGAGATGACCCATATCTTGGAGAGGTTAGCAATCGGAGATATAGGGGATTTGGAGAATTTAGGGAATGGGGTAGGATGTGTGCTCAACGTAGCTGAGGAAGTTGATGTCACTCCTCCCCTTGAATATAAAAAGATCCCATTGAAGGATGGCAGTATCATCCCTCCCCAAAAGATGCGAGAGGCTATCGGTTGGATTCGGGATCGAATTGGTTCTAAAAAGGTTCTTATAGCCTGTCATTACGGCGTTGGAAGGTCGGCCTCAATCGCCATTGGATACCTTTGTAGCCTTGGGTTTGGATATCAGGAGGCCGTCGAATTTGTATCCTCGAAAAAACCTAAGATCACTCCCATGCCGAACCTAAAGGAGAGCATCCAGGAGAGCCTTCATTGTGGAAAGGAGATGGCCTAATGCACATTGCAATGATGACTGCCTGGAATACTGATTCTGGAGTAGCCGTCCATGCGGAACCCATTGGCAGGGCATGGCGTGAAATGGGACATGATGTCACTATATTTAGCCATGTGACCTACGATTATCATGGAGAGGGTTTCACCCAAAAAGACGAGGACTATGTGATCCGTTGTCTAGGGACCCAGAGGACAAACTTTCTTGATCCTCGTCCCATCTTGACAACAAATTTTGATGTCTTAGTGATTCAAGACCTAAGAATGCTTCCCGTTGAGAATTTGGCCAAGATCTTTCCATTGATCCGGGCTCGGGCAAGGATAGTTCATGTGGTGCATGAAAACAGGCTTCCAGAAGAACCATGGTTTTATCAATTTATTTGGGATGGGGTGGCTTATTTTGACGAGAGACAAGAATTTTTGAAGGAAGTCTACCCTGATGCCAAACGGATCCCATTTCCCTGTTTTCCCATTCGTAGGGGGGATAAATTAGAAGCACGGAAGAAACTCAGTCTCCCGTTAGATAAAAAGATCATTTATGTCTTCTGCCATAGAGGATATGAACCTTTTCTCAGGGATTTACCGAGGGAATTATATGGAGAGGCCATCCTTCTATTTGTTGTTCCTCCAAACTACCAGATGGTGGAGAGGGGAAGGGTGCCTCCATGGATGATCATCCGGGAGGAGAAGGTTCTCTCTGAAGAAAGGTTTGATGATTATCTCTTTGCCTCTGATGTAGCGATCTTTCATAAGTTTCAGAGTCTCTATTTAGGTGTGGTATCCTCCACAGCCTTTCAGGCCCTCGGGGCTGGATGTCCAATCCTTGTCCCAGGGATGTCTGATTACTTTAAACCTCTCGAGAATGAAGTTCTCCATTATCATGATATTCATGATCTTCAGGAAAAGTTAGTAGAAATCCTAAAAGACGGAGATAAGAGAAGGTTTGTGATTGATCAGGCGGATGGTTTTTGTTCAGTCAATTCCCCCCAGATCATTGCCAAGAGGTTTATAGATTTCTTTGTTGAACTGGGGAGGCCGACATGCAGATATCGATAAGTGAAAAGGATTTCCCTATCGGACCCTTTAGGGATTACAGAGGAAATCCGATCCTAAGACCCACAGATGGGTTTCAATCAGAAAAGGTCTATAATCCCTCTGTATGGAGAGAGGGAGAGAAGTTTTTTATGCTCTATCGTGCTGAAGCGGATGATGGGATTACAGGAAGGATTGGCTTAGCGGAGAGCCAGGATGGGGTTTACTTCACCTGTCGTAAAGAACCTGTACTCATCCCTGAAAATGATTTCGATCGAGGAGGGTGTGAGGATCCGAGGGTTGTAAAAATAGGAGAGAGTTATTATCTCACCTATGTGGGAAATAGTCTGAGGTATCATGTTTCAAATATCTGTATTGCCTACTCGAAAGACTTAATACACTGGAAAAAACTGGGTTCAGTCCTAACCCCCCAACCCGGTAGGTGGAATAGCGGACAGTTGAAGGCAGGGGTTATCGTTCCAGAGAGAATCAATGGAAAGTTTGTGATGTATTTCATGGGTGAAGAAAGACCTTGGACGACTGCTATTGGTATTGCCTTTTCCAATGATCTTACGAACTGGTTTGAACCCATCGATAGACCTGTCCTTACTACCCGGCCTGGGTATTTTGACTCTCAGGGTGTAGAGCCAGGTCCAACCCCCATCCTTTCTGAAGAAGGCATCTTTCTTATCTACAATGGGTGGGGAGCAGATTGTATTTATAAACCCGCCGGAGTTTTATTTTCAAGGAAAGACCCAACCACTATCTTGTGGAGAAGTGATGAACCCCTGTTGAAGTTAAAAAGGGATTATGGAACCGACTATGGGGAAGGGAACCACTGTGTCGCAGAAGGATTGGTCAAAAAGGGGAGACGCTGGTTCTTATATTATGGAGCGGCTGATCGATTTGTCTGTTTGGCTACCTATGACGTTTAAGGAAGGGATGACGAGATGTTAAGACGTTTCATCAAGAACCCCATTCTAAAACCCAGGAGGCAGAATGACTGGGAATCAAAACTGGTCTTCAACCCAGGTGCCATCTTTGAAAATGGCCTTTTCCACCTTCTTTACCGGGCAGTTGGGGATGACGAGATTTCGAGAATTGGCTATGCGGTAAGTGCGGATGGATATGAATTTTTCAGGTTTGATAAACCTGTCTTCACCCCAAGGGGGGTCGCGGAGAGCAAGGGTTGTGAAGATCCAAGGATCGTCTGCCTGGAAGGCAAATTCTACATGACCTATACGGCCTATTCGAATAAAGGGGTTAGGGTCTCTTTGGCATCTACCCAAAACTTCATTCAATGGGAAAGATATGGTGTAGTCCTTCCGGATATGGAAAATAAGGATGCGGTTCTATTCCCGGAGAAGATAAATGGGAAATATGTGATGCTTCACAGACCCATGGACCCTCCACGAAGTATCTGGATTGCCTATTCTGATAATCTCCTCCAATGGGGAGATTTCAAAAAGGTCATGGAGCCTATTGCAGGCAGATGGGATGGGATTGGAATTGGCTCAGCAAGCCCACCGGTAAGAACTGAAAAGGGCTGGCTACTGATCTACCATGGAATCGATAAAGAGAATATTTACCGATTAGGAGTAGCCCTTCTCGATTTAAACGATCCCTCTCGGGTGATCGGGAGATATCCAAACCCTATTCTTCAACCCGAAGAGGATTATGAACTTCGAGGCGAAGTGAGAGAGGTGGTGTTTGGATGTGGCATCTGTGAGGTTGAGGACAAATATTTTGTCTATTACGGCGCTGCGGACAGGGTGATCTGCGGTGCTACGGCAGAGAAGAGAGAACTGTTAGATTTGTTTTAATGGTTGGGAGGTGAGTAAGATGAAGATCACAATGATGAGTCGATGGAACATTCCCTGTGGGGTATCGATTCATGCAGAACTGGTTGGAAGGGAATGGGTGAGGATGGGACATGAACTCAATGTCCTTGCCCCCGTGGAATGGGAAGGCTACCAGAGCGATGCAGATGAACCTTATATAAAACGATGTTATCGTCTTCCCAAACCTGATCGGAAAGAAGGCTATTTCTTTAACCCGGAGCCCTTCCACGCCATCGAGGCCGATGTCTTTGTTGTTCAAAACCTCGAGATTCTTCCTATGGAAGATCTTTTGAAGGTCTATCCCACCATAAGAAAGAAGTGTAAAACCGTATTTGTTGTCCACGAAGGAAAGCCTCCCAAGGATCCCACATTCTATAAATTTGAATGGGATGCAATTGTCTGCTTCGATGAAAGATATAAACGATTTTTAAAAGAAATTTATCCTGAACAGAAGATTTTTATCATCCCCTATCCCTGTCATCCCATCCACTCTGGGGATAAAATTGAGGCAAGAGAAAAACTTGGCCTTCCACTTCATAAGAAGATCGTCTTTAATTATGGGATAGGGGTTTACCGCCACCTCCATCTTCTCCCAACGATTAGACGGGTCAATGAAGAGTATCCCCTCATTCTTCTTACCATGACCCACATCCCCGATTGGTATGAACTCTTTGAGGCAGTAAAGGGAATCTACCCGTTTATTGATTTGAGGAAAGGGGATATCCCGATCAAAGAGCTCTATACCTACCTTCATGCCTCCGATGCCCTGCTTGTCCACAAAGATTCAGCAGAGGCCATTGTGGTTCCCTCTACAGCCTTTTTGTGCCTGGGCTCAGGGTGTCCAATTCTTGCTTATGATACCAACTTTTTTGAGACCTTTGATCAAGAGGTCTTGAAATATAGTGAGTTGGGAAGCGTCTTAAAAGAGGTCTTTGAAGGGAGTCATCGGGTGAAGGCTACCTTGGAGAGAGCAGAAAATTTCGTAAGGAAAAACTCATCCTTTGCCATTGCAAGCAGATTTATAGAACTTTTTGAGTCTCTTTGGGATGGGAAAAAGTTATTCCTTTCTGAAGAAGGAGGAAGAACGAAAGAGAGTTTGTCTTTTATGGAAGGGTTATGCTCTGGATAGAGTTCGGTTCAGATTCAAGTCTACCATCATTAAAAATTTTTTGAAATTTATTGATGGGATCGATGCTTCCTGAAGGAGACCTAAAGAATATTCTTAGCGAAGAAAGACCGTGGGGGGGATTTTTAGTTCTTGAAGAACAACCCACCCATAAGGTCAAGCGGATCTGGGTGAACCCTGGACATCGGTTAAGTTATCAAACGCATCGACTTCGGAGCGAACACTGGGTCATTGTGGCAGGAGAGGCAAAGGTAACGATTGATGGAAAGGAGTTTTCTTTAAAAGGAGGGGATTCTATTGATATCCCTGTTGGGTCCGCTCATCGAATTGAAAATCCAGGACCTCATCTCCTCTCCTTTATTGAAGTTCAAAGAGGGGAAGATTTCTCAGAGAATGATGTCATCCGCCTCGAGGATGATTACGGAAGAATCACCTGATCTCGGAGGAGAACCTCTGTGAAGGAGGAACGAGTGATTGGATTGAACTATTGGCCCATCGAGTCTGCTACCACTTGGTGGCACCGGTTTGATGAAGCGGTGGTGGAGGAAGATTTTTCGAGGATGAAAGAGGCAGGAGTTGAGGTCGTTAGAATCTTTCTCCTCTGGGAGGACTTTCAACCTCTGCCCCATAAAGTCTCAAACAAGACGATTGACCATCTTGTTTCGGTGATGGAGAGTGCCTATCAAAAGGGGCTTAAAATCTTGCCCACCTTCTTTACAGGGCATATGAGTGGGGTCAATTTCCTTCCTCCCTGGATGCTTGATTTTGGAGAAGGGGATACCCGCTTTCCGATATTTTCTGAGGGGAAGAAAAGAAGGAACAGGGTTCAGAATTTTTATAAGAATCGGGAATTAAGAGAGGCACAGAAATTTCTTGTCAGGGAGATCGCCGGTGCCCTTAAAGGTCATTCAGCCCTCTGGGCATGGGACCTTGGAAATGAACCCTCCAATCTTATTTTACCTGATTCTAAGGATGATGCCCTGAGGTGGCTCGACGAAATGGTCTCTGAACTTAAGAGGGTTGATGAAAAGATTCCTGTAACGTTGGGGCTCCACCAAGAGGATTTAGAGGAAGACCGGAAGATGGGACCCGAGGAGGTGGGAAGGTTTACGGATTTTTTATCAATTCATACCTATTCCATCTATGCCTCCTGGGCTGATCATCCAAAGGATGAGGAGGTGGTCCCTTTTTTAGGCCTCCTTACACAATGGTTGGGTTCAAAAGAGGTCTTAATTGAAGAGGTTGGAATTCCTTCCACAAAAATCCCAGGCCATGAAAAGGTGGTTCCTGAGGATGAGGCCTATGAATATTATGAAAGACTTTTAAAAAGGTTTCACTCTTTTCCTTTCCTTGGCATTCTCTTCTGGTGTTATGGGGATTATAAGGGGTCTCTCTGGGAAAAACTCCCCTTTTGTGAAAATCAGCATGAGAGATATTTTGGTTTTTTCCGAGAAGATCGCTCCCCCAAACTGTTTCTTTCACTTTTGAAGGAGTTTAAAGAAAAGAGGCAGGCGAAGCCTCCTCCTTCCTTGGGGTGGATTGATATTTCTAAAAGGGAATATTTCAAAGATCCCAAAGCCCATCTTAAACGACTCTATCGAAGGTTTAAAGAGCAAGGGATGGAATAGGGGAGGTGAAGAGGAATGGTCATTGCGATTATGGCAGGAGGTTCAGGAACTCGTTTCTGGCCTGCCAGCAGACAGGCCCTTCCCAAACAGTTTTTGTCTATCTATGGCTCTGACCCTCTCATCTATGAAACCTATAAGAGGGTAGCCCCGATCGTAGGTGATGAAAACATCTTTTTGGTTATCCATCGAAACCATCGGAGTCTTGTCCATCAGATTTTCGCTCGCCATCCTGTCCGAATCATTGAAGAACCAGAGGCTAAGAACACTGCCCCCTGTATCGGTTTGGCCTCCCTTTGGGCAGAAAGAGAGTTCGGGGACCAACCCCTTGCCATTCTTCCATCGGATCATTATATTAGGCGAGAAGAGGTTTTTGCAGAGGCCCTCAGAATGGGGTTTTCCTTTGCTGAACGTGGGGGGATTGTGACATTGGGAGCGGTTCCCACCTATCCTGAGACGGGATACGGATATATTGAGAAGGGGGAAAAAATTATTGTTTCACCCTCAGGGATTTCAGTTTATGAAGTAAAACAGTTCATTGAAAAGCCTAACCTGGAGAAGGCCAAATCCTATCTGATCAGTCAAAATTTCTTCTGGAATATGGGAATCTTTATCGTTAAACCCAAACGGATTCTTTCTGAAATCAATCTCCATTTGCCTCAATTAGGGGAAGGCCTTTCGAAGATTTCCAAGGCGATGGGGTCAAATCAATATGAATCCATTCTTGAAGAGGTCTATTCAACCCTTTCCCCCATTTCTCTGGATTATGGAATCATGGAGAAGACCTCCGAGAGAGTTTATCTCATCTCCGGAGATTATGGATGGAGTGATGTAGGAAGCTGGCGTGCCCTTTTCCAAATCAAGGGCAAAGAAAGGGATTCTCATGGAAACCTGGTTCAGGGGAATGCGATTCTCCTGGATACGGAAAACTCCATCATCTATTCAAAGAATGGGAGACTCATCGGTGTCCTTGGACTAAAGGATACGTTGGTCGTAGATACCGAGGATGTCCTTCTTATCTCAGATCTTCAAAGGTCCCAGGAATTGAGAAGGTTTCCTGAAATCTTGGCAAGGCGCGGATGGAAACAATGGGTATAGAAGACCAAAGCCTTGAACCTTTAAAAGATCAAGGCTGGATTCAACGAGATGTATCTACCCTTCTTCAATTACGAGGAAGGGAGAGGATGGAGGCGATTCTATCTTCAGAAAATCCAAAGGCTCTCTTCCAGACCCTTCCAGAAGAGGAGGCCTACTTTACCATCAAAGAGATTGGAGAACAGGATGCCTTCCCCCTTCTCGCGCTCATGTCTCCCGCCCAGTGTCAGTATCTCCTTGATCTTGAACTCTGGAGAGGCTATGAGATTCAACTTGAAAAGGTGGAACAATGGCTTCCCCTATTGCTTTCATGTGATCAAGAAGTCGTTTGCCAATGGCTTCGATCGATGGATGTCGATACACTTTTACTCATTCTTAAAAAGACGATTCGAACCCATCTGAAAGAGGGTGAAGAGGTGAGGGAAACCCAAAAGGAGGAAGGATCAACTTTTACCCTCGATGGGACCTATTTTATCGAGGTCCTAAACCCTTCCCTCCAGGAACCCATTGAAAGACTCTTAAAGGATTTAGCACAAATGGATTTCCACCTCTATTGGAAAGTCCTTCAACAGGTTGATGTGGAGATCAAGGCTGAACTTGAAGAGAGGGCACTCCATTTCAGGGAGGCAAGGCTCGAAGATAAAGGGTTTCCACCGATGGAGGAAGCTCTATCCCTCTATCAATACCTCAATCCCAAAAGGCTTAAACGAATGCTGGAGGAGAGGGAGATTTATCTTCCCGATAGGACAGAGAATCCTCCTCCTTCCTTTCCGATGGTCCTAAGAGACCAGGACCTTTTTTTCTCTATCTGCTTGAGAGAGATGGAGGAAGGATCTCTCCTGGACCGGCTCAAGGTGGAGTTAACCTATATGGCCAATCAAGTGATTGTCGCAGATCAACCTGAAAGCATTGACTTTTCGACCCTTCAGGGAAGTCTGAGGAAAGTAGGGGGATTTCTCAGTATTGGATTGGAAATGCTCTCTGAAGGGGATCGAAGGAGGGCAAGAGAATGGATAGAACGAGTTCCATTAAAATTTCTTTTTCAAGTTGGCTATGGCTCTTGTCTCGAACTAAAATGGAAGGCTGAAAGGATATGGGGGAAAGGATGGTTTTCAGAAAAGAGAGTTCCTGTATCCTTCCTTGGTTCCCCTTGGGAGGAGAGGATTCAGGGCCTTCTGAGGAAGAGGCCCCTGTTTTATGATGATAAGGAGGAAAGGGGCTACAGGGAGTTTCGTTCCATCAAAGAGATTCAACTCCTTCATCGGGATCTGGATATGATTGAGGTTATCGGAAAGATTCTTTCAACCCTTCCCTCATTCTCCTATTCTGATGGTCTTTTGTGGAAGAGGGTAGTTCTTACTGCCTTTATGGACGAGCGGATGAAACAGTTTTCTCATCAAGGCCATAAGCCCATCGAGGGAAGAATGGATGGACTGGGTGGAGGCAACGGAAGGAGGAGGGAAATCAATGATTCTTTTAAGGATTGGGTTTTTCAAAGAGTTGAGATGAAGGAAAAAGAGGCCAATCTCCTAAACGAAATCGCAGCATGGGTTTTAGAGGATAGTGAAAAAAATGCTTGAAGATTTGTTTTAAAGAAATTAAATTATCCCTGCCTGACGAGGGAAGGCAAATCCATTTAGAGGAGGAGGAGAAAAATGAACGAGGCGGCATTGAATATCCCACCTGCAAAATGGCAAACCTGTGTGAGTACGGTGAAATGTGATTTAATTGATGAGTATGTTTCGATCATGGTCAAAAATGATTGGGTATCTCACTGCACCTGGTATAAACAGTTCAAGGACTCGGCTTCAGGAGAACAGCGGAGGGTTAAACCTGACCGTAAGACCCGAAGTAAGATCGCATTGTGCCAAGGACCTCACTGCTCTTATGTGATCGGTTACCGGGACAAGTTGATTCAAGAAGAACAGAGCACGACCTCTTCATCTGAAAGAGGCTGACACCTCCATTTAGATTTTAATAAAACCATTGGTCCCCAAACCTTTGAGGTTTAATGGAGAGCAAGTGAAGCCTTTTCTTCAGGGATGAGGGTGACCGAAGAGGGACGGTTCACCCTCTAAGAAAATCTCCCCTGATAAATTTTACCTCCAACTTCCCTGTTCTTCTTCAAAAATGGATCCAACCCATAAAACACATAGTTCCCTCGTTTCTTGATTCTTTAAAGGAGTTTTAGTATAGTGAATGAAGATCCTTTAGATAGAGGTTTATGAAAAAGAAGAAGGAGCAAATTGTTCAAAGGTTTCCCTACCGTTGTCCCTATTGTGATCAGATTGTCTCTTATGAAAAGATTGATTTGAAACCAGGGGAGAATGAAGTCAAGTGCCCCTGGTGTAACAGGAAGTATATTAAGGTGATCCTCAACTTGGAAAAAGGGATTAAAAACCCTAACGTCAAAATAATCTAGTCAAAAATATATTAAATTTGTGGGGCCCCACCC
>Ga0315298_1006347_pt1 | contig 16166 bp, 9 predicted proteins | sample WHS_1_MG_FD_203077 | JGI IMG/M metagenome (GOLD analysis project Ga0315298, IMG submission 203077) | Extremophilic microbial mat communities from Washburn Hot Springs, YNP, Wyoming, USA - WHS_1_MG | ecosystem: Environmental > Aquatic > Thermal springs > Hot (42-90C) | place: USA: Wyoming... | reverse complement strand
ATCCTTACTCCATAGTAGAGGAAGAACACAGAAAGCATAAGAAGAAATACCGCAAAGATTTCTATATAAAGGCTTTCAAAAGGGATATGAAAATACTTCCCGATAAAAAGGACGTTATTAAGAAGTATGCTACTTCCCGAGTATTCTGTGAGGAGCAAAAAAGTTGCATACATCAAAAGAATGGTAGCAAGGATTATCACCACTACATACCTCTTTATTCGAAGCCCAGGCAAAAGGAAGCGTAATTTACTCTTTTTCTCTTTCATTTCTCAAGGTCCCTGTGTTCAATCGATACCAAAAGGCCCCTCTCAAACAATCTCTCTTTAATAATTTCACCAATTGCTACCGATCGGTGTTTTCCACCCGTACATCCCAGGGAGACCGTTAAGTATGCCTTGCCTTCCTGTATATAGTATGGTATAAGATACAGAAGAAAATCCAAAAATCTTTCAATGAATTCCTTTGTTTCTTCAAATGAGAGGACATAATTCTGTATATCTTTATCCAGCCCTGTTTTCTCCGAAAGCATTTCTTCGTAAAAAGGATTCGGAATAAAACGCACATCCATCACTATATCTGATTGTAGAGGGATGCCATACTTGTATCCAAATGTAATGATAAGTATTTGAAGAGTCTTTTCTTCAAAGGTAAGGATTTCGGTAATCTTCTTCTTTAAATCGGATAACTTAAAATTGGTTGTATCAATTACAATATCTGCAATTGTTTTTATATCGGAAAGTAATTTCATCTCCTCTTTTATGTTTTCTTCAAGCATAACTGTGTCAGAATCACTAAACGGGTGTTTCCTCCTTGTCTCAGAAAACCTTCTTACAAGGGCATCAAACGATGCTTCTAAATATATAACTCTTACATTAATATCTTCTCTTTCTTTTAAAGACTTCACTACTTTAGGGAACTGGTTTAGAAAATCCTTGCTTCTTATATCAATAACTGCACATACTTTGTTTATTTTGCCTTCTGTAGTCTCTATTATCTTTAAAAAGTCGTTAATAAGTGTTGGTGGAAGGTTATCAATACAGTAATAACCAAGGTCCTCCATAACGCCGACTGTTTTTGTTTTTCCTGCACCACTTAAACCAGTTATAATCACAAAATTAATCCGATCTTTCATCAAAATATTATACGAGTTATTGATTTTTTTTAAAAATAGTATATAATTTGATAAGGAGGGGAGAAATGGCTTTAATAGGAGATTTAAGTGAAATTGGTTTAAAAGGTGTTTTAAATTTAGTTACATCAATAAATGGAACAGGGAAATTAGAATTGGTTGGTGACTCTGTCCATATCTTTCTCTACTTCAAAGAGGGAGTTATTGTAAATGCAGAAGGAGACAAAGACCCAATTTCCTCTTTTGAAAAGGCTGTAGGTCTTACAACAGGAAAGTTCGAATTTGTAAAGATGGATACCGTTAAAGAAAGTGAACATGCAAAAGATTTAAAGACGCTCACAGACAACATTGAAAGCATCATAAAGAGGTGGGAACTCCTTAAGAAGCGCTTTCCAAATTACGATATTGTCTTTGACCTTGGAGAAGCAAAATCAGAGGAAGTCAAAATGACGCCTGAGGAATGGAAACTACTTTCACTCATTAGAGAACCGACAACTCTTTCAAGTTTACTTATAAATTCACCTTTTGGAGAGATGAAGACACTTGAGATTCTTTCTTCCCTTTTTGATAAAGGACTTATTACCCTGAGTTTTGAAACAGAGGATGTGGTAAAAGAAGAAGACCTTGTAATACCCATAAAGGAAACGGATTGGTATGCGGTAAATACGCCAATATATGGCGAAAAAAATACTGCGTTCTATAAAAGAATCGATGGGAAAAAAGACTTTCCTGCAATCTGTAAAGAAATGGGTATCACATTAAGGGAGGGAAGGCAAATTTTAAGATACCTTGTAACAAATGGAAAGATCTCTTTGAAGAAAAAACCTAAATAAACTCTCTAAAGACAACATTTGAGAACCTTATCCCTTTTTTCGTAAGGGCAATGTTGTCTTTTATCTTTATGAGTCCCAATTTCTGAAGTTTTCCTACTTCCTTCCCAAAATCATCCTCAAAAAAACTTCCAAATCTCATATAATAATCTGCAGGATCAATACCTTCAAGCAACCTTAAACCCATAAACACATATTCACTTTTTAGTGCCTTACCTTCCAACTTCCTTTTAAATGAATATGGCAACTTTCCTTGATCTATCTTTTTATAGTAATTTTCAAGATGCTTTACATTTACATACCGCACATTATGAAAAAAACCACCAGCAGATACTCCAAACCCAAGATAAGGAAGGTTCCTCCAGTATTTCATATTATGCCTGCATTCAAACCCCTTTTTTGCATAGTTTGAAATTTCATAATGAATATAACCATTTTCCTGTAGCATTTCTTCACCTTCCTCAAATTCTTTTACCCATATATCTTCATCTATAAATTTGTATTGCTTTCTATTCCTATTCAAGAGCGTGCCTCTCTCGAGCATTAACGCATAGTAGGAAATATGTTCTGGATGAAGAGATATGGCCTTTCTGAGAGAATACTTCTGCATATCAAAATCTTCATCAGGCAATGCAAAGATTAAATCAAGATTAATATTATCAAAACCTATATCCCTGAGAAGATAAAATTTTTCTTCCACATCACTTCCGTAATGACTACGCCCCAGTATCTTAAGAGTTTTATCATTGAAACTCTGTGCCCCAATACTTACTCTATTCACTCCTATTTGCTTAAATATTTCGAAACGCGTTCTTTCTATACTTTCAGGATTTGCTTCTACCGTAAACTCTGAAAGATGAGAGAAATCAAAATGCCCTTTAAGGAAGTTAACTAAATCTTTTAGGTCAATACCATTAATAAGACTCGGAGTCCCACCACCTATGTAGAGCGTTTCAATATGTAAAGCGCTATTTATAGGAAATCTCTTTAAGAATATTTCTATTTCTTTCTTAAGATAACTAAAATATTCCCTGAAGTTCGGAACTCTAACAGAATAAGAGACGAAATCACAATAAAGACATTTTTTTACACAAAAAGGGAAATGAATGTAAAGACCAATTCCTTTAAAACTACTCTTCGGATGCGCCACTCTTTACAGAAAGAATCGAGAAGAACGCCTCTTGAGGGATCTCCACATTACCAACCATCTTCATCCTTTTCTTTCCCTCTTTCTGCTTTTCAAGCAGTTTTCGCTTGCGTGTGACATCTCCGCCATAGCACTTTGCAAGGACATCTTTTCTATATGGGACGATACGTTCTTTTGCAATAACCTTTCCTCCGATTGCCGCTTGCAAACTCACCTCGAACATCTGCCTTGGGATTACTTTTCTCATCTTTTCAAGCATAGAACGAGCAATGTAATACGCTTTATCCTCATGCACCATAAAGGAAAGTGCATCAACGGGCTTTCTGTTTATAAGGATATCAACCTTTGCAATGTGGGCCTCCTTAAAACCAATGAACTCATAGTCAAGAGTGCCATACCCACGCGTTACTGATTTAAGTGTATCAAAAAAGTCGGTGATGATTTCCTGTAAGGGGACTTCAAACCTTATGATAACCCTTCTCTCCTCAGGATAAAGCATATCTTTATAGACTGCTCTTCTTGTCTTTATCAACTCTATCACATTTCCAATATAATCAGGTGGGATCATAACAGAGGCATCGACAATCGGCTCTCTTATTTCAAGAATATTTGATGGGTCTGGAAATTTCGCCGGGTTATCAATAGTAATAGTATTTCCATTTCGAAGGACAATTTCGTACTCAACATTTGGCACAGTTGCAATAATATCCTGTCCAAACTCCAAACGGAGTCTCTCAATCGTAATTTCCATATGAAGCAATCCTGAAAAGCCACACCTAAAACCGAAGCCAAGCGCCTCAGATGATTCAGGTTCGAAAGTAAAAGCAGGGTCATTCAGATGAAGTTTTTCAAGAGATTTTTTTAATTCTTCAAACTCGTTTGTATTAAGGGGAAATATACCTGCAAAAACCATTGGCACATTTTTTCTAAATCCAGGAATTGGCTTCTCCGCTGGACTGAAAGCATTTGTTACCGTATCGCCAATGGCAACATCAAGTGGATCCCTGATGAGAGCGGTAAAATATCCCACCATTCCAGCACTTAATTCAGAAATAGGTTCCATTTTTAATCTGAAAATGCCTACTTCCTCCACTTCAAATTCCTTTCCATTTGACATAAAACGAATCCTATCACCTCTTTTAACAGAACCATCTTTTACCCTCACATATACAACAACTCCCTTATAGGTATCAAAATGTGAGTCAAATACAAGTGCCTTAAGAGGTAAAGCAATATCACCCTGTGGCTTCGGGATATACTTTATAATTGCTTCAATAAGTTCGTTAACACCCTCACCTGTTTTTGCAGAAATACGGAGGATCTCCTCATCTCTAAAACCAAGCATGTCTCTAATTTCCTTTTCTGTTCCCTCTATATCTGCGTCTTTTACATCAATTTTGTTTACAACTGGAATGATGACAAGGTCATTTTCAAGTGCAAGGTATGTATTTGCAATCGTCTGCGCTTCAACACCCTGGGTTGCATCTACAAGAAGTATTGCTCCCTCACATGCCTTGAGGCTTCTTGAGACCTCATAAGAAAAATCCACATGCCCGGGAGTATCAATCAAATTAAAAGTATACTTTCCCCCTTTTACTTCGATATCAAGGCTCACAGGGTGTGCCCTGATAGTGATACCACGGTCTCTCTCAAGTTTCATGCTATCAAGGATCTGTTCCCCCTTTACAACAAGGCCACCTCTTTCAAGAAACCTGTCTGCAAGAGTCGATTTCCCGTGGTCTATGTGGGCGATGATAGAGAAGTTCCTTATTTTATCCATGGGAAACAACTTTCTCTTTTATTTCAAAGACAATACCTGCTCCTTCCTTGTAATCAACAACTACAAGATTGCCCTCCTTTATCTCACCCTGGAGCATCTTTACTGCAATCACATCTTCTACTTCCTTTTCTATAAGTCTTTGAAGTGGTCTTGCACCATATTCAGGGCTATAGCCAGTTTTAGCAAGGTATGCCCTTGCAGTTTCAGTCAGTTGAATCTCTATATTACTCTCAGACGCGTTCTTTTCGATTCTTTTCATAAGTATGTCCACGATTTGCTTCATTTCCTCAAGCGTAAGAGGATAGAATACTATAATATCATCAAGTCTGTTAAGAAACTCTGGTTTAAATAGTCCTTTAAGGGACAAAAGGAGTTTTTTCTTCTTTTCTTCAAAAGAAGCAGTGCCAGTTGCTAACTCAAAACCAACACTCTTTTCCCGTAAACGCTCTGTTCCAAAATTCGATGTGAGAATTATCACTGTATTCTTAAAATCAACAGTCCTCCCCTGAGAGTCCGTAAGCCTCCCTTCATCCATAATCTGTAAAAGGATATCAAATACATCGGGATGTGCCTTCTCTATTTCGTCAAAAAGCACAACTGAATATGGCTTCCTTCGAACAGCCTCTGTGAGTTGCCCTCCTTCTTCATATCCCACATAACCAGGAGGAGAACCAATTAAACGGGAAACAGAAAACTTCTCCATATATTCAGACATATCAAGTCTTATAAGTGCATTTTCACTTCCAAAGAGGAATTCTGCAAGCGTTTTGGCAAGCTCAGTCTTACCCACACCGGTCGGGCCAAGGAAAAGAAATGTTCCAATTGGCTTATTTGGGTTTTTCAATCCAGAACGCGCCCTCCTTATTGCTCTCGATACTGTATTTACTGCTTCATCCTGTCCAACGATTCTCTTATGAAGTTCTTCTTCCATATGTACTAATCGCTCCTTCTCATCCTTTACCATTTTCTCAACTGGTATACCCGTCCACAGTGATATGACTTTTCTTATATCATCTTCAGAAACGACTGGAAGTTCAAACTGACTCTCCTGTGAAACAAGTTTAAGGGCATTAAGGAGATTTTTTTCTTCTTCTCTTAAGCGTTCTGCCTCAAGTAATTTCTTTTCTCTAATTGCCTGGAGTCTCCTTTCTTTTGTTTCTCTTATTTTTCTTTCAATCTCTTTCATCTGAGAGTTCTTTGATAGTTGCAACCTTAACCTTGCAGAGGCTTCATCGATCACATCAATTGCCTTATCTGGAAGAAATCTGTCATTAATATACTTAACTGAAAGTTTTACAGAAAGTTCAATTGCCTCATCCGGGATCCTTACTCCATGAAATTTTTCGTATCTATCCCTTATCCCCTTCAGTATATTTATTGCCTCTTCAACCGTGGGCTCTCTTACATAGATCGGTTGGAATCTCCTTTCAAGCGCAGGGTCTTTTTCTACATACTTTCTATATTCCTTTACAGTAGTTGCACCAATCACCTGAATTTCTCCACTTGCTAAAGATGGCTTAAGAATGTTTGATGCGTCAATTGCACCTTCTGCAGCCCCTGCACCTACAAGCGTATGGAATTCGTCAATAAAGAGAATAACATTTCTATTCGTCCTTGCCACTTCTTTGAGTATTTTTTTCATCCTCTCTTCAAACTCACCACGGTACTTTGTGCCCGCAATAACTGAGGCAAGGTCAAGGGATACAATCCTTTTTCCTTTGAGAAGGTCTGGCACATCATTATCAGCAATTTTTTGTGCAAGTCCTTCTACAATTGCAGTCTTACCAACACCTGGGTCTCCGATGATTGCAGGGTTATTCTTCTTCCTCCGCATAAGGATTTCAATAACTCGCTCAATTTCTCCTTCTCTTCCAATAACAGGGTCAAGTTCGCCACGGGTGGCAAGATATGTGAGATCTCTTGAAAACTGATCTAAAGTAGGTGTCTTTGTCTCTCTAAATTCCAGTGTCTTTCCTAAATTCTCCTTGGAGAACTTTTCTCCAATCATAGAATAAATTGTCTCCTCAAACTTCTGTATATCCACACCAAGGTCCTGTAATATCTTCACACCAACTCCGCCACCTTCGTGAAGAATTGCAAGGAGTATATGCTCAGTTCCAATATAGTTATCCCCAAGATTAAGCGCTTCTCTTTCTGCAAGTTCAAGTACTCTCTTGGCACGAGGCGTAAGTATGACCTCGTCTGAAGTTTTATTAACAAAGTTTCTATTTTCCTTTATAAAATCTTCAATACGGTCAACCACTTCGCCCGGGTCAACGCCCATAGTGAGAATTGCCCTGTAAGGCACCCCCTCTTCAACCTTAATCAATCCAAGCAATAAATGTTCTGTTCCAAGATAATCATTCCCAAGGTTGTGTGCCTCTTCCTGCGCAATTAAAATAGCCTTTTGGGCCTTTTCGCTTAAATTGTTCCAGTTCATAAAATCATCTCCTACTAATATTTTACTACAAATTTTGATTTTGTGAAGGGGGTATTTCCATCAAGTTAATAGGCGAAAAAAACCAAATAAAATAAACTCGCATTTTGATTTTTTGCATTTTTTGGTATAATGGAATGTTTGGAGGTTAGTTATGGACGAAAAGAAAAATATGGAACTTATGAAAAACGCCATAGAAGAGTACAATGCACGCAGCATAAAAGTGCTTGAAGGTCTTGAACATGTAAGAAAGAGGCCTTCGATGTATATTGGCTCGACCTCTGAATCAGGGCTACACCACCTCGTATTTGAAGTTGTTGATAACTCTGTTGACGAAGCAATGGCGGGGTTCTGTTCTGAAATTATAACTATCCTTGGAAAAGATGGAAGCGTCACTGTAAAAGATAACGGACGAGGCATTCCTGTTGATGAACATCCAGAATTACACACATCAGGAGTGGAAGTTGCCCTTACAAAACTCAACGCTGGCGGAAAGTTTGATGGAAAAGTATACCATGTATCCGGTGGATTGCACGGTGTTGGCGTCTCTGTTGTCAATGCGCTTTCAAAGTACCTGCTTGTCCGTGTCCGAAGATCTGGTAAAATCTATGAACAGGAGTACGAGAGAGGAAGGCCTCTGTATCCATTAAAAGAAATAGGAACATGCCCTTTTGAAGAAACAGGCACAGAAATCAAATTTATTCCCGACAATGAGATTTTCGAAACAACAGAATTCAAAGAGGATATTATAAGAGAGAAATTAAAAGAACTTGCCTACCTTAATAAGGGGCTTAAAATAAAATTCATAAACGAAACGAAAAATAGCGTTGAAGTATACGAATCAAAAGAAGGTATCATTGAATTAGTAAGAGAAATAAATAAAGATGAACAAACAATTCCTGAAAATCCTGTATATTTTGCTTCGGAGGATGAACATTTCTTCGTCGAAGTAGCCCTTCAATATAACTCTGGTTTTTCAACTACACTACTTTCTTTTGTTAATAATATCAGGACAACAGAGGGTGGCACACACGAGGTTGGTTTTAAACAGGCGATTACAAAATTATTAAATGACGAAGGCGAAAACCTTAAAATGATCAAAGAGGAGGCACTTACATTCGATGATATAAAAGAGGGACTTACAGCGGTAATAAATGTTCGAATGCTTGAGCCCCAATTCGAAGGGCAAACAAAGACAAAATTGGGGAATGCAGAGGTTAAGAGTAAGATTTACAATATTGTCAAAGACCAACTGACACTTTATTTTGATAAACATATTAGCGAACTTGAGAAGATACTCAAAAAAGTGCTACTCGCTCAATCAGCCCGTATTGCAGCAAAGAAGGCAAAGGAACTTGTTCGAAGGAAAGGTGCGCTTGACTTTTCCGGTAGGCTTCCTGGTAAACTTGCTGATTGCTCTCTAAATGACCCTGCACAAACTGAGTTATACATAGTCGAGGGAGAATCTGCAGGTGGAAGCGCAAAGCAGGCAAGAGACAGAAGATTTCAGGCAGTATTGCCTCTCAGGGGAAAGATACTCAATGTAGAAAAAGCAAATATGGCTCATGCCCTATCTTCAGAAGAGATTAAAAACCTCATTACCTCGCTTGGTTGCGGTGTGGGAGAGGATTTTAAAGAAGAGCACCTGAGATACCACAAAATAATAATAATGACCGATGCGGATAGTGTAACATACGATACCCCGACATTTGTTTTCGATAAAAAGAGCGAAATGCTCAAATTGGTAAAAGTTGGCGATTTCATAGAGAATCAATGCAAGGATCCAAAAGATTACCAGGTATTTGCCTGCAACCTTGACAAAAAGACATTCTCCTTAAGAGACATCAAAGAAACAATTCGACATCAATTAAAAACAGACCTATACGAAGTAAAAACTCGCTTTGGATATAGTGTAAAAGTTACTGCTTATCACAATGTGTTTACATACAGGAACGGCGAGTTCGAAACAATACCTACAGAAGAGTTAAAGGTTGGAGATAGTATTATTTTGCCTTCCTCTATGCCAAGAGTAGACAAAAAAGTGAAAATCGATATTACTTCTTTATTAAAGGAATACGCAGATGATATACAGGTAAGGATTCATAGAAATGAGATAAGCGAAATTCCAGAAAGTGCCTGGATTGATTTGAGTTTAGATGAATGGAAGAAAATTGAGGAAAGGAGAAAAGAAAAGAAAATTTCAAGGGAAAAGTTAGCAGAGGATATTGGCATTTATCATACCGTAATAGAACAATGGGAACAAAAAATTGACAATGTAATGCCTAAATATGGCGAATTTAAAAAATATATTAATTCGTTAGGTTTAGACGAGAAAGAAATCTTACAGGATGCCTACTTATATATACCTTTAACACATCTTACAAAAGACCTACTTACCGAAGGCAACTTAGAATACTACTACAGAAACCATACAAGAAAATTAAAAGTCACATTCGATCTTGATGAAAAACTTGCGTATCTTTTGGGCTTCTTTATTGGTGATGGATATTTTGCGGGGACAAAAGATAACCCAAACAGGTTTGTTATCTCCTTAGGCAAAGACAAGTCACATTATGCTAACAAAATTAGCGAAGCAATAAAATCTACATTAAACGCTGAGGCTTTTGTAAGTGAGAATGATAATATAAGTGAAATTACCTTCCATTCTTTTGAATTCAGGTTAATTTTGCAGTCATTAGGCCTTCTTGAAAAGAAATCTTTTGAAAAATTTGTTCCAGACGAAATATTCAATGTAGAACAAAATATTCAAAAGTCATTCCTTAAGGGTTATCTCGAAAGTGACGGAAGTATAGTTGTCAAATCTTACAAAGGTAAGAAAAGCGTAAAACTAACATTCACCACATCATCTGAAGCATTGAGAGATGGCATTGTATTCCTTTTTAGACAACTTGGAATATTCCCAAGCATTTCAAAAAGAATATCAAAGGATCATCCAAGAAAAGACGGCGCAATTATTAAGAGTAATTACCCGGGATACATAATCTCCATTGAAGGCATAGAGCAAATAGAAGCACTAAAGAAGGTTTGGAGTGAACATAAGAAAAGCAAGGTGTTAGAAGATTATCTCTCAAAATCTGATAAGAATAAGAGCAGTTACAAAAAGACTTTCATAGGAGATGCAGTCTTACTGCCGATAACATCAATTAAAAAAGTGAAATATGATAAACCTTATGTTTACGATTTTAGCATTGAAAAGGATGAGAACTTCGTTGCAGGATTAGGAGGTTTCTTACTACACAATACGGATGGTGCCCATATCGGGACACTGCTCCTCACTTTCTTCTTCAGATATATGAGACCTCTTATAGAGAAAGGATACCTCTATATTGCACAGCCACCTCTTTACAGAGTATCTTATGATAAAGAAGTGCGCTACGCATACTCAGATGAAGAGTTAAAACATATCTTAGAAAAATTAAAAGCACCAGATAAGGCAGAAGTTCAAAGATACAAAGGTCTTGGTGAGATGGATCCCCAACAACTCTGGGAGACAACAATGGATCCTACAAGAAGAATTATAAAGAGAATAACAATCGAGGACGGGGAATTGGCAAACAAACTCTTCGAACTTCTTATGGGAAATGAAGTACAACCACGAAGAGCATTTATTATGGAGCATGCAAAAGAAGTTGTCAATCTTGATATTTGAGGTGATGTATGGCAGATCTATTTCATGAAAAGGTCATAAATGTCCCTGTCGAAGAAGAAGTAAAGAGATCATATCTCGACTATTCAATGAGTGTTATTATTGGCAGGGCACTCCCCGATGTAAGAGACGGCTTAAAACCAGTCCATAGAAGAATTCTCTACGCAATGAATGAACTTGGATGCCTTCCAAATAGGCCATACAAAAAGAGCGCAAGAATCGTTGGAGAAGTCCTTGGTAAGTATCATCCGCATGGAGATACCTCTGTATACGACGCCCTTGTCCGAATGGCACAACCATTTTCTTTGAGATATCCACTTGTGGATGGCCACGGGAATTTTGGCTCAATCGATGGAGATGTAGCAGCCGCAATGAGATACACAGAAGCAAGACTTTCACATATCGCAATGGAGATGCTTGACGGTCTTGATGAAAATACAGTAGATTTTGTCCCAAACTTTGATAACACCCTCAAAGAACCAGTTGTCCTTCCGGCAAAATTTCCTAATCTTCTTGTTAACGGCTCATCTGGTATCGCTGTTGGTATGGCAACAAACATTCCGCCACACAATCTTAAAGAAGTAATCGATGCACTAATATATCTCATTGATACAGAAATTCTGAAAGGAAACATTGTAACAACCGAAGAACTCAGGCATTTCATTAAAGGACCAGATTTCCCCACTGGTGGTTCGATACTTGGAACAACCGGTATAAAAGAGTATTTTGAAACAGGTAAAGGGTCTCTCACCATAAGAGGAAAGTACAGAATTGAGGAAGGAAAGCACAAAAGAAAGTATTTCGTAATAACTGAGATTCCATACGAGGTAAATAAGGCGGAACTCGTCGAGGAAATCGCAAACCTTGCAAAAGAAAAGAAAATAAAAGGTATCGAAGACATAAGGGACGAGTCCGACAGAGAAGGTATTAGAATTGTTATAAAACTATCGGAAGATGTAAATGGAGAGTTTTTTGAGAAAGAACTTGTAAGATTTACAAGTTACGAGATAAAATACGGTGTTATATTGCTTGGTATCCTCGATAACCAGCCAAAGGTATTTACAATAAAGGAACTTCTCAAGGAGTTTTTGAATTTTAGAAGTGAAGTCCTAAGAAGGCAAACACAATTCAAACTCGAAAAAGCAAGGAAGAGCCTCGAGATACTAAGTGGCATACGAAAGGCAATCCTCAATATAGATACAGTTATTCCTCTCGTGAGAGATTCAAAAGATATTGAAGTTGCACGCAATAAATTAATGCAGTTCCTTGAAATTTCAGAAGAGCAGGCAAGGGCAATACTCGATATGAAGATTGCAAGATTAACAAGCCTTGAGGTAGAAAAGATTGATGCAGACATAAAGGAAACCGAGGAACTTATCAAGAACTTCAATGAAATCCTCACAAACAAAGAAAGGTTTTACAGTGAAATTAAGGAAGACCTGATAAAGCTCAGTAACAAATTTGGAGATAAAAGAAAAACTGAAATCCTTCACACTTACAAAACAATAGGTGAAGAAGAGTTAATACCAGATGAAAATGTTATAGTAATCGTAACCCGCGGTGGGTATCTAAAAAGAATGAGAGAAGATGTATTCAAGGTGCAAAGACGTGGTGGGAAAGGAGTTATAGGACAATCTGTAGGACAGGAGGACTATCCGATTGAAATACTCCCCACAACATTAAAGAGTACAATTCTTTTCTTTACGAATCTTGGAAGAGTTTACTCTCTTAAGACCTACGAAATAACAGAACTTGAACGAACCGGGAAAGGAACTCCAATACACAGGCTTCTGAAACTATCACCTAATGAAAACATAAGCAAGGTTATTTCAATAGACAAGGAACACAAAATAAAGAGTTTGCTTTTTGTTACAAGACATGGGCTTGTAAAGAAGACGAAAATGGAAGAGTTCGAGCAAATTACATCTGCTGGCAAAATTGCGTTAAAACTAAAAGAGGGAGATGAACTTGAGACGGTTATACCACTCTTGGAAGAGGCGGAAGTTATGATAATTTCTAATGTAGGTCTTGCGGTGCGTTTTGATACCAAAATTATTCGTGAGATGGGGAGAACATCAACGGGAGTAATCGGGATGAGAGTAAAAGAGGGAGAATTTGTCGTTGATGCGGAGATTCTCAAGGAAGACGATAAGGTAATTCTTGTTACTGAAAAAGGCTTCGGAAAGATATTAAGCGTTAAAGAAATAAGAAAAACAAGACGAGGTGCAAAAGGTGTTAAATGCATCAAATTAAGCGAAAAGACAGGAAATCTTGTCTCAGTAAAGGTTATACATAACGAAGAAAATGTATACCTGCTTTTAAAATCTGGGAATGTTATTAAAATAGAGGTGAAAGATATAAAGGAGTTGGGCAGAAATACAAGAGGTGTCATTCTTGTCAGGTTTAAGGAAGGAGAGGATACAGTTTCTGCAATTGCCTTAGAGTAAAATGAATAAGGAAATTAAGAGTGCGCTTTTTACAAGTTTTGTTCTGGTTGTTGCAGTAGTACTTCTATATCTATTGTACCTTGTAAGAAACATTATACCACCGATAATATTTGGTGCAGTAGTTGCTTATATCTTACTCCCCATTGCGAATTTCTTTGAGAAGCTCAAATTTCCAAGGTCTCTTGCTTCTTTTGTAACACTAATGCTCTTTTTCTTTGTAATAATACTTCTTGGCTATTTCCTTGTGCCCCTTATCATAAGAGAACTCATAGAACTTGTCCACAAAATACCAAACCTAAAGGAAAACATAATTTCATTTTTTGAAAATTTAGGAAAGATCCTTAACGCCCAGGTTGAAGGTTCTCTTGTTAGAAAGATAATATCTAACGCAACAGATAAACTTCAAAAAGTTATTGATAATTTTATTTCAAACTTTCCACAACAAGCAGGCTCAACGCTTTCAAATATCGGCTCACTTCTTGTTTCTTTCCTCCTTGCCTACTTTTTTATGAAGGATTCGAAAGCACTTTATAGAATTATCTTGAGAAGATTTGACCCACGATTCAGAGTAAAAATAAAACAATACCTTGACAGAACCAATACGGAAATGCGTGCATACTTTTCAACCCTTGTCATTATTTCAATTATTGTGGGCTTTTTTATGGGATTGGGGAGTTTCATTGCAGGAGTAAAGTATGCTATATTTATAGGAGTTATCGATGCTTTTCTTGAGATGCTCCCCTACATTGGCCCAACAATTGTATTTTTGACAGGCGCAGTTCTATCGCTTACCCAGGGCTTCAACACATTCCTGGGATTCATTATCGTTTTCTCATTCGTTGAGGGTTTGTTGAGCAACGGAGTTTTGCCTCATATAGTTGGGTATAGATTAAATATTCCTCCTGTAATAATAATCCTCATGATAACAATAGGGGGTGCGATTTTCGGCCCTCTTGGCGTTCTTATCGCAACCCCCACCTTCCTCATCTTGAGGAATATAAGAATAATCTTTAGTTAACTACGGCTTTTTAGGGCCAGGTATTTTAATTTTGAAAGTAATAATGTTCGAAATTTCAACAGTGCTTACATCGACATATTTGCCAAGAATAAGAACTCTATCTCCAACTTTTAGGTCTGTAATTTTGATTTTGCCTTTGTAATCCTGGGAAAATTTAAAAGTTATAAGCGGGAGTTCTGATAACTTCAAAGTCTTGTTTTCAAGATCGATAAAAGAAATTGTTCCACCCACTGCAACTGCAGTTTTTGGCTTGAAGGCAAGGACAACTATTGATGTTGCAAGATAGTCACCTGATGTTGAATCAAACCTCGCATGAATTTGAACAGGGTCTCCAACCTTCAAATCAGTAAATGCAATACGACCAATTCCTACTTTAGTAATTGAAGTTTTGTCGTTTACAAAGATTTGATAGTCGAAATCCTTTACTTTTATATAATTGGAACCAATTTCAGTAATATATGTGCGCATTTCAAATTCTTTATGCGAAATTATTAGAATTTCCTTTGCAACATACACATCCTGTGAATATTCACCATGAACAATCACCCTGTCGCCCACCTGAATCTCAGAAAGACTAACTAATTTTCCTTTGAGTCTTACCTTTGTATCTGCATTTATCCCAATTGTTTTTCCACTTACAACTATTGCGTTTTGGGAAATTGAAGTTACAATACCTGAAATAGTAAATGTTTTTGTAATAGATAATTCGCTAAAAACAAGCACAAGCCTTGCAACAAGTTTATTATCGATGTTCTCACATATTGCAATTGCTTGCATTCCAACCTTAATATCGCTTATTATCGCAGATTTTCCGTTCAGTCTTAAAACAGTATCCTTTTCTATTCCAATATCCTTTCCTCCAATCCTAATTGAACTTACAGAAACAGATTCAATTGCTCCTTTCACTACTTCAATCTTCGGAAGCGGTATTGTCTTTCCCGAAACGTCTCCTGTACAGAACACACTTAAAACCATTAATAAAACAAGCACAAATAAAATGACTTTTTTCATTCTTATCACCTCCACAATATAATATGTGCTTTATGTGAGAAATGTTACACGCAAACCTTTCAGAACCCCGATTCCTATAATTATACAACTATAAAATTTACTATCTATGCTCTTACCCATTTCCATCCTGTCACCAAGCCCTTAATAGAAAGGGAAACTGACCCTCCTTAACTAATTGAGGGGATGCAGTTTACCTCCTCAAAATATGGAGATTCTACGCTAACTTGGCACAACAAACCAATAATTATTAAGACTTTTCTTTACTATCTGAATCCTCTCACGATGACTATTGGTGTGCCCTCGTCTTCGTTTCCTGCTGGATTATCTGTGAGAACCTTCTCAAGCCTCTTCTTATCAATTTTATCCGTGGCACCAACAACCCACGCCCTTCCAAGTTCGTTTGCATCAACAATTGCAACATCAAAACCAATCGTATTTTTAATCTCTTCTGCAAGTTTGTTTGAATCCTTGGGACCCGGGATTACATAGTAATCATATGGAGGGATTGCACCTGGCGGATCATCAATAAGCGCTGTTTGAGGACCACCCACTCTGTAAAACACACCTTCAAAACCGAAAATTTTTCCTATCGCTCCTAACACAAAGCCCAATAATATTCTTAAAGACCCAACCTCCTCTATTGCAACCTGCATTGCATAGGGATTTGCAAGAGGTGCAGCCCCACCAAAAGGCACACTTT
>Ga0315298_1006345_pt1 | contig 16177 bp, 10 predicted proteins | sample WHS_1_MG_FD_203077 | JGI IMG/M metagenome (GOLD analysis project Ga0315298, IMG submission 203077) | Extremophilic microbial mat communities from Washburn Hot Springs, YNP, Wyoming, USA - WHS_1_MG | ecosystem: Environmental > Aquatic > Thermal springs > Hot (42-90C) | place: USA: Wyoming... | reverse complement strand
AACTACTACCGTTTTTCCTACCCTTTCAGAATACATTCGGGCTATCTCGAAAGTGTCTTCACCTGTAATAATAGTTTTAACCAATTCTACAAGTTTCATTACCGGAACGGGGTTAAAGAAATGAATTCCCATGACTTTTTCGGGACGGCTAGTAGACATAGCAATATCAAGAATGGAAAGGCAGGACGTATTGCTGGCCAGTATGGTGTGAGGAGGACAAATTTTATCCAAATCACCAAAAACTCTCTTTTTTAAGTCCATATTCTCAACCACCGCCTCTACGATAAGATCACAACTGGCAAAATCCCTCATATCAGTTGTACCTTTAATACGTGACTGGATAACCTCTTTCTCGAACTGAGTAATCTTTTGTTTACTGACATCTTTCGACAAAGCCGTATCGATAATTCCCAGACCTCTTTTTAAGAGATCATCATTTACTTCAGAAACAACAACCTGATATCCTGCCTGAGCAGTAACTTGAACGATACCGGCTCCCATGGCCCCACAGCCTACTACTCCTATTATTTTGATTTCCATATTTGATAATCTCCTCTCCTATTGATTACTTTTAATTTCAATTAATAAATTTACCGCTAAGGTTACGAGGTCGTGATGTTGATCATAACTCTCTGGACCTGGTATTCAACATGAAGAAACGATCGGCATAGAGAAAAAAGGCAACAGACATTTAGGTGGATAAATAACTTTTTTAAAATGTGAGAAAATTTTTTAACCATTACTGGAAGTGAAATTATGATACCACATAAAGGGACAATGTGCAATTATTTTTTATGCCTTTAATCGTACTGCTGGTCTGTTTGAAATCGCTAGATAAATGGGATAACATTTATTTAAAATCAAACTTATTAAGAGGTGAAAACATGAATGAAGTGATTTCTCTCATTAAAAATCGACGCAGTATACGCAGATACAAAAAACAGCCAATTGATGAAAAAGACCTGCAAACGATAATGGAGTGTGCTATTCATGCACCCACAGCTATGCGCCAGCAAAAATGGCACTTTTCGGTGGTTACCAGTCCCTGGATGATTTCACGGATGATAGAGGTCACTCGCGAGAATATGGTGAACTCAGGAGTTGAATTTCTGGCGGAGCGAGCTCGTAATCCTGAATTTAACCCCTACCATGGAGCACCGGTTGTAATTACCGTATCCGCCGATGGCACAGCAAAGTTTGCGCAAACCGATGCAGCACTGGCAGCGGAAAATATTTTACTGGCGGCGACGGCTCTTAAACTTGGCTCCTGCATTGCTACTTCCCCGGGATTTTTATTTGATTCTGAAAAAGGCAAACAGATAAAAAAAGAACTGGGAATACCGGACAATTATGTTTATGTATGTACGATAACAATTGGTTATCCGGATGAAACTCCAGAAACACCTTTTAGGAATAAAGACGTTATCACTTATATAAAATAATTGGATATTTATGCTGCTATAAGAATGCGGGATAAATTGTTATGACTTTATAGTTAGCCAGAACAGGGTAGCCTGAAGATTGCCAGTGCGCATGGATGGGAAATAGTCTTTAATTTATCTGATATCACCTGTGTTGTATAAATTTATAAACTATAAAGGCCGGCTTAGTTAAGCCGGCCTCATTATTTTCATTTGTAAATAGTGTTCTAATAGCAACTCTGAAACAGGTCAAGCGCCTCGGCCATTAGTACGGTTTAGCTTAATCCGTTACCGGACTTACACTCACCGCCTATCAAGCAAGTAGTCTACTTGCGGCCTTACCCCCGATATTGCTATCGGGGTGGGAAATCTAATCTTGGGGAAGGCTTCGTACTTAGATGCTTTCAGCACTTATCCTAACCAGACATAGCTACCCAGCGATGCCTCTGGCGAGACAACTGGCACACCATTGGTCTGTCCCTCTCGATCCTCTCGTACTAGAGAGAGCTCCCCTCAAATTTCCAAGCGCCCACACCGGATAGAGACCGACCTGTCTCACGACGGTCTGAACCCAGCTCGCGTGCCGCTTTAACCGGCGAACAGCCGGACCCTTGGGACCTGCTTCAGCCCCAGGATGCGACGAGCCGACATCGAGGTGCCAAACCTTCCCGTCGATGTGAACTCTTGGGGAAGATCAGCCTGTTATCCCCGGGGTAGCTTTTGTCCGCTAAGCCACGGCCCTTCCACACAGTGCCGTAGGATCACTTTGCCCGACTTTCGTCCCTGCTCGACTTGTAGGTCTCACAGTCAAGCTCCCTTATGCCAATACACTCAACGCACGGTTTCCATTCGTGCTGAGGGAACCTTTGGACGCCTCCGTTACCTTTTGGGAGGCGACCGCCCCAGTCAAACTGCCCACCTGGCATTGTCCCAGACCTGGGTCCGGTTAGAACTAGAACCAGACAAGAGTGGTATTTCACCGTCGGCTCTGCCGAGACTAGCGCCCCGGCTTCTCAGCCTCCCACCTATCCTACACATGCCCAGTCCGAATTCAGTGCCAGGATACAGTAAAGCTCCACGGGGTCTTTTTGTCCAGTGGCGGGAAGAGGGCATCTTCACCCCCATTTCAATTTCACCGAGCCCCTCGTTGAGACAGCGCCCATGTTGTTACACCTTTCGTGCGGGTCGGAACTTACCCGACAAGGGACTTCGCTACCTTAGGACCGTTATAGTTACGGCCGCCGCTTACCGGGGCTTCAGATCAAGGCTTCACCTTACGGCTGACCTCTCCCTTTAACCTTCCGGCGCTGGGCAGGTGTCGGCCCCTATACTTCGGCTTTCGCCTTAGCAGAGACCTGTGTTTTTGTTAAACAGCCACATGGGCCAATTCTGTGCCCCCACCCTTGCGAGTGGGCCCCCTTCTCCCGAAGTTACGGGGTCAGATTGCCGAGTTCCTTAACGAGGGTTGTCTCGATCACCTTGGGACATTTATCCCCGCCTACCAGTGGCGGATTGCGGTACGGACGCCGGGCACTTTAGCAACGAGGATTTTCTTGACAGTGTAGGCTCAGTTGAATCATCTCAGGTTGCCCCTCAATTTCCCCCTCTCCTCAGCTTAACGCCGGAGCGGATTTGCCTACCCCGGCACGCCTCAAATCGGGGACGCACCATGTCCATTGGGTACGCTCAACCTACCTTCCTGTGTCCCCCCTTTGCCGTAACAAGAGCCCAGCGGTGCAGGAATGTTGACCTGCTGTCCATCGCCTTACCCCTTGGGGTACAGCTTAGGGCCGACTAACCCTACGCGGATTAACCTTGCGTAGGAAACCTTAGGCTTACGGTGGACGTGTTTCTCACACGCCTTTACGCTACTCATACCGACATTCTCACTTGCCGAAACTCCAGCCCGGCTCACGCCGGACCTTCACCGTCGCGGCAACGCTCCCCTACCTCTGCTTACGCAGAACACAGCTTCGGTGGCAGACTTAAGCCCCGTTGTATTATCGGCGCGGCGTCACTCGACCAGTGAGCTGTTACGCACTCTTTAAAGGATGGCTGCTTCTAAGCCAACCTCCTGGCTGTCTGAGCGACACCACTTCCTTTCCCACTTAGACTGCACTTTGGGACCTTAGCTGGTGCTCTGGGCTGTTCCCCTCTCGCCAGTGAAGCTTTCCCCCACTGACCCACTCCCGGGGTGCAACTTACGGCATTTGTGGTTTAGTTGGGTTTGGTAACCTTATGGCCCCTAGCCCATCCAGAGCCCTACCTCCGCAAGTCATCCCCCGAGGCTGTACCTAGATACATTTCGGGGAGTACGAGCTATCTCCGAGTTCGTTTGGCATATCACCCCTAACCACAGCTCATCTCAGAGCTTTGCCACGCTCACTAGTTCGGACCTCCACCCAAGTTTAGTTGGGTTTCATCCTGGCCATGGTTAGCTCACCCGGTTTCGCGTCTGCTCCGTGCGACAGAATCGCCCTATTCGGACTCGCTTTCGCTTCGGCTCCGTGGCTCCAGCCACTTAACCAAGCCACACAGAAGCAACTCGTCGGTTCATTCTTCGATAGGCACGCCATCACTCGACTGAATCGAGCTCTGACTGCTTGTAGGCACAGGGTTTCAGATTCTATTTCACTCCCCTCTCGGGGTGCTTTTCACCTTTCCCTCACGGTACTGGTTCACTATCGGTCATCAGCAGTATTTAGCCTTGGAGTGTGGTCACCCCGGATTCCCACAGGGTTCCTCGTGCCCCGTGGTACTTAAGAACGCAAGCGAAGCCGCCTCCGTTTCACCTACGGGACTTTCACCCCCTACGGTGGCCCTTTCCAGGGACCTTCGGTTACGAAAGCGGTTTGTCACTTCGTTACAGGCCTTGGGACCTGTCCTTGCGCCTTACAACCCCCGGACGACATAGGACCCAAGTCCACTGAGTCGCCCGGGTTTGGGCTGTTCCCTTTTCGCTCGCCACTACTCAGGGAATCTCGGTGATGTCTTTTCCTCGGGGTACTAAGATGTTTCAGTTCCCCCGGTTGCCTCCCGCTTGCGCGGGTGCCTGAGTTTCACCCAGGCGGGTTGTCCCATTAGGGCATCTCCGGATTGCTTGCTAGACAGCACCCCGGAGCTTATCGCAGTCTTGCCGCGCCCGTCATCGGCTGCTGATGCCAAGGCATCCACCCTGCGCCTTTGCTACTTTAGTCTATGTCCCGCTGAACACAAGACCTTATTCACTTGTTAAGGTAAAAAAGCCTGCCGTGCAGGCAGGTTCTAGTAGTATACTCCACTTACGGAAATCGTGTCAATACCCCCTGGCGCCACTCTCCGTCCCCATACCACCATACCGGAAAAGTAACACCAGCACTGCCGCCAGAGCTAACATAGCAAACCCGGAAGCCGCGGTAAAGACCCAGTTTAACCCCGCCCGGTCGGCGACGTATCCCAGCATCCCGGCTGAGAACGAGCCGAGACCGAAGTTGCAGAAGAAAGAGAACCCGAATACCCGTCCCCGCCAAGTCACCGGACTGTAGCCCGAAACCAGCACGTTGAATACCGGCTGGCCCATGAAGTGAAACACGGCAAAAGCGCAGGTGATAACCACCAGCAACAGCCCCTGACTGGCACCAACAGCAATCAGGAGCGGAAACGACCCCAGGCAAACGGCCAGCGCCAGCATCTCCGGCCTGACACGCTCCGAGAGATACCCCCCGAAGAACTGACCGCCTACCCCGAAAAGCAGTACCACCGTGGTCACCGAGCCGGCCAGAAACATCAAGCCGCTTTCACTCGAAACCTGAGCAACACTCTGGCCGAGATAGAGCGGCAGAAAGGTGACCACGCCGCGATAGATGAAGCCGTTCAGCAACTGTGCGGTCAGAATCAGAGACAGAGAAGCGACCGTCGCCCGGCGTCGGGACGTCCCGGCAACACCGCTTGGAGAAGCTTCGCGCTCCACCGGCCGGGCACCGCGCAGCCCAAAGGCAAACGCCGCCGCCAGCAGGACCATGGGGATAGACAGAAGGGTATAGGCCGCCCGCCAGTTGGAGACCGCGGCAATGCTACCCACTATCACCGGCGCCAGAGCAAGCCCGAGATTTCCACCCACCCCCAGATAACCGAAGGCCATGCCGGTACGATGGCCCGTCTTGGCTATGAAGGCGGCACCGGCCGGGTGGTAAAGACCAAGCCCCAGACCCAGAACCAGCAGGGCTGCTCCCAGCGTATGTATGCTGTTTGCAAACCCTACGCCAGCCGCGGCCATGCCGCTCACGAGACAGCAGACAACCAGGAGACGTTTCTCACCGATACGGTCGGCAAGAAACCCCGAGGGCAATGCCGTAAAACCGAAGGCCAGGCCGAAGATATTGGCCATCACTCCCATGACAAAAAGGCTGGCCCCGAACTCGCTGGCGATACCGACCAGCAGGGCACCATAGGCAAGCTCCAGGACATGCACCAGGCCGTGGCAGGTCGCGGTAGAAGCCAGAGCTCTCGTTTCTGAATTCACTGCGCCAACTCCCGTTATCGAACTGGCTTCCGCCAGCGACAACATCCGGCGAGTATACCACAGGCCACACCGCCCAAACTTGACACCGCCGGAGCAAGCCTATATTCTTAAGAATCCAGCTACTTCCGTTCCATCCCCTTACACCCGCTCGCGGCGACCCGTCTACCGTAGCCCCAACGCCCTTCAAACATTAGATTACAGGGTGGCCCGAAACAGTCGATTTCGACGGATGAAATCGACTGTGGATGTAAAAATGTCGGTCATCGAACCTTATTTCGCAGCCGTTATTCAGGCGGAGAGAATAGCCGTCCGCGCCGGTGGCATGGAAAAATTCCGGGAGAATATCCAGAAGAACCTGGAGCGGTTTTGCGGCCTTATCGATTACTGCTGTGCCGGCAATCTGGCCGGGCGCGACGGTTTCGCCATCGCCGGCCCGGTCAAGCTTATCACCTTTGGCGAGTTTGCCATCACCGGTCTCTATTCCCCGGCCATCCCGGGCGACCACCGCTTCGGCAACGCTGAAATCAACAAATATCTGGCCATCAGCATCCCGGGCCCGGAAACCAGCGTACTTGCCGCCAAAGCCACGCAGTACCGCGTATATATCGCCGCCGCCAACATCGAGGCCGACCCCGACTGGCCCGACTTCCACTTCAACACCGGCTTCATCATCAACCCCGAGGGCAAGATAATCCTCAAGTACCGCAAGACGCTTACCAACAATCCGGTTGAAATAGCCTGCTCGGCTCATGATATCATGGACAAATACCGCAACCCGGTCACCGGCAAGTATGACCCCTTCCCGGTGGTCGATACCTCCATCGGCCGCCTGGCCCTGATGATTTGCGCTGACCTGGCCTCTCCCGAAATCCCGCGCATTTACTCCATGAAGGGCGCCGAGGTGGTCATGCACCTGACATCGGGCAACAGCTACGCCGCCGGCGGACCGCGCCCCATCGGGGTTGTCGAGGCTATCAAACGCACCCGCGCCGCCGATAATGCCATTTATTTCATTAACTCCAACTGGGGCCCGGAGGTTGGTGCCATCTATCCAAGAGCCAGAATCGCCGGACATTCTGCGATCGTCAGCTACACCGGCGAGGTTCTGGCTGAGGCGGAAGACTCGAGTGAAATCGTGGTACGCGCCCGGCTTAATATCCAAGCCCTGCGCCAGTTCCGGCGCCAGTACTACAAGAACCCGGTCACCCAGGTCAGGTCGGAACTGTACGCGCCCTACTACTCGAAGCCAATCTACCCGCCCAACACTTTCCTGAAAGGCGGCCCCATCCAGGCAACCCTGGATAAACGCCAGCAGGAGCTTTTCGCCCAGGCTGTCAACAACTTGCTAAAATGCGAGGACTTCTATTACGAGAACGACATCGCGGAAGAAGGAACCACATGGCGTCGATCCAGCCCTACTTCGTAGCCGTCTGCCAGGCGGAGAAGACCGCTGTCCGCTCCGGTGGCCCTGCCAGATACCGAGAGAATATCCAGAGGAACCTGGAGCGCTTCTGCGGTCTTATCGATTATTGCTGTGCCGGCAATCTGGCCGGGCGCGACGGTTTCGCCATCGCCGGCCCGGTCAAGCTTATCACCTTTGGCGAGTTCGCCATTACCGGCCCTTACATGGCCGCCAACCCCGGTGAACGGCGCTTCGGCAACCGCGATGTGCTCAAGCACCTGGCCATCCGCATTCCGGGACCCGAAACCGATGTCCTGGCCGGAAAGGCAAAACAGTACGGAGTCTACATTGCCGCGGTCAACTTTGAAGCCGACCCGGAGTGGCCGGATTTCCATTTCAACACCGGTTTCATCATTAATCCCCAAGGCAAAGTTATCCTCAAGTACCGCAAGATACTCACCAACCAGCCGGTTGAGATTTCCTGCAGTCCCCACGACATTATGGACCGCTATAAGAACCCGATAACCGGCAGGTTTGACCCTTTCCCCGTGGTCGACACCGCTATCGGCCGTCTTGCGGTGATGGTCTGCAACGACCTCAACGCGCCGGAGATACCGCGCATCTACTCCATGAAGGGCGCCGAGGTGCTCATGCACCTGACATCCGGCCTGAGCTCTTCAGCAGCCGGCTGGCATCCGCGCGGCGTTATCGAGGCTCTCAAACGCGCCCGCGCCTACGACAACGCCGTCTACTTCGTCGTCTCCGACTGGGGACCGGAGCTGGGTGCTACCTTCCCCCGCTGCCGCAATCAGAGCCGCTCGGCGGTCTTCGACTACACCGGCAGGGAACTGGCCCGCGCCGAAGACTCGAATGAAATCGTCGTCCGTGCCAGCCTCGACATTGAAGCCGCCCGCTCCTACCGCAGCCAGTTCTACAAGAACCCGCTGAGCATGATGAGGTCGGAGCTTTATAAACCTTATCTCAGCAGGACCATCTATCCGCCGAATACCTTTCTCAAGGACGGCCCAATCGAGGAGACCCTGAACGAAACCCAGCGGAAATACTTCAACCAGGCCGTTGATAATCTGAATAAATGTCTGGACTTTTACCACGAGAGGGATGTGCCATGAACTAATCGCAAACGTACACACTATACAACGCGTCGCAGAGTGCACACCAAGATTACTATAAAGGAGGAGAAAGGAATGCTAACAAGAAACTCAAGGCTCGCGTTCTCCATGGCACTGGCGGTGGCGCTACTTATTATCACCCTTGTTGCCGCCTGTACCCCCGGCCAGCCGGCCCCGGCACCAGCCCCCAAACCGGCGGCATCACCGGCACCGGCTCCAGCCCCAGCCACAACCCCATCCCCAACACCCAAGCCTTACACCTGGCCCAAAGGCTACAGCATCGGCACTCCCGGCGTGACCTCCGCCGCTTATGCGGCAATAGCCGCCTGGACGGGCGAGCTTGAAAAGGCAACCGGTGTTAAAGCCCGTTTGGTACCGGAAGACAATACCCAGCTCCAGGCTACCTGGCTGGCCAGGGGCGAAATCGACATGATGGACCAGAATGAAACATCGATGGCCGATATCATCGCCGCCATCAACTGGCGGCCCGAATTTCAGACTAGGGACGGCGGCCCGTTTGAGATCAGGCGTGTTGGCCTCCGCCAGCCAACATGGTTCACCTTCTTCGTTGCCGCCGACACCGGCATCAAGACCTACAAAGACATCAAGCCCGGACTGCGGCTGTCACAGTTCACCAATAACCCGCACTGGGTAAGGGCTATCATCAAATTGGTCGGGCTGAAGGAGAGCGACTTCAAAATAATCCCGTTCAGCGCCTATGCTTCTTCCGTCAACGCCGTCAAGGAAGGCAAGGCCGACCTCGCAGTTGTCGCGCCGGCGGCCTCGACCGCCTTTGAGGCTGAGGCCTCAACCCGCGGCGCCGTCTTCCTGAACCTGCCGACAGAGGCGGAGGATCCGGTTGGCGTTAAGGCATTCCGCACCGAATGGGCCGCGCCGTTCGGCAAAGTGCTCTCCGGCGTAAAAGGGGCAATTGGCATCAACACCGTCCAGCTCCCCGGCGGGTTATGGGGTACCGACAAACTCGACGCCGACTTTGCCTATAACCTGCTCAAATGGCAAAGCGAAAACTACGACAAATTCAAGGACAAGACCAGTGAGACCCCGTACATCACACTGGACTTTTTCCGGCAATACCTTGACCTTGCCATGATACCGACCCACCCCGGCTCCATCAGATACATGAAGGAAATCGGCAAGTGGACCCCCGCCGACGACGACCGGCAGAAGTTCAACGAGTGGCGCCTCAAGCGGTACATCGAAGCCTACAAGGCAGCTATCGCCGATGCCGACAGCAAGAAGATTGACGTCGACCCCAAGAATGCCGCCTGGTTGGCGCTATGGAAGAAGTACGTTGACGAAGTCTACAAACTGCCGCCTTTCATCCCGCTGAATAACAACGACATCAAGGCAGAACTCGCCAGAATAAAGTAATAGGGCGTCTGGGGGGACACGACTTCAGTGTCCCCCCAGATAACTCCCACGCATCATCAGGAGGAGCCTTTGCCTCAGACACGCCTGAAAATTGAGGATATCGAGACTACCAGGTACCCGAGATTCCCAAAGCCTTTAAAAATCATCTTTCTGGTAGTCACGCTGATTGGCCTTGGCGCCGCCACCATCCACATCCTTGACTTACCCGTCTTCGATTACCACATGTTAGATATCGCTTACTTCTACCTGATATTCGCCATGTTCGGTGCCTCCGGTTTCCTCCTGCTGAGAGCCCGGCAGGCCGACCGCAACCGCATCCCCTGGTACGATATGTTGCTGGCCTTCATAGCTTTCGCTATCCCCGTCTTTTACTTCATCAATTCATGGTGGATTGACCGGGTCGGCTGGATCCCGCCCAAAACCCCAATTCAGTTTGTCACCGCGGCGATGTATGTTTTATTAATCCTGGAGATGGGCCGGCGTATCGCTGGCTGGGTCTTTCTGGGAGTGTGTCTTGTCTTCGGCATCTACCCCATGATTGCCGATTATATGCCCGGCATGCTCTGGGGCAAGAGCTATACCATCCCGTGGGCTATCTCCATGTACGTTTACAGCCCCTCGGGCATCCTCGGCCTTCCGGGCCACATAATGGGCAACCTCCTTCTGGGCTTTTTGCTTTTCGCCGCAGTCCTGGTAGCTTCCGGGGCCGGCGAGTTCTTCCTGAACCTGGCGGTTGCCCTGCTGGGGCGATACCGCGGCGGCCCGGCAAAGATTGCGGTAGTGGCCAGCGCCTTTTTCGGGACCCTCAGCGGCAGTGCCGCCGCCAACGTGGTATCTACCGGCAGTTTTACCATACCTACGATGAAGCGTATCGGCTACCCGCCGCATTATGCCGGTGCTATCGAAGCCTGCTCTTCAACCGGCGGTATTATCATGCCGCCGGTCATGGGCGCCGTGGCCTTCATCATGGCGGCTTTCCTATCAATCCCTTACGCTGTGGTAGCCATTTCAGCTATTATCCCATCGGTCCTTTACTTCTACGGCCTTCTGATGGGGACCGATGCCTATGCTGTTAAAGCCGGGCTGAAGGGTATGAACCCGGAGGAAATACCGCCAGCGAAACAGACTCTCAAAGAAGGCTGGTTCTTCCTCCTGGTCCTGGCTTTCCTTACCTGGGGTCTGATGTACATGAACTGGGAAATGCGCGCCCCGTTCTATTCCGTCGGTCTGATGATTCTTCTGTCGTTCACCAGTCGACGGACGATGCTGACACCATCCAGGCTGATATCGATGATTGCCAGCATCGGCAAACTCATCAGCCAGGCCATGGTCATGATTCTGCCGCTTGGCATCATCATTTCCGGCCTGACCTCCACCGGCTCAATCATCGCTGTAACCAATGCCATCGTCGACATCGGCGGCCAGAACACCTTCCTTTTACTCCTGCTTGGTGCTGTCGCCTGTTATATCATGGGCATGGCCGGTCTCGGGTCTCCGGCCTATATCTTCCTTGCCATTACCATGGCACCGGCGGTAATTAAAGCGGGAAATCTCAATCAGATTGCCGTACACCTGTTTATCGTGTACCTTTCCATTCTTGCGCTGATCTCTCCTCCGGTTGCCGCCGCGGCCTTCCTTGGAGCCGCCATTGCCGGTGCGCCCCCGATGAAGACCTCTCTTACCGCAATGCGGCTGGGAATAGTGGTGTATTTCATACCCTTCTTTTTCGTTTACAACCCGGCCCTGATACTGCAGGGTGGAAATTACTGGGAGACCATATACCTCTTCTTCTTCTGCCTGATCGGAGTAACGCTAATCGCCGGCTCAATGGAAGGCTATATCTGGGGCATAGGCAATATGCCGATGTGGTCCCGCTTCATTTTGGCCGGTGCCGGATTCCTGATTGGTATCCCCAACTGGGAAACCGCAGCCGTCGGTGCCGCAATCGGTATTCCGGTGTTAATATTCCTCTGGTTCAGAAATCATCGGCACAGACATCCGTTGCCTGCCGGCCGTGCTCCTGTTTGAAACCAAGAAAAAGGCAGAGGACAGCCATGACCACTCCTGATAGCAACGCTCCGGATGGCATCGCCGTCGAAACCGGCGCCGAGGCCTTCCTGGAACTACTAAACGCCAGCGGCGTCAAATACATCTTTATTAATCCCGGAAGCGATATTCTGCCCATCCTGGAAGCCGCGGCCAGATTCAAACATCTCGGCAGAACGGTTCCGGAACTGGTGCTGTGTCAGCACGAATCACTGGCGATGACTGCGGCCCACGGCTACTTCATGGCTTCCGGCAAGCCTCAGGTGGTGCTGGTCCACCTTGACCTCGGTACTCTCCAGGTCGGCGGGGCCCTCCACAACGCCCAGCGTGGTAACGCCGGCATCGTCCTCTGCGCCGGACGGCCGCCTTGGACATTTGAAGGTGAACTGCCGGGAGGCCGCAGTATCCTGGTCGACTTCCGCACCGAGCAGTTCGACCAGGCAGCACCGGTCCGTCAGTACGTCAAGTGGGACTACGACCTGCGCTGTAACGAGAACATCCAGCACGTCGTCCAGCGCGCCTTCCAGGTGGCGGGCACCGAGCCATACGGGCCGGTCTACCTGACCTTCGCACGTGAACTGCTGATGCAGAAAATGACCGCCGTCCGCCCTCTGCCGCAGGACAAGTACGGTCCGGCCATAAGTCCCCAGGCCGACCCATCAGCACTGAGAGAAGCCGCCCGCCTTCTGGCCGATGCCCGCAACCCGTTGTTCATCACCGGCCAGGTAGGCCGGCATCCTGAGGCAATAGCGCCCTTCGTAAGACTGGCGGAAACGGTCGCCGCTAGGGTCGTCGCCCCGGGCATCCGTATGAACTTTCCCAACACCCATCCGCTATGGTCGGAAAGCCCGGCTAACCCCTACCTCAAAGACGCCGATGTCATCCTCACGATTGACGCTACCGTGCCCTATGCACCGGTCCAGGCCAAGCCGTCCCCGCGGGCAAAAGTAATCTGCATCGACATCGATCCCATCAAAGCCGATATGCCGACTTACAGCTTCCCAGCCGACATCCGTATCCAGGCTGATTCGAGCAAAGCGATTCCGGCCCTGCTCGATGCCGTCCAGAAAATGATGGACAAGGAATCGCTGCGTTCCGCGCAGGAGCGCCTGAGCCGGTTCAAAGAAGAAGACCGTCAGCGGCGCGAGAAGTGGCGGAAATCAGCGCTGGCCAGAGCCTCACAGCGGCCTATCTCCTCAGAGTGGCTGGCCTATTGCCTAGGTCAGGAGATTGGCGAAGATGTCGTGTTGGTGAACGAAGCCATCAGCTACTGGAGCAATACCGGCCGCCACATTGCCCGCACCCGGCCGGGCACCGAGTACCGCGCCGATGGTTCGAGTCTCGGCTGGGGACTGGGCTGCGCCCTCGGAATCAAGCTGGCCACGAAAGACCGTACCGTCGTCTGCCTGACCGGTGATGGCTGTTTCTTATACGGCTACCCGACGGCCGCTCTATGGACGGCGGCCAACTATAACGCGCCTTTCCTCAACATCATTTTCAACAACGGCGGGTACCTGACGATGGACCGTATCATGGACAACACCTACGGACCGAACAGCTACTCGTCCAGACTGCCGAAGCGCCTCGTGACCTCATTCCTGCCATGCCCGGACTACGCTATGCTCGCCCGTGCCAGCGGTGCCTGGGCAGAAAAGGTGGAAGATCCGGCCCGCCTGCCGGCGGCGATCAAGGATGGCCTTAGGCATGTCTGCGAGGGCCAGCCGGCCGTCCTTGACGTGGTGCTGGTAAGAGCATAGACTCACCTCACATGGAGTTCCATGACCTGCGCCAGTGGCTGACCGCGGTTGCCCGTGACGGCGAACTCAAGCGTATCCGCGGCGTCTCTCACAACCTTGAGATGGCTGCCATAACCGACATCGTTTATCATGAGGCCCGTCAGTCGGCGCCCGCCCTGCTTTTCGAGGATATACCCGGCTACCCTGACCACCGCTCCCTTTTCGGCATGCTCTCCTCGCCGCGCCGGGTCGCCCGGGCACTCCGCCTGCCCCTCAGAACATCATCAACTCGCCTGGAACTCGTCCGTGCCTGGAAAGACAGGGCTCAGAGCATCAAGTTAACACCACCGGTCTCTGTCAGGTCAGGGCCGATACTGGACAACGTTATGACCGGCTCCAAAATTGACCTCTCCATCTTCCCCTCGCCGCAGGTCCACGAACTTGACGGCGGCCGCTATTTTGCCACCGACCACGCAGTCATCACCAGAGATCTCAATTCGGACTGGATCAACCTCGGCACCTATCGTTGCATGCTGGTTGACCGGCGGCGCCTCGCTCTGCACATGCTGGAGAACCAGCACGGCCGGATTATCTATCAAGAGTATCAGGCACGCCGAAGGCCCATGCCGGTGGCCATTGCTATCGGCATGGAGCCGGGACTGCATTTTGCCGCCGGCATCCGCGTCCCGCAAGGTATCTCAGAGTACGATTTCACCGGCGGCATCCTTGGCAGGCCGGTGACGGTCATCAAAGGCGCATTCACCGGATTACCCCTGCCAGCCACTGCCGAAATCGTGGTCGAAGGCGAATGCCTGCCCGGTGAGCTTACCGACGAAGGCCCGTTCGGCGAGTGGCACGGCTACTACGCTAACCGGGGACTGGAGACAATCCCGGAACCGGTCGTCCGGGCCAAAGCCGTTTACTACCGCGATCACCCCATCCTCACCTGCTCCAGCCCCGGGTTACCGCCGAATACCAACAGCTTTCTTTTCTCAATAGGAAGGGCTGCCGGCGTCTGGACCGCCCTGGACAGGGCCGGAATCCCCGGTGTTAAAGGCGTCTGGGCACCTGAAGAACTGGGTAGCCTGCTGTTTACCGTAATATCAATCGAGCAGAGGTACTCTGGTCATTCCATGGAGGCGGCGCGCATAGCTTTGGACGCCTCGCGCGGATCTGCGCGCTACATCGTCATGGTCGATGAAGACATCGACCCATCGGACTTGAAACAGGTGATGTGGGCCGTGGCAACACGTACCAGCCCGGACAGGTCAATCACTGTTTTGAAGGACTGCCCGAGCACTTCGGCCGACCCGGCCATCCCGCTTTCAGCCAAGAAGAGACAGGGGCCGCTTCGCGCTTCCCGCGCCATTATCGATGCCTGCCGTCCCTACGGACAGAAAGCGGAGTGGTACCCAATGGCAAGGGCCGGTGCCGCGCTTGAGAACAGGGTACGCCGGAAATGGCGGACGTTGCTTGAGGAGCTTCTACGACCGGGGTGACGCAGGGGGTGATTGTGAAGCTGTCGCCTGCTTCACCATCTGGATAACCCTGTCCACGCTTTCGAGACTGAATGAAAGCCCCATCTGTTTAAGTTCGGAGTAGCCCAGTCCCTTGTAGAGACGTTGTCCGGCCACCCTGGCCATTTCGTCGTAAAGCGCCGGCCATCTGTTGCCGCGTCTCTCAACACAGAAAAGGATAAAATCACGCAAGCGTGGATCAAGAGAGTTCATCGCCACCTCCATCCTGAACAGTCCTGCGGGTTTCTGGGGACCCGCAGCGGACGACGGGCGGGAAGTTTAGGCTGGCGGGGACGGGGAATCAATCCCGGTCAGAGGCGCTGAAACCGCGTGTTCTGCCTTGTTTATGCCTTGTGGACAATGTTCTCCAGACTTGCGACCTCATCCGGCAGGATTACAAAGCTAAGAATTTTCCGGCGGGTTCCGGACAGGAACGGGCCAAGTGGACGTATAAGCCGAGTTCTGTACCCTCGCGGGCGGTGACCATCCATCTAGGCCTGACGTTGCCGTCAGGCTCAAGCGACCAACCCGGGGAATGAGGCCGGGTGTCCTCGCACCCCCTATTGGGTCTTGCTCCGGGCGGGGTTTGCCCGGCCGGCCGGTCACCCGGCCGCCGGTGAGCTCTTACCTCACCATTTCACCCTTACCCTTGCGGGCGGTATGTTTCTGTTGCACTCTCCGTAAGGTCACCCCTCCTGGGTGTTACCCAGCGCCCTACCCGGTGGAGCTCGGACTTTCCTCCCCGGACCGGTACCTTCCGAAGGAAGCTCCGGCCCGCGGCGGTCACCCCATCCACTTGGCCCAATCGCAATCTACAATAACGTCAGGCAAAGGTCAAACAGACCGGCCCATGCCCAAATTTACTGAGCTTGTCCAGATAGATTGGTGACACTATAATGTGTTGCTCAGAAAACCCAGGGAATATCTTGCCACTGCTCCTGGTGACATCGTGCAGGTAGACACGCTGGACGTTCGGCCGTTGCCAGGCGCGGTCATTAAGCACCTTACGGCGCGGGATGTCGTTTCGCGGTG
>Ga0315298_1006344_pt1 | contig 16184 bp, 12 predicted proteins | sample WHS_1_MG_FD_203077 | JGI IMG/M metagenome (GOLD analysis project Ga0315298, IMG submission 203077) | Extremophilic microbial mat communities from Washburn Hot Springs, YNP, Wyoming, USA - WHS_1_MG | ecosystem: Environmental > Aquatic > Thermal springs > Hot (42-90C) | place: USA: Wyoming... | reverse complement strand
CGCGTACGATAACCAGAAAATAGCGCATGGGATTGAGGTAGGTGAGGTCCTGCACCAGGGCGGGCATATTGGCGATGGGCGTGGCAAAACCAGAAAGGATAATGGCCGGCACGAGGAAAAGGAAGACTCCCAGTAGCCCTTGCTGCTGGGTCACGGCGAGGGAGGAGATCATGAGCCCGATGCCGATGGCGGCGAGGAGAAAGAAAAAGAGGCCGAGGGCCAGGGCGGCGATGCTGCCCACAAAGGGGACGCGAAACCAGAGCACCGCCACCAGGGCGATGAAGCTGCCCTCCAGTCCGCCGATGATAAAGCCCGGCAGGGACTTGCCGAGGAGGATCTCGCCGGGGCGCATGGGGGTGACGAGGAGTTGGTCGAAGGTGCCCATCTCCCGTTCCCGGGCCACCGAGAGTCCCGTCACCAGCAGGGTGACCACCAGGGTAAGAAGGGCGACGATGCCGGGGACGATGAACCAGCGCGACAGGAGATTGGGGTTGAACCAGGCGCGGATATCCAGTTGTGCCGGCGGTCTGCCCCAGCCATGCTCCGCCGCCCAGTGCTGGTCGAAGGCGATGAGGACGCTGTTGACGTAATTGAGGGCGAGGGTGGCGGTATTGGAATTGCGTCCATCGATGATGACCTGCACCCGGGCGGGGTGACGCAGGAGCAGGTCGCGGGTGAAATGGGGACCGATGTGCAGAACGAGCAGGGCCTTTTCTTGATTGATGAGGGGCGCGATCTGCCCCTCGTTCTGGATTACGGCCACCTGCCGGAAGGCTTGCGAACCGGTGAAGCGTCCCAGGAGTTCGCGGGAGGCGAAGCCGGGGTCTTCATTGTAGACGGCATACGGAATGTGGTTGAGGTCGAAGGTGGCGGCATAGCCGAAGACCACGAGCTGGATCAGCGGCGGGCCGATGAGGACGAGGCGGCTCTTTTTGTCCCGCAGCAGCGCCAAAAACTCTTTGATGACCAATGCCCAGATGCGCGCGAGCATGTTAGTCCAGCCTCTTGCGCGACTTGCGCCAAGTGATGCCCAGGAACAGGACGGCCATGATGAGCAGGGCGCCGGCATTGCCAAGAATGACCGGCCAGACGTCGCCGGCAAGGAAAATAGTCTGGAGGATGGACACGAAATAGCGGGCGGCAACGATGTGGGTGATGACCTGGATGGCCTGGGGCATGGACTGGATGTCGAAGATGAAGCCCGAGAGGATGAAGGCGGGGAGGAAGGTGACGATGATGGCTACCTGCGCGGCCACGAACTGATTCTTGGCCAGGGTGGAAATGAGCAGCCCCATGCCCAGGGCTACCAGGAGGAAGAGGGCCGAGGCCAGGGTGAGGGCCCAGAGGCTCCCTTCCAGCGGTACGGCGAAGAGCCAGACCGCCATGGCCACCGACAGGGCCATGCCGCCCATGCCCATGAGGAAATAGGGAATGAGCTTGCCCAGGAGGATCTCGCCCATGGTCACGGGGCTGGCCATGAGGGCCTCCATGGTGCCCCGCTCCCATTCCCGGGCCACCACCAGGGCGGTGAGCAGGGCCCCAATGAGGGTCATGATGACGGCGATGAGCCCAGGCACCAGATAATCGCGGCTGCGCAGAGCGGGGTTGAACCAGATGCGGTCCTGGGGGATGACCGGGATGACCAGCGCCGTGCCCGCCTCCTGGGCGCGCAACTGCAGCCAGGTCTGCCAAACTCCCTGGAGATAACCCTCCAGGATGCGGGCGTTGTTGGCGTCCACCCCGTTGACCAGGACGCCGACGGAGGCCGTTTGCTCATTGAGGATCTGCCGGCTGAAATCGCTGCGCAGCCAGAGGATGCCGTCGGCCTGCCGGGCCATGACGGCGCGGCGGGCGGCGGCGATGTCGGGATAGAGGGTGGGGGTGAAGTAGGGGGATTGCTGCAGACCGCCGATGAAGGCGCTGGTTTCCCCGGTGGGCTGATCGACGACGACGGCGACGGGGACATGGCGGGCATCCAGGGAGACCCCGTAGCCGAAAAGAAAGAGCAACAGCACCGGCATGACGAAGGCGATGGCGATGGCCGATGGATCCCGCAGGATCTGCAGAAACTCCTTGCGGATCAGGCCGCGCAGGCGTTGGGCGTTCACGAGGCCCTCCGGATCCCGGCCTCGTGGTTCTGGATGAGTTCCACGAAGGCATCCTCCATCGTTGGATTCGGCAGATCGGGACGGCGGGCCTGGGCGCGTATCTCCTGGGGGCTGCCCAAGGCCAGGATCTCCCCCAGGGACATGAGCACCAGGTGGTCGCAGTATTCGGCTTCGTCCATGAAATGGGTGGTGATCATCACGGTCACCCCTCCCTCGGCCAGCGTATTGATGCGGCTCCAGAATTCCCGCCGCGCCAGAGGATCGACGCCGGAGGTGGGCTCATCGAGGAAGAGGATGGGGGGTTCGTGCATGAGGGCGCAGGCCAGGGCCAGACGCTGTTTGAAACCCAGGGGCAGATCGTCGCCGTTGACGTCGGTGTAGGCAGAGAGGTCGAATTCCGCCATGGCCCAGTCGATGCGCCGCCGCCATTGCGCGCCGCGCAGGCCATAGGCGCTGGCGAAAAAATGCAGGTTCTGGCTCACGCTGAGATTGCCGTAGAGGGCGAATTTCTGGGAGACGTAGCCGATGCGGGCGCGGGCGGTGGCACCCGCCCGGAGCAGGTCTGCGCCAGCCACCCGCAAGGTCCCGGAGGAGGCAGGCAACAGACCGCAGAGCATGCGGAAGGTGGTGGTCTTGCCGGCGCCGTTGGCGCCGAGGAGGCCGAAGATTTCACCGGCCTTGACGGTGAAGCTGATGCCCTTGACGGCCTCGAAACGGCCGAAGAAACGGCGCAGTTCGCGCACCTCGATAACGCTCTCCCCATCCGGATCCTGGGCGTCCGCCGTAGCCTCCGGATGATCGCCGGCTGGCGTGGGCGCCGCCGCGGAGCCGGAGCGCAGGAGGGTAACGAAGGCGTCTTCAAAGCGGGGAGGCACCCCTTGCCAATGTTCCCCATCCGCGGAGAGGGCCGCGCTCTCCCGGCAGACCACCCGCACCCCCTCGGCCTGGATGGTGGCATCCACGACCCCCGGCCGTTGCGCCAGGCGGGCCTGGAGCTGGCGGCGAGTGAGGCCCTCGTGCTGGACGAGGTAGCAGTGACCCGCCATGGGGGCATGGAAATCCGCCGGACTCTTTTGCGCCAGGAGCTTACCCTCATGGAAGAGCAGGATGTCATCGCAGCGCTCCGCCTCGTCCAGGTAGGCGGTGCTGATGAGGATGCTCGTCCCCTTTTCCCGCAAGCCCTGGATGATGCTCCAGAGTTCCCGGCGGGAGATGGGGTCCACGCCGACGGTGGGCTCGTCCAGGAGCAGGACCCGGGGGGCGCGCAGCAGGGCGCAGGCCAGCCCGAGTTTTTGTTTCATCCCGCCGGAGAGATCCCCGGCCCGCCGTCTGCCGAAGGGGCCGAGGGCCGTCAGACGCAGGAGTTCCTCATGGCGGACGGTCTTGTCCGCCGCCGACAGGCCTTGGAGGTCGCCGTAAAGATCGAGGTTTTCCTGGACCGTCAGGTCCTCGTAGAGGCCGAAGCGCTGGGGCATGTAGCCGATGCTCTCCTGAATCCGGGCGGCGGCGCGGCGGCTGTCTTCCCCCAGGACCAGGATCCGGCCGGCATCGGGGAGCAAGAGCGCAGCGGCCAGGCGCATGAGGGTGGTCTTGCCGGCGCCGTCGGGGCCCAGGAGGCCGGTGATCCGGCCGGCCTGCACCCGGAGGCTGACCCCTTGCAGGGCCTGGACCGTCGTGTCACCCCGGCGGAAGCCCTTGTGCACGTCCTCCAGGACCAAGGCGGCGTCGCTCATGGCATCATTGAGCGCAGGGATGGGCGGGAAGGGATTGGGGCATGTTGTCCCGTAACGGGATCTCTACGGTGACGGGCATCCCCAGGCGCAGGCGATGCTCGGGATTGCAGGCGTAGACCCGCACGCGATAGCTCAGTTCCGTGCGTAGTTCCGTGGTTTCCACAGTCTTGGGGGTGAATTCTGCGGTGGGAGAGATGAAGCCCACCCAGCCCGGGAAGCGTTTGCCCGGAAAGGAATCGCTCTCGATCCAGGCCTTCATCCCCAGGCGCACCTGTCCCAGGGCCTTTTCCGGCAGATAGGCGCGTACCCAGACCGGGTTATCCAAGGCCAGAGTAAAAACGGGGGTTTGCGGGTTGACCATGTCGCCCGGTTCGAGGATGCGGTCCTGCACGACGCCCTCTTCGGGGGCGAAGAGCTTGCTGTCGACGAGCTCCCGCTGGGCCAGGGAGAGGGCCGCTTGGTCGGCCTGCAGTTGATGGCGGGCGGCGGCGATGTCTTCCTTGCGCGGCCCCTTGATGGCCAGGATGAGGGCCTGCTGGGCGTGATCGAGATTGGCGCGGGCGGTCTTCAGGGCGGCGGCGGCGTTGTCGAGGCTCTGCTTGGGTACGTATTGCTCGGCGGCCAGGGACTGCTGGCGTTGCCAGGTGATCTCGGCATTGCCCAAGGTGGCCTGGGCGGCCGCGGCCTCAGCCCGGGCCTCGGCGATCTCCTCGGGGCGGGAACCCGCCAGCAGGCGGGCCAGGACCTGCTCCTGGGCCGCCACCTGCCCCTGGTCCTTGGCCACGGCGTCCTGGAAGCGTACGGGATCCAGTTCGGCCAGGAGCTGGCCCTTTTTCACCCGGTCGCCCTCCTGCACCTTGAGGTCCAGGATCCGGCCGTTGTCGTCAAAGGCGGCCTGCACCTGGCGGATGTCGATATTGCCATAGATGGTGACGACATCGCTGGGGGCGTGCGGCCGGGTGAACCAGTAGGCAGCCCCGGCGCCGATGGCCAGCACCAGGACCACCGCCGCCGCGCGTTTTTTCTTGGAAATGGCCATGTCTCTGCTCTCCGATGGATATGGCGGGGCTTTCAGGAACGCCCGTCCTTGCTCAGCAAGGCATTGATGGACTCCAGATCCGCCGCCGTCAGCACGCCTGCTGCGGCCTTGAGCTGCACCCGGGCCACCACCTGGTTGTACAGGGCGACGTTGTAGTCCTGCTCGGCGCGGATATAGTCCGTGGCCGTGTTGAGGAGGTCGATGATGGAGCGCGTGCCTACTTCGTAGCCCTTGCGGGTGCCTTCCAGGGAGACCTTGGCCGAGGCCACCGTTTCCTTGGCGGCATGGAGCTGGGCGACGCTGTCCTGGAGGTTCAGAAAGGCGGTCTGGGTATTGAGGGTGACCTCGTCGCGCAGGTTGGCGAGATTATCCACGCTGGCCTGGGCCTGGGCCTGGGATTGCTGCACCGCAGCGGAGATGCTGCCGCCCTCATAGAGAGGCATGGAGAGATTGAGGCTGGCGCCGATCTGATTGAAATCGACCCCGGGGAAGGGGGATCCCAGGGTATGGCTGGCGATGCCTTGCAGGTTGATCTTGGGCCAACGCTCCCGGCGGTTGTATTCCACCTGCTCCTGGGCGGTACGCAGTTGCGCCTCGGCCTGATGGAGCAGGGGCTGGCTCTTGAGGGCCATGTCTACCCAAGGCTGGGTCTGGTCCGGTTGGGGGCCCATGGCCTCGAAGCGGCCGAGATCCTCCAGGATGCCGACCGGGTGATGGGTGAGGCGCTGCAGGCTGCGTTGGGCCACGGCCACGGCATTGCGGGCCTTGATGACATCCGCCTTGGCGGCATCCAGGCGGGCCTGGGCCTCGCGCACGGCGATGATGTCGCCGGTGCCGACCTGGAGGTTGGCCTGCGTCTGCCGGTAAATGCTGTCCAGGAGCTTTTCCTGCTTTTCCGCCACCCGATCCTGGGCCTGGGCCTGGAGGACGTTGAAATAGGCGGTGGTCACCTGAAGGGCGAGCTGCTGTTCGGTATAGGCCAGGGCCGCCTCGCTGGCCTGGATGCGGCTGTCGGCTTGCTTGAGGGCGGTGAAGGCCTGGCCGTTGAAGACCGCCTGGGTGAGGCTGACGCTATAGCTGTTGGAGAGATAGCCGGTGGAAATGGGTGCACCGAAGCCGGTGATGCGGGCCGTGTTGTCGCCCACGCTGGCGGCCGCGCCGAGATGGGGCAGCAAGGCGGAGCGCGCCAGGGGCTTGCCCTGCATTTCGGCCTGCAACTGAGCCCGCGCCTGGGCCAGGGCGGGATCGGTGGCGAAGGCTTGCTCATAGGCTTCGAGCAGATTGTCTGCCATTGCCGGGCCGGCGAGGAGGGCGGTCAGGGACAAGAGCAGGCAAAGGCGATGGCAGGAGCGGCGCAATGATGGGGCAGGCATGCTTGCTTCCTATATAACGAATGATGAATATAGTATCGACCGATTGGTCGGGCGTCAATGAGGGAGCGGCCCGGACCGCATGCTTGCGCGACTTCGCGCCTGCTGAAACTCACTGCCCCGCATCATCTAAGGACGGCCGTCCCGGCGCTTTCCCATCACAACAGCCTCCCCGCCATTTTGTGCAGCAGTTTCAGTGTAGCCAAAAATGTCCCTCAGAATGGCGCAGGCGTCAGACCGGACGCCGCCCGACGATGACGGCGTCATTGCCAAAGCGATAAATCTCGCTGCCCATGCCTGCCGCCGCAAACTGTGCGGCAATCTCCTCCGGCTTGAGGAAATGATTGCCCTGGACGTATTCCGTGAGATTCTGGAAGGCCATGCCGCGCAGGGCGGGGTCGCGCAGGGTGTGGACATCGTCGGGCCAGGCGGGCTCCCAGATGACCGCGGCGCCGCCCGGCTTGAGCTGATCGTGAAGGATGCGGAATACCGTTTCCTTCTCGTCCCAGACGTGGTGCAGGGCACGGTTCATGGCGATAAGGTCGGCGGCTTCGTCGAGGTGGAAGGTCTTGATGTCGCCCTGGGCAAAGCGCAGGCGCTCGTCCAGACCCGCCGCTGCGGCCTTGGCCCGTGCCTGGATGACGTTTTCGTCAAAGCCGTCCAGACCCAGGCCGCGCAGGTGGCCGCAGCGCTGGGTCAGGGCGCGCAGGTACCAGCCATTGCCGCAGCCCAGGTCCACGGCCAGCCCGCCACGGGCATCCACCTCGGCAAAGATGGGTACGGCCGGGCAGATCGTTTCCTCGAAGGTCTTGCGGAAATTGGCCTCCAGCATGGCACCGAACCAGGGGAGGATGGTCTCCCGTTCCCCCAGGACCTTTTCGCCGGGACGCTCGCCGCTACGCATGAGACCCGCCGCCCGCTCGGCCATGTGGGCCGAGAGTACCGAGCCCACCGCCAGCGCCATGAGGGTGTCGGGAGCTTCCGGGCGCATGGCGGCACCGCTTTCCGTCAGGGACCAGCGGCCGTCGCGCTCGTCCAGCCAGGCAAAGGCAAAGGCCGCCTCGCACCAGCGCTGCAGATAGCCCGCATCCATCTTGCTGGCGGCAGCGAGAGCCGTGGTGCTGGCTTCGCCCAACTCATGCAAGGCCGTAAAAAGGCCATTGACCACGCCAATGAAGGCAATGTTGAGGGAAAGGGCGCCTTGCGCCTGTTGGCGGAATGTTTGCGGGGTCACCGTCATGGGAGTCTCCTTAGAGTAAATATTTGCATCCGACCAGGGCGAGTACGAGCAAGGTCCCATAGAGGAAGACGCGCTGATTGATGCGCATGTGCAGATGATTGCCGGCCCAGAGCCCCAGGAGGAGCGGCGGCACCAGCAGGAGAAAACCCAGCGCCAGGGGCACCGTGAGCAACGCCAGGCCAATATACATAAAGACGCGCAGGACGTTGTCCGTCAGGGCTATTCCCTGGAAGGTAGCGCGAAAGGCCCGCTTGTCCAGGTGGCGCATCTGCAGATAAGCGACAATGGGCGGTCCGCCGCCGCCGTAGAGGCTGCCGACGATGCCGCCAAAGACCCCCAGCGGCACGCCCCAGGGCAAGGAGACCCGGGGCAGGCCTTCGGGCTTCAAGCTCAGCGCATAGACCACATAGGCGAGGATGAAGACGCCGAGAAAACGGGTGAGGTTCTGGGCGTCCGTAGCGGCGAGGATGAAGGAGCCGATGGCCAGGCCTGCCATGCTGCCGGGCACCAGCCAACGCAATTCCGGCCAGCGAATTTCATGGAAATCGTAGGCGCCGAGCAGTACCGATCCGAGGAGGTCCAGCAGCAGGACCACGGGCACGACTTCCTTGATGGGAAAGAGCAGGGTGAGCAGGGCCACCGCGATCAGGCCGGAACCAAAGCCGATGGTGGCGCGCACATAAAATGCGGCAAAGACGATAACCATGGCCTGCAGGAGCAGGAACGGATGCTCCTGCAGGGCGGTGAGGGACAAGGAGGGAGATGGGACCATACCGACCAGTCTATATGTTTTAGGAAGGGCTTTCCAGACGAAGGGCAAAGGATAAACGATGAAGGCATGCACAAAAAGGAAAAATCACCTAATATCCAGCATGGGCATCCCGGCAAAACCGCCGTCCCATGGGGAGGGCTCGCTTTGCCCTTGGCCAAGGTGCGTGGCGGGATCCCCGGCTCCGTTTCCGGTTATGGGGGGAGGCTCGGCAGCCGTCGGCCCAGCGCTGCGGGGTTCGGTCGCCGGTTTGGGAGGGTTACTGTGGGCATTGCTCATTCACGATCATCGCAGGTGAAGACCATGATCCATCGGGGAAGATTCGGCATCCTGCTGTTTGCTTGTCTGGCCTGCCTGAATGGCTGCGCCAGTTCTCCCTCGGGCATTTCCTCGAGTACGGCCACCAGTACCGCCGGCGGCGCACTCCTCGGCGGGCTGGCGGGGGCGGTCATCGGCAACCAGACGGGCAGCCCCTTGGCCGGCGCGGCCATCGGCGCCGGCATCGGCGGCGTGGCGGGAGCTGCCCTGGCCCCTCCTGGCCCGCCCAGCGCTCCTTATCCACCCTCCTGCCCGCCCGGTTACACCTGTTATCCCAGTACGACTGCGCCTGCCTGTCCGGCGGGTTACACCTGCGTCCCCAATGCCCAGTGAGGTTGACCAGATCATGACGACGCTCAGCAACGATACGGAGCAGAATGGCCTTTGCCGGATGCAGGGGGGGGGCGGGCCAGGCCAGGGCCGGGCCGGCCATGGGGCATGGGCACAGGGTCTGCTGCTCCTTCTCGGTCTCCTCCTGGCGGCGCTGCTGGCCCCGCCGGCCCTGGCCCAATCATCGGGCCTGCCTCCCATCGACGCCCGGGCCTACATCCTCATGAATGCCAACACCGGCGAGATCATCGCCGCCAAAAACGCCTACAATCCCTATCCCATCGCCAGCATCACCAAGCTCATGACCCTCTATCTGCTCTTCCAGGCGATCCAGTCCGGACAGTTGCAATTGCAGCAGCGTTTTCGGCCGAGTTTTACGGCCTTGCACACCGGCGGCTCCAGCATGTTCATGCACCCCGGTTTGGCTTTCAGCGTGGAGCAGATGATCCTGGGGATGACGGTGCCTTCGGGCAATGATGCGGCGGTGGAGGCGGCTGGGCTGGTGGCGGGCAGCGTGCCGCGCTTCGTGCAGGAAATGAACCAGACGGCCCGGCAATTGGGCATGCTCTCCACCACCTTTTACGATCCCGACGGCCTGCCCCATCCCAACAATACCGCCAGTCCCTATGACATCGCCGTCCTCAGCCGCGCCATCATGACCCGCTTTCCCCAATTCATGCCTTTTTTCGATCATGAGCATTTCACCTACGCCGGCATTACCAGTCCCAATCCCAACCTCCTGGTGGGCAGGGTACCCTTCATTACCGGCATGAAGAGCGGCTATACCGATGCGGCCGGCCACTGCCTGGTGGCCACGGGTACCCAGAACGGCGTGAGCCTCATCGCCGTGGTCCTCGGCGTGCCGTCCTTCCGCGATGAAGGCCGGGGTTTCTGGAAGGCCTCCTGGCAAAGCCTGAAGTTGCTGGACTGGGGTTTTGCCAAGACCCTGTGGCTGCCGGCCATGCCGGAACTGGAGCGCACCGCCGCCCACTGATCCTTCTCGTTCAACCGGTTGGCGCGGGTGTTTCGCCGCGACTTCGGTCCGCGCCGTCGTCGTTCCAGGTGAAAGCCCGCGCTCGGCAGGCGAACTGTTTGAGCCCGCAGGGCGAGTTTTCGCCTGCCGGCGGGATGAGTCGTAGAACAACAGGCAAGGACCGCCGGAGCAAGAAACACCCCCGCCAACGGCCGCGCTTCCGGATTTCATTGGCCCGGGGCACCGTCCGGCGCGAGCACGGTCTGGGGCTTTTTGAGGAGCAGGATCAGGGGCAGCATGGCCAGGAAACCCCACAGCACCAGCATGAAGGCATCGAGGATGCCGCGCATGCTGGCTTGGCTGTTGAGCAGGAGATTGCCCATGATCTGCCAGGTGGTGGCGTTGGGGGCCAGGCCGGCGGCATCAAGGTAATTTTGCAGGTTCGGGTTGAAGGCATTGATGTGCCCCCCCATTTGACTCCAGCCCACCTGGGTTTCCTGCGTCATGACCGTGGAGACCACCGCGATGCCGATGGACCCTCCCAAGGTACGCATGAGGTTGAAGATCCCCGACCCCTCGGCCTGCTGTGCCTTGCTCAGGGTGGAAAAGGCCAGGGTAAAGAGCGGAATGGTGATGAGGCCAAAACCGATTCCGCGGATGAAGCCGGGCCAGATGACCCATCCAGGACTGATATCGAGGTTGTACTGGGTGGTGAGCCAGGAGCCATAAGCGCCAAAGACGATCCCGGCAATGACGATGTTGCGGGGATTGATGCCCCTGCCGAGCAGACGGCCGGCCAACATCATGGCGAGCATGGCGCCGAAGCCCTGGGGCGCCATGACCAGCCCGGCGGTGAAGGCTTCGTAGTGGATCAGATTTTCCAGCATGATGGGCAGGATGACCATGGTGCCGAAGAGGGCGAGGCCGAAGATGCCGATGCCCAGGCTGCCGATGCTGAGATTGCGGTCGCGCAGGAGGCGCAGATCCACCACCGGATGGGCTACGGTCAGGGATCGCCAGACAAAAAAGAAAAGTCCGAGGAAGGTCAGCAAGCTGAGGATGATGATGGTCCGGGAGCTGAACCAGTCCTCCTGATCACCCAGGCTCAGGACCGCCGTGAGGGCGCCGAATCCCACCGCCATGAGGGTGAAGCCCAGCCAGTCTACCGGGCGGGGATGGGCGCTCTTGCCGCTGTCCGGCACCATCTGCATGAGCAGGAACGCCATGATTCCGAAAGGAATGTTGACATAGAATACCCAGCGCCAGCTCAGCGTGTCGGTGAGATAGCCGCCCAGGGTGGGCCCCAGGATGGGGCCGAGCATGATGCCGATGCCCAGGATGGCCATGGCCTGACCACGCTTTTCCGGCGGGTAGGCCCCGAGCATGATGGTCTGCCCCACGGGGGCCAGGGCGGCCCCGAAGATGCCCTGGATGAAGCGCCAGAGCACGATTTCGGCAAGGGTGTGAGATTGGCCGCACAGGGCCGAGGCGATGACAAAGCCCACCACACTCCACAACATGAGCTTGCGTTGCCCATAGCGCTCGACGAGCAGCCCGGTGAGCGGCAGGATGATGACATTGGCCACCATATAGCTGGTCAGAGCCCAGGTGATTTGATCGCTGTTGGCATGCAGGGAGCCCATCATGTGCGGCAGGGCCACATTGACAATGGTGAGATCCAGCACCTGCATGACCACGGCAAGCATGACCGCTGCGGTAATGAGCGCCCGGGAGGCGGTGTTCTCAGGGGGCACGGACAATCTCCTTGGACAACGGCGCAGGACTCCCGGAGGGCGGAACTCTCAATGAATCTATACTGACCGTCCGGTCAGTATATGCATTGGCCGGGAGATGGGCAAGGCCATCATCACGCCTATGGTGCAGGACCTTCGCGCAACTCATGCGGACTACGGGTGAAACCTTGGCCTTGGGCCCAATGTATCCGGGCGCTGCAGGAAAAAAAAGGCCGACCCGGAGAGAGTCGGCCTTTGCTGGTCGCCTGAAGGGGGGGGGTCAGGCGGCCGCGGGCGTTGGGGTTGCCAGCTCGCGCAGATCCTCCCCACGCAGGAAAGCCTCCTGCAAGGCCGTATCGGTAACGGCGCTAAAATCGTACCCGGCCTTCTCGGCCTCCAGAACCGCCCGAACCAATGCCATTTCCTGCTCCAAGTCCGTCATGTCGTACTCCTGTCTGTAAATTAGATTTAGCTAATATACATAAAGATTATGGATAATGCAAATTATATGATGGAGTGAGGGCCTCGGCCTGATCTCCTGGATCTTGCGCATGATCCCGGACCCGGGTATCGGCAGAGGGATTGCCAGGCATATCCCGTCGCACACCGGGCTTTTGTGATTATAGCCGCAGCATGGGCATGCTCAGGCCGGGATGAATCGTTCGGAATAGATCTGCGCGACCGGGACGCCTTGGTCCAGGGCGGTTTCCGTGACGCCCTGGACCAGGCGTGCGGAACCGCAGATATAACAATCCGGCGAGTTGGTCATGGCGGCAAGATCCCCTTTCAGGGTCTCTACCACGTTGCCTGCATAGTTGTGCTCGTGGGCTTTTGGGCGGGATACGCACAATTTCACCTGTAGCCGGGGGAGTTGCTGCTGCAACTCCTCGATAATCTCCGTAAAGAAGAGTTCCTCGCTATGACGGACACCAAAATAAAGCCGTGCCGGATGGGCTTCCCCCCAATCGGCCATGCGCCGCAGCATGGAGATCAGGGGTACGACACCGGTGCCGCCGCCGATGAACCAGCGGGGGCGCAGGCCGTTTTCCCGCAGGGTGAATGTGCCCAGAGGACCGCGCACCCATAAGCGCTCGCCGGGTTTGGCATTGCTCAGATAGCCGGAGAAAAGCCCGCCGGGGCGGTGGCGAATGATCATTTCCAGGTGGCCGTCCCAGTTGGTGTTGTTGGCCAGGGAATAGGCGCGGCGGGCCTCCGTGCCCGGCACCCGGATCTCCAGGTACTGTCCTGGCTCGAACTCCGCCGCCTGGCCCTTCTCCTCATCGGGCAACAAGGCCAGCAAGAGGCGCTGGGTGTCGCTGGCGATGGTATCCAGGATGGCGATCTCGGCCGCGCGTTCGGGGATGCGCTCAAAACGAATGAATTCATAGTCGTAGGGGGTCTGGATGTGCAGGTCTGCCTGGGGATAGGTACGGCAGAGCAGCATCTGGCCCTCGCTTTTGGCCGCTTCGGGCAAAGCCTCGGTACTGCTTTCCCCCAGTTGGTAAAGACCTTGGGTCACCTTGGCCACGCATGCGCCACAGGAGCCATTACGGCATTGGGAGGGGAGCAGGATATTTTCCCGTTCCGCAGCAGACAAGAGGTCTTCATCGGCCGCACAGGGGAAGGAGAGTTGCTGCCCGTCGCGGGTCTGTAGGGTGATATCGTAACTGTTCATGGGGTCTGGTCCTTTGCCAAACCCCCTCCCGCACCGGCTTGGGAGGGGGAGATGATCCGGAAAACGGCCGTTGTGAAGGATCGTTTTTCGCTCCCGCAGGTCGCGGCAAAACGCCCTCACCGCCGCCGGGTTGAGGATTACGCCGAGCGTGCCATATCGGCCCGGATGTCGGCCTGGGCGTCGCCCACGAGTTTCAGGTCGAAACGATCCTGGAATGTCTGGACCAGCTTGGGCGTCATGTAGCCAGGGAGCGTCGGCCCCCAGTAAATCCCCTTGATCCCGAGGGCGAGCAGGGAAAGCAGCACGGCTGTTGCCTTCTGTTCAAACCAGGAGATCATCAGGGACAGGGGAAGATCGTTGACGCCGCAGCCGAAGGCCTCGGCGAGGGCCCCGGCCACCTGGATGGCGGAATGGGCGTCATTGCATTGACCGACGTCCAGCAGGCGCGGAATGCCGCCGATATCGCCGAATTCGTGTTTGTTGAAGCGGAATTTTCCGCAGCCCAGGGTCATGATCACCGTATCCTGGGGAGCATGGTCCGCCACATCGGTAAAATAATGTCGCGCCGGCGATGCGCCGTCACAGCCGCCGACCAGGAAGAAATGGCGGATATCTCCATTCTTTACCGCTTCCACGACCTTGTCGGCAACGCCCAGGAGGGTATGGCGCCCAAAACCGATGGTGATGCGTTTTTCTTCGGCATCGGCGGCGAATCCGGGCAGGGCCTTGGCTGCCTGGATTACCGGGATGAAGTTGCCATTGTCGATATGGCGCACTCCCGGCCAGCCGACCGGGCCGGTGCTGAAGATCCGGTTTTTGTAATTGCGGCCTGGCTCGACGAGGCAATTGGAGGTCACGACCACCGGCCCCGGGAAATCGGCGAATTCCCGTTGCTGGTCCTGCCAGGCACCGCCCCAGTTCCCCACGAGATGCGGATAGGCCTTGAGTTTGGGATAGGCATGGGCAGGCAGCATCTCGCCGTGGGTGTAGACGTTGATACCCTGATCCTTGGTCTGTTCCAAGATCAGCTTCAAGTCGTGCAGGTCATGACCACTGACCAGGATCGCCTTGCCTTTTACCGGTGTGATCCGCACGCTGCTGATTTCCTGGGCGCCGAAACTGCCGGTATTGGCGGCGTCCAGTAGTTCCATGACCTGAAGATTCAATTGGCCCACTGCCAAGGCATGCTCCAGGAGATCCTCCGTATCCGTCGGGCTGCCGGCGAGATAGTCCAGCATCGCCTCGACCTCGGCATCCACGGTGTCGCTCTGGTAGCCCAGCATGCGGGCGTGGTAGGCATAAGCAGCCACCCCTTTCATCCCATAGAGGATCAAGGCGCGTAAACCGACAATGTCGGCGCCGAGATCGTCCTCATCCGCCTTTACGGATGCGAGGGACGCCTGCTCCATCATCTGCTCCAGGCTATCCGCCGGCTGAAAGGCGGCCGGGCCGGAGAGCGTTTCCGGCGTTTGACCCCGCTGTCGCACCGCCTCTTCATAACGGGCCCGCAACTGATCCCGGCGTTTCGCCGCTTCCTGGATCATCTGCCCGAAGCGGGCGGCATTGAAGTTCACATTGGTCAGGGTGGTAAAGAGGGCATAGAGGATGAAGGCATCGGTATCCGGATCCACGACATCCAAAGGGCGGGCGCGATGGGCGTACTGGGCGATGCCCTTGACCTGATAGATCAGCAGGTCCTGCAGGTCGGCCGTGCTCTCGTCCTTGCCGCAACTACCTGGGGCCGTTGCACAGCCGATGCCGGTGCTGCTACGGGTGGTCTGCTCGCATTGATAACAAAACATGGTGTTCTCCTTGGGTGAGCGTAAGAGAATAAGATAATAATAGGTTGTTATACTTATATTCCTTGATTTAGATCAAGGCGGGAGGGTGGCGATGGTGGGATGATGCTGTCCCAGAAGCGGGCACAGCGCGTAAATCGTCGGGGTCGTTGGCCGGGGTCGTGCGGCGTTGATGGCCGTTTTAATGATGCAGATGCTTTGCTCTTTATCGACGATCTCTTCAAGTTCATGGAAATATCCATGAAATGACGAATGCCTGACCCAGGGGAATGAGCGGATTCTGCATCCAAGCCAAGGAGTATTGGTGCCATGATTTTCCGACAGATGTTCGAGGCCGCGCGGGGCTTGCTCTGCTATCTGATTGCAGATCCGGTCACGCGGCAAGCCGTGGTGATTGACCCGCTTCCAAGCCTTCTGCCGCAACTCCATGAACTAGAGGTGAGACTTGGGCTTACCCTGGTTTATGTTTTGGAAACGCACGGCCATAAGGATTACGCGTCCGCCGCGCTGGATCTGAAATGCTCTACGGGTGCCCGCGTCGTTGCCCATGAGGCCGCCACCAACGGACCCGTGGATTTGCGGGCGAGAGATGGGGATGTTCTTTATTTTGGAGAGGAGACGATACGGGTGCTCCATATTCCTGGGCAAAGTCCGTGTGCCGTGACCTATTGGTGGAAAGATCGGCTCTTTACTGGAGAGACGCTCCTTGCCGGAGGGATACCTGGTTGCGGCTATCTGGGCGGAGATCACCGAACACGGTACCAGACCGTCATTTCCCGATTGCTGACCTTTCCCGGAGAAACCCTGGTCTATCCCGGGCGGGAGTCCAGAGGGCGCCGCTTGGTTAGTATTGAAGAACTGCGTCGACATGGTAACGGATTCAATGGGGAACCGGGAAGACAGGTTCTTTTGCTTGCCTATCGGAAATTGCGGCTAGAGGAGACAGGGAAAGAAAAAGGTAACAGCATAAGAGTGCAAGAGGATGATGTGCACCATTACATGCCAGGCCGGGATGTCTCGGCCTCATCGTAGGAGGTAGTCCATGAGTATGATGATCGATCCCACCGTGGTGGATCTGTCGCGTCTGCAATTCGCGC
>Ga0315298_1006342_pt1 | contig 16186 bp, 20 predicted proteins | sample WHS_1_MG_FD_203077 | JGI IMG/M metagenome (GOLD analysis project Ga0315298, IMG submission 203077) | Extremophilic microbial mat communities from Washburn Hot Springs, YNP, Wyoming, USA - WHS_1_MG | ecosystem: Environmental > Aquatic > Thermal springs > Hot (42-90C) | place: USA: Wyoming... | reverse complement strand
TCATGGTGTCATGGTGTCATGGTGTCATGGTGTCATGGTGTCATGGTGTCATGGTGTCATGGTGTCATGGTGTCATGGTGTCATGGTGTCATGGTGTCAAGACCAATACAATAAAATTGATCGATAAAACATGATTTATAGATACCCTGATATATAGATCACTCCAATTCCTGCCGAACTGGGGCCGCGCCGCGTATCCCCCAGATAGTCCGGTCCAAGTGTAATTCTCCTGCCCGTGCTTTGGCTACCATCCCGTTGAAATATCCGCCCGGTGTGGTGCGGAAATGCTCGGCCGGCTTGCTCGATACGATCGCCACGGCAATCGCCGCTCGCTCGCGGCCCATGGTCAGGCACGCATCGCCCCAGAGCGGTTTCGATATGCCGAGGTCGTGGCGTAACCAGTCGGCCGCGTCCACAATATCCGGCCATGACGGCGAAGCTCGCCGGAGATAGGGCTTGAGCCGTGGCGCGATCCTGATCAACTCATCCGGGCGGATCTTCAGAACCGATCCGACGTCTTTCCGTTCGCCCGTCGCGCTGATCGTCCGCGCCACGGCATCGCTCACGTCAGGCTGGGCACGATCTCGCGAAAAACTACATTTATCCGAAGCTATTACCGTATCCGTAGGATTTAGTGTTTCGTTTGTAGTTGTAATGTGCCCAACATTTTTGCCGGGTCTGCCCGACATTTCCACAGAGTCAGAGCCGGCATCAGGGCCGTGGGCAAGCGCCATTTCGAGCGCGCGTCGCGCGGTTTCCGCCACGGCTTCAAGACGCTCGATCGCCTGGGTCAGCGCTTCGGTCGTGGCGATCGATCCCAGCCCCGCGCTGGCGACCCCTGCGGCGGCTCTGAGGCCGGGCAGGGCAGGGTCGGTGATGTTCTGCTCCTGATAGGTCTGCCACGTCTGCCGGAGACTGTTCCGCGCGATCGTCGCTCTCCGGCGGAGACGCCCGATCGCGGCGCGCTCGGCGCGATACGCCTCGGCCGCCGCACGAAACTCATCGATCCGCGCGCCGATCGGCGAGAGGTCGAACCCGTACGCCTCGATGATCCGCCCGGCTTTATCCCGCCGGCCGTAGCGTTTGGCGTTCGGGCTATCCCGCATGACGATCAAACCCAGCTCGACAAGATGACGATTGATCCGCCGTGCCTGGGTATCCGTCACGCCCAGCTCGGCCGCCTGCATCGCGGCACTGGGCCATACGATGGGCCGCGCGCCGGCTTCCCAATCCTGAGGTTGGGTAAACCGGAACAGCCAATCGATCGCATGGATCATGCGGGGGGAAATTCCCAGCCGGGGCGCTGCGGCTTTGAGTGCGGCAAGCGCCTGGCCGGGGGTGATGTCACCCCCGGCGAACCGCTCGGCCGTCGCCTCGGTAGGCAGCATGGCAGGGGTAATGCGGCGAAGGCCGGCGGCTGATCCTGATGCCAATCTGGCATTGCTCGAACCAGCCTGGTGGGCGGGTGTAGGCACGGTCTGCATGGGGTTCTCCTGTTGTGTGAGGGAACCGCCGGGGCAGGGGAGGGGACTAAAGCAGGACGCAGTTTCCCGGAGCAAGCCAGGGCTTGCTTTTTTCGTCCAGATGATCGATATCAGGGGGAACAGATCGATTTTCGCCTTGGTCAGTTTCCCGCTGCCAAAGCACCCCGGAATTATCGAGCCTCCGCTTAAGCCCCGCCTCTCCGGCGGGCTTTTGCTTTTTTAGGCTGGTATCATCGTCCTCCTGCACTGGTGTTGATCATAGGCCGCGTCTCGCGCGTCGCGCGATTCGCGAACACCATCATGAGCGTTCGCCGCGATCGGGGCAAACCATCTCCATGATTTCATTCTGTTCGTTACGTCTGGACTATGGCATTTGATGGGGCTGGCCCGGCGTCCGAGGACGTGGGGCATAGTCCTAGTCACGTATGCACGGTGGGCCAACTTCCGTGAACAATAGGTGACAAATTGAGCGGGGGTTAACTCCATCCGATGGCCGATCACGACGCCAAGCCGAAATCGAAAAACCGTATCAAACAAGAACGCGAATTGTCCGCAATCAATGGCCGGTTGCTCAAGGCGCACGAACGCAAAATTTTCGGGATGAACATCCAGCACGCCCGCAACTGCCTGGGGCTGACCGTACACGATGTTGGTCGCCTCATGGACACCTACGGTACCTATGTCGCGCTCGTCGAACGGGGCGAAAACAACACCTCGATCGACCGGATGGCCACGTTTGCGAAAGCTCTCGGTCATCCTCTCCACGCCCTATTGAACCCTCATTTTATCAGTGATAGTAATATCATTAGAAACATTCAGCAACATACCCAGGAACCCGACGCTTCACCCGATTCCGCCAAAGGACGGACCCTAAAACCGGACAAATGACCCAGAAAACCTTTGAATTCGCGCCGAAATGGGTCGATATTCACCAAGGGTTGTTGCGGTTTCATCTTAAAACTGTCCGTTATTTATTATTTTTGGTTAAGGGAGGGTTGAACCGGGCTTGTCTCGGTCGCCATTACCGCTCGCCGGCCATCGATCGCTCTCATAACCGCATTTACGCAAAACTGGTTCAGCGTCTCGTTGGCAAAAAGATAGTTTTTTGCAGTCGTCGGTATACCCGCCTCCCGCAACGCAAGCTCACGCTCGATCGCGCTGCGTATGAAAGTGGCCCGGTTCTCACCATCTCCAATGAGACGGTCGATCCTCTCCGCAGAAGCCCCGTCGAGACGGAGAGTGGTTTCTATAGTCAATCGTTTGGGCCGTGCCATGCCCATAGGATAGGGCGAACCGCGCTTCTCTACCAAATAGGACCCTTCCATCGTATTAATCACCACCTCTTATTGACTTTTAAGGTGGTTCTTGAGATAACGCAACCCATGGGCGTTTCTCCTAAATTTCGAACCGTCAGCTGGTGAAGGAATAATGATCCTCGCCGCTGCGGTCGTGGGGCATCTGGCAGCGTCGTGCGCGCCCTCGGTCGCGCCGGGTACGCTGGCATCGATCGCCAGCACCGAATCGGGCTTCAACACGCTGGCGATTCACGACAACACCACGGGCCGCGATATCGCGGCGGTCTCGCGCCTGGCGGCAATCGCAGCGGCGCGCGGCCTGATCTCCGCAGGTCATTCGGTCGATCTCGGTCTGATGCAGATCAACAGCGCAAACCTCTCCCGCCTTGGCCTCACGGTGCGGACCGCATTCGACGCCTGCGCCTCACTCGGCGCTGCCGGGTGGCTGCTGGTGATGGATTACCGGCAGGGTCCATCTGCTGATGACCAGTCCGCCCTCCAAGCCGCTTTCTCCCGCTACAACACCGGGAACGGCGTTCGGGGGTTCCAGAACGGCTATGTCCAGCGGGTCGTTGCCACTGCCCGCCGCGTCGTCCCGGAAATCAACCCCGCCGCACCCGTGGTCGCCCCTCGATCGGCTCCTGCCGCTCCCGCCCCCAAATGGCGCGTGTTCGACACGCCCGATGCGTCCCGTTCTGACGCTCCGGTCGCACAAGCTCCCGCTCCCGCACCATCCTGGAACGTGTTTCCGCGCTCGACCGGCCCGGCCCGGCTGGCGCGTCATCGGGCGGTGGCGATCACCGCCCGTCGCCTGTCACCCACCGTAGCTGATCAACATCAACCTGGGATATCACATGAAGACATTGCAAAACCTTCGGGCTGAGACGGCGGCGAGCATCGCGGTCGCGAGCGACACCGCCCATCGCATCGCCGGGTATCGTCCCGCGGCGCTGCTGGCGACCATGCTGCTGATGCCGGTCATCGCTCATGCTCAGGTCGTCTCGGGCGGCACGTCGCCAACCACGATTCTCGACAACGTGGCAACGTTCATCCTTGGCCCCTTCGGCGAGGTTATCGCGGTGCTCGCGATCATCGGCGTCGGCATCGCTTTCATGATCGGACGGGCGGGGCTGGGCCTGATCGGGGGTGTGATCGGCGGCCTCGTTTTGATTTTCGGTGCCTCGTATCTCGTCACCACCTTTGTCGGTTCCGGCGCCTGATCGTGGAACCGCTCGATCATGATCCGCTGTTCGTCGCGGCAACCCGGCCGGCCCTGTTTCTGGGTCTGCCGCTCGGCCTGGTCGCCGTCATGCTGGTCCTGTTCGGGTTGATCATCGTCCTGATCCAGAACCCGCTCTACGAGCTGGTGGTCCTGCCGCTCTGGCTCGGTGCGCGGGAGCTGGTCCGCTACGACTATAACGCGGTCCGCGTGGCGGGTCTCTGGCTCCGCACCAAGGCACGGGCGCTCGATGCCGCGCATTGGGGCGGGTCATCGCCCGCTGTCTTTCCGATCAAACCCCGCACGGGCCGGGGGATGCGCCCTGCGAGGCGTCATGTTCGGTAATTCCGGCTGGTCGGAAAGCACCGCCGCTGAATATCTGCCCTATCTCGGGCACGCCCGGCCTGATGCGCTGCTCCTGACCGATGAGCGCATCATGGCGGTCGGGGAGCTGCCGGGCTTGCCCTTCGAGCTGTCCGACGATGCCGAACGCAACGCCATTGCCCGGATGCTCAACGGCCTGCTCAAAAACATCGCCGATGACAATGTGACGATCTGCTCGAACCTGGTGCGCTACCAGCGGGTCGATGATCTGCCGCACGCCGCGTTTCCGAATGAGTTTTCCGCACAACTCGATCGGCTCTATCGCCAACGTATCCTCGCCGGCCGGCTCTATCAGAACACCTGGTTTTTGTCGGTCATCGTCGCCCCGCGGAGCGCGGTCGGTGGTGCGGCGGGGGGTCGGCTCTATCGTCAGGCAATGGCGAGAGTGCAGAAGCGGCAACCTACCGCCTCCTCGCAATTGCTGGCCCAGCTCGATGATATCTGGGGGGCGATCGCCCGCACCCTGTCGGGCTACGGGCTGCGCCGGCTTGGCCTGCGACCGTCGCAGAACGGGCACTTCTATTTCAGCGAGATTGCCGAGGCGCTGCGCCTGATCCTGACCGGGGAGTATCTGCCGGTCCCCCTGGTGAGCGGGCCGATCGGCAATGCGATCTATACCGATCAAGTCGTTTTCGGCCGCCGCGCCTATGAAGTGCGCGCGCCGGGTGCATCGCGGTTCGGCGCGATTTTCGGTGTCCGCGAATATCCCGCCGAAACCTATCCGGGGATGCTCGATGGCGTTCTGTCCCTGCCGTTCCCCCTCGTGCTGTCCCAGAGTTTCACCTTCCTCGCCAAGCACGCGGCGGTGGGCAAGCTGAACCTCAAGCAGAACCAGATGATCGCGGCCGGCGATCAGGCGCTCTCCCAAATCGAGGGCCTGACCGATGCACAGGACCATCTCGCCTCGGGCTTTCTCGCCATGGGGTCACATCACCTTTCCCTTGCGGCCTATGCCGATACAATGGCCGATCTCGCCGTGCGGGCCGGCACCGCCCGCACCGCCCTGGCCGATGCCGGCGCGGTCGCGGTGCAGGAGACGATCGGCAACCAGGCCGCCTATTTCTCCCAGCTCCCCGGCAATACTGCCTGGCGCACCCGTCCGGGGGCGATCACCACGCGCAATTTCGCGGCGCTGTCCGGGTTCGATGCCTATCCGCGCGGGGCAAAGAGCGGTCGCTGGGGGCAGGCGATGTGCCGCTTCCGCACCACGGCCGCGACTTATTACGACTACATCCCCCATGTCGGCGAGGTCGGCATGACCGGGATTTTCGGCAAGATCGGGCAGGGCAAGACCACGTTCATGCTGTTCCTGCTCGCGCTGTTTCCGCAATATTTCGCCGGGCGCAAGGACGGCGGGGCGGTCGTGTTCTTCGACAAGGATCGCGGGGGTGAGCTGCTGTGCCGCGCCGTGGGCGGGCACTATCTGGAAGTGCGCGGCGGCCGGCCCAGCGGCCTGGCACCCCTGCGCGGCCTGCCCGATACCCCGGAATCGGCCGCCTTCCTGGTCGATTGGATCGCAGCGCTGATCCGGATGGATGAGCATGGCCCACTACCGCCGGACGATGACGCGAGGATCACGCGCGGGGTCGCGGCCCTGCTGCGGATGCCGCCGCACATGCGCTCGCTGGCCGGCCTGCGGCAATTTCTCGATTTCAGGAACCCGATGGGGGCGGGGGCTCGTCTCGAACGCTGGTGCCGGGGCGGAAGCCTCGGCTGGGCCTTCGATGGCGATGACGATCTGGTTGCGCTCGATGCCCCGATGGTGGGTTTCGACCTGACCGCGATCCTCGACAACGCCACCGTCTGCGCCCCGGCCGCCAATTACCTGCTCTACCGGATCGCCAGCGCCCTCGATGGCCGTCGCTTCGTGCTGAGCTGCGATGAGTTCAATTTCTACCTGCTCAACCCGCTATTCGCCAAAATCTGGAACGACTTCATGCTCACGGTGCGCAAGAGCAACGCGGTGGTGCTGCTCGCCACTCAGGAACCCGCCCCGGTCCTCGCCTCTGCGCTGGGCAACTCCATGATCAAACAGTGCCAGACCCTCGTATTCTGTCCGACGCCAGGTGCCGATCAGAAGGTTTATTGCGAGGGCCTGAACCTGACTGCCGGGGAGTTCCGGGCGATCCGGGAGGATATGCTGACCAACTCCCGGCAATATCTCATCAAGCGCGAAACCGGGTCGGTGGTGATCGATTTCGATTTGTCGGCGATCCCCGAATGCGTCGCCATCCTGTCCAGCCGGAAAAACACCGTCGCCTTCGCCGATCGGCTCCGCGCCCGGCTCGGCGATGAGCCGGCGGCCTGGCTCCCTGAGTTTATGTCCCGCTTCCACGAAGCCGTCGATTAGGAGGATCTGATCATGCGTGTCCGCATCGTCGTTTTGGCCCTGGTGGGCGGCCTGCTCAGTTTTGCCAGACCCGCCTTTGCCCAGGTGCCGGTGATCGACAGCTCATCGATCCTGCAACTGGTCAACCAGCTCAATGAGGCGAAGCAGCAATATGCTGAACTGGTCAACCAGTACCAGGAGCTGAAACAAACCTACGCGGCCGTGTCGCAGGACGTGAACCCGAACCAATGGGCACAACAGCTCGAACAGCCTCTGATGGAAAACTCGATGCCGAACACGACGCTGCTCCCCAGCGCGCTCGCCGGCATCAGCCCGCCCTCGGAACTCGGCGGCAACCTCTCCTCCCTGGCGCAACAATATCTCGGGCAGAACGCCCCCTATCAGCCACAGGGGCAGGATTTCCAGGCAACCCAGATGCGGGATGGGGAAAACTCCACCGCTGAGATCGAGGCGGTCGCAACCCAGAACCTTGAATCGCTGCAGGCGCGCGAAGCGGAGCTGCCGCAAATCCAGAGCGAATTGACCAACGCCACCACAATTCAGCAGGTCTCCGCCATCCAGGCGCGGCTCGCGGCCGAACAGAACTATGTCACGGCCCAGAACGCCCAGGCCGCCAATTTGCAGGTGCTCGCCACCGAACAGGCGCAAGCGCAGCAGGAAGCGCAGAACGAGGAATATCGGCAGGAGGAGGATCAAACATTGGCCGCTGATTGTTCATCGCTCGAACAAGATGGCGAATCTATCGCGGCATGCAGCCCATGAGTACGAAAATCTACCTCCCCGCACTCGCCGCGATCGTGATCATGCTGTCGATCATCACGGCTATCATGGTTCATCGGCACGATCGCCGCGCTGATGAACGCGAAAATATTCGACACAGCGAAACTCAAGCGGAAGCCACAGATTGTATCTCTCTCGCGAAGGATGGAGAAAAAACTCTTGTGTGCAAAAGCTTTTTCGCAAAACATCCCGGATTAGAACCATGACGCCAGCGATTCCTATTACTGGCACCAACACTTTTTCGGCGCTCTATAGTTTATTCACCGCGTCTGTAATGGACCCGATCCAGGGCTCATTGATCCCCTCATATTGATTCCGCAACTATCGTTTGAAGAGAATCGAGAGGGCCGGGTTGGATTTTCGGAAAGAATCGGGATCGGTTGATCCAGGTTCTTTTCGGTCGAATTTTCTGGCTGCCCTTGTTCCTCGGTGCACGATTCCAAGGTTGCCCGGCAATCAGTCTGGTTTCTGGAGGATCGGATGGCTGCCAGGAGGAGACCCATGTCGTTTGACGATGTTCAGCGCTTTCTGGAAGGTTTGCTGGGGGAGGACCTGCATGCCAAGCGGATCCTGTCCTTGGCAGGAGCAACACTGGGGGTCATCGAGACCGCATCGCTGGCGATTGGCGCGATTGGCCAGGGGCTGGCTCTGGCACGTGGGCGACTGACCAAGCATGCGATCAAGCAGGTCGATCGCATGCTCTCGAACCCCGGGATTGACCTGGACGTTGTGCTGCGGCGGTGGGTATCATTCGTGATCGGGACGCGTGAGCGTATCGTTGTCGCGATGGATTGGACCGAATTCGACGCCGATGGGCAGGCGACGCTGATGCTCTCGCTGCTGAGTTCGCACGGTCGCGCGACGCCGCTGATCTGGCATACGGTTGATAAGGCCAATCTGAAGAACCGGCGCAATGAAGAGGAATACCGCTTGCTGGTCGCGCTGGCGGAAATCGTGCCGGCCGAAACAAGCGTCTGCATCGTCGCCGATCGTGGGTTCGGCGATCATAAGCTCTACCGGGTGCTGACGGAGGAGTTGAAGTTCGACTACGTGATCCGCTTTCGCGGCAATATCCTGGTCACCGCGGCGAGCGGTGAGGCCAGACCAGCCGCTGAGTGGGTGATGGCCGCCGGACGCGCCAGAACACTCCGCGCAGCCGCCGTCACCACGGAACGGTTCACCGTCGGCACGGTGGTTTGCGTGCGGGACAAAGGTATGAAGGAACCGTGGTGCCTGGCCGCGAGCACCGCTGATGATACCGCGCGCCAACTGATCAATCTCTACGCAAAACGCTGGACCATTGAACCGGGTTTCCGCGACACCAAAAATTTGCGCTTCGGCATGGGGATGGGCGCCCTCCACGTCAGCACCCCAGAGCGGCGCGATCGCCTGTGGCTACTCAATGCCTTCGCCGTCGCCCTGCTCACTCTGCTCGGCGCCACCGGAGAAGCGCTCGGCTATGACAGGCACCTCAAATCCAATACCTCAAAGCGGCGGACCCACTCACTCTTCCGGCAAGGATGCATGCTCTACGAACTCATCCCCAATATGCCAGAGCATCGCCTCCGCCCATTGATCGAAAACTTCGCCCAAAACCTCGCTCAACAGTCAGTTTTCAACGAAACATTCGGTACGATATAGGAATGAGGGGAGTCGTGAGGATCCAGGGTTTAACGTCCGATGTCCTCGCGGCAGCGGGATTGCCGCTCGAATTATTGATGGTCCTCATGTTGATGGTGATGGGGATCGGAATGATCTTCGGCCAAACCAACGCGGACGGCGTCGTCAACCGCTTGATCCGGATGACCATCGTCGTAACGTTCGTTGCTGAATCCAGCGTGTATTTTTTCTATGTTCAAGGCTTCTTTCTGCACGGTATCCCGAACTTTTTTACGACCCATATCATTGACCTGTTCACGTCTGCACCCGCGCCAGGTGCATCCCCGGCATCACCGGGTAGAGGCTTCGATATGGCTCTAAAAGTCATTTTGTCTGATGCCCAACACTTGGAAAAAACCGCTCCTACCGGCATCGATGGTGTAGTCCCACGCCTGGAAGCCGCCTTCATCACAATTATAGCTGTGTCTGCCCTCGGTTTCTTGTTTTCTGTATTCATGGTTACTCAGACTTTAATTGGGATCGTGATCGTCATTGGTCCGCTTATGGTGCTTGGGTATCTTTTTGACTATACAAAACGTATCACAGATGGATGGATATCTGCTCTAATCACTCTGTCAATATTAACACTAGTCGTTGATATAGTGGTTCTTGTCCTGGTCGCGGCCGTCAACCAGATTTTTGCTAATATAACGATGACCAGCAATTTCGGCGACAATCTGCAAGCCTATCTCGGCGGCCTTGCTGGCATTGTCGTTGTTGCCATCGCCGTCGCAGTGCTCCCCCGTGTCATCGAAGGTATTGGCGGTGGTGTCGCCCTCGGCCTCGGCCTCGAAAACTCCAACCGCTGGCTACGCGGCACGCCGCTTTTCCGACCCGGCTCACAGATCGGCCGGTCGAGCGGGGGCAGCGGTGCGGCCGGCGGCAATGCCCGTCCGTCTGCAACGTCCCGCATCATCAACCGCATTCGCAATCGCAACAAAGGGAATTCCTGATGAAACCATGGCGGTCTGTCGTCATTCTCCTGGGACTGGCCGGCCTGCTGGCCGGCTGTGCCTCGGGTGAGCCGCTGGCGCACGCCCGTGGGCCGATCTTCGCTCTGAACACCGGCCTGTGGCATCCGACGCCCGCCGAATTGCACGCGCTGCCGCGCGTGCCGCAATCATGAACGCGGATATCAAGACGATGGCAACGCCGGTCGATACCGAGCGGCTGGCCTCGTATTATCGGGATGTCGAATCCTTCCAGGCCGCCAAGGCACGCGGCGCACGGCGCTGGGGGAGGGTGGCCTGGTCGATCGCCGGTATCTCGCTGCTCGCCAATCTCGCTTTGGCCTTCGCGGTCGCCTCGATGCTGCCGCTCGAACGTCTGGTGCCGATTTACCTCTGGCTGCAACCGGATGGCACGGTGCATAGCACCACCCAGCTCTCCAACCTTCCCCCCACGCAAAGCCGCGCCGTGCTGCGTGCTGCGATCTGGCAATATGTCCGGGATCGGCAGAGCTACGATTTTGCCGATGCAAAATACCGCTACGATGTTGTCTCCCTGATGTCCGCTCCGAACGTGATGGACGAATATCAGCGCGCGTTTCTCAATACATCGCCGGGCAGTACCAGCCCCCAGATCAGGGAAGGCCGCAAGGGTCAGGTCAACGTCTCCCTGGTCAACATGTCGTTCGTGCGTCGTCAGGTGGCGCTCGTCCGCTATCGCCGCACCGTGCTGATGTACGGCTCCGATCCGGTCACGACGACATGGACGGCAACGGTCGAATTCCGGCTGGCGAGCAAGCTCCCGCTCGCCGCTCGTCTTGCCGATCCCGGCGGCCTGATCGTTACCAATTATCAGAACTCGGAGGACACCCCGTGAAACTGAAGCAGTCCGTGAAGCTCGCCGGCACGGTCATCGCCTGGCTCGCACTCTCCGGCTCGGCCTGGGCGGTGCAGTATCCCCAGCCTGGGCAGCTCGATAGCCGGGTCCGCTACGTGCCCTATGAATCCGGCAACGTCGTCGATGTCTGGACCGCGCCCGGTGCGGCGATGGTGATCCAGTTTTCTCCGACTGAGAAGGTGATCTCGGTCGCCGCGTCGGATAGCGTCTATCTTTCGGCCCAGCCGGTCAATAATTTCCTGTTCTTCAAGCCTATGGCGGTTCTCGCGCCGCAACCCGTCTATGTCCTCTGCCAGCGGGCGGATGGCAGCCTGCGCCGCTACGATTTCCAGTTCGAGACCAAAACCGCCACGCTCGGGGCTGGTGCCAATGTCGATTACACCGTCGTTTTCACCTATCCCACTCAAACATACCGGCGGGAGTTGGCGGCGCAACGCGCCGCTGCGGCCCGCGCTGTCCGGCAGGCCGCCAAAGATCGCCTGCTCGAAGCCAGCGATGTTATGAACGCCCGCACGGTCGATAAATACGAGGGGCCGCGTAACTACCACTACGTCGCACGCGGCGATCTGAGCCTCAAACCGTCGCTGGTCTGGGACAACGGCTATTCGACCGTGTTCCGCTTCCCCGGCAATCAACGCATCCCCTCGATCTACGAGATGCAGCCGGACGGCAAAGAGGCATCGGTCAACATGAGCGTCCACGGGGATACCGTGGTCGTGCCCGGCACCGCGCCGGAATGGTGGCTGCGGGACGGTCATACCGTTCTCGATATCTATGACCTCGCCTGGAACCCGATCGGCTCCAAACCCGGCACCCATACGATCAGCCCGGCGGTGCAACGCCTGATCGCCAAACCAGCCCGCACGGAGACCCCCGATGGCAATTGATGACGACAAGCGGCCCTATGGCCCGGTTTCCGGGGCGTCTCCGGTCGAGCACGATGTCTCCCCGGTCGGGGGCACCGGCTCGCGGTTCAGCGTCGCCCAGAAGGTCGGCGGCCTGGTCGCGATCGGCGTCCTCGCGCTCGGCGCGGTCGCCCTGACGCACTGGCCCTCCGATCACGTAAAACTCAAGAAAACCGCGTCCATGACGCCGGGCAGGGGGCTGCAATTCCATTCCACAGTCCCGACTACCCCCGCGCCGGTCAAGCCGGCGGCTCTGCCGCTCCCGACCCGCACACCCTCGCCCTTCGCCTCGCCCTTCGTCCATCAGCAAAGTCCGGCGATGAAGGCGCTCAAGGCCCCGATCTTCGCCTATACCGGCGGTGCGCCTGCGGCCTCATCGTCAGCGCCGGTCGCTGCCGGCGCATCGTCTGTCACCCCGGCATCGGCCGTGCGGCCTGCGTCGGCCTTCTCGAACGAAATGCACGCTTCGCGGTTCGATCATGTCGATGCCCGGTTGATCGCCCATCCGAATTTTACGATCGCGGCCGGCACCATCATTCCCTGCACGCTGCAAACCGCAATCGATTCCGGCCTGCCCGGCTTCGTCAAATGCGTCCTGCCGACATCAGTGCGCTCGATGACCGGCGCGGTCACACTGCTCGATCGCGGCACCCAGGTGCTCGGGCAGATCAGGCAAGGGCTGGTCCAGGGACAGGATCGATTGTTCATCCTGTGGACGCGGGCGGTCACGCCGCAAAATGTCGTCGTCAATCTCGACTCCCCGGCCGCCGGGCCGCTCGGCCGATCCGGCGTCTCCGGCGCGGTCGATAATCATTTCTTCCAGAGGTTCGGCGCCGCGATCATGCTCACGCTCATCGGCGGCTCACTCGAAGCCGGCGCGAACGCCGCGCAATCGGGCAGCGGCAACACCTATTTCCAGTCGCTCAACACCAACACCAATCAGATCGCCAATACCGCCCTGCAATCGACCATCGATATCCCCCCGACCCTCAAGAAGAACCAAGGCGATAACGTCTCGATCTTCGTCGCCCGCGATCTGAATTTCTCCCATGTCTACAAGCTCTCGCTGGTGAACCCGTGAGCGGAGAAAGAGGGCAGGGGGGTCCGCAAGCACCTTCGCCGGGCCGGCGCCTCCTCGTCTGGCTCGATTACGGGTTTTCCTACCTCATCACCGGCAAGCCGCCGATCCCGGTCGAGGAACAGCGGCGAAACCAGATGGAATTTATGCGGATGACCCGCGAAATGACCGAAATCGCCGTGCTGGTGACGCTCCTGTGGGCCGTGGCCGGCTTGACCGCCTATCTCTATTTGCCGCCGGCCCTGCCGCCGATCCTGGGCTGGGGCACATTTCTGGTGGCCTTCTTCTGGTTCCTCAAGATCAGCCAGATCGTCCTGAACCGCCGTCGCCTCCGGCCGTGGCGATCAGACCGATGATACCGCTCACCCGCTGGCCCTGTGACCGGCCATCAATCGGTCAACAGATCCTCGATCCGAATCCTCAGGGTCGCGGCGATGCGGGCGAGAACGTCAACATCACCCGTGCGCTTGCCCCCCTCGATCTGGGCCAGATACGCCTGGGACTTGCCGACCGATTTCGCCAGTTGCGCCTGGGTCATCCCGCGCTTCTTACGCCAAAACGCAAGAGGGGTTGGCGCGGCCAGATACTCATCGAGTTCGGCTTCCCCCAGGGTTTCCATCCGTCCCCCCCGAATTTCGGCCATGGCAACCGCCGCATCCCGTGCATCGACCAGATCCTCAAAATCCGCTGCCGACAGCAGAACCATCTCCTCGCCCGCCGGGGTGGTGATCTTCTGGACATGCATGATCAGTCTCCTTCACTCATAAACACCGCCGCGTGGCCCGATCTTGATGACGGTGATCGTCGTGGCGGTTTCCTCAAAAATCACCCGAAAATCGCCCACCCGGAGCCGGGCGAACTCGGACCCAACCAGCGCCCGAATGTTGTTCGCGTGAGCCGTCGGGTTCGCGGCGTAATCACTGACCGCTTTGCGGATACGGCTCGCCATATTGCTGTGGCGCCTAAGCGCCCTGATCGCCTCTGCCGAATAGCGCAGCTCTTTCACCGAAAAAATATAGCAAATGGCTATTATATCGTCAACCCAAATCGCGGCGGTTTCTGATGGACACTCATCTCGATAATCCGGCGCTCGCGGAAAGCCCCGCCGCGCCGCTGCTGCGGTTCCTGCTCGCCCCGATCGCGCTTTGGCTCGATGATCCGGCAACCGAGGAATTGTGCATCAACCGCCCTGGTGAATGCTGGGTACGGCAACGCGGGGTTTTCGAGCGGTACAAAGTGCCGCTCGATCTGGCCGCTCTGGAAGATATCGCGGTGCTGGCCGGCGCGCTCCGCCGGCAGGATGTCGGCCCGACCTCGCCGCTCTGTGCCAGCGAATTGCCGGGCGGCGAGCGGTTACAGGTCTGCATCCCGCCGGTCGTGCCGCACGGCACGATCAGCCTGACGATCCGCAAGCCGGGGCAGCATGTCGCCCCCCTCTCCTCGGTCGGGCAACGCTACCAGGCCGATGACTGGAACCTCTGGAAATCGAGCGGGCAGCGCCGCGACTTCACCGAAGCCCTGGCGGCCTTCGATAGCGGCGATCTGCAACGCTTTCTCGAAGTCGCGGTGCGCAACCGCCTGACCATCCTCAATTGCGGCGCCACCGGCTCGGGCAAAACCTCGATGAGCAAAACCCTGATCTCCGCCATCCCCCTCGATGAGCGGATCATCACGATCGAGGACACGCTGGAACTCACGATCCCCCAGCCGAACCATGTCCGGCTGCTCTACTCCAAAGACGGGCTTTCCACCGCGCGGGTCGATGCCGAATCGCTCTTGCAGGCGAGTTTGCGGATGCGCCCCGATCGCGTGCTGCTGCAAGAGCTGCGCGATGACGCGGCATGGACCTATGTGAATGAGGTGGTCTCCGGTCATCCCGGCTCGATCACCACGATCCACGGGGCCGATCCCGGGCAGGCATTCAAAAAACTGTTCGCCCTGGTCAAAGGCACTCCCAAGGGCGGCGGGATCAGCGATCAGACCCTTGCCACCCTGCTGTCCTCGGGGGTCGATCTGATCATTCCATTCGAGACATCGGGCACAACCTACCGGATCAACCAGGTATGGTTTGCCGCCGATGCCGCGCGGCGGGGCGAAACCGCTGCCGATCTGCTCCGCTGATGCGCGGGCCGGCCCTCGCGCGTCTCCTGGTCGGCCTCGCACTCGGCCTCGCCCTGTTCACCGTGCTCGCCACGGTGATCTTCCTGTTCGGCACCGGGCTGTTCTTCCACTTCCGCCACCCGTTCTACCAATGGTGGCTCTATCTGTTCGCCTATGGCGGCAATCCACAGGTGCGGTTCTGGCTGATCGCCAGCGGCGGGCCATCGCTCGCCTTGGTCCTCGTGATCGGGATCGTCGTCATGGTGAGGGGCCGGGCGTTCCGGGGCTGGTCGCTCCGGCGTGATCATGATCCGGTCAAGCGGGTCGATGAACCGATCCGCGCGCCTACCGACAATCACGGTCATGCCCGCTGGATGACCATGGATGAGGCGCGCAAGCGGTTCCCCGGCCCGTCGCCGGAATATGGCGGCATCGTCGTCGGCGAGGCGTATGTCGTCTCCGACGACAAGGTGGCGCATCAGGCGTTCATCCCCTCCGATCGCTCAACCTGGGGGCAGGGGGGCAGCGCCCCGCTGCTGATCGATCCCGGCACGGTCGGGTCATCCCATACCCTGATGTTCGCCGGCTCCGGCGGGTATAAATCCACCACGGCGGTCGCAACCCTGCTCAACTGGTCCGGCTCGGCGGTGGTCCTCGATCCCTCGGTCGAGCTGGGGCCGATGCTGCGGGCGGCGCGTGAGGCGATCGGGCATAAGGTCTATGAGCTGAACCCGCGTGCCAGCGGGGTCGGCTTCAACGTCCTCGACTGGATCGATATCACCTCCCCTCTCGCTGAAATCGACGTGGCGGCCGTGGTCGATTGGGTGTGCGGTGACAACCCCAACTCGTCCGATGCCAATAGCGATTTTTTCAAGTCGAGCGGCAAGGAACTGGTGACGGCGGTGCTGGCGCATATCCTCTGGGATACGGAGATCCCCGCTGATCTGAAAACCCTCAAGATGCGGATTCCGATTGATGCCGGCCACCCATTCCGCCGTGATGCCGGCCACCGTTCCGATTTGAAGCCGGCCGGCATTCCGATTTCATTCCGGCCACCTTCCTGAGGTTTTGAGCGTTATTCGGCTGG
>Ga0315298_1006339_pt1 | contig 16192 bp, 17 predicted proteins | sample WHS_1_MG_FD_203077 | JGI IMG/M metagenome (GOLD analysis project Ga0315298, IMG submission 203077) | Extremophilic microbial mat communities from Washburn Hot Springs, YNP, Wyoming, USA - WHS_1_MG | ecosystem: Environmental > Aquatic > Thermal springs > Hot (42-90C) | place: USA: Wyoming... | reverse complement strand
GCCTCTTCGAGACCTGGCAGGCGCGTGGCCTCAACCCTTTGCGCGAATGCCTGAACCTCCTCAGCTAGCCCCCACCCCTTGCCAACAAAACTCCCTTACCCCAACTCTGAACAGTCACAGGTAATGAACCAGTAGACCAGGACTCTGACATGTGCTAGACTACCGCTTCGGGGCTCCTGGGTTTCGCCAAGTGTGCCTAGCGCCATCGGATCTCGGTCTCAGCATCCGGACAGCTCGGGGATACCAGGACGTTGTGGAGATGACGTAACGCATGAAACAGCCGACTGGCGAGGAACGGGTTAGTGCGGCAAGGCTGCTGTGGTCCGTGTACGCGCCGACGCTACTGTTGTCTCTTGGACAGGGCATCACTATCCCTACTTTACCGTTCTATGCCCAATCCTTTGGCCTGAACTTCAGCCTGGTGAGCAGCGTAGTGGCGGCGGCGGGCATCGGCACACTGGTGTCCGATGTGCCATCTGGCATGGTTATGGGAAGGATTGGGCGGAAGCCTCTAATGCTGATTGGCACGGGTCTGGTGACGGTATTCAACCTCCTCCTGGTGCTTGCGCATTTCTACCCCGAACTGGTGGCCTACCGGTTCCTCGTCGGCATCGGTAGCGCGATGTGGAACATCTCGAGAATGGCCTATATCGCGGAGGTTGTGCCCATCTCAGATCGGGGCCGGGTGTTGTCTTCCTTTGGGGGCGTCATGCGCATCGGTGTTTTCGTCGGTCCGGCAGCCGGCGGATTGATCGCCGGGCAGTTTGGCCTGGCTGCTCCGTTCTTGGTTACTGCGGCAATGGCCTTTCTCGCGCTGACTATTGCCGGCCTCTTTGTTCATGAGAGTAGCAGCAAGGTGACCCGCCACGGCAGAATGCGGTGGCTCACGCTAGGGGGCGTGATCCGCCGCTACTATCGTGATTTCGCTTCGGCCGGCGGCGCGCAGGTCTTTGCTCAGATGATCCGCGCGGGCCGCCAGTTGATTATCCCCCTTTATGGATCGTCAGCCCAAGGCATGGATGTTACTTCGGTGGGTACGATTGTGACGACTGCCGCGGCGATCGACATGTCGCTCTTCCTTCCGGCCGGGATGATCATGGATCGTCTCGGACGAAAGTTCGCCTCTGTGCCCTCGTTCGCTATCCTTGGGGTAGGGATGGCGCTGATTCCGCTTTCTCGTGGCTACACGGGTTTGCTTCTGGCCGCATGCGTCATGGCCCTTGGGAACGGGCTTGGTTCGGGGGCGATGATGACCCTCGGTGCGGATCTCGCCCCGCGCGAAGCGACAGGAGAGTTTCTCGGCGTCTGGCGATTGATCGGCGATGCTGGAGCAACGGGTGGGCCGCTAATCGTCGGCGGCATCGCCGATATGTTTGGATTGGCGATCTCCGCCTTCACCCTCGCCGGGTTGGGCTGGTTCGCCGCGCTAATGTTGATCTTCTTCGTGCGCGAGACTCTGACGACCACAGAGATGCCGGAGTCTACCCCTGCGCCAACCCAAGTGACGTGAGGCTTGCCACATTTCGCCATTTCCCCCGTTATAAGGTGTAAGGAGACATGCATGCAGCTTCTTAGACCTAGCCGGGTCGAAGGCGATGGCGTAACGGAGGAGGCGCTAATCCGGCGGGCTGCCACTGGCGATGTAGAAGCCTTTGCCGACCTCTATGAGCGGTACTTGGACCGGATGTTCCGCTACTTCTACTATCGCTTGGCGCACCGTGAGGACGCCGAGGACCTGAGTGAACAGGTTTTCCTTAGGGCTTGGCAGGCGCTTCCGGGATACAACTGTCGTGGCGTACCTTTCGCGGCATGGCTTTTCCGCATCGCCCATAACCTGCTGGTGGATTATCACCGACGCAATCAGGATACGACTCAACTGGACGATGCTTTGGATGTGGCCGACGAGGGTGCCGACCCTCACGAAATCGCCTCCCGCCGGTATGAGGCACAAGCCTTGGCGGCGGCAATTTCCCAACTCTCTGCCGTCGAGCAAAGCGTTGTGGTGTTGCGTTTCGTCGAGGGAATGGATCATCGATCAGTAGCCAGCATCATTGAGAAGAGTGAAGTGGCAACGCGTTCCATCCAATCGCGTGCTCTAGCCCGCTTGGCCCGGCTTCTGGATGTGGGGGAGAGGAGCAAGAAATGAGCGAGCAAGATGATATTCTGCAGGATTGTCTCGACGAATTGGCGAGTCGGCAGGCGACCACGATAGCCGAGTGCCTGCAGCGGCACTCGGACGCAGGGGAGGACATAGAGCGCATGCTGGCTGTTGCACAACGGTTTCAAGCCGCACCGGCGGTCCGTCCATCGGCAGCCTTCCGCGAAGTGGCACGCGCCCGCATGATAAACCTAGTATCCAACGGAGCTAGGTCAGCGAACCTAGCTCCCGCAACCGTGTCACGCACCCTCTGGTGGCGAAGAATGCTGCCTACCGGGTTCCTCTTGCGAGGAAGCATTGCCATGCTAGCAGTCGTCCTGTTTGGAGGGGGCACCGCCATAGCTGCCCTTGGAGCCCCGCCAGACAGCCCGCTGTATTCGGCAAAGCTAGCATTAGAGGAAGCCCGGGTCATGCTAGCGGCAAACGATACCGACCGGGTGGAGTTGCACTTGGCGATGGCCCAGCGGCGTGTCCTCGAACTTTCGACGATCGCCGGCAAGGACACTCCTGGCGATGTAGACCGCGTCGCCACGTGCTACGAGGAAGCGGTGAAAGCAGCCGTGCGTGAGGTGACGGCCCAGGGAACTCCTCTTTCTGCGGTCGTTAACACCGAAGCCCGGCTAGCCGTACAGCAGGAGACCATGCAGCAGATTATGGCGAAGCTCGGTGACGGATCTCCTGAACAACGAGCGAGTCTAGGAAGAGCCCTCGGCACCTTGGAGCGACAGCGCACGGAATTGCGCAACCGGCTTGAAGGCGGACCAGCAGTTGCGGCGACCCCTACCCAGTCACAGAACCAGGAGCGTGAGCGCGACCGCGAGCGGAACATGACTGGCACGGCGATAGTGCAACCATCGCTCACCCCGAATCCGGCGATGACGCCGGGCGGCGCGATCCATCGCTGGGGCCAGACCCCTACTGTCACCCCGGTACAAGCTGGAGAGACGCCAACGGCGAGCCCCGAACCGGCAGATCATCAGCCGTCCGTCACGCCCCAACGGGGCTATGGCGAACCGACCTGCACGCAGACTTGCACTCCGGCCAGAGAGCGTGATGGGCAAACAGCAACCCCTCTCCAGGGTGGCACGCCCGGGACCGCACCAACTGCTACACCACATCAGGAACAGAACCGCCAGCAAGGTCCTTTGCCAACTTCGACGCCGTCCCCCGCGCCGCTGGACATCAACCCAGCCGTGTCTCCGAGTCCTACCGAGCTGGTGCAGAACGGACCGCAGCCCCCGACCGGATCGGGCCAGAGCGCCCCACAGCAAACTCCCACTGCTGGTCAGGGCGGCTCGCAACCGCCGGCCGGTGACGGCCAGGGCGGCATGCCTACCCAGTCCCCAGCCAGTCCTTCCTCAGGTGGCCGTCGCTAGTCGAAAGATGGTCAGCGGACTCCCGGCCCGCGCAACGGGGCCGGGAGTTCACCGTTCCATCACTGCTGAACCGCAGGAACGTGCTTTTCTACCGATGAGCCATGCATAAGTAGCTTGTCAACTGCGGCTTCGTCATGGAGTCATCCTTTTATGGATAGATCGGCCGGTCCCCCGGCCATTCGCCACCCATGCACGGACCAGTAAGTTGCCAGGTGCGAATTGAGTTAGCTCTTCTTTGGCGGTTTCAGCGAGCCAACGGAGAAACCTTTCTGGGCGTTCTCCTTTTCGGCGAAGAACCGCTCCGCTTCCTCTTCCATTTCGTAAAGCCGCGTGTAGTAGTCCGGGAACTCGTTTAGGTGAGCGAGAGCGATTTTGCCTGTGATCAATGGGTCGTCGTTGGTCACATTGGTGTTTGGGTCTCTGGTCCCGTGTTCGAGCTCGACATCCATTCCCGCTCGGAACTGCTCGACGTCGAATTTGCTCCAGTCGATGCCGAGAGACTCTCCGATCTTCTTCGCCTCTTCCGCCGTGAAGTGCTTTGGTTCTGTCATTGCATTTCCACCTCGAAACTAGGTCGGCCACGCGTGGCGGGCCAATAGTCGAGCCGCCAGATAGGCCGTGGTGCCAACCTGAGCGGCGGGCAAGCTCAGTTCTAGTGTACACCTTGGTTCGTAAGCAGGCAAGTTGCCGAATTGGCTTGGTATCCATCTGACCGGACGAGCCACTGATGGCATGGCGACAAGGGTGCGATTGCAAAGTCAGTCAATGGCTGCCGACGATTCAGCAGGAATTTAGCGAGATGCCACGGCTTGATCTGAAACCGGGCAATAGGCGGCGACAGACGCGACCTCCAACGAGACGATTGCGGTCCGGCTGGCAATCAGCACGGCGATGCTCACTACCTTCCAACTAGTGCGCCTTTGCTGGTTCTTGACACACCAATTCACAGACTCTTTGCAAGGGAACTGAGCCACCGGCTAGGCACAACTCGTTGGGATGCTGCATGATGTTTCTTTAGGAACCGATGCTAGGGTTGCCCTACTGGCGTCCTGACCAGGTTGGAGCCAAGCGGCGGATGACCAAACCGAGGCTCAGGGCACCGAACCCGACACCCACCAGCACGGCCGCGGGAAGGTTATCGCCGCTTGACGGCAACTGCGCGGGCTGAGCCGCAGGTTGAGCCGCGGGCTGGGTTGCGGCGGCCGTTATCGTGAAGGTCAGCGTCGACGAGGCGGTAAATTGGCCATTCGTCGGGTTGATGTAGCCGATCGCCACGGTATGAGCGCCGGGGGCACCGGTCGCTTCGAAAGACCATTCACCACGGGTCGTACCGGCGGCCACTTTCTGGTTTACGACTTCCTTGCCATCATATTGGATCACCACTGATAGCCCGTACGAAGCGAGCGTGGCTAAACCGGTGGCGTCGGTGCCGACTACGGTTACCTTGGTGCCGGCCGGTCCAGAGGTCGGCGTTAGGGATGCCGTGGCATCCTCGGCAAGTGCCACGGAAGATGCGAGTGCCAGCGACGAGAGCAGCAGGGTTAGCCCAAGGGTGCCAAGCAGTCTAACAATGGCGGTTCCTCTCATGATCTCCCCTTTCTTCTTGAATGATCTGTCTCACCGAGACCCGCAACATCTGTTGGCGAGGAGGAGATCTGCTTCATTCCCCTGGCAGAAGGCTCTCGTTTCCTCCTCTTTTCGACCTCGCCGTGTTTCGCAGCTTCCCCCTCCCGCGTCTGTCTGGCTGATCTTAACACTGCATTCGATCAAGTGCAATAGTGCCTGGGGCCGAAGACTCGAATAGGCTCGCGCCTGCAGCCATTTGAGAAGCGCCAGGACTTCTGGTATAATGCTTCCAAGTGAATCAGCGCTCGCGCTGGCGGAGCTTGAGTCCGGAATCACTCATGCAATGGTGGAGACTGGCAGATTGGATGCCGTCTCCCTTTTGTTGTTGCGAGCGACTCGCTGCCCTCGGGTCATATTGCCCAGCTGCCGCCATAGGCATGGCGGCAAACCGGAAGCAGGGGCACTCTTGGTGAGGAGGAGTTTTGGAGCACATGGTACTGGCGGCGATCGTTTTTGGACTAACGTATCTCGTGATCGTGAGCGAGCGATTCAATCGTACCGCCGTGGCCCTCAGCGGCGCATTACTCATGATCCTTCTCGGCATCCTCTCTCAAGATCAAGCAATCGAGACCATCGACTTCAACACGCTGGGGCTGCTCATTGGGATGATGATCCTTGTCAATATTCTGAGGCAGACCGGCGCCTTCCGGTACGCTGGCATTCACACTGCCCGATTGGCCGGCGGGAGGCCTTGGCTGGTAATGCTCGGATTCGCCTTGTTCACGGCACTGGCGTCGGCATTCCTTGACAACGTCACTACTGTCCTACTGATGGTTCCCGTCACGCTGACCATCGCCGAGCACATGGAAGTCGATGCCCGGCCCATGCTGATCGCCCAGATCATTGCCTCGAATATTGGCGGCACGGCCACCCTTATTGGCGACCCTCCCAACATTCTCATAGGCAGTGCAGCCGGCCTCACCTTCATCGATTTCCTGGCCAACCTAACGCCGGCTGTTCTTTTCATTCTTGGCATGTTGGTGGTTGTTATGTGGCTTACCTGGGGACGGAAGGCGCCAACCGGGCCAGGGCTAGCCGCCCTCGCCGACTTGGACGAGAAGTCGGCGATCACGAGCTGGCCATTACTCTACAAGTCGCTGGCAGTGCTGGGTCTGACTCTCTTGGGTTTCCTAATGCACGGATTCCTCCACCTTGAGCCTGCCACGGTCGCGCTGGGAGGTGCCACCCTGCTCTTGCTGATCGGTGGTGCAAACGTCCATCGGGCGCTTGAGGAAGTTGAGTGGGGCACGGTCCTCTTCTTCGTGGGGCTGTTCATCATGGTTGGGGCTCTCCACCGCGTAGGGCTGCTAGACCGCGCGGCACAACTAGTTGTCGACAAGACTGGTGGCAATCTGGTGGTCACAACGATGGCCATCTTGTGGTTCGCGGCGTTTGCTTCGGCGATTGTCGATAATATCCCCGCGGTAGCCAGCCTAGTCCCAATGGTCTTGGCCGTAGCTCGCGTGCTTCATCCGAACGTTCCGGATGAAATCCTCACTCGCCTTCCTGACGTGCTGCCTTTCTGGTGGGCGCTGGCCTTGGGAGCCTGCCTAGGCGGGAATGCTACCATTGTCGCGGCCTCGGCCAACGTCGTGGTAGCCGGAGTGATGAACCGCCATGGCCAGAAGATCACTTTCTTGGGCTTTCTGAGAGTGGGTTTGCCGGTCACTTTGATTTCCCTCGTCATGTCCAGCGTCTATCTGTACCTTCGCTATCTTCGATAGAGCTACAACCAGCCTTTCCGCTGAGCCTGCATTCTCAGGCGCTGCTCATAACCCAGGAAAGTCAGGTTCGTTCACCGCCACCTAAGGCGCTTCAATCGGCAGCAAACTGCGTTGACCGGCGAACGTGTCGATGGTATTATTGATGGCAGGCCGAGCTAGGCCAGTCGTCGAAAGGAATCCGTTACCCATTGTCTGTGAACGATCTCTTCTTGCGGGCATGCCGGCGAGAGCCCGTTTCTCGCACTCCTGTTTGGCTGATGCGACAGGCCGGCCGTTACATGCCCCAATACCGAGAGATCCGTGACAAGCACAGCTTCCTCGAGATGTGCAAGATCCCAGAACTCGCTTGTGCCATAACGCTGCAACCGGTCGAGCGTTTGGGCGTAGATGCCGCCATTCTTTTTGCCGATATCCTTTTACCGCTGGAGTCCATGGGTTTGCAGATTGCCTTTGAGGCAAGCGAGGGGCCGATCATTCACAATCCCGTGCGCAGTTGGGCCGACGTCGAGGCCTTGAGGAAGTTCGAACCGGATGATTGCCGCTATGTCTTGGACGCAGTGAAGCTGATACGCCATGAACTGGAAGGCTGCGTTCCCCTGATCGGCTTTGCGGGCGCACCGTTTACTCTCGCCAGCTACATCGTGGAAGGGGGTAGCTCCCGCCTCTATCGAACCTGCAAGACGATGATGAACAACGAGCCGCGGCTCTGGCACGCGCTGATGGATCAGCTGGCCGAAATGACTGCCATCTACCTCAACGCTCAAATTGCGGCAGGAGTCCAGGCCGTGCAGTTGTTCGATAGCTGGGTGGGGAACCTTTCGCCCCAGGACTATAGCGAGTACGTGCTGCCGTACTCGGCCAAGGTCTTTGCCAATCTCGATCCAAGTGTTCCACACATCCATTTCGCCAATCAGGCGGGGACAATGATCGAGCTGGTGAAAGAGGCAGGTGGCAACGTTATCGGCTTGGATTGGCGCATCACCATCGACGCGGCGATCGGTCGGCTGGGTGACGACGTCGCCGTGCAAGGTAATCTGGATCCTATGGCTCTCTTTGCCCGACCGGACGTGATTCGCGAAAAGGTGAGAGACATCCTGACGAGGGTCGGGAAACGACCAGGGCACATCTTCAACCTCGGCCATGGTATCGACAAGGACACACCCGTGGAGCATGTACAGGCGCTTGTCGAGTTCGTCCACGAGATCAGCGCCGAGATCCAAGGGAATAGTCAGCAGTGAGTGGTACTGGCATAATCCTAATATCGTTTGGGGGGCCCGAAAAGCTCGAACAAGTAGCCCCATTCATGACTAGGTTGACCGGCCGGCCGCTCCCGGCAGAGGCCGTTGAGCGGGTAGTTGAGCGGTATCGGCGGATCGGGGGTGGCTCGCCGTTACCTCGCATTGCGCGGGAGCAGGCTGCGGCTTTGCAGAAGCGCCTGACCGGTCAAATGATGCCGGTTGTTGGAAGCGGCGTTCACACGGTAGACGAAGCACCTGCGATTCCAGAGCTAGGACGGGCCGGTCATGCCATTCCCGAACGTCTTGTGGTGCGCGCGGCCTTCAAGTATGCCGACCCGTCGATTGCCGATGTCGTCTGTGAGCTTGCGCAGGCGGGTTATGAACGCGTGATCGGCGTAAGCCTATCGGCCCACTACACGCGCATTGGTGTCGGCGCCTACTTCGCGGAGTTGAGGGCAGCTAGCCAGAAGCATGGCCTGACCGCGGTCGCCGCCGACCTGTACTATGCCGAGCCTCACTTTCTCGACGGTCTGGCCGCTGGCTTGCGGAGAGCGCTAGCTGCTCTCTCCGATTCTCGCGGCGCCTGCCTGGTGTTCAGCGCCCACAGCCTGCCAATGGAGGAGGTCGAATCGGGCGATCCTTATGTCACCCAGCTCCAGGCCACCGTCGACGGCCTTCTGGCACGTGTACCAGGGTACGAATGGCGCATCGCCTATCAAAGCCGCGGCTCAGCGTCGGGACGCTGGTTGGAACCCACGGTGGAGGCCACTTTGCAGGAGCTGGCTCAGCAAGGACGACGCCGCGTGGTGCTCATGCCCATAGGCTTCACCGCGGATCACGTGGAGACCCTCTACGACCTCGACATCGTGGCGGCCGGGAGAGCTAAGGAGTTGGGACTGGAGTTCGTCCGCGCCGGTACCCTCAATACGGCGCCGCCGTTTATCGAGACGCTGGCGTCGGTAGTGAGGCCGCATCTTGAAACGATGGTGCTCTAGCAGTTCAGGCGTCAGGTATCACGCATCACGAACGAGGTGAACCGATGAAGAAGGTCGTAATCATCGGCGGCGGTGCAGCCGGCCTAGCGGCGGCATTCGCCTTGAAGCGGGCTGCCAAGGCCGGCGAGGCCGTCGACTGGGTTCTGCTCGAGAAGAGTAGCCGGCTGGGCGGCAAGATCTTGACCACCCGGGAGGACGGCTTTGTCGTCGATGGGGGGCCGGACTGCTTCTTGGCGGAGAAACCCTGGGTGGGCCAGATGGCCGCCCGGTTGGGCATCGAGAACCAGCTGCTGCCGAGCGACGAAGAGAAGAAGGGAACGTACATCTTCTCCCGTGGCAAGCTGCATGAGCTGCCTGATGGCGTGATGATGATGGTGCCGACGAAATTCACCCCCTTTGTCACCACCTCGCTGTTCTCCTGGCCGGCAAAGATCCGCATGGGCCTAGAGCTTTTCATTCCCAAGCGCAGGGATACTGGAGACGAAACCCTGGCTCAGTTCGTCACTCGACGGTTGGGCCGCGAATGTCTCGAGAAGCTCGCCGAGCCGATGGTGGGTGGGGTGCATGCTTCCGACCCTTATCAGATGAGCTTACAAGCCACGTTCCCTCGCTTCCTAGAGATGGAGCAGAAGTCCGGTAGTCTTATTCGGGGCTTCATCGCTGCCCGCAAGAACGCTCCACCTCCTCCACCCCCAAAGCCCGGCGCCGCGCCACGCACCTACTTTATGACTTTCCGCGGCGGGATGCAGCAGCTCACAGATGCGATGGCCGACGCGGCTGGCCGGGACAAGCTTCTTACTGGCAAGGAAGTGGTCCACGTAGAGGAGCGCTCCGAAGGTTCCCGTTACCTCGTCCATTTGAGAAGCGGGGAGATCTACGAAGCCGACGCTGTCGTCGTCGCGGCCGAAGCCTATCTGGCAGCAGAGTTCTTGCGGGGAATCGATCGGCTGCTTGCCGACACTCTGTCAGCGATCACTTCGGCATCCGCGGCGACGATTTCTCTGGCGTTTCGCGAGGATACCGTCGGGCATGAATTGCGTGGTTTCGGCTTTCTCGTGCCGGGCGTGGAGAACCGCAAGATCTCGGCCTCCACGTGGTCGTCAACCAAGTGGCCAGGACACGCGCCTGGTGGCCACGTCCTGCTCCGTGCTTTTGTGGGCGGCGCATATAATCAGGAGATAGTCGAGTTGGACGAAGTCGAACTCGTTCGCGTCGTGCGCGACGAGCTACGCAAGATCATGGGCATTGCCGCCGAGCCAGAGCATCAGTGGATCTTCCGCTGGCCCAGAGGGATGCCCCAGTACAAACTTGGACACCTGAATCGCTTGGCAACGATCGACGCGGAACTCGCCAAACACCCGGGACTGTACCTCTGCGGAGCATCTTACCGGGGCGTGGGTACCGGCGACGTCATGCACTCGGCCGAGCTGGCCGTGGAAAAGGCTTTGCAGTGGCTCCAGTCAACAGCCCCTCAGCCAAGAGACTCCTCGATCCGCTAGAGTGTCCTCTAGCGCAGGACCATCGGCACGGGCACGAAGACCAGAACAAAGATCACTAGCATCAACAAGGCGAGGCCGCGTTCCCCCCGTCGCAGAGTGGTGATACTGTCCAGCAGCATAACCTGCGCTCGGCCAAATACTAGCACGAGCGCCGCCCAGAGCAGCCAGCCCTGCCAAACCAGACCGAGGAGCAGCAGGATAACCACGACGCTCCATGTCAGCCAGCGGGCCCGCTCACCGAGCAAGGCATAGACTATATGCCCGCCGTCGAGTTGAGCAGCAGGGATCAGGTTCAAGCCAGTGACCAGCAAGCCGACCCAGCCTGCCATGGCCACAGGATGCAGCATGACATCCTCGTTCCCCGACGGCAGGAATCGGCCGAAGAGCACGAACTTCAGGGCGGCGTAGAGCAGGGAATTGCCTTCTTGCAGAATCGTGCCCGGCGGCAAATACGCAGTGGACTCGACCACAGACAGCCGCAGGCCGATCACGAGGATAGGGATCGCCATAGCGAGGCCGGCAAGGGGACCGGCTACCGCGATGGCTAGCAAGGCCCGCCGGTCACGAGGTGGACCCTTCATGCGAATGATGGCTCCCATGGTGCCAAACAGGGAAATTGGCAGCGGGATGAAGTACGGCAACGTCACCGGCGTGCCAAAGTACCGGGACACCAAATAGTGGCCAAACTCGTGGGCAAGGAGGATGCTTAGCATGCTCGCGGCAAAGGGCCAGCCTCGGAAGATATCGAAAAGACTGCCTGTGGCTTCCTCTCCGGTCGAGCCAACCCAGAGCACAGACAGGACCGTTGCCACAAAGAGGGCAATGGCCAGCCAAGGCTTGCTGGCAGTCGCAGAAGCATCGTACGGGACCGCCAGCACTACGTCGTCGTCTCCCACCTTGCGCAGGATCGCGATGTGCCCAAGGCTCCGAAACCTTTCAGAGAGTTTCGCGAATGCCTCTGCCGATGGCAGGAGGAGCTTCCCCCGGATCTCCAAGCGTGGACCGCGTCTGAAAGGCGCTGGCATCGGCGAGTCTTCCCGCAAGTAACGAATAGAATCGACAGCTATCACCGTCGAGGCTGCAGAAAGGAGAAGGGTGTCGATTTCGTCGTGATCGGCAGCAAGGCCGGGTTTCTTTGGCTCTACTAACGAATCCATGCTCCTATTGTACACCAGGTGGACCTCGCAATGCCACAAGCCAATCGCTTGCAAGACTGCCCCAGGGTGCTTATTATATGTCTAGGAGGTCCAATCTCATGCTAAAGATCTATTCTCAGCCATCCCTTCACTCGCCGGTGCTCCTTTGTGCTATGTCCGGGTGGTCAGATGCGGCCTTCGCCGCGAGTGGTGCCCTTCAGTACTTGATCAACAAGCAATCGACTGAGCGGATCGCGGAGTTTGATCCCGAGTCAATCTACTCCTACTCTCTGACCCGCCCTTTGACCGCACTAAGAGGTGGCCAGCGCATCACCCAATGGCCGAAGCTGACATGGGAGGCACTCCCGGTCCCAGGAGGTGCTCACGACCTTGTTCTCTTGGTTGGTCCCGAGCCAGACTTGCGTTGGCAAGGGTGTCTGGATGCGATACTCGACTTCGCGCAGAAGCTGGGGATCGTGGAGGTAATCTGCCTTGGTGCCTTCCTTGCCGCGGTCCACTACGCCCAGCCTCCGGTGATGTTGGGCATTAGCCCTGACGCTACGCTGGAGCAGCGTCTACGGGAAATGGGCCTCTCGGACACCAACTACGAGGGTGCCACGGGCCTCGTCGCTGCGCTCGTGACAGAAGCAGCCGCGCGCGGTCTCCCGGCTGCTTCCATCTGGGTGGCCGCTCCCAACTACTTGGGCAACCTGATCAACCCGAAGTTGTCCTCTGCCATGCTGGCGGTGGTCGAACGTCTCCTCGGGCAAGACCTCGGGCGAGGGGACTTGGACCGAGCCGCCCAGAACGTCAAGCGGCGCATTGACGAGATCCTCCGCTCCCGACCTGATCTGGCGAACTACCTTCAAAGCCTGGCTGACCAGCAGGCTGGTGGGCGGCAATTCACGCCGGGTGCTCAGGAAGAGCGCTCCGAGCCGGGCGAACTACCTAGCGCCGAAGAGGTGCTCAAGGATCTCGAAGAGCACCTGCGCCGCCTTAGAGATAGGCCCCCCGACCAAAGCGATGGCACGGAGTAGCCCATGGTTCTCACGGTAGACCAGCGAGTTCGCGGAAGCCGAGACCGCTGCCGGCGATCAGCCCAGCGCCTGAAGATCTCTCATCTCTCTATGCCCGTGCTGAACCCTCCTCAAGATGAGCGATGCTACTCGACCGCGTTGAACATGCTGATCTGAGCCTTGCCGTCCAGCAATGGGCCGATAGTGCGGTTGAAAGTCCTGAACTCCGGTATAGCTCCGTGAGCCTTGAGGGCTTCGTCCGTCTCGTAGAGCTCGTAGAAGAGGAACGTGGTAGGGTCGTTGGCTGCCCGATGCAGCCGGTAGGTTACCACCCCTGGAACTGCCAGAACATGCGGGAGCAACACTTTGTAGGCGTCGATGAATTCCTGTTCCTTTCCTGGTTGTACCTTCAGCGTTGCAGTTACTGCTACCATCTCGAAGCCCCTTTCGACAAGAGTCAATGCCTCGTCATTATAACCGCCTGCTTACCTGATGGCAAGCGGCTTGGTGATAGCAAGCAGGCAAGGAGGGAGCCCACTGGAACTCGCGTCTCCTTTGGAGTACAATTGTAATTACTTAAAATACACTGTGAGGCCTAATATGCGCAGAAAGTGGTATGGCAGAGACACCGAACTTACCGTGCGGATGTTTCTGACCATGTTCCTTCTTACCGCCTTATACTTGGGTTTCCTGGCAGTCCTATGGCGCGCCGGCGCCGGTTTTGTGACTCTGCTCGTTGTGGCAGTTCTCCTGCTAGGAGTGCAATACTTCTTCTCTGACAAGCTGGTGCTGCTTTCGATGGGTGCCCGAGTACTTAAACCGGGTGAACGTCCGGAACTACACGCGATGGTGGCGCGTCTGGCTGCCCTTGCCGACCTTCCAGAGCCCAGAGTAGCGATCATCGACCATCCGATGGCCAACGCCTTTGCCACCGGGCGGAATCCCCGTAACTCGGTGGTGGCTGTGACCACAGGAATACTGCAGAAGCTGGATCCAGAGGAACTAGAAGCGGTTTTGGCTCACGAACTCACTCATGTCAAGAACCGTGATGCAATGGTTCTCACCATTGCCAGTTTCCTGTCGACTGTCGCGTTCATGATCATCCGGCTGAGCTTCTTCATGGGCTATGGGGGCGGTTTCGGTGGAGGCTATGGTCGCCGGAGAGACCGGGAGGGACAGTCGATCGTCTTTGTCTACCTCGCCGCGCTGGTCGTCTGGGTGGTCAGCTTCCTGCTGATTCGTGCCCTCTCGCGGTATCGCGAGTTTGCCGCCGACCGGGGCAGCGCGATCATCACGGGCGCTCCGTCTCAGCTAGCCTCGGCGCTTCTCAAGATCAGCGGGACGATGCAGCGCATACCGCAGAAAGACCTGCGCGAAGTGGAGCAGATGAGCGCCTTCTTCATTGTGCCAGCGGCGAGCGGGTCTTCGCTGATGGAACTCTTCTCGACTCACCCATCCCTCGAAAAGCGTATCGCCCGGCTCAAGAGGATCGAGCAGGAAATGGAGGCGCGATGAGGTTCTTGGACGTCTTGTTGGGACGCACCAAGCCAGTCAAATCGAAGCTGGATCGTCTGTTCGCCATCTCCACTGCCTATCTGACACTGACCGTGGACATCGGACTCTCTTCTACCGAGCGCGCTGCTATCTGCTTTAGGCCGCTGAGTTCGACGCAGTTCTCGGCTATGCGTCAGGAACTAGACGGTCTGCTGCGGATCGGCGAACAGACCTCTGGTACTACCGCCCAAGTTCTCCAGGACGACTACGGCTTCACGTGGGTAGTACTAGAGGACCCGCAGTTCGAAGACTTGGTGACCACCATACACATGGTCAGCCTCACGCTCGATGATGCCGGGTTTGGCACGCAGTTGCTGGCGGCTGTATTCAAGTTCACGCAGAACGGGCAGCCAGTCTTTTGGATCTACAACTACAAGCGAGGCAGCTTCTATCCGTTCGTTCCTCTTGGCGGCAGGAAAGAGCACGACAGCGCTACAGAACTGCGGCTGCGCGCCGTGATGGAGAAGGAACTGCCAATCGAGCACGACCTGGAAAGGTGGTATCCGCTCTGGGGGGCACCACTCTAGGACTCAGCGATCAGCCATTGGGCTTCGGTTGTCAGCGGTCCGGGGGGCGGCCTTCCGCCCAAGGCCAGGACCCAGAAACCGGGCGCGGCGTAGGTTCCGGCGGAAGCCGGAACAGCAGCTGATAGCTGATGGCCGATAGCTCTACCCCGGGATCAGCCCATCGGCTAGGAAGAGGCTTCTGGCCTCTTCCAACGTGGTGCCAGGAGCCGGCAGGATGAGGTCAGATTCCACCAGTTCCTCCACAGGGAGCGGTTCTCCCTGGCCGCGCACCAGCGCGAGCATGTCTGACAGTAGCCGTTGGAACGTCGACTCGTCCTTGTTTGTCAACGCTTCCACCAATTGATTGTCGATCCGGTTGAGCTTGTCCAGCAGAGCGCCGCTCGCGCGATACTGACCTTCGGTTGCGATACGTATGATCATGAGCCCTCCGTGAGCTGCTTGGGTGGATCACCAGAGATCTGCTTTGGCTGCTCACCCGCAAGCTGTCGCTTCATGTTCTCCAACTCCCGGTCGACATTTTGGCCGGCAGTGATCTTTGCCAGTTCCCGGTCGAGCACGTCAGATTGGCCCGAGAGGTCTTCCAGAGTACCGGTAGCGACTAGTTCGTCAATCGCCGAGGCTCGGGCACGCAGTCTTTCGGTCTTGTCTTCTGCACGCTGGATCGCCAACCCCACGTCGGCCATTTCCTCGGAGAGGCCGGTGAGTGACTCTCCAATCTTCACCTGGGCCTCAGCGGCCGAGTACTGCGCTTTGATCACTTCTTTTCTTGTGCGGAATGCCTCTATCTTGGTCGATAGCCGCTGCTCGGTGCTAGCTAGCCGTTCCTGTTCGGTTTCCAAGTCTGCGATCTGGGTATCTAGGCCCTGCAGCTGATTCAAAGCCACCTCTTTGCGTTGCAGCGCTAAGCGGGCGAGGTCCTCGCGCCCTGCGGCCAGCGCCTGCCGCGCCTGGCCGTCGAGCTTCGCCGCATTCTCTTGCAGTCTTGCCGCCTGCAGTTCCAGCCGCCTCTTCGACGTCACAACCTCCACAATGCCGCGGCGGACGTTTTGCAGCATCTCCAGTTGCTTTTGATACGAGTAATCGAGGCTCTCGCGGGGGTCCTCGGCCCGGTCGAGCAGCCGGCTCATTTTCGCTTTCAGGACGGTGGACATCCTCGAAATAATTCCCATGGCTCCCTCCACTCCGACGACTATCAACTACAGTATCGCGATAAACGGCGACAAAGTCAAGTCTGTGGCAATGGCATGTGAATGGTCTATGATTCTGTCACCCGGTAACGGTTCAGTGAAAATGTCACCCATGGGGTACCATAAAGAGTATGGAACCGGAGATGGTGACATTGA
>Ga0315298_1006338_pt1 | contig 16192 bp, 7 predicted proteins | sample WHS_1_MG_FD_203077 | JGI IMG/M metagenome (GOLD analysis project Ga0315298, IMG submission 203077) | Extremophilic microbial mat communities from Washburn Hot Springs, YNP, Wyoming, USA - WHS_1_MG | ecosystem: Environmental > Aquatic > Thermal springs > Hot (42-90C) | place: USA: Wyoming... | reverse complement strand
ATGGATGGCTTGTTCTATTGCCATCGTTCCCTCCTGGTCTTCTCTCGGATACACTTCCGCCCGGGAGGAAACACCCAATCTGCATTTTTGTCAAGTTAGCGGAAAGTAGAGTTTTAAAGTGCTCAGATAAAGCTTGTTGCCACATTCCGCTTATTTCCGGCCTTGTGAAGAGGACGCTGAGAGAAAACGTAGCCTCCCTTTCTGCCATCATCAGCCACTCATATGTGCGACGAGTCAATTCGTCTCTTACTTCCTGAGGAAGTGCCGAGCTTATTTTTGAATTCACCTCTTGGACATACGGCAACAGGCGGGAAAACAGCGCTTCTTTCTGGCAGGTATCAAAGAAAGCCTGCCCGTCTCTCCACTGCACAAACTGGAGGAGTTGACGGAAAAACTCTCGCGGAGTTCCCCCGCAATGCAACCTTACATGGTCCAGCAGGGCTTGGGAATCTTCATCTCCCCCATCAGGAGGAATCGGGAAGAGATTTTCTATGAGCTGATTCAATTCGCTGTCGGTGTAAAGAGGCACATAAATCACATCACTAAAAAGGCCATAAGGCATATCTCCCTCAGGTTGCGTGCGCGCAAGCCACTGATGGGCAAACTCATATCCGCCAATGAAGATAAACGTAGCCTTACTGGATAGCAACAGCGGTTTTAGCGCGTTGAGCATTTTCTGCGCTTCTTGCGGTTCAACCTTATCCAATTCATCGTACACGAAGACCAATCGCAAACGCTTTATACCTTTATGGGAAACTGATTGAGTCAAATAATCGCGCCGCCGCACCTTACCCCACAATCTCCAAAACCATTGGGGGCTACGCACAATAGATTGTCTTTCTTCCCACTGAAGTTCAAGTGGTTTATCAACCAGCCTTCCGATCAATCGCATGAGTTCGTCTTCGGCGATTTCGTCGTCATACTCCAGGTACTCAAGAGAGTTCACTGTCTCTTTCGCTGTTTCTTCAGACCTGGATGACGACCTGGCGGCAGAATATCCGCCTGCCAATTTGGCCCCCACTTTAGCGGGTAGAGGGTCGGGAAGCAGGGAGTACTCCCCTGATACCTCTCCGCCGACGTTCCACTCCCTAGTGGTGGTCTCAGCGATTACTGTTTTTAGTGCATCCGTGGTGGCTTCGGAAACCCTGGCCGAGGTTTTGAGATAAGCATTTGTCAGGTCCCGTTGCAGGCCGGGTGGCAACACAGAGTACAAGGTTTTTCTTTGTGCTCCTTCTTCTATATAAGTCTCGGCTATCGTTCTGTACAATTGGCGGATAGTGCGCCGTAGGAGTTTCCCGACATCATAATTGCGTGCCAGATTTAGAAACACCGGTATCAAAATACAAGGTGGCTCTTGCTCTGCCAGTTGCTTGTAAGCCCTGGCTAACGCATAGTTCACAAAAGAAGTCTTGCCCACACCGCGATAGCCTGTGACCAGATAACTGCCCTGGATGTAGCAGATGCCAGTGATCAGTTTTTCCAACTGTGGCAACTTGCGTGGTGTCATGACACGCTCAACGGCTTCACCACGCTCATAGCGCAGGCATTCTTCAAAAGTCAGAGGATCCAGGCACCAGCGTTTTAGCGTTATTGGCATACTTACCCTCCCACCACCGCCGTCGCATCGGAATACTCGGTCGCCAACCCGGCGTGCTTCATCTTGTCCAGCAGCGCGGCGCGGTTGCGTTCAAAATATTCGCCGTTGATGCGCTGGCGCTCCAGCAGCCCCGCCTCCCGTGCCTCACGGACTCCCACGACCAGGCCGTAGCGCCGATAGAGCCGTTGCAGGAATTCGTCGTAGGTCATCCCGCCGCCCGGTGGGATGTTGGCCAGGGTCAGCGCCTTGAGCAGGTTGTCCCCTAGCACGAAGCGCGCGCCCGGCCCTTTGCGGGGGGCCGCCAGCCCTACCGCCTTGGTCAGTTTGCGGTGTACGCCTTTGAAGTTCTTGTCAAAGTCCTGCTGCAGGACCTCTGTCAGCGCCTCAGCGTAGTCCTCGGCCAAGGCGGCGCGGTCGGGATCAGGGCCCAATTGCCGGATCAGCGCATCCACGCGGCGGGCAAAGGCATTCTGGCTGGCTCTGGAGAGCCGGGACAGGTCAAAGTGGGCGCGGGCTTCGGAGTCCAGCGTCCTGTAGGGGTCGTCAGCGGCCGGCAGGGCCTGGACCCACTCTGCGACCTGTGACCGGATGTACGTTTCGGCCTGGCGGACGATGTTCGCTTCCTGCTCCCGAAAGGCGGCCATAGAAATCGCACGCACAACGCCGCCATCGGCGCCTTCCAGCGCGTCCACTGGAAGGCAGGGGCGGCACGACTCCCGACAACCGCCGTCATTGTGGCCCGCAGATAATGCCGCCGGGTGTGCGCGGTGGTAGAGGTGCAGCGTCAGGTGAAAGCCGATCAGGTGCGCCAGCAGGTCCAGCGTCTCCAGCGGGTCCAGATCGGCCTGCAGGAAGGTCTCCACATCTTCCGCGATGAGGACGTAGAGCGGGCAACCGGGGTCGGGGATCCAGCCCAGGCGGCCGGTGGGGTGATTGTTTTCTCGCTGCCCAACCTGTTGTTGCCAGGCCCTGTCAATGATGGCGGCCAGTTCGCCCAGGGCTGCGTTGGGTTCGGTCAGCAGCGTGCGCAGGCGGTCGGCGATGGCCTGACGCCGCGCAGGGTCGTTCCGCGTGCCGGCGGAGAGGATCAGGTAGTAGATTTCGCCGCCGCGGGCGAAAAAGTTGCGGGCGTCAAAGGCGATCCCCTCGTCCAATTGATGCGGGGGCAGCCCATCGGCGGAGCGCCGTCCCACGAATTTGGTCGCCCCTTTGCGCAGGCCCTCCCAGAAGAGCAGGTTTTCGTGGGCCGGGAAGAGCGACTTGGCGAACCAGGAACGGCTCTCCTCCACCGCCGAAAGGGAGCGCAACAGGGCACGGGCCAGCGTCAGGGGATCCTTGTCCGGCCCGGTGTTCCCATCGCAGAGTTGACGGAGCACGGCCTCCAGCCGTTTGCGCGCCGCGTCGTCAAGGGGATGGCGGGTCTTTTCCCAATCGTCGTAAAAGACAAAGCGACGCAGGCCCAGACGGGTGAAGCGCGTATAGTCCAGGCGGTCCGAAGCCTCGCCGGTATTGATGCCCTGCCCCAGCGCGTAGTCAAATCCGGCCAGGACGTTGAGGAACTCCAGCAGGTACTCCATCCAGTGCTGGCCCACCCGCAGGCGATGGCCCCAAATCCAGGCGGCGACGGGATAGCCTTCGCGTTGTTCTTCCAGGTAGCCGTAGCGTTCCATCGTGTCCCTCCCGTGGCTCAGATGCGGATCCGCCCGCCGGGGTCAACCCAGAGGGTGCGGAAAGTGTAGCGGTTGCGGTCGGCGGCGAAAAAGTCAATCCGTCCAGGTGGTGGCGCCACGGCAAAGCGCGCCAGCAGGTCGTCCTTGAGTTGGCGGATGCTCAGTTCGCACTCCTCGGCCAGGATGTCCGGCGTGCTGCCCCGCGCCCGCCGCATCAGGTACTCAAAGCGCAGCAGGTCCACCGGCCAGGTCAGCGGTTCCGCCTTGACTCCCGGCGGCGGATAGATGACCAGGCGCAGCGTCGTCAGGTCGCGGTCAAAGGCCCCGGTCTGCGCGGGGGCGGGCTGGAGCGCGATGCCGTCGGCGGGGATTTTGAGCCGCACCAGCGGCACCGGCTGTTCCACGGCGTGGGCGTATTGCGAGGTGACGTAGAGGGCGTCGGCGTCGGTCAGGTAGAGGCCGGAGAAGGCGCGGTTGAGGCCCAGGATGATCTCGCGGCGGTATTGCTCCAGCAAAGCAGAGTCGCCGCTAATCAGGTGGAAGTACTCCGGCAGGTGCTGGAAGGGGAAGAGCCGGTCGGCGATAGCCGTCTCCTGCCACTCAAAAAAGAGTTTGCGACGGCAGTGGGGCAGCCACTGCATCAGGGGATGCTCTTCCTCCGGGCGGGGCGCGGCTGCGCCGCCGTAGAGATAGGCGGCTCGCTCCTGCCCAAAGCGCCGTCCGCCCAGGTCCAGCGCGGGCGCAAAGAGCCGCTCGTGTTCGGCCTGCGCCGCCGGGTCGGTGGGCCGACCGTTGATGATGAAATCGTCCACCTCAAAGACCGATGTCTGCCCCACGTTGAGCCGGCGCAGGTGGCGGATGACCACGGCCTTGCGGCGGAAGTGCTCGTCGGCGACCTCGCCCCAGACGTTTTCGTAGTAGACGTGGCGCTGCGGCTCCCAGTGAAGCGACGGCTGGCCCTGGATCCGGTCGCAATCCAGCCCGCCGGTGACCGTGTAGGCCAGGTGGATGAGCATATCACGGATGGTGACGTGGACGCCCAGATGTTCCAGCACCTGGTAGAGCCGTTGCACGCGCCGGGCGATGGACGGTTCGGCCAGGCGCCTGGCGTTGAAGTAGATCGGGCACGCCTCCCCGGCCGGACAGGTGGCGCACGCTGCCCAGCGCGCCGGGTCGGTGAGCCAGGCCAGCGCCGGGGGAACGTAGGTAGAAGTGGTGACCTGGTTGAGGTTGAGGACGATCAGGCGGTCGTTGCTGAGATCCGGCCCCTCCCGCAACTGGCGGTCTATCTCCCGGTACAGGTCTTCCAGCCGTTCCCGTTGCAGGACGGCGCGCAGGCGGCCCTCGTTGGCGGCGATGAGAAAAACGAAGCGGGGCTGCGCTTCCAGTTGGTCCAGCGCGAGTTCCCACAGCAGATTAGCCCCAGCCTCCTCCGCCATCTCAGAAACGTCCTTGACCACGCGCAGGGTGACCCCATCCCGTTCAATCGGCCAGTCCAGGCGGTCGGCCCAGTCTACCACTGCCTGGCCGGTGAAGGCGGCGACGATCTGGCGGCAGAGGTAGGTCTTGCCGTCGCCGGCGTTGCCGGTGAGGATGACCGAGGGCGGGTGCGGGTGCTTGAAGCAATCGCGAACGAACGCCTCTGTGCGCGTCTCCAGGCGCAGCGGCGCGCCCCCCGGCGGCGGGGTCTGGCCGATGAACTCGTCAAAGGCCGCCTCGTGGTCGGGCGAGGCGGTGGTGTAGCGGTTGAGGTAGGGGACAAAGGGGTTATGGGGCATTTGTGGGCCTCCGAGCGTGTTGCATATTGCGTGATCTGGACATTTGTGATCCCTCCATAGGCGAACGGGAAGCGGCTACTTTTTCCGCAAAGCATCCACGAGCCAGCCCAGGAGCGCGCCCTCGGCGGTGGGGTCTGGCCGATGAACTCGTCAAAGGCCGCATGACCCATCAACGATCAGACATCAGCGCTGCCTGCACCCTCTCTATTGCAGAGATTGGCTTCTGTAATACGTGAGACAGACACCCGATGTTCTGTAGCATATCCAAGCTTTCTTCATAGAACTTTAGTGCTTCTTGCAAGTTGCCCAATTGCTCCAGCACTTGCCCTTTTAAATACAGAGCCTCTGCAAGACGTTTACGTTCTTGGGATACCTTGCGATACTGTATGATTTCATCAACCAAGCTATTTGCCCTCTCACAATAGCCGAGTTTAAGATATACTTCAACCATGTCTTGCCGAACGTTCATTTCTCCCCTCATGTAACCTATCAGTTGCAGGGATTGGGTGAGCAGATTGAGAGCTTCCTCCGCATTGCCTTCCTGAAGATTAATACATGCTAATACTCTTAATGAATATGCCTTGCTTCTGTCTTGACCAAGACATTGGAATTGATGCATACTTCTCACCGCCAATCGCCTTGCCAGTTTAACCTTGCCCATTGCTAAGAGGACCTCAGCACATCTTAACCAAGTGAACGCCCAGCCTCCAGGTCTTGCCTCTGCTGGTAACCTCAGTTCAGAGCGGAAGCACTGCAACGCGCGCTCAAGATCACCTTGTTCAGCGTAAACCCTGCCCATAAAGTGGAGAGCCTCTGCTACAAGATTAACCTCTCCTATCTGCTCAGCCACTGTTTTGCATTGTTGGAGATGATATAATGATTTAGCAAATTCGTCGAGATACATATATATCCACCCTGTTCTCCAGTGCGCTTCGCTCAAGGCTCTTGCATTACCTGCCTTTTCGGCAAGATGCACTGCTTCTTGAGCCCAACTTAAAGCCTGTTGATAGGCACTTTGGTTAGTATACATTTGTGCTAAAAGGGCAATGAACTTGGCGCGTCTTATTCTATCTTCTACTCGTGCACACGCCTGTTGCGCACTATCTAGCAAACAAGCAAGATCTGCCCAATAACCAACTTTTTCTAAAGCAGACGCCACGTTTGAGACAAGTACAATGATCTGTTCCTCAAATCCTCTGCCGGCGTTGGACAGGAGTCCACATGCAGATCTAAGATTCTCTAGTTCAGCTAACACTGTGCCCTCACGGTTGTGCTGGACGTGATAACTCCATTCTACGAAATACATAGCGTGGCGGCGGCGCAGGTCGGTCAGGGTTCCGGCGTCCGGCGGGCGATGTTTGCCCAGATAGGCACGGGCCAGGGGATGCAGGTCGTAACGAGCCGTTTCGCCGGTCCCCCGCACCTCCAACAGCGAGGCGTCCAGCGCGGTCCGGAGCCGATCATCAAAGGCTTCCGGGTCGTCATCCGGGGCCGCCACTGCCTGCAATGCGTGGCGGGTTGCTCCACCATCAAAGACGAGCAGCGCCTGGAGCAAGGCCACCGCCTCCGGTTCGGCGTGGGCCAGGTCGTCCACCATTCGTCCCACCATCGCCTCGGCCTGCGCTTCCCAGTCCCGCCCTCGCAGGTCGCTCACGTTGCGCAGTACACCGGCCCAGTCTATGTGGGGATAGCGCAGGTCGCCCATGGCCAGGCGCATCGCGTAGGGGTGGCAGCCGCTCCGTTGCGCCAGTTCGTCCAGGGCGGCCAGCCGCTTCAAGGGCAGGCCGGTCAGGTGGGCGCGGCGGGCCAGGTCCTGCAGCCGCTCCCGTTGGGCCAGGGTCAGGTGCTCCACTGCCGGCACTTTAGGCCAGAGGCCCCGCGTCGTCAGGCCGTCGGCCAGGAGGCGGAGCGCATCCGGCTCGCCCAGCCGCTCCAGGGGCAGGTGGGCCGGGCCAGCCAGATCGGTGAGGGGATGCCTGACCGCCGGGCGCAGGGTGAGGATGGCCAGCGAACCCCGGCGGGGGTCCAGGCGGCGCAGGAAGTCGGTCCAGACGCGGGTGGCGGGATTGCTCAGGTCCTCCAGGTTGTCCAGCAGGAGCAAGGTCGGTATCTCGTTGAGTGCCTCGATGGCCCGCTCCAGCCGCTCCGTTTCGGTGGGCGCGGCGGCCAATCGTCCACCCCGTCCCAGGGCGCCGTCCAGCAGGGGCACCAGGGCATCGGGGCTGAGGTGGGGCTGGCCCCGGGCGGAGAGGGCTATCATTGCCCGAAAGCGCCACGTGTTGCGCAGGACGGCCATCGTGGCCAGGGCACTTTTGCCGATGCCGCCCATGCCGCTAAGGGCGACAACGGGCGCGGGGCGGTCGCGCAGCCAGCGGGCTATCTGCACCAGTTCCGGCCCCCGGCCCACGAAGCCTTCCACCAGCCCCAGTTCCATTCCCCGTGAGGGCGGTTCGGCCAGGGTGATGAAGGGCTGGTCAGCCTGTTCATCGGCTGGTGGCAGGTCCAGGGCGGCATCGCCGAAGAGGTACAGCACGGCCAACCGTCGGGCGATGTAGGATTGGCGGTCTGTGGTCTGCTCGTCGGGGAGGAGCAGATGGCCGTGTTCGTAGGCATAGCGCAGGGAGCGTTGGGCTTCGGCAAAGGCCTCGGCCACGGAGCGCCCCCGGGCCAGCCAGGCGTAGAGACGGGCGGTGAACAGAGAAGCCTCATCGTCGTACAGACGATCCGTGGTGGCGATAACGGCCTTACGCCGGCTTCCTGATGCAATCTTCGGGCGATGGTCTCAGTCCGGCAGGCGTTGAGCACCACCAACCGCACGGGGCGGTCGCGGAAGATGTCCACCAGTTCATCGGCAGTCACAACGTCGGTGCGGCCCAGTTCGTCCTCTAGGGCCAAGCCGTCGGGCTCTCCGTGTCCGGAAAAGTGTACGACCTGGTAGGCGGTGTCGGGCGTTCCGGCGGCCAGGGCATCGGCCAGGTGGTGGCGGGTCGGCGGGTTGAGGCGAACGACGGCCCAGGGTGCACCCTGGCCGCGTACCACATCCCACGCTCCCCGGATGGCCTCTTCCAGCCGTTGCCACTCGGCCCACAGGTCCAGAGGGGCGGGGGGCGGGTCATAATCAGTGTCGCCCACCACTGGTGCGGCGACGACAGCCAGCATCCGCAGGTAGCGCCGGAATTCGGGACGGGTGGGGGCGTCGGTCGCCGTCCAGTGGATGTGGACCGGGGCGGTGATGATGGTGCTCCCGGTCACGCTCCCGCCAATGGCAACACTCTGAAGGCCGCCGGCTTCAATGGGCCGGAGCAAATCCATCAGCGGTATGTTCTGCTCAGACATATTGTGTGCCCTTTATCGTGTCATATTCCGGTCGCTGGTGATGATGAGGCTTCCGCTCACGTTCCCCCCGATGGCGACGGAACGGTCGCCGATTGCGGTGACCGTCACGCCGGCGGCCTCGGCCTCACCCCACAGGCGGGCAATCTCTTCCCGCAGGGCACTGTCCTCCTGCAACGCGCGGGCGATTTCCTCACGCAACGCCTCGCGCAGCGCCTGGTTATCGGGCAGGGCGGCGGCGGTCTGCGCCACCTGCTCCACGTTCTTCTTGCGGCGCAGTTTGTCCCACAGCGCTTTGGCCTTGTCCCACGCCTCGCCGCCGATCTTTTTGCCGGCTTCCTCAGCCACCTTGTCGCCGATCTTGAGCAGGTAGGGCAAGAGCGACAGAAGAAACGCACTGATCTTTTGCGCCAGTTCCACGATATTCAGATCCATTGTGATCTCCTGAGTTTACCCTATCAGCGCTGTCATCAGCGCGGCGATATGGTCCTCGCGGTTGAACCACCCCACGCTCACCCGCACTGCGCCGCCGCTGTCCAGCGTCCCCAGCCAGCGATGGGCCCATGGGGCGCAGTGCAGGCCGGCACGGACGGCGATGCCCTGCGCACCCAGCGCGGCCTCCAGGGCCTGCGGGGCAATGCCCTCTACAGTAAACGCCACAATACCGCACCAGGAGGGGCACAGTGGTGCTGTGCCCCTACCCTCCGGCGGCGCGTAGACCGTCACACCGGGCAGGGCCTCCAGTTGCTCACGCAGGGTCTGCGCCAGGCGCAGCGTGTGGGCCACGAGCGCTTCGCGGCCGGTGACCCGCAGCCATTCCAGCGCGGCCCTCAACCCGGCAACTGCCCAGATGTTGGAACTCCCCGGCTCATAGGCCGAGGGCAGTTCGTCGGGCATCGTCACGCGTTCGGAGAAAGTGCCGGTCCCGCCAAACAGAATCGGCGCGGGACGCCAGTCCGAAGCCAGCACCAGCCCGGCCACACCGTAGGGCCCGTAGAGCGACTTGTGGCCGGAGAAGATCAGCGCGTCTATCAGGCCGTCGCCCAGGGGCAACGGGAAGAGGCCGGCCGTCTGGGCGCCGTCCACCACGACGACGGCGCGTGGGTTGGCCCGTTTTGCCCGTCGGGCGATCTCCGTCACCGGCGGCATCAGCCCACAGACATTGCTGGCCTGCGTGACGCAAACCAGCGCCGGCGGGTCTGCCTGGAACATCGCAGCCAGTCGGGTCAGGTCGCAGGTGTAGGTGCGCCGGTCAAAGGGGATCTCCTGCACGTGTACCGCGCGCGTCTGGCGCAGGTGCTCCACCGGGCGCAGGACCGAGTTGTGCTCAAAGGGCGTCACGTACACCGCGTCACCGGGATGCAGGTCGGTGCCCAGGATGGCCATATTCAGGGCGATGGTCGCCGACGGGGTGAGAATCACCCGCTCCGGCGCGGGCGCGCCCAGCCAGTCCGCCAGCAGCGCACGGGTCTCTTCCAGCAGTTGCGCACACTTTTCGGCCAGGGGGTTTGCGCCGCGCCCGGCGTTTCCGCCCCAGGCCCGGTAAAAAGCATCGGCGGCCTGATACACCGCCTCCGGCTTGGGGAAAGTCGTGGCGGCGTTATCCAGATAGATCAGGCCCGGCTCAGACATCCTCTTTCCCCAGGATGGATTCCAGCAACAGGACGGCCAGTTGGCGCTTCTCGTCGGCAGAGAGCAGCCGGCCGGTGGTCTTGAGCGTGCTCCGAAAGTTCTGCAGAATTCGCTGCCCTGTTTCCGAAAGGGGCACCCGGCGGAAACGGTATACGGACGATTGCCCGTCGGCACGGACCTGAACTTCCAGGACGCTTTCGGTCGCCGCCACCAGCCCGGCGATCTCCGCTTCGGCAGCCACCCTGGCCTCCTGGAGCACGCGGCAAAAGTGCTCTTCCCCGCTGTCGGACCAGTCGCGCGGCGCGAGGTTGACCAGGCGCCGGGCCAGCAGGTCCAATAGAGCATCTGCGCCTGTCGCGCTGCGGGCAATGTCCACCAATGCCTGCGCCCGCACGTCCCCAAGTAGGGGTGAAGCGATGCTTCGCCCCGGATCCGGCGAAGGGGTGCAGCAGCGCTGCGCCCCTACCCCCAAACGCTCTGCCCACTGTTTCAGCGCCTCCAAGGCGCTGCCCGGCGGCGCATCGTCCTGAGCGAACTGCCCGGCAACATAGCGCTCCATACGACGCAGCAGGTCCAGATAGGCGGTTTCCAACTCGCCCTTTAGCGCGTCCAGCCGCGTCGCCATAACTTCCAGATCGGTTTCCGTCCCTCCCAGCAGGGCGGGTAACTGATAGAACAGCACCGGTGCGGGGTCTTTGACGGCGGCCTCAATCAGGTGGCGGAACTGCAGCGCATCGGGTGACAACCGTTGGGTCGTCTGGGCAAAGCGGGGCAGGCTGCGCAACCAGCGCATCATTCCGGTGCTGATGACCTGAAGGGGCTGGCGCTGGCGTTCCTCCGGTGGCAGTCCGGCGCAGAAGCGCTCTTCCAGCAGTGCCCACAGGTGGTGCACTCGCGCATCATCCGGCCCCAACTCCAGGGTGTAGGCCTGGGGATTGCGGCACAGGTCGGTCAGGACGGCGCCGGTGACCGGGAAGACGACCTTGCCGTTTCGCCGCACGGTGACGACTGCCCAATGTTGTCGCAGGGCGGCGGCGATCAGCAGGGGCAATATGCCCCGGCGCAGGCCGAAAGGCGGCGATTGCAGCGCGTCTATCAGTTCGGCGAAGGGCTGCGGAGATTGACGTGCGCGCTCCAGGAAGGATGCGATCACCCTCCAGGCGGCAGCCAGGGCAGGTTGTGTGGGGGCGCCGATGACCCACCGGCCCTCTTCTTCCTGGCGCAAGATGCCCGAAGCGCGCAAGACGGTGTGCAGGATCAACCAGTCCGGACCGAAGCCGGTGATGCCCAACTGCTCATCAGGTGGCCGGGTGAGGAGTGCATCCACCACCTGCTCGGTAGCTTTGATTTGCATCGTGGTGGGATGATGGCGGTTGATCAGGTCGTTGTGCAGTTCAGGCGTATAGGGGAAAACGGTGTCGCAGATATGGGAGACCAGTCGTGTGACCTCCCCGGGGCTGCTCACGGAATACCGTCGCCCCTGCCAGTACCATTCGGCATCCGCCTGCCAGGGGTCGGTCAGAGGAGCCAATGCCTTTGCCAGAAGGGCGGTGGTGTCTTCAATAAAGAAGTCCAACTCTTCCACGATTCGGGGGTCCTGTTCCCGAAAGGCTGGATCGTTTTTCAGGTCCGAGAGCGCGGCCAGTTCACGCAACAGTTCTTCAATGGTAGCCAGAGGGTGGGCAGGAACGACGAACACAACCCGTGGTGATGTCTCGGCGCAGGCCCGGTTCCGGGCTTGGGCCAGTTCCACCCCGTCGCGAGCCAGCAGGTAGACGATCAGGCCGTCCGCGTAATCCAGGCCTTTGAGGACGGTCTCCCAATCTACGGCTCCGCTCTCTTCCGGGTAGCGGTACCAACTCCAGAAGAACCGTGTCGTGCCCGTGCGGATGTTGTGCTGACGGGCCCGGTAGATGGGTGGGGGCAGGGTCTGTTCCAGCAAGCGGCGCAACTGGAGTGATGAAGGGGGACGGCGTTCCAGCGCCTGGCGGATGGCCGCGTCAATGTCCACGTCACTGCCCGGCCTCAGTTCCCAGGTACGGTCCAGGCGGGAGTACCGCAGGACTTTGCGCCGCAGCAGCGGATAGGCGGCCTGCTCCACGTTCTCTGTATCCGTCTGAAGGGCAAAAGCCAGGGTTGCCGTTGTGGGACGCTCGCCGATGGTCTGAAGCACTGCCAGGGACTTGACCAAGCGGTGGGCCAGACCTTCGTCGTCCTGAGTTTTCCGGAGCGCGTGTTCGGCGGCGGCCCATATGGGATGGACACCGCCCGGGCCGGTGTCGGCACGTAAGGCGTCGGCGAAGTAGTCGTAGAGCGCCTCCGGACCGATCCAGCCGTCTCTGCCGTCCGAAGCCATGCGGTCTAACAGATCGGACAGGGCCAGGGGGTCGTCGGCGGTTAGAAATGTGAATAGGGTGCGTTCATTCTGCGCCACTTTATTGGAAAGGCGTGGCAGGCAATAGACCGTCAGCGGATGGAGAGGGTACGCCCCTTCAATGACCCAGCGCCGCACCTGTGTCTCATCCAGTTCTGGGAACAGGCGATGCTCAAGGGCTTTGCCCAGCATCTGCGCCAGGTCCTGACGGTGGGTCTCCAGGTATGATGTCCAGGTTTCTTCGTCTGGGGTGGTCAGGGCGGCAGCAATCAGGCGATAGGTCACCAGAGGATCGCTGGACACGTCCAGCGACAGGAAGCGCTCACCGATGCGCCTCCATTCCTGGACGTATTCCGGGGGCAGGTTCCAGATGTACCCCCCGATGACCTTATGGGTGATCAGGACGAGGTACAGAGGTGTCTCCTGGCTGTGATTGGCAAATTCGGCCAGTTCCTGGAGCAGGGCCGCCTCGCGCCCGAAGGCAGCGCCGGCACGCGCCTCCAGGAAGCGTCCGAATTCATCCCAGAGGATGATGATGCCTGAATACCGGCCCTCCTCAGCCAGCGCCCGGATCGCTTCCTGGTAGGTTTCTATCACCGAGTGCCCGTAATGGTTGAACGTTGCGCCGGCGGTCAGGGTGGGATAAAGGCGCTGGAAGATGTCGTAGGCCTGCTCATCCGCGCGCTTCAGGCCTGCTGTCAATCTCTCTACGGACCAACCTTCCTGTCGGAGCGTTTCTCCGAGCCGCGCATAGGTTTCGGGATACCGGGTCTGCCACAGGTCCAGAGTTTCCAGCGCGGCGCGGTAGTGCGTCGCCAGCCGGATTTCCTGCCAGCCGATACGCTGTAAAGCCGTGAAGAGGGCTCGCAGCAGGGCCGAGGCCAGGTCCCCCTCATCCCCGTTGAGGACCACGGGCAGCAGGCGCGGCCCGGAGGACAGTTGCTGTTGGACGAACTCTGCCGTCTCCGGCGCAGTCTCTTCAAGCCTGGACAAGAGAGGGGCTATTGTTTCCGGAGGGACATCGCGGGAAAGGATGGCTGCCAGGACGGTGGCCAGCAGTGATTTGCCCGAGCCGTATGGTCCGTGGAGCAGGAAAGCGCGCTGGCGGGAATCGGATGCCAGCGATCGGAGTAGCCGCGCGATGGCGCTGGTAGCCCTTGTTGTGGGCACATACGCAGCGATTACGGCCGCGTTGTTCAAGTCATATTTGAGGTTAATCGCCCGCTGGAAGTGGGGTGCCGGGCGACGTAATCCGACAAGGTGAGGAGATGCAAACGCAGCCGTCACTCCGCACCTCCGTGCCCGCGTTCCTGATAGTAGCGTGCCAGTACCGTTTCCGGTGAGATAGAGGGTAGGGTCAGGCGATCCAGCCCGCCGGTACGGGTCAGTTTGACGGCCCAATCTGGAACCTGGACAGCCAGGTGTTCCAGGCTCTCCAGTAGAGTGGCTATGCCCAGGTTGAATACCCGGCCAACGCTGAGCGGCTCGCGTATCGCCTGGATCAGGCCAATTTGCTTCTCCTGACGCACAACCCCTGGCCGCTCCTGGAGCAAGACGTACAGGACGATGAGCGGTGGCAACCGATTGAGGTCAGGTGGGCAGGTCCGGTAATGTCGGTTGGGTAGTGCTTCCAGGAGACCCAGTTCAGCCAGAGGCGAATCTAAGTTGTCTTCTGGGGAGTACTCCCGGCATGAGGGCAAATAGGTACGGATAAGGACCTGGAATTCGGATTCCAGGGTACGCCGTGCCAGGGGCTTGCGCTCCTCAACGGTCAGTACCCAGCGGCTCAATTCCTGGATGAAGATTTCCTGGTCAAACTCGGGGTAGGCAAAGTGGTTAAAGAACCAGTACCACGTGGTCGCCTGATCCCTGCTGCAGGCCAGATGATATTGAATCAACCACAGGGTCCCGATGTCTTCCAGGTACGGGTCAAACTCCCACACCTGCTTCCCGAAGGGGGTGAGCACGTGGCCGGGGGGGGCAGGCCGGATCAGGCCGGTGGCAGTCAGCCAGAACTGCAGGGCGCGCACCATATTGCGGCCCAGACCCAGTCGGATGGCCGCAGTGACGTCGTCGCGCAGAATCTCGCGCTGCGCCTGAACGGCCCGCAGGCCTTTGGCCAGCCAGCCTTCGCGGATGTGGAAACTCTCGTGTTTGGCGTAGGGCATTTACACGCTTTCTCCGTATACACTCAGGCTCTTGGCTACCAGGCACCCGGTTGCGCCGAAGTGCGTTACGCATTCCAGACAGCCCACGCAACGTGCCTCATCAACTTCGTAAATATCCGGTTCCGTTTTGACGGTAATCGCGTTCTGCGGGCAAACCGCCGCACACGCGCTACACCGCAGGCAGGTCTGGTATTTGATGGCCTGGAAGCGGACATATGCCAGCACGCGCTCCATATCTCTGGCGCCGATGACGGCCACACGTAGCGAGGTCTCGCCCTCAAAGCCCTGCACCACCAGTGCCTGCCACTCACGGGGACGGCGCGATTCCAGATATACCTCGCCCAGCGCCGGCCGGCTGCGTGCGCTATCTGGCTTACCCAGTGGCTTGAGGTACTCCAACAGCACATCCCACACAACGGGGCGAGTCAGGGTGATCCGCAGCGCGTTTTCGGCCTCACCGCAGGGACGGGATTCCAGTCCACGGAAGCGGTTTTCCAGCCCCGCGCCGCCGAACCGCCGCACCCAGCCCTTCTTGTCTACATAGGCTTCCGGGTCCGGCTTGCCGATCCGCCGGGCAAAGTTTACCAACTGTTCGCGCCATTGCGCAGCTTTCTCGGGGTAATATAACTGTGTCAGGAAATCTGACCAATCTGAGTTCATCGGGCAGACCCAGCATCCCACCCGGCTAAAGCCCCAGCGATATGCATCGTTGAAATCCAGTCCGTGCAGCAGGATATAGAGCCACACATCAAATTCGGACCAGTCCAGGATCGGTGAAGCGGTGATCTGCCGGCCGATTTTGGCGCCCAGCGTGACGGCCTGGTTGCCTTCCGGATCAATCGCCAACACTTTGCCGGATTCCAGTTGCGTCCCCACGCGGTCATAGTGACTGCGCCGCTGGGATTCATCACGGCGGATGCCGTAGAAGGTGAGCACAGGTCGATCCCCGAAAGATTGCAACAGGTTGCTGATGGGGCCGGTCTTGAAGATGGTGCAGCACCAGCGCATCACCCGGCTCGGCGGGCCGATTTGTTCCACCAGCGCGAAAAAGTTCTGGGGAGAACGTGCTTCCCAAAACTCTATCAGCGGGTGTTCCTGGCGGAAGCGGGACACATATGCATAAGTGTTAGGGTCTTCCAATGTTGTATCGCTGAAAATGTGCACTGGTACTTCCGGATGGAGAGCGCGACGTACCAGATTGGATACCACTGTGGAGTCTTTGCCTCCGCTGAATGAGACTAAACACAGGTGCTTAGGAAACCGCTCGCGGGCCTGCCTGATGAAATCAATGGCCTCATGCTCCAGTTCTTCCAGGTGAGAGCGATTCGGCTCAATTGCTTCCCGGTATTGTGTCAACAACTCTTTGTCTAAAGCATCGTAATTGCCTACCTGGGCCAGATACGAGTGCAACTGGGGCCAGTCTCTACGTAGTTCAATTATAGAGGGAGCACGGACCGGCGCACCATTTATATAATAATATTGATTACGGCTTCCACGCCAGACTGCAGCCCCGGTCAGTCCGGTGTGGCCATAGAACTCTAAGATACGGCGTTCACGGGCAAAAACCGGACGGATGTCTGTTGTCAATGCTTGCGAAATGTGGGAGCAGTGGGGACACTTTTCACTGCGCCCATCCGGTA